>OBYZ01000094.1_pt1 | contig 117850 bp, 107 predicted proteins | sample 1501501 | NCBI WGS metagenome assembly OBYZ01 (sample SAMEA2580213, study PRJEB22360) | human gut metagenome | biome: human gut; feature: human-associated habitat; material: faeces | place: Denmark | collected 2008/2010
TGTAATTCCTGCGGGGCAGGTGCTACCTGCGGATGAATCAGCTCGGTTCGATATGGGAATAACTCATATCTTCAAAGTTAATGGAAATAAACTGCATCGGACTGACACCGGACTCTGTAAGCTCCTGTTTAATCAGCTCCAGCATGACCGACTTTCCGCAGCGGCGGATACCGGTCATAACCTTGATCAGCTCCGTTCCACTTCGGTCCGCGCTGAGCAAAGGTCCACCGGACCTTTAGCGCCCTTGGAAAGTAAGACAACTGTCTCGACATTTGACTGTAGGGTAATTTAGATACATTTTCCAAAGTCATTATCGTACTTTGGAAATAAAAATTATTTCATTCACCGCTGACAAAGCTGCAAAAATGAGTATGCCACACTCTTTTCTCCCTACATAGAAAATAACTGCATATTTTATGTAACAAAGAAGCCTTTGAAACATACAACCTCAAAGACTTCTTTAATAAATCTTAAACCATTCCGGATTTTAATAAATACTTCAAGGAACTCGGTATTACGCTTTTCCTTACTATATCTTCATTATCTGAGAAAAATTGACTACTAACTTTTTTAATTACGTCATCAATGCACTCCACTATTGCACAAGATTGCAACTGACTCTTTCCTGCTTCATACTCGCACTTAATGTACCTATTTCTGTCCACTCCATTAATAAGAGTTAAATCAAAAAGTAAATTGGCTTTCTGCACTTGTATTTCATTCCCTATTTCCTCAAAAGAGTTCAACGGATTCTCATACGATGTCGCAATAATAAGGAAATCATACGGTTCATTATTCAGTTTTAAAATTTCAAAATTATTCTTCATAACGAACCTCCTTTCCCAGTCACTACTTATTTATATTCGCATATGAAGTTTCAATTAAATTAATTACAGTGTTGATGATTTCATCCGCTTCATGTTTGTCTTTTATTAATTTTGTTCCTATTAATATCTGTTCGGCATGAAAACGTACATGTCTATTACTTTTTAAATATGCAAACAATTTTTCCAATTCATTTTGATAAGTAACATCGTTAATCTTTTTAGCAACAGAAGGGCATAAACTTGTATTATTAAATATCTTATAAAAAGTATGACCAACGGTAACACCCTTTAAACCAAACAAGTATTTGATATATCCCTCCAACGCTCTAAGCGCAGGAAAAGTATAACACGAATAGTCCTCTAACTCAATATTAACTTTCCGTAATGATATTGAAGGAGACAGTAATTTCAAAATCATTTCATCTATATTTCCGTATGCCCTGGGCATAAGTACTTCCATATCATTTCGCACTTCACTTGTCTTTACACTCACATTATGGAATGTGTTAATACTATCTACAATATCATCTACAGATATATCATTGCAATAAGACAAAAACGAAATTGCCTCACCATATAAATATGCTGGTTTTCCCTGTAAGGTTAACGTTCCAGTTTTATAGATATTTACTGTTAATTTATCTCCGATTTTACTTGTAAAAACATAAGAATCATGGGCAGGAACAGTTTCCACACTAGTCTCTTCCGTAGCTACACCCTCTAATGACTTCAAATAGTCAACAATTTTTTCAGACCACTCTTTTGGCAATTTCTTGATGGAATAGGTTTTTCCTTGAGCATCCCCAGAAAATGTACATTTTTCTTCAATCAACGCTTTCACCACAGAAGAAATTTCAGGATTATTCCCTGTAGGCATAATTGTTGTGGAACCGTTGCTATTAAAATACAAATTTAACATTGCTGTATTTCCATCAGCGGTCAATACGCAGCGTTGTGCTGTTCCTACTGCTGTAAGTTCACTTGCAGTAAAATTGTCCCATTGTGTAGAACCTACTTCTCTAATCAAATCCACAATTTCATCTCTATTTACATAAACCCCTTTATTCTTAGCCAAGTGTTTATCCTCCGTAATCATACTAGTGTCTTCTGCAATTTCTATTCCAAGTGCGTTTTTAGCTAATCTATCTGCAAGATCATTATATTTATCTCCTGAGTGCCCCTTTACCTTGACAAACTTTATACATACTTTAGAACTGGCTTTTTTGCAAAAATCTGCATACGCCATTGTTCCTGCTTTTTTTGCTTTCCACTCTCCAGTACACCATCTTGCAATTCCCTCATAATCATGGTATATGGTAACCCCTGGGATGTCATGATCCAAGCAATACTGAATCGCTACTTCGGCTCCCTTGATTTCTCCTGCAACATTATTCATCTCTGACAAATCTGATTCAGAAAATTTTTCAGAAAAATGCACTTCTTGCCCATCAATAAAAAGTACCATCCCATAGGAAAAGGAATTGGTCAATATGTCATAACTTCCATCAACATATGCAATAGCTGGGGTCATTTCTGGACATTTGGATTTAACTTCTGTTTCCGTATTTTTTAGAAATACCATAGCTTCTTCCTGTGTAGAAAATCCCCTATATATCGCTCCAGAAAATCCACTAATCTGGCTTTGACACTCTGCCCATGTTTCATATATTCCAGGCTTTTTTCCAACTTTTACCGCATAAAACTTCTTCGCCATTTGCATCTCCTTGTTTGGAATTCTGTAATATATCATATATTTATAGGTATGTCAATTACTTTTATGATTTTCATTATTTTCATTTTATGATTTTATAGCATTTCGCTATTATCATTCTACGAATATATATGCCCTTTTGACTTCAACCATTCAATTTCGCTTTTCAAATTGTCTAATTTCTGATTATAACATTCTTTATCATACTCAGAAATTAGTCTTTTTATTTCCTCTAAGATCTCATCAGCCTTTTGTGAATCACTTCCATAAACGCTACAAAGCATATTATATTCAGCTAATTTACAGCATATATTGTCGTACATTTTTTTCTCTTCTTGCTCAACAGTTTTTAATTGAATTTCCTTTTGCGTTAAGAGATTATTATATTGTTCATTAATTCCATTAGAAAATCTTTTATAATCTTGTATATTTATATCAGACATTTTATGCGTCCTCCTTTTATCATTTTCTTATTAGTAGCTAGTACTCTATAAGTTTTGTTTTCATCTGTCTCTAAGAATTCGACATGCATCTTCATTCAGCAGTATGAATCCTCTCTCTTCCATACCATCTGTTCATCTATCAAAATAGGAAATTATCGCTTCGCTACCTCTTTCTTTTTTCCAACATCTTCAAGTTTCTTTCTGCAGTTCTCATATAAATAATACTCTTTCCTTTAATTTCAATTTTATTATAGCCATCTTTCACATAAAAGTACAGATCATTCATAATTCTCCTTTATCTCCACCACTCGCCTATAGAAATCTGCAATCTCCTCAATCTTATTCGTCCTGTTCTTTATTGGCAGTGATTCCCATATAATATGCTTATAGGGTGCTTTCGATTTCTCTCCAACTCTGGAATCAATAATAGATACAATACCTTTATCGTTCTCGCTCCGGATCAGTCTGCCGATTCCCTGCTTCAGCTTTATGATCATTTCTGGAACAGATACTTCCATTAAACCATTGTTGCATTGCTGATACTTATAATCTATAATCGGCTCTCTCACCGGGAATGGTAATCTAAAAATAATCACATGGGATAGCGATAAGCCTTCAATGTTAATTCCCTCCCAGTAGCTTCCAGTCCCTAATAGAACAGAATTTGTATCCTTTCTAAATTTTTCCAGGGTTTCTGACTGTTTTGAATTTCCCTGCTGCATCAGTATCTTGAATGGTAATTTTTCTTCCTTCAATTTATCATATACCGCATTCATATCCGTTTTAGCCGTAAATAGGATTAAGGCTTTTCCATTGCTGATCTGAAGCAGTCTTATTATCTCCTTCACACCTTCCTCAATAAATTTATCTCTTTCGTTTGTCGGATGCGGCATGTGTTCCGTATAATAAGTCATTGCGTGTTCATCGTAGTTAAACGGAGATATTTTAGGTTCGCATATCATTCCACGTTTTGCCGGGAAGCCTGTATTCTTCATGAAATACGCATAACTTTTTATGTAGTTTTCACTTTTACCGCTTGTGATAGTTGCTGAAGTCAGAACTACAGACAATCCTGACTCCTCAAACATAATTTTATCTATGATTCTGTCTACTTCTTTAGGACAGCTATATAGACGGATCCACTTTACTCCTCGTAGTCCCCTGTCTCTCTCCATCCAGAAAATATCATTACTACTATTTTCTTTATTCAGCGATTCAAAAAATTGAACATAATCTTCCAATTGTTCCAGTTCTTCGTCATAGTTTTTTCGGTGACGATCACCCGTAAAATCACCGAATGCCATAGAAGCCTTAAAACTAATATCTTCCAACAGTCTTGTAAGTTTTTTGCACTCCGCTCCAATCATCTTCACATAATATCTGTCAACATCTTGTCCCCTTTTTTCCGCTTCTTTATCCTGCTCATCCATTTGTTTTAATAGGGACTTGAAAACATTATTTGCTAAACTCTCTGCATTTTCCAGTTCTTTATTAAATTCATTATCATAAGCATTTACTGCCTTTCCGGCAGCAAGCATTGCATCTTTCAGTTTGCTGAGTGTAATATAAGAAGTCACGGAAGACCGAACCTTACTTTCCAGATTATGAGCCTCGTCTACTACAATAATACCAATATCTTCACTCATAAGCTGTCTTCTGAGACTTGCCCTTTTATGCATGTTGACTGCCAACAGATCCTGATTGCATACAATAATCCCATGAGTGTACATCATTTTCTGCCGCAGATCATAATAATGACAGGAATCTCGATAACTGCATTTGTCTCTGCAAAACTGAGCTTTATATTCCTTTACATTGATCTGGTTCCATATTGCATCTGGGATTGTAATATTCCAATCGGACTTTTCTTTGCCGAATTTCCGAACCGTATTATATATTATTTGATGTTCTTCATTTTCTTCAAGAAATTCTCTTGTAAAACATTCCTCCAGCCGATTCTTGCACAGAAAATGGTTCTGCCCTTTTGCTATGAGAACTTCCACATCATAATTCAACATATCCATAATTTTATCTATGTCGCCTGTCAGCTGTTCTTGCAATGCAATCGTAGATGTAGCAATTACGACCGGTCTGCGGTATGTTTTGATGTAATATAAAATTGGTACAATATATGCGAAAGATTTTCCAATGCCGACTCCAGCTTCCACAAGCACATGTTTTTTGTCCCGCAATCCTTCTACTATTTCACAGGACATTTCCCATTGTCCTTCTCTTTCTTCAAAGCCAGCATCGGTGGCTTTATCCATAAAAAAGGAAAATACGTCTTCTCCTATTTTTAGAAATTTCTTTTTTCTCTCAGCTTGTCCAATTTGCAATCTTTCATACTCATCCCAGAAAAACATATCAGCACCTGCCTTTTACACACTTTATGTTATTCGACATATTGTCTATATATTCCCATATGAAAATTGTACCATAATATCACTCCTTCCCCAAGTCCCTATTTTCTCCGCTCATGCATTTTTATCGTTCACATTCCCAGCATTTTCTGCCTTTGCTCTTCATCCTCTCCGGTGCTTCCTTCCTCTATTTTATCGCCCTCCAGCGCCTCTATTTCGCCTGTATTCTCCCTTTGTCCTTCTACCCTGTCCATACCACTCTGACAGTTCCTCAATAAGGCTTGTACACGCCTCAATATCCGCCTCATAACCGGTGCAGTGTTCTGTAATCATATCCTTCCGGTATCTTTCAATTTCGCCTATTGCTTCCTTTATGTGTTCACCGGAAATTTCCTCAACTTCTATACCAGCCAACGCATCCAGGTTCCCTTCCAGCATTCTCTCAAAGGGAATGGTATACTTTTCTTTGATGATATCGTCGCAGTCTGGCTCATGCCCTTAAACACAATAATATTGTGCCATTCCGGTAGTGAACTGCTTCCATCGCTTTAACTTGTCCTGATTTTCTTTCAAATCTGTTAAGACGAGAGTATTCGCATATTCCAAAATCACTGATAATGCTCTTTTCATCTTTCTAACAATAATATCCTCCGTTTTTTCAAATCCATTTGTTCTTTTCTCCTTCCTGTGTGCATTTGCAGCAACAATAAAATGCCCGATCCGCATCGGACATTTTATTCTTACCGCAACCGGCAGGAATAACGTTTCTTATTCACTTGCTGCCATTCCCGCCGTAATCTCAGTCGTATCGGATCTCCTGTTCTACTACGATACCTGATTTAAACTGTATCATCAGTTTCTCCTCAGAGATTATTTTTACCGTAGAAATCAGTCTCCTTACGAGATCATTATCGAATTCCGGTATCCGGCAGGTAGTCGTTCTTAAAAAGTCATCAATTTCATACATTCTTTGATTGCATTCCCTTAATGTTTCCTCCCTTTTTCTGGTTTCTGTTTGATTTTTCTTAATCGCCTGAATCTCCTCTGCAATTGCATGGTATCTGGCATCAAATTCCTGTGTATATTCTCCCGCCTTTGCATTTTCCATGATCAGGGCAAGCATTTCTTCCTGCTTATTTTTCAGAAGCGTATCATAGTCATTTTCCTCCTGCAGTGCTTCCTTCGTATTTATCACACTTATGACATTCTGCCGGAATGTCTCTATGAACTCTCTGTCGTCACAGGTTATCCTATGGATTGCCTCCATTACCGCTCGATTTAATGCTTCTTCCTTGATCGTCTCTGAGTTCGGGCATTTCTTCACGCCGTTTGTCAGTCTGTTTGAGCATCTCCATACAATTTTCTTTTGGCCGTTTCTCGACCATGTGACTCTTCTGTATTCGTGTCCACATTTTCCGCAGATCACCATGCCGGTCAGTGCATAGAGCGAAGAGTATTTGCTTTTCTGATTTTTCTTCCGTGTTACCGCCGCCTTACACAGATTTGCTCTCCGCATTCGCTCTTCCTGTACCCGGTAATAGATTTCTTTGGGGATAATGGCTTCATGATCGTTTTCGACATAATACTGTGGCACAATTCCATTATTCACTACTCGTTTCTTTGTCATAAAGTCTACTGTATACGTTTTCTGCAGAAGTGCATCTCCCATATATTTCTCATTACACAGCATATTATCAATGACTGTGGTATGCCACCGTTCCTGTCCCGTAGCCGTTTTAATTTCTCTATCCTCAAGATATTTCTTGATCTTGACAGAGCTGTATCCCTCCAGATATAACCGGTAGATTAATCTTACGATTTCTGCCTCTTTAGGTACTATGATCAGATCACCGTTCTCATTCTTGGTGTATCCCATGAACTTTGCACAGTTTACAAGAACCTTTCCTTTTTCAAATTTTCTTGCAATCCCCCACCGGATATTCTCACTGATATTACGGCTTTCTTCCTGCGCAAGGCTGCTTAAGATGGTGATAAGGATTTCTCCCGTTCCCTCCAGCGTATTCACGCCCTCTTTTTCAAAAACTATGGCAATGTTTTTTGCCTTCAGTTTGCGGATTGTTACCAGCGAATCTACCGTGTTTCTTGCAAACCGGCTTACGGATTTGGTAAGGATCATATCTATTTTTCCATTTAGGGCATCCTTTACCATAGTCTTAAAATCTGCTCTTTTTTTGGTGTTAGTTCCGCTCTTACCATCATCCGCATAAATTCCTGCGAATTTCCAGTTAGGATTATCTTGTATTTTGTTGGTATAGTATTCCACCTGCGCCTCATAGCTGCTGTCCTGTTCTTCTTCGTCTGTACTGACACGGCAATATGCAGCTACCTTCAGCATCTTATCTGAAAGTTTAATGCTGGTATCGAACTGTACTTTTGCAGGTATTACAGACACCTTTTTAGCTGTTGTACCCATTTGCCTCCTTTCCGGGCTTTTTATCCGTGTACCCTACCTTCATTCGTCCACCATTCAGGAATTCTACCTCTGCCATATTCCCGTTGCATAAATAAATCTTCAGAATCAGCTTTTGGTATAATTCCCTGTCGAATTCCACTATCTTTTCCCGTCCGGCAAGAATATCCCTGATTTCTTCCGTTTTATACAAAGTATCTTTTACTGTTAATGTCCGGTAGCGTTCCTCAGCCCTTTGGTACAATGCCTGTATGAATTCTTTTTCCGAGACCGCTTTTTCTTTCATCTCTGCTATTTTCCGATCCATTCTTCGGTATTCAGGACTAATTACATCCTCCGGGTCTTAGTCCAAGTGCATGCGATCAATAACATAATCCACGATTTCAGAGTAAGCTCCCATCTCCTTCCACTCACTCATGTCTTCTATGCTGCCATGTCCCCTCGCCCGATACCTAGGGGGCTTCCGCATCTGTTTCTCCAGTCTTTGCAGTTCCGGGCTGTTGCAAAACAATCCTGCCATAAAATATTATCCTCCTTTATTTTTCATAAAAAAGCAGCGCCTATTTTTTTATAAGCGCCGCTTTACATATGCATCTGTGTTTCCGTATTCTGTACCTGTTGTTCCCCTATAAGTTCTCTCTCTGTCATGACACTCCAAAAACTTTTTCTGCTCCAAAAGCTGATATAGATTTCCCCATCTTCTACTGTAAGTGGTTGCTGTTCAAATCCTTCTCCCCAGCCATCACTCATCTGTCCTGTCCAAAAGTCTTTCAATATCTTGATTTCTTCTTCCGTTAAAGGATCCCTGATTTTACATTCCAGCACACCATACAGCTCACCATCCACATCAGCTACCTTTGGATGTGCCGATACTACTTTTGCTGCCACTTCCCTGCTTTCATCGAAATAGTGCATAAGTCCTCTTGCTTCTTCCCCCTCACAGTTTTCTCTTTCAATTGCCTCCTCTATTATTTCTAAATACTGTACAAGATCACTGCCGTACAGTTCTCCTTCAGCTATTCCTCTCATGTTCAGATTTGCAATCAATGGACTAAACAGACAGAATTTTTCCAAGCCCTCCTCCGTAATTTCCAATGGATCCGCAAATTCTCCCTTGTACTGACTATACTCTTCTATTGGTCTGGTTACCCCTACAAATCCATCATCTACATAACCGCTTACTTCAAATGTCCCCGCTTTTTTATCCGCTCCAAAGGCTGCATAATTAATATGCGGCAGCAACAACTCATCCACTTCAAACAATCCCGATTCCGTTATTAAATACTTTCCATATTCTTCATCGTTATGTACCGTAGGATTAATTTCAAACTCGTTAAGATGCGTCGCAATATAAGCAACATTGGAGAAATTGATTAAACCAGTAAACTGCACAGCTGTCGCAAGCTGCTTCAGTTCTGCTTCTTGAAATCTCCTGACTTTTCGACACATTTCATTAAACAAGGTTAACTGCTGAATCTCATTTATATCCTCCGGTATCGACACAAGAGTATCAGGTAAACGCAGATTTTTCACTTCCGTCACTTTCATCTCCCGATATTCCCTCACCTGCAGCCTTTCTTTTACTTTATCCATGGAACAGATATCCGTAGGCAGATACAGATATTCTCTATCCCCAGTGGTATTCTGTACCTCGACAACTACAACCGTCTCCTCTGGTACAATAAATTTCGGGAATGTCTTTCCATTATATACTTCCAACAATTCAAATCCATGATCTACCAACACTCCATAAGGTAGTACTTTCACATTGCTCTCCTTTAAGGCGTTTTTTGCAAACTCTGTGAAATCCATCTGCTCTTCTGGTATTTCTGAAAACTCGTCCGTATAAAGACGTACTCCCACCTGACTGGCATCTGAAAAATCTGTGAGTAGAGAAAGGCCTTTCATACTAAATGTCAGATTGATCAAATCCTTTATTGTACTCACGTCACAGTCATTGACATATACTGCCAAAACTTTTCTTTCATATTCTGTCAGGTGCTCCATTCTCCTAGCAAAGAAATATACTTCATCCATATTCAAAAACTGTCCTTCCAGTTTTTGTAAGGGATTATCCTTCTCTGATACTTTCACTAGTTTGCCCTTAGGTATCGTTTCTCTAATGCCCATCTGTCTCATTTGAAAATTTAGTTCTTCATCTGACAACGGAAGTTCAATACTTCTATGTCCCCCGTTTAATATTGTAATTTTCATTCCTCTCCTCCTGTCTCATAATTGTCTTCCCTGTTCTGTAAAAATGCTTCTCTATATTTCCATGATCATTCCCCTCAGCTGTTCCAGCTTTTCTGCCTTTACCTCAGCATAGATTTGAGCAACATCTACACAATCTGTGACAAAGTCATATCCAATAAGCTGCGGGTATAAAGGAAACTCCTGTTTGGGAACTTTCCCACATTTGTACTTAGAATATCCCATCTTACGCATTTCCTCATAGGAAACTGCTTTCCCGCCTATAATATGTTTTTCTCGTTTCTCCCTCTGCATTTGAACTAATGCTTCCAAAATTCCGGCACATCCATTTCTTGCTTTGTAGGTACTAATGGCCCTTGTTGTAATTTTTAATTCAGATGCCAATTCAGCAATACTCTTATACTCCTTTCCCCTGATAATACACATAGGAATTCGACTTATCATACGGTCCGCCGGTATCCCCGCTTTCTCTTTTACCTCCAGTAAAATGTCTGCAACAGTTTCAAAGTCTACGTTATTATTGACCATCATTTCATGAATGCATCCAACACTTATTTTCATTTTCCGTGAGAAATCTCTTTTACTTTCATATGTTATTCCGTGATACTTTATTTTGCATTGAGGCTTATTCCTTCTCCTGATCGGGCTGAACAATGCTTCTTCCAAATTCATTCCATTTGATAACCTCTCCCATATCAATGACACATCCTGACCATAATAACAGCTAAGCTCCGTTAATCCGAGAAATTCTTTTCCTTGAAAAAAAATCACTTCTTTTTTGAGTATTTCTGCGAGAGCTTCCTCAACTGTTTTTCCCTGTTTCAATTTTTTTGAAATAGTTGCTGGACTAATTCCATACTCGTTTGCCATCTTTGAAACGCTACAATATTTCTTTCCCCATACAACATAAATTTCTGCTTCCTTTGCCTTCTGTGCTATTTTCACGGCCTTATCTACATTTTTCGTTCGATAATAATTATGCACAATTGAAGAATACGGTAATTCTAAGTCTTTACTTAGTTCACTGAGCGAATCATATTTCTTTCCCTGGTATTCTACCTGATGCCCTTTTCTTCGTTTCATTTATCCTCCCGTTTTTTCTAAATTTACTGCATAAAATAGCGGTGCTTATTTCATTTCTAAAATAAGTACCGCTCCTATTTGATATTATAACATCTGTTGCGTTTTCCGCCACTGCTCTTCGCTGATAATCGATTCAACATAGCATCTATTTTCTACCATTTTTCTCTAATGTATCTATGAAAAACGAATAAAAAAATAGGGCAAAAACTGGTTTTTTTCTCTCCATTTTTTGCCCTCAAACCACTATATATTGTGGTTTACTATATTATTTATGCTTGTTTTCCACAATTCCGCATCAGAATTACTACTTCGACATTTGCGGTCCAGGGGAACTGGTCCACGGCCACGGCCTTGTCCACGCGGTAACCGTTCTCCAGAAACACTTCCAGATCCCGCACAAGGCTGGTTGGTTTGCAGGAGATGTAGACAATATGATCCACGCCGTAAGCGATGATCTTCGGCAGTGCCTTGGGGTGGATGCCGTCTCTGGGGGGATCCAGGATGATCATATCCGGCTTCTCTTCCACTTCGTCCAGAACCTTCAGTACATCTCCGGCGATGAATTCGCAGTTATCCAGTCCGTTGGCAGCGGCGTTTTTCTTCGCTGCCTCCACGGCTTCCTCCACGATCTCCACACCGATGACTTTCCCGGCGGCCGGTGCCATGAGCTGTGCGATGGTGCCGGTGCCGCTGTAGAGGTCGAACACAGTCTTGTCGCTGCCGCCCAGGTCGCCCACATAATCTCTCGCCGTCTGGTACAGTACCTCCGCACTGTAAGAGTTGGTCTGGAAAAAGGAGAATGTGGAGATCTTGAATTTCAACCCCAGCAGTTCCTCATAAAAATACTCCTGTCCGTATAACAGCTCCGTACGATCACTCTGCACCACATCTGCAATGGAATCATTGGTAATATGTAAGATTCCTGCGAATTTTCCGGCTAGCTTCCTATCCTGTTCCAGGGAAAGCAGCAGATCCTTAAATCCTGTGATCAGCGCATCCACATCCAAGCTTCCTTCCACCGCCGTCTCTCCCTGCCAGGGATCCTGGGAGGTCGTCACCAGTGCCACCAGAATCTCTCCGGTGCGGGATGCCTTACGTACCAGCAGGTGACGTAAGTACCCCTCATGGCTCATTCTGTGGAAAAAGCTTACCTTCGCCCGGGCAAAGTAATCTCTCACTGTCTGTAAGATCAGGCGGTAATCCGCATCCACGATCTCACAGTCCGCTACGGTCACTATATCGTAGAAGCTGCCTCTCTTATGCATGCCCAGCGCCAGCGGTCCGTCCTTGTACTCGTCTCCGAAGGAAAATTCCATCTTATTACGGTATTCATAAGCCTTCGGGCTGCCCTTGATGCCCTCAAAAGCCCAGGCTTCCTCCTGCTTGTTTAACACACTGTCCAGCAGGCGTTTTACCTGTTCCTCCTTGACTTTCAGCTGTTCTTCGTAAGGAAGAGACAGATAGGTACATCCGCCGCACAACCCAAAAAGGGAACACGTCCGGCCGGTTTCCAGAGGTGACTTTTCCGTCACCTCCAAAAGCCTTCCTTCCGCCTTCCCTTTGCGCACTTTATTCACCGAGAACTTGACTTTCTGTCCGGGCAGGCTGTTCTTGACTACAGCAGTCTCATCTCCCACACAGACGATCCCTTTGTTGGGAAAATCGACCCTTACAACAGATCCTTCATATACCTGTCCTTTTTTCATGGGTTAGTTCTCTCCTTCATCCTCGAAGAAGTCGTCATCATCCTCTTCCACGTCATCTGCTTCATCTTCGAAGTCATCCTCGAAGTCTTCCAGATAATCCTGTGCAAAGAAGAAACGGTATACAGCATAAGCCACTGCTGCAACAGCTACTACGGCGCCGATGATGGCCAGTACCCATAACAGGATATTGCGTTCCTTCTTCTCTTCTACTTCCTTGCCCAACAGCTTGTTAAGCTTCTTCAGTTCGCTGACTTTCAGCTCATTTAATTTGTCAAGATCTACCAGATTTTCAATTCTGTTCATATTATTTACCTGCCTTTCCTGCATCTATTCGTATTTATGGATGCAAAGCATTTTGTTTTCATTCCTTTATATGATACCATATTTTCATCAAAAATACTATAGAAAAACCATATTTGAGGAAATACATTTCTTATTCTTATATTCTTATAATTTCTTACAACTGCTTTAGTTTTGCAAAAGACGCATACATAATCTTCTGCCCTGCCTGGTCGAATTCCACGGTCACCTTATAGTCTCTGGGTTCTCTCACGATATTTAGTACCGTGCCCTCGCCGTATTTGATATGGCGCACTCTGTCACCTACCTCGTAGTCCAGTTTCTCCGGTGCCTTGAACTCCGTGCCCTTCTGCAGTCCGGCCAGCTGGTTCAGTCCGCTGATGCCCTTGGAAATATAAGGTTTATCCGCCTTTGCCGTAACACGGGGGTTTAAGGTCGCCTTGGGTCTTGGATCAAAGCCGGTATTACCGAAGCCGCCAAAACCACTATCCGAGCCGGATCCAGACCGGGGAGATGCAATTGCCTCCAGTCCCATGGCACGAAGAGCTGCTTCATTGGCTCTTCTCGCCTGAAAATCTTCCAGATCATCGTCCCGGTATCTTCTGCTGGGCGGCAGGGTATTATCCAATAATTCCTTCGGAATCTCCCTCACAAAACGGCTCACCGGATTGTACTGGGTCTCCCCACGCAGCATTCTGCTCTTTGCACATGTCAGCGTCAGATCCTCCTTGGCTCTGGTGATTCCCACATAAGCCAGTCTTCTCTCTTCCTCGATCTCCAACGGGTCATCGGAAGCAATGGTCATAAAGCTGGGGAATAATCCATCTTCCATGCCGGCGAGATACACCACCGGGAATTCCAGGCCTTTGGCACTGTGCAGCGTCATGAGCAGCACCCGGTTGTCACCGTTCTCCACATTGTCAATGTCTGCCACCAGCATGATTTCTTCCAGAAATTCCGACAGAGAAGGCTCGTCGTGAGTCTCCTCATATGCGGCCGCCTTGGTGATCAATTCATCTACGTTCCCCAGACGATCCTCAGCGGATTCCTCATCCTGATCCCGCAGATATTCTGCATAATCGATCCGTTCCAGCAGAGATTTGATCAGATCCGGCAATGTATACGAAGACAATCCGCTGCGAAGTACCTCGATCAGATTCACAAATCCACGGATCTTGGTCTCCGCTCTTCCCAATCCCTTGATCTGATCTGCTTCACACAATGCATCAAATAAAGTAATATCCTTCATCTGTGCATAGTCTGCTACCTTTTCCAAGGATGCCGCACCGATGCTTCTTTTCGGCACATTAATAATTCTGCGCAGAGCCACTTCATCCCTGCCGTTATCAATAGTTTTCAGATATGCCAGAATATCGCGGATCTCCTGTCTGGCATAGAAGTTCACTCCACCTACCACATGATAAGGAATGCCCTCCACTACCATACGTTCTTCCAGAAGTCGCGACTGGGCATTGGTACGGTACAGCACCGCACAGTCCGCATAGGCAATGCCGTCATTTTTCACCTTGTCGGCAATATCGTCCGCAATGTATTCCGCCTCTTCATAGGCATTGTCAAACTGCCTGAAATGTACCCGGCTGCCTGCTCCTTTTTCCGTCCAGAGGGCTTTTTCCTTACGGCCTCTGTTGTTACGGATCACCGCGTTGGCCGCATCCAGGATGTTCTGGGTGGATCGGTAGTTCTGTTCCAGCTTAATCACCTTTGCATCGGGATATACCTTCTCGTAGTCCAGAATATTACGGATATTGGCACCGCGGAATTTGTAGATGGACTGGTCATCATCACCTACCACACACAGATTGCGATAACCGTCCGCCAACAGACGGATCAGTTCGAACTGCGCTGTATTGGTATCCTGGTACTCATCCACCATGATATATTTGAAACGTTCCTGATAATTATAAAGTACTTCCGGGCAGCTTTTGAACAGTTCCACAGTCTTTACAATAATATCATCAAAATCCAGTGCATTACTCTTTTTCAAGGTCTCCTGATACTCTCTGTAGACCTTGGCGATCACGGATTTCTTGTAATCTCCCACGGATTTTACTTCAAATTCCCGCACATCCACCAGCTCGTCCTTGGCGGAGGAAATTTCCGATAACAGCGTCCGCTCTTTGTACATCTTCGTGTCGATGTTCAGGCGCTTGCAGACCTGCTTTATCACAGATTTCTGGTCATCCGTATCATAAATGGTAAAATTCGAATCATAGCCCAACCGGTCAATATGTCTTCTGAGGATCCTCATGCAAGTGGCATGGAATGTCGCTACCCATACCTGATCCGCACCGAAACCTGCGATCTGATCCACACGCTCCCGCATCTCCTGGGCTGCTTTGTTGGTAAAAGTGATGGCCAGAATGTTCCATGGATTTACTCCCATCTCATCGATCAGATAAGCCACTCTGTGGGTCAGGACACGGGTCTTGCCGCTTCCTGCGCCCGCCAACAGAAGGAGCGGTCCTTCCGTATGAAGCACCGCTTCTTTTTGTTCTTTATTTAAGGTATCATAAATACTCATGAATTACGCATTATCCCTTTCATTAAATTCCTGCAAAAACTTTCGGAAATCATCGATTGGCATAGGCTTTGCATAAAAATAGCCCTGTACGATGTCACAGTCCGCCAGACGCAGCATGTCTAACTGTTCCTTCGTCTCCACCCCCTCTGCCAATACCTTGAAGCCGAGATGCTTCAACATTTTAGTCAGATATTTGATAATTGTCAATGCCGTTTCTTCCCGTTCGCTGTTCATGGTGTCATCCAGGAACTGCTTGTCCAGCTTCACCGTATCCACCGCTACCTTGGACAACAGATTCAGGGATGAATAACCGCTGCCGAAATCATCTACTGAAATCTCTACCCCTTTATCCCGGAGAGTCTCCAGATTGTTGGTCAGTTTATTTAGATCCGACATGAAAACAGATTCCGTCACTTCCACTTCCAAAAGTTCACTGGGTACTTTGTAGTCTTTCAGGCGTTTTAAAATATTCGGTACGAAGTCTGTATATTCATTATGCCTTCTGGAAAAGTTCACCGAGATCGGCACCACTTCTTCTCTCTGCGCCAAAGCATCCTGCAAATATTCCAGTACCTGATCCAGAATGGCAAAATCCACCTTGGTCACAAATCCGTTTCTCTCAAAGACATCAATAAATCTCCCCGGCATTACCATAGAACCGTCAGCCCGGATCCATCTGACCAGTGCTTCAGCACCCACTACTTTTCCGGTGTGCAAAGAAACTTTCGGCTGCAGATAAGCCCGAAATTCCTTATTATTATATGCAGCTACCATACCAGATACGATCTCTCTGGTATTCTCCAGATTCTTACGGATCTTCTCTGTATAGATTTCCACCGCACTGTCTACCTTCTGGATCTTGCACTGTTTTCTGGCCTCATTGGCATTATCCATCATGGAAGACACCGACCAGTCATTCTCCAGGATTTCATACATTCCCGTGGCAATGACCAGATTGCACTGGTCGTAGCGGCTGTTGGTCTTCTGCACAAAAGTATTGGTGAATTCCAGATATTTGTCTCTGGCCTTCTCCACCGTATCTTCCTTCAGCACTCCCACGAAATGATCCGAAGTTACACGACAGAACAGTACGCCGTTCTGGCACTTTTCCTGCAAGGCTATCGCAAAATCATGCAGGATCCTATCTCCCACTTCATAACCGTACATTTCGTTCACATACTGGAAATTTGAAAAATCAGATGACACAAAAAACAATCCTGATTTCCCGTGGGCAGCCATATAGGCCTCCAGCTTATCCACAAACTTGTTATATATCGGCAGTCCGGTCAGAGCATCATAATTCAGTTTCCGGTTCAGCTCACGCTGATCCTTCTCCGCATTCTTCAGCGTGCGCAGTCGGTTAAAAATCTGGTGAGAAATTCTGCACAGTGCATTTTTCTCCTCCTGCCAGCTTCTGTCTGTGTGGCGATTCGAGAAAATAACGCTGGCCTTTAATCCCTTAGCGGCCGTGGACATTACAATCATCACGGACTCCGCCTCTTCCTTGTAGACATCCGGAGTCTCTGACTGCCGGTAGATCACAGCACCGGATTCATCGGCCTTTTTCCGGATCCTGTCCCATTCGAACACGCCGGGATTCAGGATTCTTCTGGCAAAATCTTTCTTCTCTTCACGATTCCATTGATAACGGATTGTTGGTCCAGCCTCGTTGACTTCCATACAGATCATGTCATCAATTCCAAAAAAGCTACAGGTCCGCTCACAGATCACCTTTAGTGCACTGGTCAGATTCGGCACATTTTCCAACAGATCCATGCAAAATAATACCAAATCTTCCGCACTCTCAAACTGTGCCTCTTTATGGGCAATCTCGTCCTCCTTGTTCTCTTCACTGTCCAGATAACTCTTGCCGGGCAATGCCACACCTTCCTTGACATCCAGCAGGTAATAAGCACCCTTTCCTTTGCTCTTTACCTGATACAGGGCTGCATCTGCCCACTGGAACAACAGATTGTAATCCGTCACCGTGCCGTCTGTCACCGCCGCGCCCAGGCTACAGGAAATGTGCAGCCCTGTCTTGTCATCATCATAACGGTCAGACATGCAGCGGTTCAGCTGTTTTAATTTCTCCTCCAGGTGTTCTCTGTCCATGTCCTCCACATAGAAGACAAATTCATCCCCACCGATCCGGCCTTTTAACGCCTCGGGGAAAATATTACTGAGTTCATCCGCAAAGGAACACAATACCGCATCCCCAAACAGATGGCCGTTGGTGTCGTTAATCTTCTTAAAGCTGTCCACATCCTGTACGACCAGATACCCAGTCTGCCCGCGTTTCAGGCTCTGTAGCCTGGCACCGATCTGTTGTTTGATGGTAGAATTGTTCAGCAATCCGGTCAGGGAATCTTTCTGAGATTTTTCCCGCAGTTCCCACTCTTTTTTCTTCTGGTCATCAATGTCACAGACCTTTCCCAGAACCCGCTCCGGTTCTCCCTTTTCATCATAAAAAGTCTGTCCGATGACCTTCACCCACCTGGGTTTCCCCTCTGCATCAGTCTTGCAGAGTTCGATATAAATATCCGGCTTGCCACTGCGCAGTGCTTCTGCCAGCTGTTGTTCTACCGTTTCTGTCCGGTTCCCGGCTTCTTTGAGCAGCTGATCTGTATACCCCTCCGTGATCTGCCGGGAATACAGAATTCCCTCTCCCGGACCGGCATAATACATCTTGTCATTTACAATATCATATTCGAAAATCAGATCTCCGGACATACGGATCACAGCCATCAGCTTTTCCCGCTCCCGATGCAGTTCTCTGGTGGTCTCATCCAGCTGTCTGTCCACATCCCCTGTCTGTTTTTCCTGCAATGCAACCTCGTTTTTCAATCCCATACATTTTTCTTCCATGCAGACCCTCTTTTGCTTTCTCTATACCTCTTCCACCCGGCTGAAATTCCAGACACGGAGATTGTATTCCACGATCGGCGTGTCACAGTAAATACATTTCTTGGCTCCCAGTCCCGGAAGCGGTGCTCCACAGTTCGGACAGTTCAGTCCCAGACCGGCATCCTCCTGATTCTCGATCATATCCTGATCCTGGATATAGACCAGTTCCACGTTATACTTGGCCTGTTCTTTATGCTCTTCACTGCCTCTTATTACTTTTCCGTTCTCTTTTAATGCATGAAAATACTCCACTGCCGTCTGCAGGACAATACTCTGTCTTCCCCTCTGCTTCCGGTACTGGTGGATCTCCGTTCTGTGAATATGGATATTTTCAAAGCTCTCCTTCTGGGACTGGTTCTGTAGCATTTCCAGCCGCAGTCTGAGCTGTTCTTTCAATTCTCTGGTTCCCTCCGACAACAGGGCCGGATTCTGTTTCGTAATACTCTGCAGATAGGAGGTCAGCACATTCTCCGCTCTGCTCTTCATCTCATCATAATGAAATTCCGGGAAATCCCGCATAATGGACGGCATGTACAGGTTGGTTGCGGAAGAGACCGACTTCGGTGTCATTTCCACTTCCTTTTCTCTCTGTTTCATTCCCTCGATCATGGAGTCCGTTCCGAATAACATCCGGGAGGTATCCCGCAGTTTTTTCCTGATGTTGCAATAAGCATAATAAATGATTCCTGCAAGCACCAGAAGTAATACCAATATGACGATAATTGCAATCAGATTTCCGCTCATTTATGTTTCTCTCTGTTTTTCATTCTGTTGTAATGTTTGTATAGCATAAGTTCAGGAACGCAGGTGCCAAAGTTGCACCACATATCTGAACTGTTAACAGTTCAGCGCGCCATTCGCAAAGCCGCACTGTCGTACTCTCCGTCACTTCGTGACTATCTTTGCTCATGAAGTGGCGCTCGGCCCAGGAACATATTCGTTTGCAAAATCATGCAGGCATGATTTCTGCCCTCGATATGTTCCTGGCTGAACTGTTACAGCAAAGTACAGCAGACGCCAAAAGGCATCCGCTGTACTGCTGTTTTGTAGAAATATTCTGCTGAGTATGTATTATACTCTGTCGTTCTCGTCAAAGGGATCACCGCACTCCGGGCAGAACTTGGGAGGATGTGCAGGATCTTCCGGCTCCCAGCCACACTTGTCGCATTTATAGATCGGTGCGCCGTCCGGCTTCTTTGCTCCGCATTCGGAACAGAACTTGCCCTGGTTTACTGCACCACAGCTGCAGGTCCAACCTGCATCGGAGGGCTTGGGTGCGCCACACTCGGAACAGAATTTGCCCCGGTTATCCGCAGCACCGCAGCTACAGGTCCAGCCTAGTACCGGTGCCTGCATCTTAGGAGCCTGCCCCTGCACAGGTGCTGCCTGTGCCTGCTGCATACCCATACCATTCTGCTGTGCATCCATCTGGTACAGTTGGCCGGCATTAATACCACCTACCATATTCGCCATGTTCATACCGGCAAATGCCATCATAGGTCCTGTAGAAGTATTAGATGCTGCCATCTTCATAGCTTCGGCCTGTGCAGCAGTCATGGTAGCTGCAGCCATTCCGGTATTGCGCAGTACTGCGGTTCTCTGCAGATCAGCAATAGTCTTCGCATCCTCATCGGGAATCTTTGCAGAGTTGATATTGATAGTAACGATCTCGATACCGCGAAGCTTGGTCCACAGATCGGAAAGTTCATCTTTTAAAGCCTCCGTCAGTTCCTCAGTGTGTGCGGGAATCTCACTGGGACGGACGCCTTTTGCGGAGATCTTGGCCAGTGCGGGCTGCAATGCAGTCAACAGCTCTGCCTTCATCTTCGCTACCAGTTCACTTCTGGTGTAGGACTCTGTTACGTTACCACATACATTCTTGTAGAATAACAGAGGATCTACCAGATGGAAGGAATATTCACCGTTACAACGTAAAGAAGTATCCAGATCCAGTCCGATATTCTGATCGATCACACGGAAAGGAATGGGGCTTGCAGTACCAAAGAGATTGTTCATGATCTCCTTAATATTAAAAAAGTAGATTCTCTGATCCTTTGCCGCATTACCTCCGAAGGTAAAACGCTTCCCGATATTGGAAAATGTATTCTTAACGCTCTCACCAAGATTTCCGTAGAACAGGCTGGGCTCGGTGGAAGAATCATATACGAATTCACCTGCATCGGCACAGAACTCTACAATTCCGCCCTGATCCACGATGATCATACACTGTCCTTCGTTGACTGCCACGATAGAGCCGTTGGAGATAATGTTCTCCACACCCTTGGTGTTACTGTTACGTCCATTGGTTACACGCTGCTGTCCTTTTACTACCAGCACATCATTGGAAAGGGAATCACAATAGAAATACTCTCTCCACTGGTCAGCCATCATGCTGCTGACTGCATCTTTCGCTGCTCTGATTAAACCCATTACCGCACCTCCGTTTTTATATGAAAAATCTGTTCTTTTTCACATCTCTTATATTTTAGCAAATTTTACACATTCCCTCAACTGCTTTTCGTAAAATATCGTCATTTTTCCTTTACAATGTGCCGTTTTTCTACTAAACTGTGATACTAGAGATGTTTGATTAAACTATAATATAAAAGGGTTGAAAGAAAAATGGGTAAAAAAGCTACAAAAGCCGCTGATAATATGTACTATCTCGCACGTTGCGAAGCCGCTGAGACGAATGCGGACTTCAGCAGCCGGGAAAAAGCCGCCGAACTGGTGGACATCGACCGTACCAGACTGGCCAGGATCGAACTGGACACCATTGTTCCCTATCCCGAGGAAGTCAAGGCCATGGCCAAGGCCTACAATACACCGGAGCTTTGCAATTCCTTCTGTGCCAGGGAATGTCCTCTGGGCCGCAGCAGTGTATCGGAAGTCGACATTGTGGACTTTGACCGGCTGGCATTGAAGGTACTGGGTTCCTTAAAAGATATCGACACCCTGCGGGCTTCCCTGATTGCCATCTCCGAGGACGGCATCATCTCCGAAGATGAGCGCCCGGCCTTCCAGGATATTCTGGATTCCCTGGAGAAGATCAGTACCAATGCCAAAGCTTTGAAATTATGGGCCATCAAAAATATACACATCAAGGAGGAGGACGTCTGATCCTCCCCCTTTTTATCCTATTTTATTCTGCTTATCTTGCCGTTGCTTTCTCTGCGAATTCCGTAGTTACCAGTGCCTCGTAAGGTACTCTCTCTTTCAGTACATCCGAATCCTCCAGAATATTCTGCAACAGGTCAAAGGCATCTTTATGGAAGATCAGATCCTCTTTCCAGGTATCCTGTTCCTGATATCTGGCAACAATAGCTGTCAATGTGTCACTTTCGGTCTCGGCAAACTGGGGTGCAATACACTTGGCAATTTCCTCCGCACTATGCTCCTGTACGTAATCCATGCCTTTTTGCAAGGCATCAGTGAATGCCTGAATGGTCTCGGGATTTTTTTCCAGGTAATTCTTCTTTGCTGAGAACGAGGTATAAGGAACATAACCGGATTCTTCACCCAGAGAGGCCACCACATAACCGTCACCCTTTTGTTCCAACAATGTGGCATGAGGCTCGAACTCAATTGTAAAGTCTCCCTGTCCGCCGGAAAAAGCTGCTGCCGTGGAACCGAAGTCAATGCTCTGGTCGATGGACAGATCCGTTGTCGGATCCATATTATTTTTCTCCAGAATATATTCAAATACCATCTCCGGCATACCGCCCGCTCTACCGCCCAAGACGGTAGTACCTTTTAACATATCCCACGAAAAATCATCGATGGGTTCTCTCGCCACTAGGAAATTGCCAGCCCGCTGGGTCAGCTGGGCAAAATTCACCACATAATCTTCCGTTCCGCCAGCATAGGTGTAAATGGTGCTCTCGCTGCCCATAAAGCCGATGTCCGCCTCACCGGTCAGTACTGCCGTCATGGTCTTATCCGCGCCAAATCCCGTCACCAGCTCCAGATCGATCCCGGCATCTTCAAAATATCCTTCTTCGATTGCCACATACATCGGTGCATAAAAAACAGAGTGGGCTACCTCATTGAGCACCACTCTGGTCTTCTTTGGTCCGTTCGTCTGCTGTGCGCTGCCGCAGCCCGTAAGTGCAGCCGCTGCAAGCACTACAGACAATACTGCTACCGTTACTTTCCTTCTTTTCATAATCATTCATCCTCCCTGAGATTACATATTTATTCTATGTAACCTCAGGGAAAACGTTCCGGGTAATTACAGATTTGCCTTGATCTTGTCGATCATCTCCTGGTACTCCGCATCAGTCAGAAGGGTCTTGCCGGGGTTCATCTCAAAGGTTCCGCCCCACTCGAAACCGTCCTTGTACTTCGGGCACAGATGCATGTGCAGATGACAGCCGGTGTCACCGTAAGCGCCGTAGTTTAATTTATCGGGATGGAATGCTGCATGAATAGCTTTGGCTGCATGAGCCACATCCTCGAAGAATAATCTTCTCTCTTCCTCGCTGATGTCCACGATCTCGCTGACATGGTCCTTATATGCCACGATACATCTGCCGGGATGGCTCTGCTCCTTGAACAGGATCAGGCTGCTTACCTTCAGATCACAGATAAAAATACCGAACTTGTCTAACAGTTCTCCTCTCATACAATATCCACAATTTGCGTCTTTCATTTGTTCTCCTATCTGCCCTCTTACGGGGCCTGCCGTCTGCGGCTTAAATTCTTGTCCGGTCTTGCCGGCCAGGATCAGCTATAATGTTATGTTGATCAGTTTACGGATGTTCTCCGGATCATAGTTCAACACCAGTTCCTTCGGAAATTCCAGTTCCCGCATCAGCTGCTCTGCATCATCAAATGCTCCGATGGCAAAGCACATATGGCTGTCCGTTCCCATTATAACAGGCTGATCATACTTCATGCAAGTCTTTAACAGCTCTGTAATATTTTCTCTGCCTCCTTGTCTGGCCGACTGGGGATTCAGGGATGAATTGTTCACTTCCAACACCGCCTGTGCCTGTCTGGCCTCTCGCACCAGTTCGTCATAATCCAACGGAAATCTGCCGTCATCGGGATGCCCAAGTATTTTCACATAAGGATTCTGAAAAGCTCTGACAGATGCCAGTGTATTCTCCTTGCGGCTTCCCGCAGTAAAGGCAAAGGGATGAATGCTGGCAAGGGCATAATCCATTTTCTGCAGATAGCGCTCTTCCAGATCCAGTTCACCGTTTGTACTGCAGATATTTGCTTCTACGCCGCATAGCAGGCGCAGACTTCCATCTGGCTTCGGTATTACCCGGCCGGTGTTCTCTTCTCTGTCATATATTCTGGGAATCACTTTATAATTACTGAAAAAGAAATTATGCGGGCCTCCCGGGGAAGTCGGTCCGTGCTCACTCATTCCCAGGTACTGTAAGCCCATTGCCAATGCAGCATCTATATTCTCCAACAAGGTACTATACGCATGCCCTGCTGCCAGAGTATGCGTATGAAGATCCATGATTGCTTTCATTCTATTGTCCTTTTACTTTCCAAAACGGTCTAATTCTTTTTCTTATGAGCTTCCTTCTCCGGTTCCTGTGCTTTCATCGTATCTGCCAGATCCGCTACCAGCTGTTCCACAATCATCTTCTTCATATAGACATCAAAGCTCAACAGGCAGATCAGGGCAAATTTCTGTAAAAACTCCTGCTCTTCTCCGGTCACTTCGGTAAAGGAATCCTCTGCTCTGCGGAATTTCTCCACAACATCCTTTTTCAGATCCTCCAGCTGTTCCTTCTCCAACACCACCACTTCCTTGTAGACGCTCTCCAGGTCAAAGACCTGTCCGTTCTGAAAATAGCGGTCAGTAAGGGGCTTAAGCAGCGTCTGGATCTCATTCATGGGAATGATCCCTTTATAATAGTAGATAAAAATAAGAAGCAGCACATGCTCTTTGGAATATTTCTTCTTCACCGGCGGCGGCAGCAGATCATTCTTCGCATAATTGTTGATCATGGTCTTGGTCAGGATGCGGTCTTCGGTCTGGGGCCGCACTGCGGAACGCAGCTTACGATCCATAAAGGTCAGTACCTGATCCATATACAGATCAATATTCGGAATATCTTCCGACTTGATATATTCTACTTTCTCCAGACTCTGTAAGATCATCTGAAGTAATTCTTCTGTTGTTGCTGCCATAATGTTCCTGCTGTCCTTTCCGTGAGGTAGTTTCCAAAAATATTGACTCGAGAACCCGTGCTTCGCACTCTGCTGTCTGCTTCGCAGACGGTTCTCTCGTTAATGCATGCAAGAAAACAAATGCTCGCTCTGCGAGCGCTTGTTTTCTTTTGCATTCATTATATAGTATTCAAAACTACATGTCAACAGTTGCACATTTCCTCTGTTCTCTGAATTTATGAAGATTTTATAACTATTTTGTTTCACTCCTTTACTTTACAACTTTAGTATGTTAAAATACTAATAGTTGCGTTGTATTGATTACAACTATGGAAAGGTGTGTCGCTAATGAATAAAAAAATCAAAACGGACGCTGTAGATTCCCTTTTTGATGCGGTGTTGTGTCTGCAGTCCCGTGAGGAATGCTACAGTTTCTTCGAAGATCTGTGTACTGTCAACGAACTGTTGTCTCTGTCCCAACGGTTCGAAGTGGCTGCCATGCTGAAGGACGGCAAGACATATCTGGAGATTGCCGAGAAGACCGGAGCTTCCACCGCCACCATCAGCCGCGTAAACCGTTCTCTGAATTACGGCAACGACGGTTACGAGCTGGTCTTTGGACGTATGGAGAAAAAGGAAACGGAACAGAATTCTTAACTTAATGAATAAAAACAGGAGCACTCAAAAACGGCGCTCCTGTTTTTATTTTATCTTTTATTCTTCTTATGCTTCGCTTGTATTGGCTGCTGTTGTTTCCGCAGCTGGAGTTTCTGTCTTCTCCACCGTCTCTGCTGTCTGTGAAGTCTTCTGATTTTCTCTCTTTTCTTCCTCTTCCACTTCCTTCAGAGCTTCTGCGATGGCTGCCTTGGCACTCTTGCGTCCTGCCCGGACCGCTTTGGCCGTTCTGGCTTTACCTTTTCTGTCAGGAACTGTCTGGTTCATATCGATTTTTCCCTGGAATACGGCATGTTCATCAATAACGATCACCTTTGTGGCAATGTCCCCCAGCACTTTGGCCGAAGCTGTCAGTTCCGCTTTCTCCGGTGCAGTGATATTTCCGGTCACTTCCCCGCCGATCAGAACAGATGCAGCCTGTACATCTCCTGTGACTATGCTTCCGGCTCCCAGGATCAGGTTGCCTGTCACCGTCACGTTACCACCAATCTTACCGTCAATTCTTGCGGAACCGTCCAATGTAAAATCTCCGGTCAACTCCGCTCCGGCACCGATCAGTGTGCTCATTTTTGTATCTGCATTCTTTTTTCCTAACATGTATCTTCCAAACCTTTCTGCAATCAACCACTGATTGCCAGCATATCCATAGGATTAATATAGCTTCCGTCTTTCTGCATCTGGTATCCCAGATCCGCGTTATCTTCGCCGATGACAAACAAGGTAGTTCCCTGTACTACGGAATCCCCCACATTCACTGTGGTATCTCCTTTATTCCGATAGATGGTGACATAACCGTTGCCATGATCCACCCACACGCTGTGTCCGTAGATCTCGTCATCATTTATGGCAATGACCGTACCGCTGGCCGCCGCCACAACCGTAGTTCCCACCGATGCATGGAATATGCACATGGGATCGCCCTCACTTACTTCCTCCATGGATGCAGAACCCGTCAGAGGGAATTCCGTAGGAAGGCTCTGCTTTTCCAGAGTTGCTGATAATTCGCTCTCACTCTGTACCTTCTGGCTTACGGTGTCGCTTAAGATCTGTATCTCTTCCGCCTGTTCCGTCACCTGCTCTTCCAGCTTACTGTTCTGCTCGCTCAGTGTCTTGTTCTCTTCCTCCAGTGCCATAACCTGTTCATGGCTCCGTCTACTGGCGTTCTCCCAGAGCTGTCCCTCGTAGACAAAATAGCCGATCACTCCGCCGACCAATACACACAACAGAAGTACCACGACTTCCACGATCCATGCACGTACACGGAACTGCTTTACATTGGCATCTGCTGCGTCTGACGTAAGAATCAGCACATGGTTCAATCTTCGCTTATGTTTACGTCTTTTCATAGAGTCACCTCCGCTAAATATCAACCCATTTTACCACAGGAAAGCTCTTACAGCAATCATTTCTTAACATTTTTGTAATATTTTCCCAAGATTTTCTTCATTTATTCGTATTTAAAAGGGAATTGCCTATAAATTTTTGTGCAATTTTACAGAATCGTCTATTTACTTTTACTACCTGCTGTGCTATGATGCACTTGCTGAGACAATGTTGTATACATTGCAAAAAGTAAATGACAGCAAAGAATTTGTGGAGGTATCTATTATGAACAAAGGTACAGTTAAGTGGTTCAACAATCAGAAGGGTTATGGTTTCATCTCCGATGAATCCGGCAAGGATGTATTCGTACACTACAGCGGTCTGAACATGGACGGTTACAAGACCCTGGAAGAGGGCGCAGCCGTTTCTTTTGATATCGTAGATGGAGAAAAGGGACCTCAGGCTGTTAACGTAACCAAACTTTAATCATAAACGAAAAATAAGATCCGCAGGCGCTATCACATGATAGTTCCTGCGGATCTTTCTATTTTTCTCTGCACACTGTCAGTACATCTTCCCATTTCATGCTGCCGCCGAAGAGATCCAGTGCACTCCCGATGGTCACATTCATCCGGTTCTGCCCCAGTTTTTTTAACAAATACAGATCTTCCATGGAGTGAACACCACCCGCATAGGTGATTGGATTTCCGGTATAATTTCCAATAAACTTTACCAGTTCCTGTTCCATTCCCCGGGCCTTGCCTTCCACATCCACGGCATGGATCAGGAATTCATCACAATAGACAGATAATTTTTTAAGTAGTGCCTCATCCACTGCTTCTTCTGTCAGCTTCTGCCAGCGGTCAGTCACTACCAGATACTGCTCTCCCGCACGCTTGCAGCTTACATCCAGCACAAGGTGCTCTTTTCCGATGGACTGGACCAGTTTGTCCAGTCTGTCATAGTCGATCCGTCCCTCCCTGAACACATAGGACGTCACGATCACATGGGAGGCCCCTGCTGCCAGATACTCTGCCGCATTCTCCGCCGTAATGCCTCCTCCGACCTGCAATCCTCCCGGATATACACGCAGGGCCGACAATGCCTGTTCCTTCGTTGCCTCATAATAAGGGCTGTCCGAGGCATTCAATAAAATAATATGTCCGCCTTTTAAACTGTTTTTCTGATACAGTTTTGCATAAAAGGCAGCGTCCTGTTCTGAGACAAAGTTCTCCTGCGCCCGATCACCGAGATCTTTTAAGCTTCCACCGACAATCTGTTTTACTTTTCCGTTATGAATATCAATACAGGGGCGAAATTCCATCTTTTTCCTCGTTTTCTTCCAAATGATTTTTATTTTTTTGAATTATTTTCTAAAATCCGCACATACTACCCTCAAGCCGACCACCTTTGGTTCGGACTGAATATCCCTGACGGGCATCTTGAAATGGAGGACATTATGAAAAATAAGACAAATAACGTAACATCCCACATCGGGAAAAAATTACTGGTTCTGGGCATCATCACAGTCTACCTGTGTATGGCGACCGCCTGTGGCACCAACAAGAACAACAATAACTCCGGCAGCATGGCTGCCTCTCCTTCTCCGTCCACCTCTCCTGCTGCTCAGGGGAGCACAGAGGCGCAGACCACAGAGACCGGAACTGCCGCTACCGACAGCACTATGGGTGACATGAACGGCAACGGTAACACCGTAGGAGAAAATGATTCCATGCTGGATAATGCAGGCAATGCCATCGGAGAAGCCGGTGATACCGTAGGCAATATCGTGGACGATGCCGCAAACGGTGTCTCCGATATCACCAACGACCTGGTAGGCAACGGTAATGATACTGCAGGTAACAACAATTCTACCACTGCCACCACCGGAGCCGGCCAGAGATAAGTTATACCTCTTCCATGATCGTACCTTCCCGGTAAGCCTCCAGGAGTTCTTCCAGATAGAAGATATTCTCCTGGATCTCCTTGCCGGTATCGGTATCGGCCACCAGTTTTCTGCGGGGGAAATTCTCCACCACCACGGAATCCGAGAAAATATCCGATTCCTTGATGATCGCCGCTTCCGTAGATTCAAAAGGTTCATGGGCTACCAGACGCATTCCTCTGGAATTACATACCAGCGTATATCCCGCAATTCCCGTCTTTTTCTGATATGCTTTGGAAAAGCCACCGTCGATGATCAGCAGCTTACCGCCGCATTTGATGGGTGATTCCCCATGGATCTGTTCCACGGGCACATGACCATTGACGATATGGGCATCGGCCTTGTCCAGACCGAATTCCTCTAAGATTCTGCCGATGACTTCCTCATTTTCCAACAGCTTATAGTAACTGTTTTTCTCTTCTATATGAGTCTCCTTATCCTTCAGGAAATACCGCTCAAAGGTAGCCATTTTTGCCTTGCCGAACACCGGGGAACCGGGGCCAGCCCAGATGTACCAGATCATATCCTGTCCCAGAGCGCGCTCTTTGGCTTCTTTGGCATAATAACCTCTTCTGGCGTAATATTCCAGAATGTCGTACAGTGCTTTTCCGCAATACTCTTTTCCGCAGATCTCCACCTGCATGAAACTGCCGTCCGGATTCAAGGGGACACAGCCGTGATACAACAGATTGCCGTTGTAAATCTTGTACATGCCGCCCTTGGAAAACAGAAATTTTACATGGCGCTGCAGTTTCTCACAGCGCATGAACACCTGCTGCAGGCGCAGCATGACCTTGCTCTCTTCCTCCGTGAGTTCGTAAGGATGTACAGGATCCACCGTAGGGAAATCCACGTCTTTCATGGGATATTCTTTGCCGTCCACACAGATCGTCTTTTTCTCGAAATCGATCCGATGCAGCAGCATCCGGTCTTCCATATGGAACTCCGGGTGTCTCATGATCAGCTGTCCTTCCAGCTTGAACTGCAAGATAGCAATTGCTTTATGCATCTTGGTGTCCAGCCCGAGATCCTTGGTATTGTAATCGGTATTGAACTTGATGGTAAAGGCATCGCAGTTGGTATTCTCATAAGTTTCCAGTGCAAATGTAGCCAGAGGCAGCAGGTTGATGCCGTAGCCATCCTCCAGAGTGGCGAGATTACCGTATCTGGCAGACATTCTGACCACATTGGCGATACAGGCCAGACTTCCGGCCGCCGCGCCCATCCACACCATGTCATGGTTGCCCCACTGGACATCCACGGAATGGTATTCGCACAAAGTATCCATAATAATATGAGGGCCGGGACCTCTGTCGTAAATATCACCGACGATATGCAGATGATCGATGACCAGCTGCTGGATCAGGTGGCTTAACGCAATAATAAACTGCGGCGCTCTGCCGATGCGGATGATAGTATGGATGATCTCATTATAGTATGCCTCTTTGTCCTGGATTTCTTCCTTCTCCGTGATCAGTTCTTCGATGACATAGGCGAAATCCTTCGGCAATGCCTTTCTGACTTTGGAGCGGGTGTATTTGGAAGAGACACGTTTGATGACCTGTACCAGACGATGAAGGGATATTTTGTACCAGTCCTCCAGATTGTCCTCTTCTCTTTCCACGATCTCCAGTTTGCTCTCTGGATAATAGATCAGGGTTGCCAGGCTTTTTTTGTCCTTGTTGCTGATGGTGTTGCCGAATTCCTCGTCGATCTTGCGGCGTACGGAACCGGAACCGTTTTTCAGGACATGGTTGAACTGTTCGTATTCTCCGTGGATATCCGTCAGGAAATGTTCCGTACCTTTGGGGAGGTTCAGGATGGACTGGAGGTTGATGATCTCTGTGGAGGCCGCCGCTATATTTTTGTATTGGTGTGAGAGGGTCTTTAGAACCTTCTGTTCCATTTCGTTCATGAAATTCAACCTTTCTACGTTACTTCACGAAGCGAACGGATACCATGCCTCGGTGTAAGGTCTCCGAGTGTGAATTTTCTAGGAAAAGTGATTCATTTGTTCTACTTAACACGGGCACGCCTACACGCACCATCCGTAGTGCGGATCGGCTGTCGCAAACATCGTGTTTGCTCCACCCTGTTCTTCAACACTTTTCAAGAAAATGTCAACACTCTACGACAAACATCATCGCCATGGCATCCATCCACTTCGTCAGTTCATGACTTTACCAGGTAATTACATCGCTGCATTGATAACATCAGACATGTTGTACATGCCGGCGGGCTTGCCTGCCAGGAACTTGGCTGCCTGTACGGCGCCTTTACCGAAGACAGCTTTGGAGTAGGCGGTGTGGGAGAAGGTTACAACTTCGTCTGCCCCGGCGAAGATCACATCATGGTCACCGACGATGGTGCCGCCTCTGACAGAGCTGATGCCAATTTCTTTCTTCGGTCTCTGCTCTCTGCGGTTGCTGCGGTCATAGACATATTCATACTCACCGTTAAATTCCTCGTTGATGGAATCTGCCAGTGCCAGTGCGGTGCCGCTGGGAGCGTCTACCTTCAGATTGTGGTGCTTCTCCACAATCTCCATATCGAAGCCTGCGTTGGCCAGCACTCCGGCAGCTTCTTTCAAAAGCTTTAACATCAGGTTGATACCTAAGGACATATTGGCGGATTTTAAGATGGCCACCTTTTTCGCTGCTTCGTCTACTTTCGCCAGCTGTGCCTCGGACAGACCAGTGGTACACAGCACGCAGGGAAGCTTTTTCTCCACGCAGTAATCCAACAGCTTGTCTACTGCCACGGCTGCGGAGAAATCAATGATTGCATCTGCAGCCACATCACATTTGTAAATATCTGTGAATACAGGGTAGGGATTGTGTCCATCGTCTCTGGCATCAATTCCCGCCACCAGTTCCATATCGGGGTCCGCTGCGATCAGTCCGCTGATCACCTGTCCCATTTTACCGTTACATCCATGCATGATTATTTTTACCATTTTTCTTTTCTCCTATCTATCATGATTTTTGTAATAACGATCCAGCAGCCCTCATATTCATTTGCAAAAGCGCACTATGAATCGTTACTTTTTGAAAAAAGATCCCGCCCATGACAAAAATTTCACAGGCGGGATTCTTCCACTCTTGCTCTCTATTTTCCAGCCTACAGGATACCATAATCCTTCAGGGCTTTTTCAAGCCTCTTGGCATTGGCCTCTTCCATTTCACACAGAGGCATACGGAACGCACCGGCTCCCATTCCCATCATGTTCAGTGCGGTCTTCACAGGGATCGGGTTCACTTCACAGAACAGCGCGTTACACAGATCCATGGCATCTAACTGCATCTGACGGCTGCCTGCCACATCTCCGTCAAAGAACTTCTGGCAGATCTCGTGGGTCTGTGTAGGTGCTACATTGGAAAGTACGGAGATAACTCCGACTCCGCCCAGGGCCAGAATGGGTACGATCTGGTCGTCATTACCGGAATAAATATCCACAACGCCCTGTCCGATGGCTGCCAGGTGAGCGATCTGGCTGATGTTGCCGCTGGCTTCCTTGACACCTACGATGTTCTCCACGTCCTTACACAGCTTCACTACGGTCTCCGGCAGAATATTGCAGCCGGTACGGCTGGGTACGTTATACAGAATAGCGGGAACCTTCACAGAATCCGCAACGGTCTTGAAATGACGATACAGTCCCTTCTGGGTTGCTTTATTATAGTAGGGACTTACCAGCAGAATGCCGTCCACGCCGTATTTCTCCGCTTCCTGAGACAGGTATACTGCAGTCTCGGTACAATTGGAACCGGTACCTGCTACTACGGGGATTCTCTTTGCAACTTTGTCCACACAGTATTTGATAGTATCCAGATGCTCCTCATGGGTCAGGGTAGATGACTCACCTGTGGTACCGCATACGATAATAGCATCTGTGCCGTTTGCGATCTGGAATTCGATCAGTTCACCGAATTTCTCATAATTGACGGATCCGTCCTCGTTCATGGGTGTGACGATTGCCACGCCTGCTCCTTTAAAAATAGCCATATGCTTCCTCCATTTGCAAAACGCCAGCGCACAATGGCGCCGGCGCTGATTATCCAAGCTTATTTGATAGCGCCCCATCTGCTCACGAGATGACAGTCATACGCTTCTTAAACGTATGCCCAAGATAACATATACAGGATACCTTATCTTTCGGCGTGTTCCCCTTTCTTCTTCCCTCATCGGTACCTGTTACCTCCGAAAAAATACTCTTGAAAAACGCAACCTCTATCTTTTTAAATATAGTTTTATGATAGCATCAACCCATGTGACTGTCAATCCCAGACCTTGAATTTTACCGTTTCAATCTTGGACACTTCATCCGCCAGAACACAGATCTCATCGTTCAGGGTGATTCCCGTCAGAATCACATCCGTATCTCCCCTGCATTCCAGTAATGCCTTCAGGTCATCTTCCGTAATAATATCCTTCTCCACCAGTCCCAGCACTTCGTCCAGGATCAGCAGATCGCATTCTCCAGTCGTCAGTACTTTCTTGGCAAAGCCGATCCCGTTACGGATGTTCTGGATCTCCTCCTGCTTCTTTTCCTCCGGTAATTCCACGAAATTACCGTCCGATTTCTCGAAACGGAACAGCTTGATCTCCGGCTCCATTCTGCGTAAAAAATCGGAATCCCCCAGTCCCTTTCCCTTCAGGAACTGAATAATAACGACCCTCTTGCCTTCTACCGCTGCCTGTACCGCTCTTCCAATCGCTGCCGGTGATTTGCCTCTGCCATCGCCGGTATAAATATAGATGCATCCTTCTGCCATTCCACACCTCATGGTCTATCTGCGTATCTGACGCTCCCTAGCTGTACACAGTTACTAATATCTATGCATTCTTTTATACCATATATTGTCACTTTTTGCAATCTTTTGTCGTTAGACGATGGATTCCTGCACCTGTGCCTCCTCCAGAAGTTCCAGTTTGCTGACGGATACCTCGAAAGCTACTCTTTTCTCCACATGCTCTTCATCCAGTTTTTTCATATATTCACGGCTCTGGATCCGTCCCCAGATCGCACAGCGCTCTCCTACCTTGAAATGCTCCGCATAACGGGCGTTACGTCCCCAACAGATACAGGGAATATAATCGGATTTTCCGTACGGACGGTTTACTGCCAGCAGCAGATCCGCTATTTCTCTTCCCAACGGTGTCTTACGATACACCGGTTCCTTACATATATATCCATCCAGATAAATCTGGTTCGTCTTCGAACTTTCTTCCATTTCTTCAATAAATTTCACTTCTCTGGCAAACACAGACAACACCAGTCTGTTCTTGCGCTCCTCATGACGATTGTAGGAACGAAACTGTCCGTTCACACACAAAAGCATTCCGACATAGCTGGCTGTCACGTCCAGTAATCTTTCTGAGACCATCACCGGTATAATGTCAAAACTGTCGCTCAGTCTCGTACATTTGATGTCCACCATGTAGAATCCTTCCCCATAGATCTCATGGCTGTAGGAAAAATTGCTTACCACTTCCCCCATCACCGTTACCTGATTGTTTTCAATAACCTTATCTGTCATTTTTGTTCTCCCTTCTACATCTTCTGACTCTTCTACAACAATCTTTATGTATTGCACTACTATTTATACTCTAAAATCCATCGTTTGAGTACTAAAACTCATCGCACAAAAGGGCAAATTACGCACAAAAGGGATTTCTTTTCCATACTTTTTCATATAGAAAACCACCAAAAGCGTTGATTTTCCACGGTTTTTTCTTGCGTCCGGAAATGATAAGTGCTATACTGAAACAGTTTGAAAAAAGATTGAATCAGTTGCACGCATTTTTAGAAAGGCAAGGATTTTTATGAGACAAAAAAGAGAAGATGTCAGAAACGTTGCAATCATTGCTCACGTAGACCACGGTAAAACCACTCTGGTGGATGAGCTGTTAAAACAAAGCGGTGTATTCCGTGAAAATCAGGAAGTTGCTGAGCGTGTCATGGACTCCAACGATATCGAGCGTGAGCGTGGTATCACCATTCTGTCCAAGAACACTGCCGTTATGTATAAGGGTACCAAGATCAACATCATCGACACCCCGGGCCATGCGGACTTCGGCGGCGAGGTAGAGCGTGTCCTGAAAATGGTAAACGGCGTTATCCTGGTGGTGGATGCCTTCGAGGGTGCCATGCCCCAGACCAAATTCGTGCTTCGTAAAGCACTGGAATTAAAGCTTCCCGTTATCGTATGTATCAATAAGATCGACCGTCCCGAAGCAAGACCCGATGAGGTCGTAGACGAGGTACTGGAACTGTTCTTAGAGCTGGATGCGGATGATTCTCAGCTGGATTGTCCTTTCGTATATGCTTCCGCAAAGGCCGGTATTGCCTCTCTGGATGCTGACGAAATGGGTACTGATATGGAACCTCTGTTTGAGACCATTTTAAACTACATCCCCGCTCCCGAAGGAGATCCGGATGCGGCTACCCAGGTACTGATCAGTACCATTGATTATAATGAATATGTAGGACGTATCGGTGTCGGTAAAGTAGACAACGGTACCATCCGTGTAAACCAGGATGTGGTCATCTGTAACCACCACAACCCCGACAAGATCATTAAGACCAAGGTCAGCAAGCTGTATGAGTTCGACGGTCTGAATAAAGTAGAAGTCAAGGAAGCAGGCATCGGTTCCATCGTTGCCATCTCTGGTATCAGCGAGCTTCACATCGGTGACACCATCTGCTCTCCGGAAAATGTGGTACCCATTCCTTTCCAGAAGATCAGTGAGCCTACCATCGCCATGCAGTTCATGGTCAACGACTCTCCCCTGGCAGGCCAGGAAGGTAAATTCGTTACCAGCCGTCACCTGCGTGACAGACTGTTCCGCGAGTTAAATACCGATGTATCCTTGCGTGTGGAAGAGACCGATTCTCCTGACCGTTTCAAAGTATCCGGCCGTGGTGAGCTGCATTTGTCCGTACTGATCGAGAATATGCGTCGTGAAGGTTTCGAATTCGCCGTGAGTAAGGCTGAGGTTCTGTATCATACCGATGAGAACGGCAAGAAGTTAGAACCTATGGAGCTGGCTTACATCGATGTTCCCAATGAATTTGCCGGTGCTGTTATTGAGAAGCTTGGTCAGAGAAAAGGTGAACTTCGTAACATGGGTTCCATTTCTGGCGGCACTTACACCCGTCTGGAGTTCTCCATCCCCGCAAGAGGACTGATTGGTTACCGCGGTGAGTTCATGACCGATACCAAGGGTAACGGTATTCTGAACACCGTATTCGACGACTACGGCCCTTACAAGGGAGATATCCAGTATCGTAAGATGGGTTCCCTGATCGCATTTGAAGCCGGTGAAGCTATCACCTACGGTCTGTACAATGCACAGGAGCGTGGTACTCTCTTCATCGGACCCGGTGAAAAGGTATACTCCGGTATGGTCATCGGTCAGACCGGACGCAGTGAGGACATCGAGATCAATGTCTGCAAGAAGAAGCAGCTGACCAACACCCGTTCCTCCAGCGCTGACGAAGCTCTGCGTCTGACACCGCCCAAAATCCTGTCTCTGGAGCAGGCTCTGGACTTCATCGATACCGACGAACTGTTGGAAGTAACTCCTACCAACCTGCGTATCCGTAAGAAGATTCTGGATCCGACCATGAGGAAACGTGCCATGATCAATAAGAAAGCTTAAGAAGATTTATAAATAGAACCACCTTCGTGTACTGCCTGCAGTATGTGAAGGTGGTTTTTAACTGGGTTAACAAAGAATCCCAAATGCCCACGGCGAACGGAACATCCTTCCTCGATGTAAGGTCTCCCGGTGGGAATTTTCTGACGAAAAGTGAGTAGCGGTTCTAAACCGCACGGGCACGGCTCCAGTTGCCATCCATGGCAACGTCCGCCTGTCGCGAACGTCCTGTTCGCTCCACCCTGATGTTCAACACTTTTCGAGAAAATATCACCACCTCCCGACAAACATCTTCGGAAGGACATTCCATCCGCCGCGGGCATTCTGCGTTTTGGAAAGCCTGCGAAAAAACAGTAGCCCGCGTTGGGGTAAGGACAAGCAGACTCTAAGCAGCCGTCGGTACTTAGCGAGGGTACTTTCCTCGCTTATGTACCGCTACGGTCTGCGTCCGAAGTGGAAACGGGTCTGCGGTTCTTAGCCCCAATACGGGCTACGGGGATATTTCACTAACTCTTCAGTTAATTCCAGGTGGCTGTCAACACATGCTCCCCGGTCATCTGGACGACGGTGTCTGCGGTAATAATCTGGCCGCTGTACTCCCATCCGCCGAAGGTACTGCCCTCTTTTACCGGGGTAGGAAGTTCACCGTAGGTCTCGCCGAAAGTCACCTGTTTGGATTCCACGGTGGAACCGTCGGCACCGGTGCCGCCGTCATAGTCGAATTTCACGGTGAACTGTGCGGGAACCCAGTGAGCGGTCAGAGTCATATCGCCGGTGACTTTCTCCGACTGGAAATACCACAGCACTGTCTCTCCTTCTTTTTCCGTATACCACCCGTCAAAGGTGTAGCCGGGCTTATAAGGGGTCTCGGGCTCTGTAAGGAATTCACCGTAGCGTACCTTCCGGGCTGCCACTTCACTTCCGCCGTCCGTATCGTACACAATGTTGAATCCACCGCGTACCGCGAAGAAAATAATCATTCCCACGATCACCACGATCAGGACACCGATCAGGCCGTCCAGAATGCGGATGGGAACATCCTTGCTTCCGTAAATGCCGCGGCCGAACCATTTTCCTTTCGGACGGATTGCTTTCTCCGGCTGCTGCGTCGTTTCCGACTGCGTGGTGACTTCTGCTGCCTTTTCTTCTATATTCTCTGTTGTCACTCGTTCCTGATTCATAATTTTTCCTTTTCCTAATCTATCATAAGCAATTTCTATGTGCTGCGCACTCTCGAAATTGCAACCAATATTCGTATTCCGGACTGTCGTCCTTCATACTCATATTGTTTTACTCCCCACGTAGAAAACATCCTTTACCTGCAAGCAGTCACGGATGTTTTCTATGGGGGAGTCTTATGTCATTACTTTCTTACCAGGTACTTTCTCATATCGATTGCGCAGGCAACCAGAATGATGAGTCCTTTGATCACATACTGCATGTTCATGTTGATGGACAGGAAGTTCAGTGCTACGAAGATGATTCTTAAGAGAAATACACCAAGTACGACACCACTGATCTTACCGGTACCACCTACGAAAGAGACACCGCCGATAACGCAAGCTGCAATGGCATCACACTCGTAGTTCAATCCGGTATTTGCTGTGTTGGAACCGATACGGGAAGACTCGATGAAACCGGTCAGACCGTACATGGCACCTGCCAGTGTATGTACTAAAATGGTGGTTCTCATTACGTTAACACCGGATACCTTTGCTGCTTCGGGATTGGAACCTACTGCAAACATGTTCTTACCGAAAGTGGTCTTGTTCCAGATGAACCACATGATAACAACGATCAAAGCTGCCAGCCATACATAGTTGGGAATGGCGATTCTCGCGCCGCCGGCATTGAAGGAGATCACGCTTCCCTTTACCACATCGTTGAAGTGCTGATCCAGACCGGACAGAGGCTGACCGTTATTGCCGTTGATCATGATGTACATTAACAGTAGGCCGTATACGATCAACTGGGTAGCCAGAGTTACGATGAAGGGATGCAACTGGAATTTCGCTACGAAGAAACCGTTGACCCATCCCACGATACCACCGACCAACAGTACGATCAGGATCACCAGAGGGATCGGAAGTACCGGAAGGTTCGGGAACATCTTGGTGGCATAAGTCACGGACTGCATCAGGGATGCCGTGATACATGCGGTCAGTCCTACCACACGTCCTGCGGACAAGTCGGTACCTGTCAATACGATACATCCTGCAATACCACAGGCAATGGGAAGGTTCGCCGCGGACAGGCTGATGATGTTGACAATGGAAGCCGCCGACAGGAAATTGGAGTTCTGGATGTAAGTGTAAATAATTGCTACGATCAGCAGGATGTATAAGGCATTGTTAAGTAAAAATTCTTTCCAATAGGTCTTCTTGTCTCTGCTGTCCAGCTTCTTGTAGTCTGCAAAATTTTGCTTTACGCCGTTAATTTTATTCTGAATTGCTTTGCCGGGATTCATACGCATATCCTCCTATACATATTTTGCAGCAAGAGACATGATCTCTTCCTGTGTCGTATTTTTGGCATCTACTTCTCCTGCCAGCTTACCGCCGCTCATGACAAGAATTCTGTCACATACACCCAGCAGCTCCGGCATCTCCGAAGATACCATCAGGACAACTTTGCCCTTATTGGCCAGATCGATGATCAGCTGGTAGATCTCGTACTTTGCACCTACGTCGATACCTCTGGTAGGCTCATCCAGCATCAGCACCTCCGGCTCTGTGAGAAGCCATCTGCCGAGGATAACCTTCTGCTGGTTACCACCGGACAGTGACCGGATCTTCGTCTTCTGGGAAGGTGTCTTGATATGCATGGCATCAATGGCCCATGCAGTGTCCTTCTCCATGGATTTATCACTCAGATAAAATCCTGCTTTTTTATGTTTCTTCAGACTGGAGATCACCGTGTTCTCCCGGATATTCAGGATTCCGAAGATACCGGTGGCACGACGTTCCTCCGTCAGAAGTGCAAAACCGTTTTTAATGGACTCTCTGGCATTGCGGTTTCTGACCTCTTTGCCGTCCAGTTTGATCACACCGTCTTTTCTGGTGGCCACACCGAAGATATTCTCCAGTGTCTCCGTTCTGCCGCTGCCGTCCAGTCCGGCCAGACCTACGATCTCACCCTTTCGAGCCTTAAAGGATACATCCTGCAGCAAGGAATATCTCGCGCTTAAGTGTTCTACCTCCAATGCCACTTCACCGGGCTTGTTGGTCTTGGGCGGGAACTGGTTGGTCAGTTCACGGCCTACCATCAGTTTGATGATCTTTTCTGTAGTCAGGTTCTGTGCAGGCTCTGTTGCGATCCAGGTACCGTCACGCATGACGGTGACTTCATCTGCGATCCGCAGGATCTCTGCCATCTTGTGAGAAATATAGATAATACCGCATCCTCTGTCACGAAGCATATTGATGATCTTGAACAGATGCTCCACTTCTTCTTCCGTCAGGGATGAAGTAGGTTCGTCAAATACAATGATCTTACTGTTGTAGGATACCGCTTTCGCGATCTCTACCATCTGCCTTTGTGATACCGGCATCGTACTCATGATTCTCTTGGGGTCTACAGCGATCCCCAGTTCTTCAAAAATCTTGTTGGTGTCTTCCAGCATCTTGTGCTCGTTGACCATAATGCCTGCTGTCATGGGATAACGGCCCAGCCAGATATTATCCATGACATTTCTCTTCAGTGCCTGATTCAGTTCCTGGTGAACCATGGCCACTCCATTATTCAGTGCTTCTCTGGAATTTTTGAAATTGACTTCCTTGCCTTCCAGTTCGATCTTGCCTGCATCCTTACTGTAGATGCCGAACAGACACTTCATTAAGGTGGATTTACCGGCGCCGTTCTCTCCCATAAGCGCGTGTACCGTTCCTTTTTTTACGGTAAGGGATACATGATCCAGTGCCTTTACGCCGGGGAATTCCTTGCATATGTCTGTCATCTGAAGTAATACTTCCTGTCCCATACGCATCCTCCTATACATAAAGAGCGGCCGCTGCCAGATGCAGCAGCCGCTTCTTTTATTTACTTGTTATTCAGATCATTCTCCGGTGTAAGTAGCGTAAGGGATGTAGATCTTGTTGCTAACCTTCTCAGAGATGTTGAAGCTGTCGGTATCTGCCATCAGATCCTTGCCAGCCTGGATGTTCTTAGCCAGGTAAGCAATACCGTTTGCCATACCTTCTGCATCCTGCTTGATGGTACCGGTCATCTTGCCGTCTGCGATCAGCTGCTTGGCTGCGTCAGTTGCATCAACACCGAATACAGGAATGGTGGTGCAGTTGCCATCGCCTAAGTTGTAGCCCTTGTCATTCAGAGCGGAGATAACGCCTTCAGCCATACCGTCGTTGTTGCAGATAACCAGCTCGATCATGTTACCAGCGGACTCATTGTACTGAGACAGGTTGGTGGTCATGTAGTTGTTAGCTGCGGTTGCGGACCAGTTACCGTCCTGGTCAACCTGATACTTATCGGTATTGGATGCATCGAAGTACTCCAGCGCGGGCTTGCCTGCTGCGGTGATCACTGCATCTGCATCTTCTACGCCGTACTGGGTACGATAGATTGCTTCTACGTTACCTAACTGACCCATGAACATTGCGTAGCTGATCTTGCCATCGCCATTCAGATCAATAGCATCGAAGTTGTCTACTACATACTGACCAACCATCTTACCCTGCATATGACCTGCTTCGGGAGCATCGGTTCCAACGAATGCACACTTGTCATAGCTGCCTAATACCTTACCTTCATCCTCATCGGATTCTACCGCACGGTTGAAGAAGATTACAGGGATTCCTGCTGCGCTTGCCTTGTCAACGATGGCCTGGGAAGCGTCTACGGAACCGGATGTTACGATGTTGACGATCAGAAGGTTGGTACCCTGTGCAATAGCGGTATCGATCTGCTCGTTCTGGGTGGTCTGGTTACTGTTGCCGTCATAATTCTGGAACTTGATGCCTGCTTCGGTAAGCGCATTATCCAGTGCAGTACGCACGCTGGAGATGTATGTATCACTGTAGGTGTAATAGAATACTCCTACATTCAACTCTCCCTTTCCTCCGCCGCTCTTTCCGCACGCTACGAGGCTGAGCATCATAATGCCGACCAACAGTAGTGACATGAACTTTTTCATATGAAATACCTCCTTGTTTTGATGAAAATGTATGTGTTTCATCTCTTGATGAGGTAATTATATGGCATCTTGTACATAAAAGATATACAAAATCTTACGCATGGGGTTAAAAAATATACTATTCTGTACACATTTTGTTCATGTTCTGTACATAATTTGTAACTATTCAGAGCCGAAAAGCATTACATAATTTCGTCGAACGCTTGCATTCGTAAGAATTATGTAATGCTTATTCGGCGAAGTAACCACATGAGCAAAAGAATAGCTCTGAAAGAGCGGTTTTGCGAGTGGGGTTCTGAATAGTTACTTTCTCTCTTCAAAAGAGAACAATATCTTCTGGCTCTCCCGCTCGTACATGTTCTCTCTGGTCACAATAGTGGTGGCTGTGTCTATCACGCTGGGGCCGCCGGTCTGTCCGTTGATCAGGTTCGCTGCCGTCTCCACTCCCAGATACCCCATGGCATAGGGGTTCTGCACGATCAGGGCATCCACCTCCCCGGTCTCCAACATTCCCACAGAGACCACATTGGAGTCAAACGCCACCACCTGCGTCCTGTCTCCCCGGTCCAGATCCCGGATGGCCCAGCCCACACCGAGGCTGGTCCATTCGTTAAAGGTCACCACCACATTGATCCTGGAATCCGACAAAAGCATCTCTTTTGCTCCCGCTCTGGCATCCTCCGTGGTGGAAAGGACATTGATGGTGGTAATATCCTTTACTCTCGGGTCCTGCTCCACCGTCTGCCGGAATCCCAGTTCCCGTTGCTGCCCGTTGGCGGAATTCACATCATAATTCACGATACCGATATACAGTTCGTCTTCTCCCACCGCCAGAGCTGCTTCCGCCGCCTTCACACCGGCCTGCAGGTTATTGGTCCCAATGCGGCAGCTTACCATACTGCTGTTGACATCACTGTCAATGACAACGATCTTAATTCCTCTCTGGGCTGCCTGACCGATGATCTCCGCATTGGCATTGTAATCCACCGCAGAGAAAACGATCACATCCACTCCGTCCTCCATGGCCTGCCGCACCATCTCATTCTGGGTCACATAATCTTCTTCCGATTCCGGGCCGTTAAACGTAACATTCAGATTGTATTCCGTAGCCGCCGCCCGGGCACCCGCAAAGACACTTTTAAAAAAGGCGCTCTCCGTGGACTTCACGATCATAGCCACCTGGGTTTTCCCTGTCTCAGCTTCTTTTCCGCAGCCACTCATGCTCATAAGAAGCAGGACACCCGCAGCCAGCAGGGACAGTATTTTTTTCATTTTCTGTTTTCTCATACTTTCTCCCATCCTGCCGCTGCATTTTCTTCCACCTTCGGCATCCGTATGATCACAGTAGTGCCTTCATCCAGTTCGCTTTCTATGGAAAGACCGTACTCTTTTCCGAAATAAATCTTAATCCTGTCGTTGACGTTCTTGATGCCGATGCCAGAATTATCTCCCGGCTCCTTATGAAGGATCGACCGACACTGTTCCTCTGACATACCGACACCGTTATCCTCCACCCGGAAGACCACATCTTCCCCTTCGCTGTAGATGCGGATCAGAATCCGTCCTTCATCCACCATGCGGTCCAGTCCGTGATAGATGGCATTTTCGATAATGGGCTGCAGGGTGATCTTGTTACAGTAATATTGCAGACAGTCCTCTTCCACCTGAAACTCATAGGAAAACTGATTCTTATAGCGGAAATTCTGGATCTTTAAATAGCTTCTGGCATGCTCTACTTCTTTTTCAATGGGGATCAATTCGTGCCCCTTGCTGATACTGATACGAAACAGTTTCGCCAGAGCATTGACCATCTCCACGGCATCCTGACACCTTTCTTCCTCGCAGAGCCACCCGATGGCATCCAACGTATTATATAAGAAGTGGGGATTGATCTGGGCCTGCAGAGCCTTTAACTCCGTTTTGCGCAGGGAAATCTCTTCCTGACGTACCTGCTTCATCAGTTTCTGGATTTTTCTTACCATGTGCTCGTAGGACTGTGACAGTGCCTCGATCTCCGTGGTGCCTTCCACAGGCTGATAAACATATCCCGCAGCATCCTTTTCGAACTCTTCCATAGCCCGGATCAGACGCTGCACCGGATTGGTCACCAGTCTGGATACCAGAACACTGACCACCATGGTCGTCAGCAGAATGATTGTCAGCATGACACAGATGTTTCCCACCAGTTCCATCTCTTTGGCCGTCACCAGTTCACTGATATAGCTGACACCCACCACCTTCCAGTTACAGTTATCCAGCGCCAGGACACTACAGATCAGTTCTTCGGTCTCAAAGGAACCGTTGTGGCTCAGATCCAGTCCCTCCGTGGCTTCCGTCTTAAGACCCGAATACAGCAGCTGCTGTTGGGGATGATAGATGATCTCTCCATTACTGTCTGTGATAAAGCAGTAGCCATGCTGTCCGATTCCCACATCGTCCACATAATCCGATATTTTGGAGAAACGGATATCAATGACTACCCGCAGCTTCTGTCCGTCTGCTCCGGGAATCTCCTGTAAGACCGATACCACCCAGGGATAATAGTCCTGCAACAGAGATTCCACATGGGGTTCCGACAGATAGAGTACCCCGGGGCTGTAGGAATCCAGTTCGATATAAGACAGATCCTTCAGATAATGTTCCTTCAGAGTATGAGTTCCCGTATGGGAATCCACCAGCTTCCCCTGCTCATCATAGATATAGACCGCCACCAGATCCGACCGGACACTGCAAAGAGTCTCCAGTGTCTGCCCGGTACTTCCGCCGCTCTTTGTCAGATCCTTCTCGATCAGACTCATGATCTCCTGCATATCTCCGATGTAGTTAGAAATGGTATTGGAAGCCTGAGTCACCGCCTGTTCACTGCTGGTATGTGCCGCCTGTTTCATACTTCCGACATAAAGAGAAAAAAAGTAAAAAGTGGACCACAACAAAAACAGGGTAACCAGTCCCACCACTAATGTCGTAATGATAAAAGAAAGGGACGTTTTTTGCTTCTTCATATCTTATTCTTTCTCCTGTCGCATGGCATTGGGAGATACCCCGCAATACTTTTTAAAGCAGTAGCTGAAATAATGCTGATCGCTGTAACCGCAGCGCTCCGCAATCTCCCGCATCTTCATGGAACTGCCCAGTACCAGTTCCCTTGCCGTTTCGATCCTCTTTTTCGTCAACAGATCCACGAAGCTTGACCCGGTCTCTTTTTTGATCAGGGCACTCAGGTAATTGGGGCTCACATGAATGCTGTTGCTGACGCCCACCAGAGACAGGGACGGATCCCCATACTCCTTGTCGATGATCTGCATGGCCTTTTCACACAGGATCTGGCTGCTCTTTTTCTTGCCCGCATTGACCAGTTCCCATACTTCCAGGCAAAGTGCCGTGAAACGATCCCTGGATTCCCGTATCGGACCTTCCAGCATGGCAAAACGCTGGAGCAGGGCGGAATCTTCTGTCACCGTATAGGCAATGCGGATCAGCGCCGAGGACATCCGGAAGATCAGGAATTTGCATTTCAGGGCAGCATCCTGCTGCACCTCCAGTTTGCCGAATACATCCTTCAGATAGTTTTCCAGTTCCTCTCGGGAACCACCACGGATCAGATTCTCCATCTGAGTAACACATTCCGCCGCCAGCTCCATGTCCATGGTGTTATCCCGCTCTTCATCGGCAATATAATGGATGCCGCTCTCTCCCGGAGTGCAATATCCCAATGCACTCATAGCTCCTCTGTAGGCCTCGTGGCATTCTCCCAGATGTTCTCTGATACGGCTGACACCGATATGACAATGCATTTTCAGAATGCGTTCCGTACTCTGTACCATCTCTCCCACGGCAATATGCAGATACCGGTCGAAGGTCGACGTGGTGGCCGCCAGCACTGCAATGATCCTGCCGTCCATGGCAAAAGAATAATGCTTCATATATTTTTGCAGTATCATATCCACGGAATGTACCAGTTCCGGTCTCGTACGGTTCTTCCCGTTGGTATCCTCCACCGTGATGGCCAGCACCGCATACTGAAAGGCATTATTACGATCCTTCAAAAAGCCGTTGCCAACCGCCTGTTCCTGTAAAAGTTCCTCCCGGTCCTGCCCCTCAAAGCTGGCATAATCATCTAGCAAAAGGGGCAGAAAAAACTGTTGCAGATCCGGATTATCATGTTTTCTGGCATCAAATTCCGCAAAGATTCCGTCGATCTTAAGCTTGATCTTCTTCAGTTCTTCCGTCAGATCCACCATAGTGATAGGTTTCAACATATAACTGATGATATTGTACTGGATGGCCTGCTGGGCATAAGAAAATTCATCGAAGCCGCTTAAGAAGGCGATCTGTGTGGTAGGACGTACCTCTCTGACCTGTCTTGCCAGCTCGATTCCGGAGACAAAAGGCATCCGGATATCCGTAAGCAGCAGATCCGGTTCCATCCTCTCCACCAGTTCCAAAGCTTCGATGCCGTTCTCCGCTTCCCCCACGACTTGAAATCCGATGCTCTCCCAGTCGATCTTCCTTATGATTGCTCTGCGTAATTCCTCTTCGTCATCTGCCACTACGATTGTATACATTGCTGTCCCTCTCTGGTATGTATTATTTTAAGGTAAGTATCTTCCCGGAAAACGCAATGGGAAGGGATATTTTTCTGGTACTGTTTTCGCCTGCAAACAGAATCTGGGCAATGCCGTCAGCCGATACGGACGCAATCCTGCCGGTTCCGTATTTCTGATGCTGTACTTCCCGTCCGGACTCACAGGCTGCGATGCAGGCCTCCACTTCCCGTGGCGGCAGCTTCTGCACCTTTTTGTCCGGTGTCTTTAGCAGCGAGCCTCTGATCCCGACAGCCGTACCGGTCTTTCTTACAGCGTTTAACGGCTTCGTTTTCTCAAACACTTCTCCTGAAAAAGCAGAGGTCAGATTCGGTCCAAAGGTAAATACATACAGCTGTTCCTTCGCTCTCGTCATTCCCACATAATAAAGCCTTCTCTCTTCCTCATAGGCATTGGCCTCCGGGGAATCCGGTACACAGCCCCTCCCCGGAATCTGGGAAGGGATCACTCCCGCCAGCATATCCGCCAGATACACTCTTGTGTATTCCAGTCCCTTGCTGGAATGGATCGTGGACAGGATAAAATTACTCTTCGGATCCCCGTAGCCCTCTCGCATCATCTCCTGCAGCTTCTGTAATCTTGCAGGGAAATCAAACAGGCTGTTCTCCTGATCTCCCAGGGCCTTTAATATATCCGCCTTGCCACTGTCCAACCCGTGGGTATCCATGAATTCCTGATATCCCATATAATTCAGGATCCGGTAGATAGCTTTTCCTGCTGACTCATACCGCATATTGTCCAGATGGGTAGCCAGTGCCTTGCACTGTTTTCTGGTGTAAACGGATACCTCATCCATTTCCGCCACCGTATCCAACAGTGTCAGTCGTCTGGTATTGGCATCCACCGCCTCCATGGCCGCCTTTTTGCTGATACCGGCTCCCATTTTGTAATAGATCCGAAGAAATGCCTCCCCATCCCATGGATCCAGAGACAACTGAATAAAATCACAGATATCGTTGACCACCGGATGGGAAAAGAAGGTCATATCCGAATTTTTCACCCGGCAGGACAATCCTTTACGTTCCAACAGATCAATGATGGGAAGTGCACTTTCGTTATTCCGGTATAATACTGCCGTCTCCTGTTCACAGTCCTGGGCTACTTTCAGCAGATAATTGTACTGTCCCTGTCTGGATACTGCCTTGATCTCTGTAACGCAGCCACCACCTTCTCTGGCCGCGGTCATCTTCTTCGGATGTCTGTTTTTATTCTTCTGGATCAGAGTATCCGCCGCCCGGACGATCTCCTGCCTGCTGCGGTAATTGGTCTCCATGAGAAGGATCCCTGCTCCCGGGTGTCTGTCCTCAAAGGAGACAAGTGCCTGCGGGTAAGCTGCCCGGAAGCCGTAGATACTCTGGTCTTCATCTCCCACCATAAACAGATTCCGGCTCTGCGCCGCCAGCAGGTCGATCATATCATGCTGTATTTTCGAAGTATCCTGCGCTTCATCCACACAGAAATACCGATACTGCTCCCTGAAATGTGCAAGTACCTCAGGATACTGTTCCAGAATTCTGAGGGCGTAGATCATCTGATCATCGTAATCGATCATCTGCATCTGCCTGAGTTTCGCATTATAAGTACGGAATATCTCCGGGAATTTCTCCACATCCGTGTCCATATCCCGGATTTTCTCCGGTGTCAGACGCATATTTTTCGCATAGGTGATATCCAGCTGGGTCTCTTTGATATCATTTTCCGTGGCGTATTTCCCCGTTACTTCCAGAAAAGACTGTTTGACGGCCGCCGAGGCTTCCTTATCTGCCACCTGAAAAGGCGTTTTCCCGGTACGGTAGGCAAAATATTGCAGTACCTTCTGGGAGATGCCGTTGATGGTGCGAAACTCCAGCCGCTCTGCATCCGCTTCTCCGAACATCCCCGCAAACCGCCTGCGCATATCATTCGTTGCCGCCACCGTATAGGTCACTGTCAGGATCGACTCCGGTGTTATTCCCAGGCAATAGATCATATAGCCCAGTCTGCTGACCAGTACGGTGGTCTTACCGCTTCCTGGAACCGCAAGAAGCAGTACCGGACCTTCCGTGGCCTGTACCGCCTGCATCTGCTGTTCGTTTAACTGTATGTGATAGTTCCGTACAAATTCCGTAAAATTCAATTCATTGGCCCACTTTCCGCCTCCGGCGTTTTTCTGCCTTCCTTTGTCGCTATCGGCTCACCGTCCAGTACTGCATCCAGAAGGATACCATTCTCATCGTAAGACAGTTTTAAGGAGAAAAAGGGGCGGTTCTCACGAAGCAGCCGGAAAAAGATCTTGTCCCCTTCCCAGAGATCCAGTTCCTCCACCTTATTGATCTCCACCCATTCCAGCGTTCCTTCGTCACACTCCCTCGGTTCCCCCGTAAATCCATCCGCCGTATACAGGCACATATACTCACAGACGTCCCGGTATAAAAAGGTGATGATTCCCCGGAACCGGTAGTCCGTCAGAGTATACCCTGTCTCTTCCTTTACTTCCCGGAGCACACAGTCCTCCGGGCTTTCGTCCGCCTCGAAATGACCACCCACGCCGATCCATTTGTCTTTGTTAATGTCATTTTCCTTCTTCACCCGGTGAAGCATCAGATATTTTCCGTCCTGCTCGATGTAGCAGAGCGTGGTCAGATTTCTGAGCTGCTGTATACTCATTTTCTTTCTCCTCTATATCCCTATCCTCTGAAAAATCTGCCCAAAATTATTATTTCTTACAATGTTCCGCAATGGCTGCGATCGCTTTCTCCATCTGGAACGGTTCCGCCAGATGTGCATTCATTCCGGCGGTCAGACATTTCTTCGCATCTTCTTCATACGTCAGCGCATTTTCCCTATTCCTCACATTACAAATCCATTTTTGCATTTGAATGCATATTTAATTTATTTTACCATATTGACTGCCGGACGGCAACCTTATTGCTCCAGCATATTCTCAATAAAAATCCCATATCCTCTGGTACTGTCCTGCACGAGAACATGGGTGACGGCCCCTACGAATTTACCGTTCTGGATGATAGGTGCACCGCTCATTCCCTGGACGATTCCTCCGGTCAGGGCGATCAGGTCAGAATCTGTGACTTTCAGTTCGATTCCCCGGTTCACGTTGTCATGATCGAGATGAATGTCGGTGATCTCGATATCATAGTATCTGGTGGTGCCGTCTACGGTACACAAAATCTGCGCCGGTCCCTTTCGGATCTCCTGTTTTAATCCAATGGGCATCGCCTCTTCCGTTCCCATTGCCAGTGCTTTGTCATTGCACTTGCCGAAAATTCCCCGGACACTGTTGCCGGTAATATCCCCCAGAATCCTGTCATCAGAATAGACGATCATTCCCGTCATTTCCCCCGGATGACCGGCCGTTCCCTTCTGAATGGAGATGATCTCCGTCTGGTACAGGGTTCCGTCATTCATTTCCATCAGGTTGCTGGTGTCCACATCATTGATTCCATGCCCCAGTGCTCCGAAATTTCCCTGACTGTCAATGTAGGTCATGGTTCCCACACCCTGGGCATTGTCCCTGACCCAGACACCAATCTTATATTTCTTCGTCTGATCCTGTACCGGATCGATTTTAACATCAAAATATTCTTCGCCCCGCCGGATCGTCAAAATCGCTGCTTCTCCATTACCGTTTTCGATCCGGGTGATCAGATCATCCTTGTCCGCCACTTCCGTGCCGTTCAGTTTCACCACATAATCGCCGCTTTTCAAAATATGTTCCGCCGGAGCCACCTTCTCCCCGTTGACAGAACGGAACTCTCCGGTACCTATGACCATTACCCCTTCGGTCTTGACATAGATTCCGATGGGAACACCTACCGGGATCAGCTGCTGATCCTCGATCACCCGGATCCCCACCTGCTTAAAAGGCAGGATCCCGAACAGCTTCACCTGCATCTCAAGGCTGTCCGTCATTCCGGTCTTCATAGTCACCGGCTGACTCAGATCCAGTGTCACGGCACCTTGGGGAATATTACTGGTTCCCTGTTCACTGACACTTAAAATCTCACCTTTTGCGGGAATATCCAGTGCCAGTGATTCCTCCGATTCCGCCCGCATATAAATAACAGAAGGAATACTGCTGTCCACCAGATAATAGCTGTAGCCAAAGAGTCCCATACCGGCCAGGATAAGGGCAGCACAAAGGCAGGCCCGGTAAATCCGCAGTCTGCGCACCTTCTGTTTCCAGAGCTGCAAAATGATGACTGCATCCTCTCCTGCCTGCCTTTTTACTTTTTCCGTTTCCGTAATCCATAGCTTCATACACATTCCCCCACTGAACTTCTGTCATTGCTGTATAGGGTATAGTGTACGTCACATTCCTATTTTTAATCTGTGATCACCGGGATTTGCGGTTTACAGTTTTCTCCAGTTTAACCACAAATGACCACATTCCCACTGCTTTTATATTCCTCTGGGCAGTCGTCCGTCAGAATCGTTCCGCTCTGAAACGCCCCGAAGGTCACAGAGCTGACATTTCCGAACTTAGAATGATCTGCCAGAATAAAACATTCTCTGCATTGTCCCATGGCAGTCTTTTTCACCATGGCCTCATTCATATCCGGTGTGGTCAGGCCACTCTGCCTGCTGATCCCGTTGGTTCCAAAAAAGCCTTTGGTAAAATGATAGCTCTGTAAATTCATCAGTGCCTGATTGCCTACCACAGCCTCCGTGGAGCCTTTTAATTCACCGCCGACCAGATACACACGGAATCCCGCTGCTGCCAGTGTTTTGGCATGAGCTACTGCATTGGTCACGAAAATGGCACTTTTCTCTGTCAGAAAAGAAAGCATGCTTGCCGTTGTGGTTCCGGCATCCAGATAGACAAAATCCTCTGGCTGGATGAGAGCTGCTGCCCTCGCCGCCACCAGCTGTTTGGCTTCCACATTCACCGTTGCCTTCTGTTCTACCGTAGGCTCATGGGTTGCCACCGTACGGTCTAATGCCACTGCTCCGCCGAAGACCTTCACCAGCTTCCCGGCATTATGCAATGCTGTGATGTCCCGGCGTACCGTGGATTCCGACGTATTTAACAGATCTTTTACCTCGGCCACCGTAATGCTGTTTTTTTCTTCCAATAATTTCAGAATGATCTCATAACGTTGTTCTGTCAGCATAAATTGTTATTTTCTCTTTCCTTTGTCACATCTGTCTCCAGTATGATCTTACGCACGGGAAGAATACTTCCGGGAGACATGGATAATTCATCAACACCCATAGCCAGAAAACGTCTGGTCAACGATGTATCTGCACCCAGTTCTCCGCAGATACCTGCCCAGATTCCGGCCTTATGCGCATTTTCCACGACCATCTGTATCATACGCAGCACTGCGGGATGATGCGGATCGTAAAATGCATCCAGCTTCGGATTCTGCCTGTCGATGGCCAGTGTGTACTGGGTCAGATCGTTAGTACCGATACTGAAGAAATCCACTTCCTTCGCCAGCTCTGCGCTCATCATGACAGCAGCCGGTGTCTCGATCATAATACCCTGCTTCGGTTCTCCGAAAGCCACACCCTGTTCTGTCAGTTCCTGCTTTACCTCTGCCACGATTTCCTTGATCTGATGTACTTCCTCCACACTTATAATCATAGGATACATGATGGAGATATTACCAAATGCACTGGCACGGAACAATGCACGGAGCTGTGTCTTGAAGATCTCCGGTCTGGTCAGACAGATACGGATGGCACGGCATCCCATGGCCGGATTTTCCTCCGGCTCCATTTCGAAGTAATCACACTTCTTGTCTGCACCGATGTCCAGTGTACGGATGATCACAGGCTTTCCCGCCATGGTCTCCGCCACAGTGCGGTAGATCTGAAACTGTTCTTCCTCGGTAGGGAAGGTTTCTCTCTCCAGATATAAAAACTCACTGCGGAACAGGCCGATGCCGCCGGCATCGTTCTGCAATACGGCCGCCAGATCCTTGCTGTTACCTATATTAGCATAGAGCATGATCTTCTTACCGTCAATAGTGATATTTTCACGTCCCTTTAAGGTCTGGAGCAGTTCTTTCTTCTCCTGCTCCTCCTGCTTTAGCTGCTGCATTTTCGACAGAGTATCTTCATCGGGATCCACATAGATGCAGCCGTTTCGTCCGTCCACGATACCAAGTTTTCCGTCTATGGCATCGGTCAGAGGGATATCGGTGCCGATCAGTGCCGGAATGCTCATGGTGCTGGCCAGGATCGCCGTATGGGAATTCACAGATCCATGTACCGTTACAAAGGATAATACCAGATCCTTGTTCAACTGTACCGTCTCGGAGGGTGCCAGGTCGTCTGCCACAATGATCACGGGTTCTTCCGATGCCGCCATGCCTGCCGTTCTGCCACCCAGCACGCTTAATACGCGCTCGGAAATGTCTTTGACATCCGCAGATCTGGCTCTCATGTAGTCATCCTCCATGGAGGCAAACATCTGTGCAAAATTGTCTCCGGTGGAAGCCACCGCATACTCTGCATTCACCTGCTGCATATGAATGATGTTCTCAATGGATTCATTGTAATCATCATCCTCCAGCATCATCTGATGAATCTCGAAAATAGCTGCATTGGCTTCTCCCACTTCTTTCAAGGCTTTCTGGTACAGATTCTGCAGCTGCTCCATGGCGGTTTGTCTGGCCTGTCTGTAACGAGCGATCTCCAGGTCGGGATTCTCGATCTTCACACGCTTTACCTGCTGCTCATCCTTCTTATGAACACTGATCCTGCCAATGGCAATTCCGCCGAATACACTTTTTCCCTGGTAGACTTCCATGACTTTTCTCCTCTCCCGACAATAATATTATGATTACTTAGAGGTTTGCTTTCACAAATTCCGTAACAGCTGCATAAGCTGCTTCCTCATCCTCACCGTCGAAGGTCAGGGTGATCTCGTTGCCGGCCTTAACAGCCAGACCCATGATGCCGAAGATTCTCTTGCAGTCTCCGGTCTTGCCGTCCTTGGTCAGAGTGATGGCACTCTGGAATTCCTTTGTTGCCTTTACCAGTTCTCCTGCGGGGCGAGCATGGATACCTTCGGGATCTGTGATAACATATTTAAATTCTTTCATTTTCTTATCTCCTTTTCTGATTTTTTATATTACGGTAACTATTCAGCACCCACATTCGTAAAACCGCTCTTTCAGAGCTTTCCTTTTGCTCATGTGGTTACTTTTTTCTTCAATACACCCAACAGCAGTGCGGACACTACCGTACCTGCCACCAGTGCCACCAGATACATCACTGCGTTACCTACTACAGGGAATACGAAAATTCCGCCGTGAGGTGCCATCAGTGTACAGTGGAATGCCATGGACAGGGCGCCTGCCAGTGCCGAACCGATGATGCAGGAAGGAAGCACATGCAGAGGATCGGATGCTGCAAAAGGAATCGCACCTTCGGTGATGAACGCCAGGCCCATGATGAAGTTGGTGGGACCTGCGTCTCTCTCTTCCTTGGTGAATTTATTCTTGAATAACAGGGTTGCCAGTGCAATGGCACAGGGAGGAGTCATACCTCCGATCATAACCGCTGCCATGATGTCATAATTGCCTGCAGCGATCGCTGCCGTTCCGAATACATAAGCTGCCTTGTTGAAAGGGCCACCCATGTCAATCGCCATCATGCCGCCCAGGATCAACCCCAGTACAACTCGGCTGGAATCACCCATTCCGCTTAAGAAATTGTTCAATCCGGTATTGATACCGCCCATGACCGGCTCCACCACAAAGTTCATGGCAAGTCCCATAATCAAGATACCCACTACCGGATAGATCAATACAGGAGCCAGTTTTTCAATAGCCTCCGGGAGTTTGTCACAGATCTTACGGAGTCCTACGATCAGGTAGCCTGCCAGGAAGCCAGCCACCAGTGCTCCTAAAAATCCGGACTTGCCGTTTGCCGCCAGCATACCGCCTACAAAGCCAAGCGCCAGCGCCGGTCTGTCACCGATGGCCATTCCGATGAAGCCCGCCAGTACCGGAAGCATCAGTCCGAATGCCACGCCGCCGATATTCTTGAACATTGCGGCTATGGGAGTAATCGTACCAAAGTTACTTCTCTGATCTGCGGGAAGTGCATTGATATCAACGTTCAGTCCGTCGATCAGGAATGCAATTGCGATCAGAATACCTCCGCCTACTACAAAAGGAAGCATATGGGATACGCCGTTCATCAGCTGGGTATAGATCTTATGAGCTGCGCTTTCCTTACCGGTTACGGCTGTAGTTGTTTCACTGCTTTCCCCGTGGAAAACTTCCACGTTTCCACTCATTGCCTGTTTTACCAGCTGGTCTGCCTTGCCAATACCGTCGGATACCTGACAGCTGATGACTTTCTTGCCGTTAAAGCGGTCCATGGGTACTTTGGCATCAGCCGCCACGATGATGCAGTCCGCCGCTTCAATCTCTTCTGCAGTCAGTACATTTTTTGCGCCTGCGGAGCCTCTGGTCTCAATCTTAATCTGACAGTCTGCTGCTCTGGCCGCCTTTTCCAATGCTTCTGCTGCCATATAGGTATGAGCGATTCCGGTCGGACAGGAGGTCACTGCCAACAGCTTAAAGCCTTTCTTCTTCTCGGTGGTAATACCGGTATCACTTAATCTGTCATCAATGCTCTTGGCACTTTCATCTGCTGCATCAATGATCTGTAAAAACTCATCTACGCTTTTTGCGTTTCTCAGGGAAGTGGTAAAATTTTCATCCATCAGCATCACGGACAGTTTGCTCAGCACATCCAGATGTACATTATCCTTTGTATTCGGTGCTGCAATCAGGAACAGTAAGGTCACCGGTTCCCCGTCCAGAGATTCATACTCCACACCGTTTTTGATCACCATGGCTGCCAGTCCGGGGGTTTTTACCGCATCACATTTTCCGTGAGGGATCGCAATTCCCTCTCCGATTCCCGTGGTACTCTCTTCCTCTCTTGCATAGACCTGTTCACGATACTTCTCCACATCAGACAGCTTTCCGCTTTTTGCCATCAGTTCCACTGCCAGATCCAGTGTTTCCTTTTTGTCAGCCGGTGCCGCATTTAGGGAAATACTATTTTTGTCCAAAAGATCTGTAATTCTCATGTTGTGACCCATCCTCTCTTTTTATATTTATCATTGTTATTGTTCTACCTGCTGTAATACCTGCAAAACTTCTTCTCTGGTGGCCAGATTCTCGGAAAATGCACTGGCGCTTCCTGCAGCAATTCCCATATGGAACGCATGTACATAATCTTTCTTTTCCATCCATCCTGTCAGGAAACCTGCCACCATGGAATCGCCTGCACCCACACCATTGACCAGTGTTCCCTTCGGTGCCGGAGCTCCCATGCTCTGTCCATCCGCTGCGATCAATACTGCTCCTTCGCCTGCCATGGAAATCAGTACATTCTGTGCTCCCATCTCCTGCAGTTTCCTGCCGTATGGAACCACCTCTTCCCTTGTGGAGAGCTTTACACCGAAGATATCCCCCAATTCATGGTTGTTGGGTTTTACCAGAAAAGGATGATACGGCAATACCTTTACCAGCAGGTCTCTGGTGGCATCCACTACGGTGAGAACACCTCTTCCCTGAATTCTCTCCAGAATTCTCTGATAAATGTCATCCGGCATGGTATAAGGAATACTTCCTGCCAATACCAGGACATCTCCGTCTCCCAGTCTGTCAATCTTTTCCATCAGCTGTTCCAAAGCTTTTGCATCAATATCCGGGCCACAGCCATTGATCTCTGTTCCGTCAATACTTTTCAGCTTCAGATTGATTCTGGTCATTCCGTGATCGATTTTGATGAAATCAGCATTTACGCCAAACTCGTTCAATCTCCGGATCAGTTCCTCTCCGGTGAATCCCGCCGCATATCCCAGGGCTGTGGAATCCAGTCCCAGATTCTTCAGTACGATAGAGACATTGATTCCCTTTCCTCCCGGAAGAATCAGCTCTGATGAGGTTCTGTTCGTCATTCCCAGCTGAAAGTCATCCACGGATACGATGTAATCCAGTGACGGATTGAAAGTCACGGTACAAATCATTTCTATCCCTCCTGTCTGTCATCTTTCTTGTTCTTATGATGTTATTATATCTTCACATTCAGTCAAATTCAATCAATTTAATTCACAAATATGGTGCTTTATTTTGGTTGAATTTGCACAAAATAAAAGGATGAAATACTTCTTCATCCTTTTTCAATGTTTCTTTCACTATAGCATTTCCCTTATCTGGCTTCTTTAAACCCGTTTGCCTGTTCTTTCATTTCCTTTGCATTGGAAAGCGCCGCTTCCGTCAGTGCATCACTGCCTAACAGTCTTGCCAGCTCCGCCAGACTTTCTTCTTCTGCCACCTTGTGAATGTCCGTAATGGTCATATCATCGGTACTGCTCTTTTCAATAATGAAATGCACATCCGCCATGGCTGCGATCTGAGGCAGATGAGTGATACAGATGACCTGATGGGCTCCTGCCAGAATACTCAGCTGCTCCGCTACTTTCCATGCGGTTCTGCCGCTGATACCGGTATCGATCTCATCAAAGATCAATGTATCAATGGCATCTTTCCCTGCCAGTACCGTTTTGATCGCCAGCATCACCCGGGACAGTTCACCGCCACTGGCTACCTGGTTCAAAGGTTTCAGACTTTCTCCGGGATTGGTGGAAATCAGGAATTCCACATCATCATAGCCTTTTGTTGTAATGGCCTGACCGGGTCTGACTGCGATGTCAAATTCCACCGTCAGGAAATTGAGACCTATCAGCGCATCTTTCAATTTCTGCGTCAGTACCGCTGCGTTTTTTCTACGGATCTCAGACAGTTCTTCACAGGCTTTCTTCAGTAACGCCTGCTTTTCCTCCCACTCGGCGTTCAATTTCTGCATATAGGCATCATAATCCGCCAGTTTTTCCAGATAAGCTTCTTTTTCCTCTTTGTACCGCAGGATCTCTTCGATCGTGTTGCCGTATTTTCCCTTGAGGTGATTGATGGTATTCAGACGATCCTCTGTACTGCGAAAATCCTCTTCATCAAATTCCAGATCCGACATATATTCGGAGACATCATGATTGTAATCTGACAAAAGATTTTCCACCTCTGCCAACTGTTCCTCCATCTGTTCCAGTGCAGGATCATACATGGTCACACTACGCAATGCCCGCAGTGCCCTGCTCAAAGAATTCCCGGCACCGTCTTCCGCGTCATTGCCACTGAGTTGATAGCTCTCCGCCAGGCTTTCCGCAATTTTTCGGCTGTTGGACATTTTGCGGTACGCCTGTTCCAGTTCCTCATCTTCTCCGGGCTGCAGGGAAGCATCCGCGATCTCCTTTTGTTCAAATTCCGCCAGAGACTGTTCTCTGCTTCTGGAGGTATCATCCAGAGTTTCCTCTGTGATCTTTTTCTCCAGGGCAGTACACTCATGATAAAGTGCAGCCACCCGCCCTGCGCATTCTGCAAATTCCGCTCCCGCATAGGCATCCAGGATCTCCATATGTTTTTTCTTGTTTAGCAGAGACTGGTGCTCATGTTGTCCGTGAATATCGATCAGCAGCTCCGAAAGTTCCTTCACCTGCTTTGCCGTCACGGTCTCTCCATTGATACGGCAGATGCTTTTCCCGGAGGAAAGTTTTCGACTCAGGATCACGGTTCCGTCTTCCGAAGGTTCCAGATCCATGCTCTTTAATTTTTCCGCCAGCCTTTCTTCCTCGCAGTCGAAGACCAGTTCCACCAGACCGTTCTCTTCTCCCCGTCTGAGCATGTCTTTCTCGAACTTTCCTCCCAGTGCCAGATTCACTGATCCAATGAGTAATGATTTACCGGCACCGGTCTCACCGGTCAGTATATTCAGTCCTTCTCCGAACTCTACCTCTGTCTCCCGGATAAGAGCCAGATTTTTCACGCGTAAACTACGAAGCATGTATTTCCCCCTGTCTTACCTTTCTATCATCAGATGGATCTTGTCCATAAGGATCTGGGTATCTTCCACGGTCCGCACTGCCACCATGATCGTATCATCTCCGGCGATACATCCCACCACTTCGGAGAATTTCAGGGCATCCAGTGCCGCCGCCACTGCCATGGCCATGCCGGATACGGTCTTGATCACCAGAATATTCTGTGCCATGTCCATGGAGATAAAACCGTCTCTGAGGACGCGGATGTATTTATCTCCCATATGACTGTCATCCTGTTTTAAAATGACGTATTTCTGTTTGCCGCCACCGGTGGGTACTTTGGACAGCTTCAGTTCTCTGATATCTCTGGATACGGTAGCCTGTGTCACAGCAAAACCGGCTTCCTTCAGATAGCCCGCCAGTTCCTCCTGGGTCTCCACATCTCTTTTTTCTATAATCTCCACGATCTTGCGATGTCTTGTTTTCTTCATCTTGACCTCATGCCTTTCTCACAACAATTCGTCAGGAATCTCTCATTTTCCGATGCAATACATCCAGGAAGCTTACCTGATTCAGCTGAATAAACTCGGTGATCTTCTCCGACTGCACAATACGGATCCGGTCTCCGGTACACATGGTCACTTTGTGGCTGCCGTCATAATTGGCTTCCACGGTCTGGCTTTTGCCCTCTCTGCCACCGGGAATCTCTATAACGATCTCATCTTCCGGGGACAGGATAATGCTTCTCTGGTTCAGGCTGTGGGGGCAGATCGGTGTCAGGGTGATCAGTTTCGCCTTGGGCTCCACCAGCGGCCCGCCCGCCGACAGATTATATCCCGTGGATCCTGTCGGTGTAGTCACGATCATTCCATCTGCCTTGTAATGATTCAGAAGCTGTCCGTTGACATAGATGTTGAATTCTATGATCTGCAGGGATCCGCTTCGGGAAATGACGATGTCATTCAAAGCCCAGCCTTCCGACACAGTTCCATCCGCACAGCAGACTTTACCGTTTAACATCATTCTGCGTTCTTTCTTAAAATCATCCCGGATCAGGCGGTCCAGTGATTCCTCTAATCCAGACAGTTCGATCTCCGTCATATAACCTACGGTTCCCAGATTCACTCCGATGATGGGGACAAGGATCTTCTTCGTCTCTCTGGCTGCCTGCAGCACCGTGCCGTCGCCGCCCAATACGATCATGCAGTCCACATCTAACGGAATGTCCGTTGCTTCCTCTTCCGCCACGGAATCCTTTTCTTCCTTCCAGTCGGATTCCTTGACCTTTAATTTCACCGTACAGCCTTTGGTTTCCAGATAATTCTGGATCCGTTTCGTGGTCGCAAGCTCCTGATCCTTATGCTTGTTGGTATATATCAGAAAATGCTTCATAGCTTCGCACTCCTTGTCTGTTACAGGGTATGAGAGTTGTCTACGATACCTTTGATTACGGCATCCCATTCAGGGGTATAGGACAGTCCGGTCTTTTCCTCTATAATAGTCTGTAAGGCGCTCTCCGCTTCATGCTCGGTCAGCGCCAGCTTTTCTTCGGAGATCTCCTCCGGCTTACGGATATGCAGCAGATATTCGATATTGCCCTCCGGTCCCTTGATGGGGGAATATTCCAGATGCAGTACTTCGAAACCAATGCTGTCCGCATAGTCGATGATCTTGCGGATCACTTCCTCGTGGATCTGAGGCTCTCTCACCACACCGTTCTTGCCCACCTTGCCTCTGCCGGCCTCGAACTGGGGCTTGATCAGACACACCATCTGTCCGCCGGTCTTTAACAGATTTCTCGCCGGGATCAAAATCTTGGTCAGGGAAATAAAGGACACATCCACGCTGGCGAAATCCAGTGCATCCGGGATATCCTCCGGGGTCACATAACGGAAATTGGTCTGTTCCATGCATACCACCCGCTCATCATTCCGCAGTTTCCAGGCTAACTGCCCCTGTCCCACGTCCACGGAATACACCTTCGTGGCTCCGTTCTGGAGCATGCAGTCCGTGAAGCCTCCGGTAGATGCACCGATATCCATGCAGATCATGCCGTCCAGCAGAAATCCCCACTGTTCCATTGCCTTTTCCAGCTTCAGGCCTCCGCGGCTGACATATTTCATGGTATGATTTCTGACTTCCAGCTTGATCTTGCTGACATCAAATCCGGTGCCGGCCTTGTCTTCCTTCTGTCCGTTGACATAGACATTGCCGGACATTATGATGGCTTTTGCCTTTTCTCTGGAAGGAGCATACCCCTGCTCTACCAGAATCACATCCAGTCGTTCTTTCATCTTCGTCTCCTAATTATTTATAATCTTTCCAGAATTTTCTCCGTGATGCTTTCCGCATCCAATCCGATCTCCTTTTTCAAAAGCTCTACATTTCCATGTTCCACATAAGCATCGGGAATAGCTGCCATGACACATTTGATCCGTTTCTCGTGGTCATTCAGACAATCCAACACCTTTTCTCCGAATCCTCCGCTTTGGACATTTTCTTCCATGGTCACGATCATCTCATGATCTTCACAGGCCGAAAGTACTGCCTCTTCGTCAATGGGCTTGATAAATCTGGCATTGATGATACTTGCCTTGTAACCCTTTTCATGCAGAAGCTTCTGGACTCCCTCCGCTGTCTTTACCATACTGCCTACGGCAAACAATGCGATACCGCCCTCTCTTGCGATCCACTCCGCCTTGCCCAGTTCAATGGGGGCACGGTGTTCGGCAAGTCCGGCATAAGCCGTTCCTCTGGGATATCGCACCGCAATGGGCGCATCCAGTGCCACGGCAAACTTCATCATATCCGATAATTCCCATTTGTTCTTCGGCGCACAGATATGCATATTGGGAATTCCCGACAGATAGGTATAATCAAAAATACCCTGATGGGTCTCACCGTCACTCCCCACCAGCCCTGCACGATCTATAGCAAACACTACCGGCAGATTCTGAATACACACATCATGCAGGATCTGATCGTAGGCTCTCTGTAAAAATGAAGAATACACCGCAACAATAGGCTTCATGCCTCCTGCTGCCAGTCCTGCTGCGAAGGTCACCGCATGTTCCTCCGCAATTCCCACATCAAAGAACCGGTCCGGGTACATATTCCGGAAGCGCTTTAAGCCGGTGCCGTCCGGCATGGCTGCCGTAATTGCCACTACCCGTTCGTCCCGCTGGCCCAGCTTGCACATAACAGTGGAAAACACATCCGTATAATTGGCCACGGTGCGGGGATGGGAAGGAATTCCCGTCTCGATGTCAAAAGGCTCTGCCCCGTGGAATCTGGCGGGATGTTTCTCCGCCGGTCCATAGCCCTTGCCCTTCTGGGTAATCACATGCACCAGCACAGCTCCCTTGACTCTCTTGGCTTCCTCAATGACCTTGATCAGGCCTTCGATATCATGTCCGTCTACCGGGCCTAAATAAGTCACTCCCATATCCTCAAAAAACATCCCGGGGATCACCAGCTGTTTGAAGCTGCTCTTGGCCCGGCGGATACTGTTGACAATACCGTTGCCACCGGGTTTTCTCTTGAGAGCGTTGTATATGCCCTCTTTCAGATCCAGATAGCCGGTCGCCGTACGGATATTGTTCAGATATTTGGAAACACCGCCCACATTTTCGGAGATGGACATATTGTTGTCGTTTAATACCACAATAAAGTTCGTCTCCAGTTTGGCTGCATTGTTCAAGGCCTCGTAAGCCATGCCTCCTGTCAGAGAGCCGTCTCCGATCACGGATACAATGGTGGTCTTCTCCCCTTTGAGATCTCTTGCCTTCACCAGTCCCAGTCCTGCGGATATGGAGGTAGAACTGTGTCCGGTATCAAATGCGTCATAATCACTTTCTTTTCTCTTGGGGAACCCACTCATGCCATGGAACTGGCGTAAGACATCGAAACCGTCCTTGCGGCCCGTTAATATTTTGTGGGTATAAGACTGATGACCTACATCCCAGATGATCTTGTCCTCCGGGAGATTCAGAGCAAGATGAAGTGCCATGGTCAGTTCCACCGCTCCCAGGTTCGAACCCAGATGTCCCCCGGTCACACTGATCTTTTCGATCAGGAACTGCCGAATCTCCTCCGCCAGTTCCCCATAGTCTGATTTATCTATTTTTTTGATATCGTTTGCTTTCTCGATCTTATCCAGTAACATTGGCTTTTCCTCTGCTATTTCGTTCTATGGACCAGGTGCAGCAACAGTTCCTTCAGGAATTCATGTTCTCCCGAAAAGCTGTCCAGAATCGCTACCGCTTCCCCGGTCAGCCGTTCCACTTCTCTGCCGGATTCTTCCAGTCCGTGTAAAGTCACATAGGTCTGCTTATGATTCTGTGCATCACTTCCGGTAGCTTTTCCCAGCTCCTTGCTGTCCCCTATCACATCCAGAATGTCATCCTGGATCTGGAATGCAATGCCGACATTGTAGGCACACAGTTCCAATGCCGCAATCTCTTCATCGGTTGCCCCTGCCAGCGTAGCTCCGATAGTCATGGCCGACTGGATCAGGGCTGCCGTCTTGTTGGCATGGATGAACAGGATCTGTTCTGTGGTCAGAGGTTCTGCCTGTTCCTCCGCTTCAATGTCTGCGTTCTGGCCGCCGATCATCCCATAGATTCCTGCCTTGCGGGCTAAAATATTCAGTGCCGCCGCCACTCTCGGGTAATTCGAATCTACCGGTTCTCCCGAGGTGCATGCCGGAAAAGCACGAAATGCAGTCTCAAAGGCATAATTGAGCAGTCCGTCTCCTGCCAGAACTCCCATTCCGTCTCCGTACACAGACCAGGTGGTCTTGCGGCCTCTGCGGTACTCGTCATTGTCCATGGCCGGCAGATCATCGTGTACCAGAGAATATGTATGGATCATCTCGATCGCCGCCATAAAAGGCTCTATCGTATCATCTTTGCCGCCGAACATCTTATAGGTCTCCTGCATCAGCATGGGACGCAGGCGCTTTCCGCCTGCCATAAGACTATAGTTCATGGCTTCAATAACGGTCTTCTGGTATCCTTCCTCTGCCGGAAGATATTCCTTCAGTAATTCTTCGATTGCTGCCGTTCTCTTCTGCAATTCCTGTCTGAATAATGTTTCTTCCATGTCTGATGCCAACCTTCCTCTACCTGCCGGTATACTTGTATGCTTACTGGGGATCCAACGGTTCCAGTCCGCCCTCTTCGTTCAGCTTCATGACCTGTTTTTCCACCCGGTCGATCTGTTCGCTGCACTGTTTCAGCAGCTTCATGCCCTTGCTGTACGCCGTAAAAGCTTCCTCCAGAGAAATATCCTCTGCTTCCAGCTGTCCGATCAGTTCTTCCACTGCGGAAAAATTCTCTTCCAGGCTCTGTGGTTCCTGTGCTTCCGTTTTCTTTTTTCCTGCCAAAATAGCACCTCCGTCTGCTGCCCGCATCTATCTGCATCCCCCCGGATACCGGTAAATGCTATCCGGGAAGTCTTTCTTCCTTCTGTATCTGTTCCACCCGGGTATCGATCACGCCGTCACTCACCCGGATCCGCAGGCGCTCCCCTGCTTCTACCTGGGTCACGGAACGGATATTTTTCCCATCGGTATCCTCCACATAGGAAAAACCACTGTTTAACTTTTCCAAAGGAGAGACCGCTTTCATTCTCTCAATATACAATGCCAGGTTATGTCTGCGTTCCCGCAGGATCGCCTGCAGCCGGTTCTGCAGCCGGTCTTCCAGCTGTATGCTGTAAGTCCTCTTCTCCCGTATCCGGCTGGCGGGGCTTAAATATTTCAGGCGCATTTCCATCTGATCCGCCTGCTGCCTCTTATGCTGAAGCACTCGTCCCATCCGCTGATACAGCCTGTCCTGTCTGTCCAAAATCTCATTCTCAATATCACTGACCTGTGTCACTGCCAGTTCTGCCGCTGCCGACGGGGTCGGTGCCCGCAGATCCGCCACATAATCAATGATCGTGGTATCCGTCTCGTGTCCAACCGCCGAAATAATGGGAACAGAGCAGTCGAATACTGCCTGTGCCACCATTCTCTCGTTGAACGCCCACAGATCCTCAATGGAGCCGCCCCCACGTCCCACGATCATGACATCCACGCCCTGTCTCTCCAGTGCACGGATTCCGTTCACAATGGAAGGCGCCGCCGAAGCTCCCTGTACCAGCGCAGGATACAAAATAATCTGCACGAAGGGATTCCGTCTGGAGGCGATCTGTATGATATCCCGGACTGCCGCGCCGGTATCTGCCGTGACTACCCCAAGAGTATGGATATACTTCGGAATCTGCTGCTTATACTCCGGAGCAAACATGCCCTCTTCCGCCAGTTCCCGTTTTAGCTGTTCGTATTTTTCATAGAGGGCTCCGGCGCCGTCCAGCGTCACTTCCTTCACATACAGCTGATATCTGCCGTCACGCTCAAATACACTCACACTGCCCTTCGCAATTACCTGCTGCCCTTCCGTCAGCCGGAATCCCAGACCTCTCCGGTCTCCGGCGAACATAATGCAGTTCAGGGCACTGGCAGAATCCTTTAACGTAAAATAAATATGTCCAGAGGGATGGTATTTACAGTTGCTTACCTCACCCTTTACAGATACCATCTGTAAAAAGTAATCCTGCGTGAACATATTTTTGATATAAGTATTCAGTTGTCGTACGCTGATTACGTTCTGTATCCTACTCACCGGATTTCATGATCTTGGCAAGGATCGCATTGACGAATCCGCCAGAGCTTTCCTGTCCGTACTTTTTGGCAATCTCGATTGCCTCATTAATAGCAACGCCATTCGGGATATCGTCATCATAGCGCAGCTCATATGCACCAAGGCGCAGTACTGCAAGCTCCACCTTGCCCATACGGGTGGTATCCCAGCCTTCGGTATTCTCATTCAACAGCCTGTCAAGCTCGGGGATTTTCTCCCTGATCTTCTCAAAACGGGCCGCAATGGCATCTGCATCCTGCCAGGAAGGAACTTCCTCATTATTCTCGCGGAACAATGCGATCTGTTCCGGCATATCCTCCGGTGCATGAAACTCTACGCGGTATAAAAGTTTGAAAACCTGTTCTCTCTGCTCGTGTCTTCCCATAATATCTTCCTGTAATTCCTCTTATTTATCCTTCTTCATGTTCACACCGGCAATACGGATGTTCACATCAGAGCAGGTCAGTCCTGTCATATTCTCAATGGCATTTTTCACCTTCTGCTGTACTGCCTGACAGGTAGCGGGAATATTGTAACCGTACTCCATGGTTACAGTCAGATCCACGGTCACATTCTTGTCCAGCACCTCTACTTTGACACCCTTGGTCAGGCTCTTAACGCCTACCTTGCTCATGAGTTCGTTGGTAACATTACCAGCCATGGCGCTGACACCGTCTACCTCGGTAGCTGCTAAAGATGCGATCATAGCCACTACATCATCGGCGATCTGTACGGTACCGATGCTCTCGTCTTCCTTTAATACCAGGTTCTTCTTATCTATTTCTTTTTCCATGATAGCTGATCCTCCTAATAATAACTAATTAGTTACAGTATACCAAATCCTTATTCATTTGTCACCCAAAAAGTCAAGGATAATTGTTTCCCGTTCTGGGCATAAGTGACGGTATTGCTGTTCCCCTGTATCTGCATATAGGAAAAAATCTCCTGCTCATCGATCAATGTATGACAGATTTCCTGATAACAGAGTTCATCTGCACATTTTATCGTCACTTCCGTTCTGCCGCCCTCTATGGCTCTGTCGAAGACCGCCTGCATCTGTTCATGGTCATAGGAAGTAAAGTAGGAACCTTCCCGCACATAATAATTTGCTTCCGTCGCCGTACATTCCGGCATGGGGATCACCGCTTCGATACGATGCGTCCGTAGCAGATCCTCTGTAGTCACGCACAGATAATCATAATTGATCTCCGGCAGGCTCCTCTGCTCGCTGCCATTCTCCATGCGGTAAGAGGCATCTCCCCAGGTGGTATCTACATAATAATAGTCCCCGTCCACCTGTACCAGATTCCAGGCATGAGCTTCTCCGGTATCCACCGTTCCCTGCACCAGGGTGCACATCACCCCCAGATGATTCAACAGATACTGGGTGGCTTTGGCATATCCCTGGCAGACAGAGGCTCCTCCTAAGAATACCGAGGCAATGTTCTGATTATCCGCCGCACTCAGATCATAATTTGTTGAAAAGATGACCGCCTCATACACCGCTTTTACCTTATCGTACTCAGAAGCCGCCTCTTCCATACCGGACAGCCATTCCGCCGTCACACTGCGAATGGCCTCCGCCCGCGCTACGGCCTCTTCCTTCGTCTGATCGTAAGTGCCTGCGAAGTCGATTCCTACGGTTTTCTCCCCTCTGGAATATTTGGTATAAGTATATCCTGTGGTGTAAAAAATCTCCGGATGATCTATCAGCACGCACTGAAATACTTTGTCAATGTCCTGTTCATCCATTCCCTGTTCCAACGGTTCCGTGGACAGTTTGATTGTGTCATCCATAGACCCAATCGCCTGCTCGATCTCCTGATACCAGATCTGTTCCTGCTCATCCAGACTCTCATATGCAAAACGAGAGCCTCCCTCCTCTAAAAGGGAAAAGCTCTCTGTATTGTCATTTTCCGCAGCCGCCGTCTCCTGCACAGGCATGGTATCTATCTGTGACTCGGGCAGCACGATGGTCTGGGGTACTTCCTGCAGAACCTCCTGTGAGGAGCATCCTGTCAAAAGCAGTAACATCAGAATTCCGGCACATAACTTTTTCTTATTCCGCATTCTATCCCCCTACACACTTTTTGTTTCCATATAATTACTAATTGCGTCCGAACTCCGTCAGCACCAGTCCCTTATTACGGTCCAGAGTCATGCCGATGCTCCAGGAATTCACAAACAGCAATAAAGGATTACCCTTCATGTCCTTGACCTTCTTCATATCGGAAGTACCGGACAGCTTGGCCAGGTCGATCTCATCCTTATTCTCGATCCAGCGGATATGCTCATAAGGCAGGTTCTCCAGACGGATCTCCACGTTATATTCGTTCTCCAGACGGTATTTCAGTACATCGAACTGCAGCACACCTACCACACCGACGATGATCTCTTCCAGACCGGTATTGAACTCCTGAAAGATCTGGATGGCACCTTCCTGAGCGATCTGCTCTACGCCCTTGACGAACTGTTTTCTCTTCATGGTATCCACCTGGCGCACTCTGGCAAAATGCTCCGGTGCGAAGGTCGGAATACCTTCATACTGGAACTTCTCCCTGGGCATGCACAGTGTATCTCCGATGGAGAAAATGCCGGGATCAAAGACACCGATAATATCACCCGCATAAGCCTCGTTTAAGATCTTACGTTCATCCGCCATGATCTGCTGGGGCTGGGATAATCTCATAACCTTATTGCCCTGCACATGACGCACTTCCATGTTGGCATCGAATTTACCGGAGCAGATACGCATGAATGCGATACGGTCTCTGTGAGCCTTGTTCATGTTAGCCTGGATTTTGAAAACAAAGGCACTGAACTCATGCTCCGTCGGGTTGATCATGCCGATGTCTGCTTTTCTTGGCAGCGGCGTGGTAGTCATATTCAGGAAATGCTTTAAGAAGATCTCCACACCGAAGTTGGTCAAAGCAGATCCGAAGCATACCGGGGTCAGGTTACCCTTCTGCACTTCCTCCAGATCAAACTCTGCGCTGGCACCGTCCAACAGTTCCACCTCGCCAAGCAGCTTGTCCGCTGCATCCTCTCCGATCAGTTCCTTCAGATGTTCTTCGTCCTGAATGGGAATCTCGGTGGAAGTTCCTTCCTTCGTTCCCTTCTCCGTATCGGAATATGCGATCACACACTTTTTCTCACGGTCGTAGACACCCTGGAATTCCTTACCGGAACCGATGGGCCAGTTGATGGGGCAGGTGGCAATGCCAAGCTCCTTCTCGATATCATCCAGCAGTTCAAAGGTATCTCTTGCCTCACGGTCCATCTTGTTGATGAAGGTGAAAATAGGGATCTTGCGCATCACGCAGACCTTGAACAGCTTTCTCGTCTGGGCCTCGACACCCTTGGAAGCATCGATGACCATAACTGCGGAGTCCGCTGCCATCAGGGTACGGTAGGTATCCTCAGAGAAATCCTGATGTCCCGGGGTATCCAGAATATTGATGCAGTAACCGTCATATTCAAACTGCAATACGGAAGAGGTAACGGAAATACCTCTGTCTTTCTCAATCTGCATCCAGTCGGATACCGCATGTCTGGCCGTTGCCTTACCCTTTACGCTTCCTGCCAGGTTGATGGCTCCTCCGTAGAGCAGGAACTTCTCAGTCAGGGTCGTCTTGCCGGCATCCGGGTGGGAAATAATGGCAAACGTCCGGCGGCGGTTGATCTCTTCTGTATAATTATTACTCACTACTATAGTCCTCCAAATATATCTCTTATATCTCTAAAAATCTATTTTCGCAGTTCTTCGGGATCTGCTATCTATGATGGATCTGCCTTTAAAACAGAGCTTCCTTCAAACTCCGGTTGGATTCCGAAATAATCCAATACCGTAGCTCCGATATCGGAAAAAGTCGGTCTGGTTCCGCGATTCCCCGGCGTCACAGGCGCACCGTACATAAGAAACGGAGTATATTCTCTGGTGTGATCCGTGGTGGCTGTGTAAGCGGGATCACAGCCGTGGTCTGCGGTGATCATCAGAATATCATCCGGCTTCATGTGTGCCTGGATCTCCGGCAGCTTCTCATCAAAATAAGCCAGTGCCTTCGCATAGCCGTCCACATCTCTTCTATGGCCGTAGAGCATGTCGTAATCCACCAGATTGATAAAGCAGAGTCCTTCGAAATCCTTGTCCAGATATTCCAGTGTCCGCTCAATGCCTTCCGCATTGCCGGAAGTGTATACATGCTCGGTAATGCCCTTGCCTACGAAAATATCCTGGATCTTACCCACAGCAATGACATCCTTACCGGCAGCCTTCAGCTGATCCAGCATGGTCACTGCGGGAGGCAGCAGGGAAAAATCGTGTCTTCTGGGGGTACGGGTATAATGTCCGCTCTCACCGATAAAAGGTCTCGCAATGACACGGCCCACGCCGTGTTCTCCCTGTAAAATCTGTCTGGCGATACGGCAATAATCATATAACTGCTCCACAGGAACCACATCCTCATGGGCAGCGATCTGAAACACACTATCTGCGGAAGTATATACGATCAGTTTGCCGGTGCGCACATGCTCGTCCCCGTAATCCGCAATGACCTGTGTGCCGGAGTACGGCTTATTGCACAGCACATCTCTGCCGGTGCGGATCCGGAACTCTTCCAGCACATCCTCGGGGAAGCCGTCCGGATAGGTAGGCAGTGGCTTGGGAGAATAGATACCTGCGATCTCCCAGTGTCCGATGGTCGTGTCCTTTCCGCGGGAACGCTCCGTCATGCGGGTATAAGCTGCCGTGGGATGGTCTGTTTTCTCTCCCACTTCCACGCCGTCAATATTAAACAAACCCATGTTTTTCATATTTTCCATATGAAAAAAAGGGCTCTTTGACACGCTCCCCAGTGTATTTACATTGATGTCACCGTAAGCTGCGGCATCCGGCATCTGTCCGATACCGAAGCTGTCCAATACAATTAAAAAGACTCTCTTCATTGTTTCTTCCTTTTGTCAAGTTTTCCAGGTTAAGTTATGATACCATCCAGATTGTTCCGTGCTTCGCACTCTCACAATCTGGACCGCATTCGTAATCCGCTCATTTTCTTCGAAAATGGCTGCTTGCTCCTCCGAGTTCTTATGATACCATCCAGATTGCTTCGTGCTTCGCACTCTCTCAATCTGGACCGCATTCGCAATCCGCTCATTTTCTTCGAAAATGGCTGCTTGCTCATGTGGTACGGGTTACGAATTCAAAAAGCCTCCTGCAAGCAAGCTTGCGTAGGCTTTTTAATTGTAACCCTTGGTATCATAACATAATTTTTCCCCTATGTACACAAAAATATCACTGTGCAATGGTGCTGATGACGATATTTTCCGCCGCAATATCCGTCTTTCTTTTTACGATATCTTCGATCTGTGCCCGCTGCACATCCGTCAGTTCTGCGGCATTGACCACCACATCCACGGCATCCCCGTTGATGCTGACCACAGCTTCACTGAAACCTTTCGCCTGCAAAAGCACCTCGGCCGCCGCTTCCTTTTCCGCGATATCAGTCATGCGCACCATGCTGTCCACCGCTTCCTGTTTCTGGGCATCGCTGAGCTCAGTACTGTTGATAATCTCCAATAAGGTCTCTTTATTCCGGGCTCTGGTCTGCTCCTTGGAAAGTCTTGCAGCAGACAGTACCTCCACACCGTTCGTTCCGGTCAACACTGCTTCCCCGGGAATCTCCCCTTCGTCCGGCGTAGCCTCTGCCACCTGCATATCTTCATCCAGATAATCTTCCATGACGATCTCCACATCCGAATCCAGGCTTTCCATATCTGTGACAATGTCTGTGGAATCCACTGCACTGAGATCTTCTGTATTGTCCGACGCCAGATACTCCTTTTCCAGGTTGGTCCCCGCAAACTGCAGATAACCTGCAATGGCTATCATGATGGCAAGTGCGGTAATCATAAGCTGATTCTTCTTAATTAAGTTTTTCACTGCGTTCCCCTTTTCCAAAGGCCTGTATCTGCCTTCTTGATTTTATACTCTATTGTATGTACCCGTCTGTGCGGATATGTTTCCTGTGACTCATTTTTCCAACACCTTGACTTTGTGGGCTTCCACACCGAAAAGTGCCTGTGCGATCTGCGTGATTTCACTGGTCATATTGCCTTTTCCGGCTCCTTCCGCCACCACCAGCACCCCCTCCACTTTGGGTGTGATCGTCTTCGCTACAAACGGTGTGCCCTGACTGCCGTCCTGATAGACGGTCTGGTATCCGGTATTGGAAGAACTCACGGTGCGGGTTCCTCCGGCGGAGTCCTGTTCTTCTGTCTGGGAACGATCCGCGGTCATGTCTTTTTCCACAATTCTTTCCTCCGAGGATTCCAATGTGATCATGACTTCCACCCCTCCCAGTCCCCGGACGGATTCCAGCATTTTCTTCAGTTTTCCCTCCAGATAGGCGGTATATTCCTCCGCGCTTCCCGCTGCCACCGCCCGGGTTTCGGTATCTACCGCCGTCTCCTGTTCCCCGGTTGTCTGCGAAGGAGAAGTGAAAATTCCGGCATTGTACTGTTCTGCAGTCTCTGTGCCAACGGAAGCTGCCTGTGGCTCCTCCTTTTTCACCGGCAGGGCGATGATAAACAATAGGACACCCAACAATACCAGAATCAACAGGTTGTCCCGACGGAACCATTTCGGAGGGCCGGAACCGCCTGCACCGTTACCTGTACCAATGCTGCCTGTGATCTTTTCCCAAAATTCACCCATTGCTTCTCACCTCTTTTTCTTCCCTGGCTCCGGTTTTTCTACCGTCATTTTCCTTAACTCTCCGGCAGACTTCTCCATCATTCCAGCCGGATTGGTGCAATGTCCACATGGATCCCCTCCGTTTCTGCATTTTCCCTATCTGTTTCCTTCTGATCCGATACTTCCCCACTGTTTTCTCCTGTAACAGCTCCCTGTGCAGAATCTTGCTCCCACACATTTGCCGGGTCATATCCTTCCCCGGCTTCCTGCGCCACAGCAGCTGCCGTATTCCCAATCTCTTCCTGCGACTGTTCTGCCTGTTCGGTGGCCCGGGTCAGCACGGTCTGCAATTCTTGCATAAATCCTGTCACCTGTTCTTCTGCATTCCAGCCGTCTCCGCCGCCGAACATGCTCAGAACAGGCTGTAACAACTGCAGCAACAGCATAACGGATAATAACAGTTTCAAATATTTATCGTAGGACTCCTTCGGTCTGAAATGCACTACGGTCTGTGCACAGATCAGGAAGATCCCAGCCTGTCCGATCACCCGGTATAACCATTGCATCCTCTTACCTCCCCCTGCTTCCGATAGCTAATAGTGCCAATGTGATCAGAAACAACAGCATGGCTGTGCCCGCAGTACGAAACAGAAGCATCCCTGCATTTCCCATATGATCCGTACAGTTGGTCACTCTTTTATCGCTGACGATCCCCATAAAAGCTGCCGCACACTTGATCAAAAACGCAGTAAACAAAATCTCCAGAAGCGGAGCCGCACACGCCGCCAGAAGCAGTAACAGCAAAAGTACGCCGATGCTGTTGCGGATGACAACGGCTGAACCCACCGCCAGCTCCAGAAGCCCGTCTGCCGCATTTCCGATCCCCGGCAGTGCCGAAAGTGCCTTTTCCACGGCGGAGGTCTTCACGGAATCCAATACCGGTGTGATCAATGACTGGAACACACTGATCCCCGTGACCACTCCCAGAGAAGCCTTGAGAATCCAGCCCACCGCCTTTTCCAGAAGTTCCGTCAAAAGTGTCAGCTTTTCCTCCACCCAGATCCCGTTGATCATGGTCAACAGGCCATAGCAGCAAATCAGTGGTAGTACCACACCCAACAGTATTTTTTCCGTACCATAGATCAGAAGTAGCATCAGCTGATACCCGGCTCCCACTGTAGCCGGCCCCGAGGCCACTCCCACCGCAAGAAGATACGTAGGTACCATCAGCCTTACAAACAACACGATATTTTCCACCGTCTCTCTTGCGGTTCCCAGAATCCCGGAAAAACATTGCAGCAGGATCACTCCCATGAGCAGATAGATAAAGTAAAAGCTTAAATCCGCAATCTGATGTTTGTCGAAAACCTCCACGAAATGAATCAGCAGTGCAGAAAGGATCCCCAGTACGATCAGCCAGATCAGAATATTTTTCCTGCCCGCAGCAGATGCTCCCATTCCCTGTATCACTTCCTGCAACAGGGTTCCCGCTGCCCCCAGCACATCTCCCTGCAGCAGTTGTCCCATCAATTCCGCCACGGAGATCCGTGAGGCCGGAAACAGCTTCTGCATCCCTTTTTCCAGTTCTTCCATGCCATATTCCTGCCACATTGCATCCATTGCTCCCTCACTCTTATAAAATACCATAGATCTGTCGGATCACCGTAAGCAGAATCGGCAGTCCCGCAAACAGTACCGAAAGTTTTCCCAGAATCTCGATCTGATCCGATACCGCTGCGAATCCGGCATCCTTGCAGATTCCGGCGCTGAATTCACACAGGTAGGTGATCCCCACCACTTTCATCAAAATACCGAGATACCCTTTTGCATCCCCGAGGTACTGCTGTAATCCCGCAAACTCCTCCAGCAACTGTCCCGTCAGCCCCAGCACATAGGAAAATACCAGCACACTCAGGGCAAATCCGATCAGCAGCGTATATTCCGGCCGCTGTTGCCTAAATTGTATGGCAAAAAGAACTCCGGCGATCCCAAGCAATGCAATCTTAATGATCTCGGACATATTTCCTCCTATTAAAACGAAAACAGAGTCTGTACGGTATCAAACAGATCATAGATATACGGAACGATCCAGCTAAGAACCAGGATCAGTCCCGCAAGGCTGACGAGAAAAGCATGTTCCTCCCTGCCGCTGTGTTTTAAGACCTGGCTGAGTATCGTTACAAGGATTCCTACCGCAGCTATTTTAAAGATCAGTCCTATTCCCATCTTTCCCCGTCCTTTTCTCTTCTCTCTGTGGTCTCCGGAACCGGCATCAGACTAACAATAACAGTATCAGCAGACCGCTCATGGCTCCCAGTCCTACGGAGAGCCTGCATTTCTGTGTAATTTCCCGCTGCTGCATATCCGCCGTATGTTCCAGTCCCTGTCTGGACAATTCGATACTTTTTATCTGCATCGTTTCATCCGCATAGCCCTCTTTTTCCGCAAAACGCAAAAACTCTTCAATGTCTTCTTTTTTCAGAGGAAGCATCCGCAGCTGTCTGCGAAAGCTTTTCTCCGCCAGTTCCAGAAAACCAACATCCTCCGTCTCCGCATATTCACGGTATACTTCGGTGCAGATCTCTCCCAGCCTGTCTTTCCGTTGTCTGCCGGTCTGTCGGCAGCATTCCGGAAGTGTTGACCCGTTGTACCGGATCTCACTGATCCACTGTTCCAGAATGCGGATGAGTTCCCGGATCGTATATAATCTTCCTAAGAATTGCTGCCGATACCACAGTCCCATTCCAAAGCATCCCAACAGAATCAGAAATCCTCCGAGCATCTGCATTCCATCCGTCCCCTTCCTTTTAAGATCACTATGCGGTCAAATATCTGTCGCAGGCAGGATTCACCCAGGCGCTTTGCTGCGTCCGTCTCGTCCGTTCCATGCAGAGTGGCCAGCAGACCGCAGCCGCAGGCCGCTGCTTTTTGTAAGGCCCGCCTGTCCGTTTCCTCCCCCAGTTCATCCACTGCAATGACTTGAGGTGACATGGAACGCAAAAGTAATAACATCCCCTGAGCCTTGGGACAGCCATCAAGCACATCCGTCCGCATCCCCAGATCATTCTGAGGTCTTCCCAGATAGCTTCCCGCCAGCTCCGAGCGCTCGTCCACCACTCCCACCCGAAGTCCCGCACCATACGTATTACCATCGGAAATCTGACGGATCAGATCCCTGAGCAGAGTGGTTTTGCCGAATCCCGGAGGCGATACAATCAGGGTATTCTGAAATTTTCCTTTCTTATATAATTTTGGCAGGATACCGTCAGCTGCTCCCCGGATCTCATGGGCGACCCGGATATTGATAAACGCAATATTTTTCAGAGTGCGAATCACTGTTTCATTTTCCAACACAGCCTGTCCGCACAATCCGATCCGGTGTCCGCCTTCCACAGTCAAAAAGCCCTGTCTGATCTCATCGGCATAAGCATACACCGAATCCTGACACAGCCAGGCGATCAACTCCCGTATCTCCGCTTCCGTCACCAGATGCGCTCCGTAAGGATGCTCCTGCCATTCCCCGCCGTTATTTAAGAAATAATCTTCTCTCGATGTTTCCACGATCACCGGCCTGTCCACACGTAGACGGATCTCGCAGATTTTTTCCCCATTATCCGCTGTCTTCTGCCAGAATGCTCTTCTCTTTTGCGGAAAAATACGAAGCAGGCTGTCCATGTTTCTCCTCCCGTAACTATTCAGAACCTCATGCGCAAAATCGTTCCTTCGGAACTTCTCCTTTGCGAATGCAGGCATTCATCAAGACTTAGCTGATATTTAATGCTCTGAATAGTTACAATATATGTCTCCGTGGACAGGATATTCCTTTCAATCTTCTCTTTTTTTCTATAGTGTGGTATAATAAGCGATAACTGTTTTTATGACTTTTGTTTTGGAGGTTTTTATGAACATAATCATTGTGGGCTGTGGCAAGGTTGGCTACACCCTGGTAGAGCAATTAGGCGGTGAGAATCACAATATCACCGTGATCGATACCAATGAGGAAAAGGTGAATTCCATCACGGATGATCTGGATGCCATGGGCATCGTGGGCAATGGTGTCAGCTTCCAGACACTGTCTGAGGCCGGCATTGACCATGCGGATCTGCTGATCGCCGTGACCGGATCCGATGAGCAGAATCTTCTGTGCTGTGTCATTGCGAAAAAGGCGGGACATTGTAAGACCATCGCCCGTGTCCGCAATCCTATCTACAATAATGAGATTGCTTTTCTGCGGGAAGAACTGGGGCTTGCCATGATCATCAACCCGGAGCTGTCCAGTGCCGCCGAGATTGCCCGGATCTTCCAGTTTCCTTCTGCAGTTAAGATCGATACTTTTTCCAAGGGAAGGATCGAGCTTCTGCATTTCCGCGTGACCCATGACTGTCTCTTAAATAATTATGAACTGATCCATATCCGTACCACCTTAAAATGCGATGTACTGGTATGTATGGTCACCAGAGATAATCAGGTGCTGATTCCCCGGGGTGATTTTGTCTTCCGGGAAGGCGATGTGGTAGCTATTGTGTCCACTCCTCCCAAGGCCAATGATTTCTTCAAAAAGATCGGTATCGGCGCCGGCAGGGCACGTACTGCCATGATCGTCGGTGGCGGAACCATTGCTTATTATCTGGCAAGAAGACTTTTAGAAGTCGGCATCCATACCAAGATCATCGATCAGGATCCCGCTCGCTGCGAGCATTTGAGTGAACTGCTGCCCAAGGCTTCCATTATCTGCGGTGACGGTACGGATGAACGTCTTCTGATACAGGAGGGGCTGGAGAACGTGGATGCTTTTGCTGCACTGACCGGACTGGATGAGGAAAATATCCTCCTGTCACTGTATGCGAAACGGACTTCCCGCGCAAAGGTAGTCACCAAGATCAACCGTATCAACTTCAGTGGTGTCTTAAGTGATATCAAGCTGGATACGATCTCCTATCCGCGCCTGGTAACTGCAGATATGATCATTAAATATGCACGATCCATGAATGAATCTCTCAACAGTAATGTGGAGAATCTGTATAAGCTGGAAGACGGTCATGCAGAGGCACTGGAATTCTACATCAAAGAGGATTCTGCCGTTACCAATATACCTCTGAACCGTCTGCACATCCGGAAAAATATCCTGGTCTGTTCCATCGTCCGCGGAGGACAGGCTATTATTCCCAGTGGTCAGGACGAGCTTCATGTAGGCGATTATGTGGTCGTAGTACTGACACATGCACGGCTGAATGATATTAAAGATATTATTGAAGGGTAATTTTGTAGAAGGACACTATCATGAATTTTGCGATATTGAGTTTTATTATCGGATTTATTTTACAATTTGAAGCTTTATTCTTACTGCTTCCCTGGATCGTGGGTATGATCTACGGAGAATATCATGTGGCACTGATCTATCTGGTGACCGCAGCTGTTTGTTTCATTTTAGGAAAATTGTTAAGTTTCAGGCACACAGGACGTTTTAAGGAATTGTACGTCAGGGAAGGCTTCACTGCCGTTGCCCTGGGATGGTTTGTCATGTCTGTTTTCGGTGCTATTCCCTTCGTTCTCACCGGAGAGATTCCTTTTTATATTGATGCTCTCTTCGAGACGATCTCCGGCTTTACGACCACAGGTTCCAGTATCCTGTCCGATGTGGAAGCACTCAGCTATGCCAGCCTGTTCTGGCGCAGCTTCACTCACTGGATCGGCGGTATGGGCGTATTTGTATTTATTATGGCGATCCTGCCGATGATGGGTGGCTCCACCATGAACCTGATGCGTGCGGAGAGCCCCGGTCCTTCCGTCAGCAAGCTGGTACCGAGAGTACGGGATACTGCGAAAATCCTCTATGGACTTTATATGGCGATCACTGTTCTGGGCGTGATCATGCTATGCCTGTGCGGTATGCCGTTGTTTGATTCCCTGTGTACGACCTTCGGCAGTGTCGGCACCGGTGGTTTCGGTGTCAAGAACAGCAGTATCGGCGGTTACTCTCCACTGATACAGAATGCAGTAACGATACTTATGATCTTAAGCGGTGTCAATTATACGGTATATTTCTGTCTGTTAAGCAGGCAGTTTAAGGAAGCTTTTTCCATCGAAGAAGTTCGTTGGTATTTTTTGATCATTTTCGCCAGTGCTCTGACGATCGCCTGGAATATCCGCCCGCTCTATGCAACTTTGGGAGAGACACTGCGGCACTCCTTTTTCCAGGTAGGAACGATCATCACCACCACCGGATTTGCCACCACGGATTTCAATATGTGGCCGCAATTGTCGAAGACGATCCTTCTGCTTCTGATGATGATCGGAGCCTGTGCCGGCAGTACCGGTGGCGGTATAAAGGTATCCCGTGTGCTGATCCTCTTCAAGGCGATCCGCAAGGAGCTGTCCATGATGATCCATCCCCGGATGGTGAAAAAGATCAAGATGGACGGACACAATCTGTCCCACGAGACGCTTCGTTCCACCAATGTCTATATGACGGCTTATTTTATCGTACTCTTCGTTTCCCTGCTGATCGTCTGTCTGGACGAATATGACCTGAGCACAAACTTTACCGCAGTACTGGCCACCCTGAACAATATCGGTCCCGGCCTGGAGTTAGTCGGTCCCACCCAGAACTTCGCATTGTTCAGTCCTCTGTCCAAATGCGTGCTGATGTTCGATATGCTGGCCGGACGACTGGAACTCTTCCCCATGCTCGTGATCATGCTGCCGTCCTGCTGGAAGAAATATTAATTCCTTAATCACAAAAATGAGTCTGTGATGACATTTTTAATCGTCACACAGACTCATTTTTTCATGCATACCTCTAATCAAATGTTGACCGAAATGAGAACGCTACATATCATTACAATCATTATATGATGTCGGGGTCAAAAGCCCCCGACTTTGATGCCTACGGATTGTTCCGTGCTACGCACTCCCACGTCTCCGCTCCGCTTCGGTCCGTGCTAGACATGTGCCACTGGCACATAGCACCCTACCCAATATTCGCATATCGTGGGATTATCATCCCACTTTTATGCTCATATCGGGGCGGGTCCTAAGGTCTTTCACCCACCTATGAGCAAGCTCATGTGGGCTTAGACCTTTTGACCCTGGCATCATTATATATGAATCTTCAGACACTTCTTTCCGGTCAGTTCCTTCGTCCGTTCATCCGGCTGTCCAAAGCCAACATAAATATCTGCTCCCCTACCGGTATGTACAAATTTACCTTCTTCATCTACAACGGTAAATGCCCTCCTCGGAATTTCCAGTGTCACCATCTTTTCTTCTCCCGGTGCAAGTTCCACGCGCTTAAACACGGCAAGTTTAGGATTGGGCACTTCGTTGATATCCTCAACCTGTACATAGACCTGCAATACATCCTCTGTAAAAACATCTCCGTGATTTGCAACGGTTACTTCAACACCTACACTCTGTTCTTCCGTCTGTGCATATACCACATCTTCCGTCAATTCCGCCCTCGTAACTAGTGTATCAGCATAATTCAGCCCATAACCGAATGGATAAAGCGGAGCTTTTTCCACAAAGCGATATGTCCTGTTCTTCATGGAATAGTCATCAAAATCCGGCATCCCCTGTAAATTGCGGTAAATGGTAACCGGCAATTTACCCGAAGGTGATATTTCTCCAAAGAGTATATCTGCAACTGCCTTTCCACCTCTTGCTCCCGGATACCATGTCTGAAGAACTGCATTCGCCCTGTTATCTGCCAGGTTCAAATCCATAGCACTTCCTGCCATCATACATACAATAAACGGAACTCCCATTTCTGCCACGATTTCCAAAAGCCTCTGCTGTGAAGGCGGAAGCATCAGCCCCTGCTTGTCTCCGGATGCATATGCATTGCCTGTATCGCCCTCTTCTCCTTCAAGACTTTCGTCCAGTCCCAGACACAGAATAACAAGATCCGAATGTTCTGCAACTGTCATTGCCTCAGAGATACGGTCATCCTCTCTTGCCAGTTTTTCTACCTGATCTAAAAACAAATGGCAGCCTTCTGAATAAAGTACCCTGACATCATCGCCTACATAGTCCTGAATACCTTCCAGTACAGTAACATACCTTGAAGCCGTCCCATGATAATTGCCGATCAGGGCTTCTCTGGAATTGGCATTGGGACCAATGACTCCGATTGTTTTAAGTTTCTTTTTATTTAAGGGTAAAATGCCATCATTTTTTAACAATACGACACTCTTGCATGCTGCCTCTATGGAAAGCTCAATATGTTCCCTACATTCAACAACTTCATACGGAATATTATCATATTCTGTCTCATCAAACATTCCCAGCAAGAATCTGGTCGTAAATAAACGAATGGCTGATTTCTGCAGTAGTTCTTTGGAAATAAGCCCCTCTTCATAGGCATTCAGGATTTTCTGATAAGTACATCCGCAATTAACATCGCAGCCCATCTCCAGAGCCAGTCTGACGCTTTCCTCCGGTCTGTCTGTCACCTTATGGTGTTCATGAAAATCACGGATAGCCCAGCAGTCTGAAACATAATGTCCCTGAAATCCCCACTGTTTTCTCAAAACCTCCACCATCAGATAACTATGAGCACAGCATGGTTCACCATTGGTTCTGTTGTATGCGCCCATAACCGCTTCGACTTTTCCTTCCCTGACACAGGCCTCAAACTGCGGAAGATACGTTTCCCAAAGTTCTTTCATGCTAACCTTTGCATCAAAATAGTGACGTTTTTCCTCCGGGCCGGAATGTACTGCAAAATGCTTGGCACACGCTGCCGTGCGCAGATATTCTCCCTCTCCCTGCAGACCTTTGATATATGCAACACCCAGTATTGCAATCAGTGTCGGGTCTTCTCCATAAGTCTCATGTCCACGCCCCCAGCGGGGATCCCGGAAGAGATTGACATTGGGCGACCAAAGTGTAATTCCTTTATAAATATCACGGTCTTCATGTTTTTCATTTTCATTATATTTGGCTCTCGCCTCCGTAGAAACGGCAACTCCTATCCGCTCCAGCAGTTCTTCATCAAAAGTTGCTCCAAGCCCGATTGCCTGTGGAAAAACAGTTGCTGTACCCGCTCTTGCAACACCATGCAGGCCCTCATTCCACCAGTTATACTCCGGAATATCCAGATGTGGAATTTCATCTGCGTCAAAGCGCAGCTGTGAAGCCAGTTCCTCTACGCTCATCTGCTCCACCAATTCAGTAGCTCGTCTGACTGCCTCTTGTCTGTTCATAAATTCCTCCATAAATTTTTTTCTGATTATTAGCTATATAGGCTTAATACGGTCTGGCGTTCTCCTGAAAATCCTTTCTTGCCTCTGCCACACAGGTATCATAATCTGCCGAGTAAGGAACTTTCTGCTTGGATCTGAATCATTAGAAAAGCTGCGCTGTCATTTTCTTTTTGTCTTCTCTGATACTCTGTTGGCAGAATACCGTATTTCTCCCGGAACAGTCTGGAAAAAGCCTGACTGTTGGGGAAACCGTTCTTTAATGCAATTTCGCCTATGGTCAGATCCGTTTCCTCCAGTTCCCGCAATGCATGTTCAAACCGGATGCTCCGCAGATAATCTTTATAGTTGATTCTGCCATACTGACGGAACATTTTCGACAAGTAAGTAGGGCAATATCCAAATGTTGCTGCCAGGGTTTCCAGTGAAATTTCTTCTGCATAATGTTCCCGAAGGTATCCAGTAATTCTTTCAAGATGTCCTGAATGAGTATTCCCCGGATAATAATCCTTCTTTTCCTCAGGTATCCGATAAGCGGTTACCAGAAGATATTTCAGCTGATAAAAGATACTCTGCATCAACAGTTCATAGCCGTACTCTTTTCTGATCTGCTGTCTGTACATTTTCTCAAGTAATGCAAAAAGTTTTCCATCCTCTTCCTTTTTTTCACCGGAAAACCGCATTATCTGTTTTTCCATTGGGATCTGTAAAACAATTGCCTCATTTCGTCCCGATGTATGAATGGAATGCACTTCATTGCTGTTCACAATTATAAACTTTCCTGCCTGAAGGACATATTTTTTATCGCCGAGATAAAAATCTACCTTTCCCTCCCGCAAGGCAAATATTTCAACACAGCTATGTTGATGCGCCTCACATATATATTTTCCGTCTGCACCTTCGAAACGGAATAGCTTAAAGGGCAGTCCCCGATCCGGCACCACTGCTTCCTGCCGGTATATCTTCTCTTCTTTCATAGTCATCCCTAATATTCCACACCGGAAGATTTTCTGTTCCATGATAAAATCTCACCGGCAGTTTCCCGGAGGGGGAAAATTCTCCAAACAGCATTTCGGCAATTACCTTACCACCTCTGGCTCCCGGATACCAACAATCCACGATGGCTTTCACATTCGGGTTGTGTTCCGCCCATGGCAGATCTATGGCGCTTCCTGCCATTAACAGAACCACCACCGGTTTTCCCATCGCTGCAACAGTTTCCAGAAGTTCTTCCTGAAGTCCTGGCAGATTTAATCCCAGTTTGTCTCCGCTGGCATATTCATTCCTGGCATCGCCCTGTTCTCCCTCTATGGTTGCATCCAGTCCAAGGCACATTACTGCCACATCGGCATGTTCCACGGACAGCTTTACTTGCTCCGTGGTACGCACTCCCACTTCTCAGCTCCGCTGCGGTCCGTGCCAATCATGTGCCACTCTCTTTATTTGTAAATTCTGTAATTTCCCGAAAGTGCCAGCATGGCAAACAGGTACAGGAAATTATCATAATATCGTCTGTCCCCGGTGCGGAGCGGAGTATTCCAGAAGCGATCTACGCATTCCTTTATATGAGGACCGTCTGCTGCCAGTGATGCCTGTGCATTGACTGCTACAATGGCAACCGGATGCAGTGCCTTCTCTTCCAGTCTTGTTCCATCAATCAGGAACACACCGTCCCAGTGTTCTCTCTGCTCTTCACAGTAAAATCTCTGCAGCCGGTTTGCGATCTCCGTCTGCCACGGATCTTTGTCATACCAGAGATGATCCATAGCAATGTTGGCTATGGTGCGGTATGCATCACTGTAGTACCAGTCATGCTTTCCGAAGATCTCCTGATGCCCAGCATGGGGTGTCCCGTCATAGTCTGCGTATTCTGCGCTGAGACCGGTTTGTGGATGACATGCCTTATGCAGATATTCTCTGCTGGCTGCCGCAGCCTGTCTCCAGAATTCCCGGTCTTCTTCCTCCACCTTCTCCGCAAACAACTCATAAAAATGAGGCAGATGATATGAGGGGTCAGAAAAATCCATGTTTGTGACAAATTTGATCAGATGATTGGAAGGCTCCCACATAGGTTCTCCCGGATGTCCAGGCTCCCCTTTGTGAATACATTCCCGCAGGATTGCTTTTGCCTCTTTGCTGTAAGCAAAAATACCTTCTCCGTCCCCCCAGCGGGCAGATGCAAAAAACAATGCCATGGCAAAATACTCTTCTCCGTCCGGTGCCGGTCCCTCTGCATTGTGCGTTCCATCCGTGCTGCAGGACCAGGCAAAATAGTTGCGGCAGGGTCCTGCCGGAATATACATATAAGTCCGCACCCACTTCCAAAGGCGGTCGAATTCTGCCTTCTTATCCATCTGGACACAGACCATCATGCCGTAGGACATTCCCTCTGTGCGTACATCATGATTGCCGGTATCCTCCAGATACGCCATATCACCGCCTGCCTCATGATAAAAACGTTGTGCCTCCGTTCCGTAAAATATGGTTTCAAAGGTCTGTTCCAGTCTTTCCCCGATTGCGGTCTCATCATAACCGCACTCTTTCAATACATTTCGATAAATTCCAGTCTGATATGCTCCTGCCATTTGCTCGTTCTCCGATTTTTATTCTTTGACGCCACCCAAAGTAAGTCCGGCTACAAAGTACTTCTGTAAGAAAGGATAAATACAGATAATGGGCAGCATGGTAATGATCGTTGCCGCTGCACGCACGGAAGTCGGTGTTACGGTTCCTGCGGCATTCTTCATTGCCTCCGCTGAAGTTCCCTGATTGGTTACGGAGGATAACAGCTTCATCAATTCATACTGCAATGTGGTCAGATTACTGCTCATGCGATTGTAAAGCATGGCATCAAACCAGGAGTTCCACTGTCCTACCGCCACAAACAGGGCTACTGTGGCATAAACCGGCTTACACAGCGGAGAATAGATCTTAAGAAAAATAGTGCTGTAACCGGCACCGTCCAGCTGTGCAGATTCTTCCAAGCTGTCAGGGATTCCGTTCATATAAGTACGGATTACCAGCATGTTAAATGCGCTTACCATTCCAGGGATCACATATACCCAGAAGTTGTTGGTAAGCCCCAGCCCCTTATATAAAAGGAATGTCGGGATCATTCCACCGTTTACATACATGGTGATGACCCAGAACAGGGAAACCTCTCTCTGGAACAGGAATCTTTTGCGGCTGACAATAAAAGCAAGGATCGCATTGGCTGCCAGAGACAACAGGGTTCCGATCAGTGTTCTGGCAACTGTGATATAAGCGCCTGTGATCAGATTATCTTTATGTAAAACCGTCGTATAGTTTTTCCAGGTGAATTTTCTCGGCCACAGGTAGATTCCTCCCCGCAGGGCATCCGTACCATCATTCAAAGAGATTGCCAGAGTATTCAGCACCGGATATAACGTTACGATCACAAACAGGACCATGATGATGCCGTTTATGAACGGAAAAATGTCATTTTTTTTGGATTTGATCTTATACTTTGTATCTATCATTGTAATTACCATCTCTTTCTGTTTTAGAATAACTGCTCTTCGCCGTTATGTTTTGCAAACTGATTGGCCAGAACGATCAGGATGATACTTACCAGGCTCTTGAAAATACCTGCGGCTGTACCTATTGCATAATCTCCCTGGCTGATGCCCCATTTCAATACATAAATATCAATCGTCTGGGAGAACTTCTGTATCAATCCGTTTCCTAACAGATACTGAATTTCAAATCCTGCATTTAATACATTACCCACATTCATCAGCAATAAAATTACGATGGTCGGTTTGATTCCCGGAAGAGTAACATATTTAATTTTATTCCATCTTCCTGCGCCATCAATGGCAGCAGCTTCATACAGGGAAGGGTCAATGGATGTGATGGCCGCCAGATAAATAATGGCATTCCATCCTGTCTCCTTCCAGACATTTGCAAATGCTACGATCGGCCAGAAGTACCCAGGATGGGCAAAGAAATTGATCGGCTGGCTGAGCACATGCAGATTTACCAATACTTCATTTACAATTCCGGTACCAGACAACATATCATGCAGGATACCGGTTACGATGATCCAGGAAAGAAAATGTGGCAGATAAGAGATCGTCTGTACTGTCTTTTTCCCACCATTACTCTTGATTTCATTCAATAGAATTGCAAATACAATTGCGGTAACGAAAGTTGCCACAAGGTTGATCACGCCCATGGCCAGTGTGTTCCTGATGACCCGCAGGAATGTCACATCCGAGAATAACATCTGAAACTTCTGAAGTCCCACGAATTCGGAGTGCAGGATTCCCAACTGCGGCTTATAATTCTGGAATGCCATCGTCCATCCGGCTAAGGGAAGATAGTAAAAAATCACTCCATAGATCATCATTACTCCTGCCCAGAAAAGCAGAACTTTTTGCCTTTTGATTTCTTTCCATGTGATAGGTGTTCTGGTTTGTTTTACTTTTTGTTTCGATTTTGTTCTCGTTAACGACATATCCTCGCTCCTTAAAAAACGGGCAGATGAAATTTTACCTGCATCTGCCCATTCTCAAATTTCATTTATATGTTTTTATTTGAACTTTGCTGCCAGTTCCATTCTGCTGTCCAGTTCTGCCTGTAATTCACTGATAAAATCTTCCGGCTTGCAGGCATTATATGCATCCATATAATCCGCCCATGCTTTGTCGAAATCAGCTGCCATAACTACCTGAGGAAGATACTCATGCTTTACTTCACCGATCTTGGTCCATGCCATACCACCGGGTGTGCTGGTATTGAAGTTATTGGAGAAGGACCACATAGGATACCATTCACCGGGTGCTTCGTTGGTGCCCAGCATTTCCACGTAAGTCTCCGCACCGTATGCCTGGAATGCTTCCTTCACATCATCGTTTAATCCATCGAAGAATTCCCTCGCCTGGCCATCTGGCTTGTTTGCATTGATACCATCATCACTGGTTCCGTTGTACTGAGGGAAATAAGAATAAGAGCACATATGGGATGCCTTATACTCTGTATCGGAAGCCTGCGTTCTCTGCTCCGGTGTTCTGTAGAATTCACCGTTCTCATCTACTTCATAGTCAACACCTTCCACACCCCAGAAACGAAGGTTATGGATATCCTGATCCAGCAGATCATTGATCAGCTTCAGTGCGCCGGGAACATCCTTACAGCTTACAGTAATTGCAAGTCCGCTTCCTGAGTTGAATGCGCCACCGGCATTATGCCACTGGTTCTTTACGCTTTCATCAATTGTGATCGGCAGAGGAATGTAATCGCATCCCTGTGCATCCAGTCCTGCCTGCTTGATGGCATCGCCTGCTGTGTAAGCGAAATCCCACCATTGATCGATCATACCCAGGACACGTCCTGTAGAAAGTTTGGAAATATACTCATCATAAGACTGGGTAAAGGACTCGGGGTCTACAATGCCTTTCTGGTATTCTTCATTTAATTTTTTGAAATACTTTACTGCGGTATCGGAAGTGTTGTAATCCAGTACCGTCAGCGTCTCAGGATCTACCATACAGCTTCCGTCATTAGGATAACCATCCAGGAACTGAGGTGCATTCTCCAGACAGAAGTATCTCCAGTCATCACAGAGAATGGTATAAGGAATATTGGCTGTTCCGTCTTCCATAGTAGGATTTGCTGCATTATACTTTTCGATCAGATCAAAATACTGATCCATGGTCCGGATCTCGGGATAGTCTGCCCATTTCAGAACTCTTGCCTGAATCCAGAATGCTTCATCATTATGTGTACATACCTTCTCTTCGTTCTTGATGCAGCTGAACTGAGGGATCCAGTAAATGTGGCCGTCTTCCTGACGAAGCTTCTCCCACTCCAGATCAGTAAACAGATTCTTGATATTAGGATAATCATCCAGATAATCATCCAGCGCTACCAATGCTCCTGCCTCATACAGTTGTTTGGTTCCAGTCTGTCCCTCAATGAAGTCCGGATACTCGCCACCGGCGATCATGGTACCCACAGCTTCATCTGCGGTCTGTCCGGTCAGCCAAGTCTCTTTTACTTTGGCGCCTACCTTCTCTGCGATCAGCTGCTGCACTTCATTGTCGTCATTGATCTCAGATCCCGCTACCGCAAAAAATGCGGTGAATTCTTTGATGCCTGCTTCTTCTGTGGTACTGTTGGTTCCTGCGCTCGTTGTACTGTCTCCGGATGTCTGGTTTCCGTCACTGCCACATCCGGTGAACAGTGCCGCTGTCATTGCTGACACAAGTAACATGCTTACAAGTCTCTTTTTGTTCATGTTGTAACTACCTCCCTTTCGATAAATCTATTTTACCTTTTTGAGAGGAACTAACAATCAGAGGAACTATAGCAAAAGACAGGGGAAATTATAGGTAGTCCTGTAATTTCCCCTGTCTTTTATTCTCTTACTCTCCCTGTTGCATCTTTTTACGGAATCTTGCGGGAGTGCAGCCCTTGATCTGAATAAAACGGTTCGTAAAATAATCCAGATCATGGTAGCCCACATCTTCTGCGATCTGAACGATCTTTTTATCGGTACGCAACAAGGCATCCGCAGCCTGCTCCATCCGGTAATTGTTCAGGTAGTCTTTAAAGGATTGTCCGTACTTTTTCCGGAAAAGCTGACCCAGATAAGCACTGTTGACATAATATTTCTCACTCAGGCTTTTCAGTGTAATATTTGAAGCGTAATTTTCCCGGATCTCTTTTTCCACCATACCCAGAATTCCTCTGGATACATTCTTCCGCAGCTGTGACAGATAATCCGCATATTCGCAGGCAAATCTGGTCAGATGTGCCTTACTTCCGCGCTTTACCCCGGTCGCAAAGCTGCTCTCACTGATGACCCTTAAGATTTCCTCCTGGTTCACGTCATCATCCTGTTCACAGGCTAAGTGGATCAGCTGAAACAACAGATAATTAATATTCAGGGTCATCGTCTCCCCACAAATACCGCGTTTACACATTTCTTCATAAAAGAAAGCCACCGCCTCCCGGATTTCCAGATGATTGTTCTGTTCGATTGCCTTCAGCAGGCCATCCAGGCTCTGCTTACACAGGATCAGTCCTTCCGGAGATACCTGGACCTCCTCCTCATAGAAATAGATATCCTTCTTTGTCCGGAACCCCTGAAAAGAACGAAGCATACAGGTATTGCCGTAAGACTTTGCGATACTGTTGATATCCTGCACTTTTTTTCCTGCCAGCATCACCACATTTGTCTGTAAATTTGATGCAAGATATTCCCGAAACCGTTCCAGATACCGTTTTACATCCATCCCGTTTTTTTCCGGAACATAGTCAAACAAAATCAGTCCGATATCGTAGATTTTCTCATTGACAGAGACATCAAACACACACAGATCTGCATCTTCTTTCAGGTATTCCCTGCTGTATTCATACAGCCGCCTCTGTAATGTCCGCATTTCCCGATCTGTCGTTCCCTCTTCATCACAGACTTCTTCCATCTGGATTTCCACATATCTCACACCGATTCCACACCTCATGTGTTCATGTATATATCTGGCATTCAGGTCATCAAACTTCCCCTGGATCAATGCGATCATATTTCTCGCCAGATAAGCCTGCTCCAGCTTCCGGTTCTTTTCATGATCCAGTTCCTCTCTGTTGTGCAGGGCAAGAACCTTATTCAGTACCTTGCACAGAATCTCGCTGTCTACCGGCTTCAGCAGGTAATCCGTGCAGTCATTCTGTATTGCCTGTTGTGCAAAACTAAATTCCGCATATCCGCTCAGTATAACAAAATAGGCATCTGAAATTTTCTCTTTACGGATGTGTTCCAACAGTTCCAGTCCTGTCATCCGAGGCATTTTAATATCGGCAATAACCAGATCTACCTTTTCCTTCTTCAAAAAAGCCAGTGCTTCCATCCCATTTGCCGCTGTTCCCGCAACCCGAAAGCCTTCATTCTCCCAATCTACTAAAAGTTTCAATCCCTGTAAAATAAACGGCTCGTCATCTACTAACAATACTTTCAGCATCTGTTTTACCCTCCTGCAAACAGGGAATCCGTATCGTAACCGTGGTTCCCACTCCTTCTTCTCCTTCTACACGGAATTCCACTCTGTTTTCCGTTACCATTTTCAATCTGACACAGGCGTTGATAATCCCTACTCTTCCGCCGCCCTTGAGCATCTCAATGCTGGCATTGCACATGTTGTTCTGTAGCTCTGTAAGTTTGGCCTCCGCCATACCGCTTCCAGTATCTTCAATTTCTATCTCCAGCCCTTCTTCCTGACGGCCTATCCTTACAAATATCCATCCCGGGCTGGATTTGCTTTCAATGCCATGCACACAGGCATTTTCTACAAAGGTTACAATCGTAAGCTTGGGTATCTTGAAGTTTTCACATTCTCTGTCTACTTCAATGTCATAATTCAGCCGTTCTCCGAAACGATACTTTTGAAGCGCCAGATAAGCTTTCACAAATTCAATCTCCTGGAAGATACTCACGGAATCATTGCCCCATTCCACATACTGTCTCTGCATCACCGCAAGTTTGGACACCATGTCGGCTGTCTCGTTTTCTTTTTTCAAAATGCTGTGCATCCGGATGCTTTCCAGTACATTAAACAAAAAGTGAGGATTGATCTGGCTGTGTAATGCCAGAAGTTCCGCATTTTTTCTTCCCACCAGTATCTCCTGCTCACGGATCTTATTCTTATATACAGTCTCGATCAGTCCATTGGTACGTTCCACCATGCGATTATAATTTCGTATCATACTGCTGATCTCATCTTTACCGTCTTCACAGGGCATGGGAATAAGATGATCACTGTCTACCGATTTGAATACCCTGCTCAGTTCCGTAATCCTTTTTGTAAAGGAACGGTTGAAGATCTGAACGAACCAGAAGGGAAAAATAACGTTCGCCACAAGGAGCAGCAATATGATGGGAAGTTCGTTCCGGATGCTTGTAAGAAAACTGTTCTCTACCGGCTTTACATAAATCGTAAGATCCGTACCATACAGACTGATGGTATGTTCATAGGCTTCTCTTATTGTTGCGTTATCCAGCCGCTGAAACTCGCTGCCGTAGCTGCCGTATTGTCCATTGGAAAGGAGGATCCGATCTCCTTCACAGATCAGAACCTCATTATCATAGTTCATGTTTTTAATGATGCGCACCATACTGCCATAATCAAACTCGATTTTTAAGTACTTTTCTGTCTCTGCATCATAGAAATCCAGCCGCTGTAGATAAATGATGCGCCGCTCCCTTGTGATTCTGGAACTGCTGTCATCATAGACAAAAAAGAGCCCTTTGCTTTTCGCCTCTTCGTTCAGCTGCAGATAGCTCTCTGTATTCCTGAGCTTATCCAGCGTATTGACCCTTCCTCCGTTTACAATGGTATCGTTATCCGTATACAGGGTAAATATCATACTGTTCATTCCCAGTGCATTTTCCAATAACGTCCCGCTCAGGAAATTCTGATATGCCGCCACATATTCTGCAGAATTAGTGTATCTTTTGGATAAGAACTCTTCAAAATCGCGATTGGTATAAATACTGTTGCCTATCTCCCCGGCATTTCCGATCATACTGCTCAGACTGTATTCCACCGCACTGGCAATATTAGACATCTCATGCTCCCTGCGCTCTCTGTCAAATTTTGCAGTCGTCAGGAACACAACACTGTCTGTTACAATCAGGGGAATCAACACACAGACAACATAGAAAATATAAAACTTTTTTTTGATGGTGAAATCATCCATCCAAAGCCCCAGCTTATGTAATGCCTTCCCCATAAGATCCTCTCCTCATTTATGTGAAAAAGAGCAGACGTTTCTGTAGCCTGCTCTTCTTTATTATAGGACATCTACGATCTGCCCGCAATACATTTTTATACGGCATTCTGCACAAACCAGGCAAAATCAGCATAGTTACTGCTGTCCTGTCCATTGGCAGATGCGTACATTCCTATCGTACATCCCACAAATCCCCCTGCTTCCTCCGTGGTATAAGGAAGCAGACTGATATCCTCAGCAATCAGCATCTCCCTGCCATCCCGAAAAAGCCATATCCGTGCCTTCTGCCTGTCGCAATGCATTCGTATTTTAAAGAATTGTCTACCTTCTCCTACCGGCTTTTCGGTAAGGATTCTCTCTTCCCCATGGATACAGGCTGTCACAACAAAATAATTCTCGTCAGCCCTTTTCCGGATCTCCATGCGCAGATGATTTTCATGATTCTGGTACAACACCATTCCCGCTGTCTCACATTCCTGCTTCGGTTCAAATTCCATCCCAGTCTCTGCATAGAATGCATAATTTTTCTGACGGATTCCGAAATAGGAACAATGATTGCAGTCAGATATTTTTTCCTTTTTTGTATAGAGCCGCAGCATCCCCGGACGGTGACTCAGCGAATAGTTTTCTTCACAGATTTCTTCTACACTTACCAGCCGTTTGTCCGGTTTTTTCTCCCAGAAACTGATATGATCGGAAGTACTGCTTACTTCCTCTGGAAAACGGTATTCCTTTGTGGGCAGTTCCAATGTATCTTCCAGATGCCCGACGCCTTCTGCAATCACCGGCCATCCATTTTCCCATGTGACTTTCGCCAGAAAAGTCTCTCTTCCCATGCTGCTGTGTCCTTCACAAGGTCTGGATGCCAGCATTACCACGTACCAGTTCCCCTTACCATCCTCCACCAGATCTCCGTGTCCTGCGTAGATCACAGGATAGTTTTTCCCCAGATTCCTGTGGGTGAAGATCGGGTTTCTGGGGCAGCCCTCGAACCACTGGAACAGCTTTTTACTTCTTGCAATGCTGATGCTGTGCTCCGGTCCGGTTCCTCCTTCTGCATGCATCAGATAATAGTAACCGTCGATCTTATAAAGGTGCGGTCCCTCCGGCCAGATAACTCCTTTTACAGCCCCTTTCCAGATTGCCATGCTTTCTCCCACAAGCTTCATCTGCCGAAGATCCAGTTCCTGCACCCAGATTTCCCAGTCTCCGTTATAGCGGACTCCTTCCGGATTCGGTCGTGTACCACAGTAATAGCATTTCCCGTCATCATCGAAGAAAAGACTGGGATCGATCCCCGGAGCATCTTCGCCGAGATAATAAGGATCCGACCACGGTCCTGCTGGATCTTTTGCCGTTACAATGAAATTGCCTCCGTAGCTTACATTGGTAGTGATCATGTAAAACAATCCATCATGGAAGCGGATCGTTGGTGCATAAATCCCCTGTGATATTTCACTTCCCTTCACCGGAAGTTGTTCCGGTCTGTCAAGAATATTCCCGATCTGCTCCCAGTGCGCCAGATCTCTGCTGTGGAAAATTGGAACTCCCGGTGCATACACAAAACTGGAATTCACAATGTAATAGTCCTCTCCTGCCCTGCATATGGATGGATCCGGATAGAAACCGGATAAAATTGGATTCTTTGCTGTAACCATTTTGTTTTCCTCACTCTGTTCTATATTGTGTATCCAAATCCTAAGATTGTAAATTTTTTATTCTGGTCTTCCTCTGTCACTGTAATCCGTACTTTATGGGATCTGCTTTCTGTCTCCCAAAACAGTAATACAGCATTACAATGCAGCCAATTGTTCTTATGGGGATCCGCCGTCATACAATATACATCATTTACAAATACATCGGCCTTCCCCACATCCATTTCTCCGGAATCCTTAAATATAAGAAACAGTGACTTGCAGGTAATCTCCATTTCAAATCCCGGCATCTGCGGTCTGCTTCCATCATACATCCAGTTATACGGAAATTCCGGTGTCTGTGTAAGGCTTCCGTCCATTTCCACACTCTGCAATTCTATATCTGTGGAAGTAAAACTACCCGTCCGGATTTTGGCTCCTACATAACGGTTCTTCTTATCAAGCAAAAAAATTCTTTCAAAATCAGCACCGATCACTGCCGGTCCGAAAAGCTTTTCCGACAGGATCTGTTCCTCCGTCATTCCTTCCACAAAAGTCCCAACTCTTGCAGGTTCTGCTGCATCACAACGCTCAAACAGATATTGCAGGCAGTCCGCCATAATGGTATGTCCGGTATTATTGGGATGAAACATATCATAAAAAAACTGATTTTTAGATAAAATTCTTCCCTCGCCGCACTTTAATGAAAACTGTGGAGTGACCGCATTGAGGATGCTCACCATGGGAAGATCATAAAGATCCCCCACCGGCCTTAACCGCTCCTGTAAATTCCAATCATTTGCAAATACCGAAAACAGGAGAACCACTGCCGGCTTCCATGGCAGTTTCAACACTTTCCGCACCAGGCTTTCATAACAGACACCCTTTGTCTCATCTCCCTCATCGTTTACTGCAAATTCAATAACCACAATATCCGGTCGTTCCCCTTCCCTGAGCACATCCCGGTCAAACCGGATCATTCCCAGTTCTGAAGGTGTTCCGCCGACTCCGGCTTTGATAAACCTGACATTGTTCTGTGTCGAAAAACGATTCTGAAACAGTTGAAAGGACTTATATGCATAGCATTCCGTATGGATTGGTATAGCTCCGGCTCCCTGCGTGATAGATCCACCGATATAGGCAAGCGTTACCTCTTTTCCTGCCTTAGATTTTTCAATAGCCTTACGGATACGATAAGGATTCCCCAGCTGCAACAGAGAGCGGCTGATCATGCCGCAGTATTCTTCCGAATGCATATCTATAAACAGATCCTCTTCCTCCGGAGGTGCTTCGTATCCGTCATTTAGGAAGAGTCTTACACTGACTTTTCCCATCCGCTCCGGCGCTGCAAACAGAATTTTAATCTGTCCCGGCACATGATCATCCTCTGTCCACCTGTAATCCGACAGATAGATTCTATGTTCCATGCCGTCACACTTAAGAGAAGTCGTAAGATTCGTTCCACCTCCGTACAGGTCCTTTTTCCCATACATCTGAAATACAAATTCTGCGGTTTCTTCCGGCCGGTCCGTCTCCACGCTTACGCCGATACTATGTACCAGTCTGCCAAATCCCTCTACTGTCTCCAGAAGTGTCAGTTCTTCCTTATCCGTAACATTTCCCGTGATCTGTGCACTGTTGATCAGTCGTCCGTCGCTTTCATAGATAAACTGGATTCCGGTTCCGTCCTTTTGCCGTTCTCCAAAAATATCTTTGTCTTTTAATATATAGAAAAAAGGTCTTGCCTTTTCCGGATCCTTCGGTGCTGCCGGTCCTGTCATTTCTATCCCTCCCGAACTTTTATCAGTTCTATTATAGTCCGGCTCTCCTTGCACAAACACCCGGGAAAATATAGGAAATGCAGGTAATAATTTTATATCCGGCAGGCTGCAAATCGTCTCCGGAAGGAATTCCAATCTTCTCCGTCGCTTCGTTCCATGACAATTGCTTTTGCTTTTTGTCCATCCGGAATATATTTCTTTATAATGTTTTGCATCCGTTCCGGTGTCTCTTCGGCATCGGTCATCACCAATATAGTCTCTACGGCTTTTCCTGCTGCCAGAAAATACTCCATAATGTTCGGTATTTTCCCCTGGTGCAGGAAACAGGACGCAGTTTCTGTGGAAAGTGCTTTTAAGATCATTACGCTCCGCTCTTTTTTCGCTCTTTCAAAATATGCCGGTGTATATACATAGATCGTACTTACTTTCTCTTCCTCCGCAAGATAATCATAATGTATATGCACCTGACCGTGCACTGTATCCGCCAGTTCTGTCAGCGGGAACTCCGGATCTGGCATTTCCAGATAGTTCACAGCCCTGTCTCCCGAGTATCCCACCGGAGCATCCGGGTTGATTACATCCGTACCATTCGCCCTGAAATACACATTATGGTATCCCGGCGTGATGTTGTGGATTTCCCCTGTCCAATATCCTTGTCTTTCCTGATCTTTCCTGAGTTTTAGGAATTCTTTTCCGTCCAGGGCGGCTTCTACCGAGACTGCCTCCGGTGCCTCGAAGCATACGACTGCCGTTCCCTGTTCCGTAATGCAGATTCCGTGAGGGATGTCCGGGTATTTTCCTGCAGGCCTCCCTGCTTCATCAGTCTCAAAGCGGATCTGGCGGTATACCGGATCAAACATCAGTATCTGTTCTTCCATGGTCTGTCGCTGTAGTCTCTGTCTTGTGATTCTGGCTGTTCTTTCCCCCGGAATGTCATCCGTTTCTGCCCCCGCTTTCCGGAACAATAACGGTACAAAATCATACAGGCTTTTCCTCCAGACATGCCATTCGTGATATCCCTCATATACTTTGGAAATGCAATACTTTCCTGCATTTTCAAACTTTTGTTCTATCTGCTTCATTCCCGTTCTGATCTGATCCTCATAGCATCCACAGGACATAAATACGACATCCAATGTTTCCTTGCTGTCGCAGATCCGTTCCATCTCATGAATAGCAACTCCGGAAAATACACCAGCAGCAGAAAATAACTTCATATTTTTTGCCACAATATCCGTAGTCTGCGCCGATCCCAGGGAAAGTCCCGCCATCGCCCGGTAATCTCTTCCCTTTCTCACCCGGAAATTATTTTCAATATAAGGAATAATGTTGTGGATCAGTTCACTCTCAAAATTTCCAGGGTAAAATACAGGTTTTTCTCCATCTTTGAAGGCATAGCCACTGCTCATGACCACGATCATTTTCTCGCACTTTCCCTCTGCGATCAGATAGTCCATGATAAAGTTCGTCTTCCCCTGCCAGATCCATCCGGTCTCGTTCTCTCCTACGCCATGCTGCAGGTACAATACCGGATATCTTTCATCTCCTTCTTCATATCCATAAGGTGTATAGACATAACATTCCTTCAGGTGGCTGCTCACCTTCGAAGCGTATTTACAGATGCTGACCGTACCATGAGGAATATCCTTTGCAAAATAGAAATCCACATTCTTCTCCTGCACCTCAAAAGTATTGATCGCAGCAAAACACCCATAAGAAATTCCGGCGTACGGATTGCAGATCCGGACACCGTCCACATACCAGAAATAATAATGCATCCCCCAGTGAAAATCTTGAACTTCCGCAAAAAATCCGCCCTGCCCATCGGGCATCAGATTTATTTTCTTATTTGTAAAATATCCCCCAAGTCCGGCAACCTGTACTATTTTTGCTGCCGGTGCATACAGATAAAAAATGACTGCGCCGTCTTCTTTCACTGTAACAGATGGTCTTCCTGCTCTCTTTTTTTCTATTGGATATCTGTCCAAAGCTCCGTTTCTCTTCTCGTTCATAAAAAAATACCCCCAATCCTTTTCTTTAGTTTAAAGGAATTGAGAGGTATTTTTCTATTTGTTTTTTATACTTTTTTGTAAAAAACTTATCCTTTTACTCTTTTTTCCACCTCAAGCTGCAACATCTGATAATAAATCTCAGGATTACAGGAATCATATGCTTTCATATATTGCTCCCACGCAGTCTCAAAATCTTCTGCCATGATCACCTGGGGAAGCCATTTGTGTTTCACCGCATCCATCCGATCCCTGACCTGTCCGGCAGGAGAATTGGCAGATAGGGATGTCGTGTAGCTATACATGGGATACCATGCCCCGGGAGCCTCATTGTTGCCGATCATATCCACATAATTTGTCACTCCGTAAGCAGAAAAACATTCCTGAATATCCTCCGGTTGATTTTTATAAAATTCCGTTGTCTGATATTCCAGTGAAAACGCATTGATTCCATCGGAAAGCCTTCCTTCTACTCGTGGAAAATAAGAATAAAAACAAAAGTGTTTTCTCTTTTCTTCCGAAGTCATCCAACGCTTCTCCTGCTCCTCTGTCAGATAAAACAATCCGTTTTCATCCACGCAGTAATCATCTCCCTCTTTTCCCCAGAAACGCAGTTTAATAATCTCCGGCTCTAACAGGTCACTGACAAACTGCAAAGCTCCGTCAATGTCATTGCAGGATACCGTAATGGATAAGCCTGTAGAGCTGTCCATCTCTGCGGAGCGTGTTACATGCCATTGGTTGGCGATTCCTTCCTCTCTGGTAATCGGAAGTGGAACATAATCGCAGCCCTGTTCTCTAAGGCCCTGTTCATCATAGGCATTCTGAATCGAATAGTAGAACTGCCACCACTGATCCGGCATACCGCAGACCGCACCCGTGGATAATTTTGCCAGATAATCCTCATAGGTCTCTGTAAATACTTCTGCACCGAGAATATCTTTGTGATATTCCTCATTCAGCTTTTTAAAGTACCATTTGGCAGTATCTGTGGTGTTATAATCGTAAACCTGTAATGTATCCGGATCCACAATACAGCTTCCGTCATTTGGATAACCATCCAGAAACTGCGGAATATTTTCCAGACAAAAATACCGCCAGTCATCACACAAAATCGTAAACGGAATGTTCGGTGTTCCATCCTCCATTACCGGGTTCGCTGCCACATAGCGCTCGATGAGATCAAAATATTCATCCACAGTATGAATCTCCGGATACCCCGCCCATTTCAGCACTCTGGTCTGGATCCAGAAGGCTTCACCTGAGTGGGTCACCTCCACATCTTCGCCATGGGTCACACCAAACTGTGGGATCCAATAGATATGACCGTCCGGTCTGCGGAATCTCTCCCACTGTTCTTCCGTCAGGTAATTTTTGATATTGGGATAATTCTCCCAGTATTCATCTAAAGGAAGTAATGCCCCTGCCTCATAAAGACTGGTATCTCCGGAAATAAAATCCGGATATTCCCCACTCACAATATAACTGTTCAAGGCACTTTCCTTGGACTGTCCCACCAGCCATAGTTCTTCACAATCCGCACCTGTCAGGCGTGCGATTTCTTTTTTTATATCATTATTCTGGTCAATAGATTCTCCCTCCACAGCAAAAAAAGCTGTGAAATGCTTCACATTGTTCTGCGCCGCTGTCTGTGCATATGCAAAATATAATATTCCGCCCAAAAGTCCAAATACTGCTACTGCTGCAATGATTCTTTTTTTCAATCGTCTGTCCTCTTATCCATCTGTTTTGAGGCTTTCAGCCATGCAATCTCCTGCTTGTAAGGTGGAATGGTCTTCTTGTCTTCGCCCTCCGCACACAGCCATGGTGTCTCCAAGATTTTGGGCACGGCGGTAAACCGTTCGTCATGGACGATCCGATGCAGGGTCTCATAGCCGATGGTACCCTGTCCGATATTGGCATGGCGGTCCTTGTGGGCTCCTAAGGGATTCAGGCTGTCGTTCACATGGATCACTGCAATCTGGTTCAATCCCAGAATCTTGTCAAACTGCGCAAGCACACCTTCGTAATCATTCACCAGATCATATCCGGCATCGTTCACATGGCAGGTGTCAAAGCATACCCGCAGTCTGTCCTTCCGCTCTACTCTGTCATAGATCTTTCGCAGCTCTTCGAAAGTTCTGCCGACCTCACTGCCCTTGCCTGCCATGGTTTCCAGTGCGATATTGACCTCACTGTCATCCGCATCAAGCACCAGATTCAGTCCCTTTGCGATCTGCTCCACGGATGCTTCCACACCGGCACTTAAGGAAGAACCCGGATGCAGTACCAGTACCTTACTGTGAAAGGCTGCGGCACGCTTTACTTCTTTTGCCAGAAATTCCACGCCGAAATCAAACATTTCCGGCTTCTCCATGTTGCCTAAATTAATAATATAGGGAGCATGAATGACGATTTCCCGGATACCTGCTTTTTCGGCATAGGAAATCCCCTCATCAATTCTCAGCTCTCCGATTTCCTTGCGTCTAGTGTTCTGGGGTGCCCCGGTGTAGACCATCAGCACGTTGGCACCGTAGCTTTCCGCCTCCTTCACAGAGCCTAAAAACATTTCTTTTCCCGACATTCCCACATGGGAACCCAATAATATCTCAGCCATGATCTCTCCTTATCCGGAAATTCTTTTTTCAAAATTTATCATCTCACAGCTATCAGTTTGGCACAATCGGGAAGGTTTTACAAGAGTTTTTATTATACCGCCTATCTCCCATATTTCTTTCAATAATAGAATATCTTTTAAAACATTTTACGGTAAAATTGTTAGCAACTCTTCAATTTTTTTAATGTGGTAATCTGCTTTGGCGTACGAATATGCTTCACCAGTTCCTACCGCCTGCATATTTCCAGCCTTTGCTGCATCAATACCCGCATAGGCATCTTCTACAACAATACATTCCTCCGGTTGCAAATCAAGGTACTCTGCCGCCTTTAAAAACACTTCGGGATCCGGCTTTGATTTTGAGATATTGGTACCATCTGATATTGCATCAAATGCCTCTTCAAGTGCCACTTTTTTCAAAATAATCTTAGCTTTTCTACTGGATGAGCCCAGTGCTATTTTGTACCCTCTTTCATGTAAATCTGCCAACGTTTTTCGCACTGCATTGCTCACATCCGAAGGTACCATATTTTCAAGATAAATCCGTACCATACGATATTCCCAGCTGCTGAAAATACTCCTTAACTGCCATTATAGACCGGTTATATGTATAGATATCACTGTCAGAATCCACCCGTGCAAACGTTTCACTATCATAAACTGCCTGTTGCATTTCCTGATATAAATGAGAATACGATACCTCAATATTTTGCAGATATGCGGTTACGATATTGCTTTCCGCCCTTCTGTTCTTCCCCCGTACCCATTTCCGTCGATTCATCTTCTCATCCTTCTCTTTTCACTGACCAGAAAGGGGAACCTTTCCGCCTTTCGGTTTCAAAGTTCCCCTATTCAGGATTATCTTATAAAATTCGTTCGTATACGGCTCTCTTCTTCCGGCAGTTTCAATCCCATTTTCAGTCCCAGGTTCTTGCAGTTAATGAAAAATGCCATATTGTTCCCAAGGGTTCGCATGGTCTGCAATCCCTCCAGATCCTGCCGCACGTCTTCCGGGCAGGCCCCGTGTGCCATGTTCCAATACTGTGAAGTGACAATGGGCATCTGCATGAGACCGAAATACTTATTCATCTGGTCCCAGGTTGCTGTGGTTCCAGCTCTTCTGGCCGAGATCACGGCCGCTGCCGGTTTCAGCCGGAAGTGGCTGGCGCCGCCCTTCAGATCCCCCTAAAAAACGGTGTCCAGAAAAGAAGTCATGGCTCCTGTGGCACCCGCCCAGTGAACGGGAGTTCCGAATACGAATCCGTCATAATCTCCGGCAATCTCCAGGAATTCATTAACCGAATCCTGGAACACACATTTCCCTGTGCCCTGACATTTTTTACAGGCAATACAGCCACTCAATGCTTTATTACCAATCCAGAAAATGTCCGTATCCACTCCGTTATCATTTAATGCTCTGGACACCTCACACAATGCGGTGTAGGTGCATCCCTCTCTGTGGGGGCTGCCATTGATCAACAATACTTTCATTGTTGCGCTTTCCTCATTTCCTTATTCATTCAGATTCAGAGAAGCCACCCAGTCTGCCGCATCTGCATCGGATGCACCGGAGCTAAATCTGTGACCTTCCTGCCAGTCACCGGTCCCTGCCATCTCTTCCAGAAGATTGCCGCTGTCACCCAGTCCGGAAGATGAAGAGGTGCAGAACGGAATCACGGTCTTACCCGTAAAGTCATTGCCTTTGACAAAATTGTCTACCGGTCATGCTGCGATTCCCCACCAGATCGGATAGCCTGCATCTGTCAAGACTGGGACAAAAAAAATTTTATTTTTTTCTGTACATATTCTATCAAACCCTTACTGATTTTTAAAGTACAGAATAGTTTATTACTATTAACCTTTTCGTTATTACCCATAGAAGAAGCCAGCAGCTTTTTCACTACTGGCTTTCTGTATTACTCATTTTGTTTACTACACTGCATTTCGGATAAAGTTCTCACCCTTAAACACAATCTCTATATCTTTATCGTTGTAAATGAACACCTTATCAATTATGTTTGAAAGTACATCTCCGTCATACTGCTCCAGCATACTATACTGGGTTAGCTGTTCTATCTTCTCCTCTGCGTCAGGCTCCTGATTTGCAACTTTCTCCTGCAAATCTGATATCTGATTCTCCAGATCAGCTAACAGCTCTTGGTTTTTTTTTCTTAGCTGCACATATTCTTCTTTTGTGTACTTTCCCTCTCTGTATGACTGATAACAAGAAACTGTGCTGTTTGATATTCTGTCATACTCCGCTTTAAGCTCACTAATCAAATACTCATCGCTTGTCACCTTCCTTTTATCCTTTGATGCCTTTTTAAGTTCTTCTTCCTGTATAAGTGTTCTACAGATTTCCTTTGTGATTTCCAGCACCTTGTCCTGTGCTTCTGACTTCAGCATAAAAATCTGCTGACATTCGCCAGTCCTTACCATCCTGCGTTTTGGACAGAGGAGCTTCGGTGTACATACTGCACTGGAATTCATCAGCTTTCTTCCACAATAGGGACAGATAAAAAGATTTTTCTTACGTTTCTTTGTACTCTTTTCAATCCCTCTGGCTTCAACCCGTAGCATTTTATTGACTTCATCAAACATTTCATCGCTTACTATTCTTGGTATTGCACCTTCTACAACAGACCAGTCCTCTTTATTTCGTTTGCGAACCTTCTTATTATCTCCAAAACCAACAGTTTCACATTTATTCTGGATCATTATTCCTATGTACTGCTCATTCTGGACAATCGCTATAACTTCTGAATTATCCCACATATAATCCCCTTTATTATGAACCGGAACATAATTGATTCCATTCTTCCACTGGTTTTGAACTCTTGTCGGGATTTTTCTCTCATTTAACATGCGGGCAACCTCACTTGCATTATATCCTGCAATGATCAGTGAAAATATCTCCACAACAACCTTTGCAGCTTCTTCATCTATTATCAGCTTATGCTTATCGTCTGGATCTTTCTTGTATCCATAGCAGACAAATGATGCCGTGTATTCGCCACTCAGATTTCTTGTCCTTCTGGCACTCTTTACCTTTCTTGATAAATCCATACTGTAAAGCTGGTAAATCAGATTCTTATAAGCTACATCCATTCCTCCAGTAACACCAAAGTTTCTGTCACTGTCATAATTATCGTTGACAGAAATAAACCTCATTCCCATTGCAGGGAATACAAACTCCAGATAGTTGCCTACTTCAAGGTAATCCCTTCCAAATCGTGAAAAGTCTTTTACTATGATACATTCAAATCTTCCAAGCTCTGCGTCCTGTATGAGCCTTTGGAATTCTGCTCTGTTATTGAACATTGTTCCCGAATATCCGTCATCAAAGTATTCCAGTACCTCAAAACCTGCAAATTCCTCTGTTTTCTTGATATACGCATACAAGAGTTTTCTCTGTCCTGTAATACTGTTACTTTCGTCTTTTGTTCCTGCTTTTACCTCCTCATCCGCATCAGAGAGACGGATATAAAAGGCTAATTTTCTTTTCTCAGCCATTATCCTGCCTCTCTTTCCATATTCAGTTCTGCGAATTTTTTCAGTTCATCTTCATAGTTCAGAACGATCTCAAGATTCTTGTTTTCGTATATGCGTACCTGAGCTACAAACAAATCGACCATTTCCTGCGTCAACTTGCGTTTTCCTTTAAAACGGAGCATTTCAGCTTTTAACTGGGCAACAGTCTTTTCAGCACTTTCATACTGACTTGCCGCCTGCCTGTATTCATCAGCCTGTATCTTCAATTTCTCAATACGCTGCGAATACTCCCTGTTCAGTTGCAGGTATTCCTTTTCATCAAGCAGTTCTTCTGTGTAATCTGCATACAAGCCGCTCTTTAATTCCATAAGTCTGTCCATTTCCTTGACACACTTATTCACGGCTTCCGTATATACCTGTTCCTGTCTGATTACCCTGCTGTCATTGTGGTGTTCCTTTAATATCATTTCCCTGTCAACAAAGACCTGTATCTGCTCTTTTATAACGGCAAGCACCGCTGCATATACATCGTCTACCTTTACAGGCAGGCAGTTACAACTATCCTTTCCATATCTTTTTCTATGCGTACACAGATAAACCTTTGCGTGTTTCTCTGGGTGAATATGGATACTGCTTCCACAACAGCCGCAGATGATTTTGCCTTTCAGCATATTCACTGTCTGATTTTTTGCTGGCTTTATTACCTTTCTTTTGTTCTTCTGTACCGCATAGAACTGTTCCTTTGCAATAAGTGCAATATGATGATTTTCAAAAACATACCACTCATCTTTATTGGTAGTATGCCTCTTTTCGTGTCTGTACAGGCATACCCTGTCTTTACCTGTCACATATCTTCCAATATAGACTTCATTCTTTAAAATGCGTGATATTGTATCAACAGTCCACTTAACTCCACGCAGCTTTTCAAGTTTCTCTATATTATGCCTTACTTTGTACTGGGCAGGTGTAAGGATATGCTTCGCATTCAGTTCTGCCGCTATCACAGAATGCAGTGTACCTTTTTCTGCCTCATTAAAAATCCACCTTACAACATCTGCGGCTTCCTTATCCTCAACCATTACCTTGACTTTATTTTCATTAAAGACTACCTTATAGCCATAAGCCACATTTCCAGTCGGAATACCTTTTTCCATCGCTTCCTGCTTACTGGAAGATATTTTCTTTGAAATATCCTTAGCATACAGGTCATTGGCTATATTCGTGACCGCAACCATAAGGTCTGCGTCTTTCTTTGAGGAATCATAATTATCCGTAATCGCTACAAAGCGGATATTCATCATCGGGAATACACGCTCTACCAGATTGCCCGTTTCAATGTAATCTCTACCCAAGCGGGACAAATCCTTTACGACAATGCAGTTGATCCTTCCTGCCCTCATATCCGACATCATGCGTTCAAATTCCGGTCTGTCGAATGTTGTACCGGAAATTTCATCGTCCATATAGATGTCATAAACTTCCATGTCCATCTGCTGATCCACAAAGTTCTTAATGAGATTTCTCTGATTGATCAGGGTTTTTCTGTCTCTCGTTTCATCTTTTTCCGCAGATAACCTCACATATATGGCAGTCTTATACACTTTGGATAAAGCCTTCAGCGTATCCGTGGACTGTTTCGGCTGTGTTCTTGACTTCCTTGCCATTTAAACCACCAGCCTTTCCGCATCATACTGTCTTTCCAGCTCCCCGGCTCTTGCAACGATTTTTCTGTATTCATCGTCACAGTCCAGTACGATTTCTATATCACCGCCCTCATATACCTTTACAGACTGTATAAGGCTTACTACCACATTACGGGTAAGAGAAGGCATTGTTTTCCATTTCCTGTGTTCTTCCAGCCACTCGGTATCCCTTTCAATCCCGGCAGCAATGTTTTCCGCTTCCTTCTGCAACCTGTCGATTGCCTTTTCCGCCTCTGCTCTTTTTACCTCAAAACTCTCCTTGATAATCGCAAAATCTGATTTATCAACGATTCCATCTCGGTAATCCTCATAAAGCGAAACAAGCATCTGGTTGTATTTGGTTATCTCTTTCTCTTTTGCACTGATCCTCTCTTTTGTCTTTTTCTGGTCTATTCTGAAATTGGCACTATTGCCAGCTTCCTTTATTACCTCATCCGCATCCAGAAGTATTGCTGTCATATCCCTCAAGGTATCAAATACACGGCTTTCCAAGTCTGCCTCTTTTATCCTATGGGAGCTGCACTTCTTATTCTTCTTGTTATTGGAACACATATAGTAAACATACTTTTTTCCATTTACTGTAGACACCTTTCGTGTCATAAGTGCCCCACAGTCGGCACATACTGCTATTCCGGATAAAAGATAAATAGAATCTTTTCCTGGTGCCATTCTCATATCCACCGACAACAGACGCTGTACGATCTGGAAAGTCCTTAAAGATACCAGTGCCTCGTGATTGTTGTGGCATACTGCCCATTTCTCCTGTGGCTTTAATATCTTTGTTTTAACCTTATGGTTTGGTGTTGTGATTTTTCCCTGTACAAGCGTTCCTGTGTAAATAATATTCGTTGCGATACGCCTTACCGCAACAGGAGTCCACAGCAGCTCGTCTTTCTTCTGAAATGCTGTCTTATAATTTTCGCCATTGCTGAGTTTGTATGCCATAGGTGACAGGATACCAAGAACATTCAGCTTATCGCTTATGGCATCAAGGCTCATTCCGTTCTTTATCCAGCAGAAAATGTCCTGTACCACATGACCTGCATATTCGTCCGGGACAATCACATTATGGTCAATCTCAGATTTCTTGTAGCCATAGACACAGTAATTTCCTACAAATTCTCCGTTCTGTCTCTTTGTTTCAAGGTGGCTTCGGATTTTTATGGAAATATCCCTGCAATAAGCGTCATTGATAAGATTCTTAAACGGAATGATTATCTCGTTTCCCTGTGCCTGTGTATCTGCACTGTCATAGGCATCATTGATCGCTATAAATCGTATCCCCATTGCTGGAAACATCCGCTCAATGTATCGCCCTGCGTCGATATACTCTCTTGCAAACCTCGAAAGGTCTTTTACAACGATACAGTCTATAATACCGTCTTTCACATCCTGCATCATAAGTTTAAATGCCGGACGGTCAAAAGTTGCCCCTGAATAGCCGTCATCCTCACGGATTGATACTATTTCAATATCTTCTTTGTCTTTTAAATAATTAAGTATCAGGGATTTCTGATTTGAGATACTGTTACTTTCAGCTTTTCTCACATCATCAAGATCGCCATCTTCCTTAGATAATCTAACATAGATGGCTGCTCTGTAAATTCTTTTAGAATTGTTCATGTCCACCACTCCTTCGATTTTCTAAGTTAGAAGTCCCAAATCAAGAGGAATGGAAACATAAATATGAAATTGATACCCTTTCGGGTTAGATGTCCTTATTTGTCTGTAATGATATCACAAATCCATCTGAATTTCCACCCCTAATTTTGGCTGACTGCTCTATACATTGGCAAGCATAGCAATATAATTGTCTTTCAGGCTTTCCCCGTTATCAGAAAATGAAATCTTAATTTTGCTCTTTCCTGATCTGCGGAAATACGGATTACCTGTCTTTGCAATCATTCCCGCAACCTTCTTTTCCACAGGCATTCCGTCAGCGTACTTTATGCTGTTTACTTCCACCAATGTATCAATATCCACATCTTCTAATCTCTGTGCCGATATTTTGTCCAACTGTTCAACTGTCATCCTATCCCTCCAATCAAATTAAGCCACCAGATATGCTGACGGCTATGTAACACCGGAGCTTTCGCCCCGGCTGGAATTTATGCGATTGGATTATTATGTTTTGTACTCATACCCAACTGGATCTGCATACCTTTTGTTATCTGTCTTAACTGGTTTTTGCTTACTTTCCCGATTTTTTCTATCAGGTCCGTATCTTTCACATCACATAACTGCTCACACTGAGCGATACTGTTCGTTCTTAATCCAACAGCCTTAAACGAACTGATAAAAATATGTGTTGGCAGATATGTCTTTTTATGAATCTTACTTGTAAGCGGTACTGCATGGAATACCGTGCTATGTCTGTTTGCACTGTCATTGCTCACAATCACTACTGGTCTGATACCGTGCAGCTTGTGGTCATTCTCATCTTCCGGTACTCCAAAATCAACCATCCAGATATCGCCCCGTCTTATTTCACTCATAATATTCACTTCCTTGTCTGTCAACTGGTATTTCCTGCCCACGGATATATTCGACAGCTTCCTGTTCCGTAGGGCAGGCAACAACTCTGTCTCCTTTCCCATCAAACACCACGGTTTCTGATGAAAATGTCACTATGCTTAATTCCTTTTTATCCGGCATTATCCTCCTCAAACGAGATGAGAGCAGGTTCATAGCCCCTGCTCTCGTCATTAATACTGATACCGTGCTCCGCTGCAAGCTCCATAATACCCTTTACCACATCTTTGTCCGATGAAATATCATAGATACTGCTTACCAGAATACTGATAATGGAATCTCTTTCGATATAAAATTTAAGTCTTTCCACAGACTTCGTATCTTTAAAGATTGTTTCTACAATCTCAAAATCCGCTTTCTTAGCATATGCTTCTATCCTGTCTGCGGCTCTGTCGGCATTCCTGCCTACACAGATAACACAACACTTACTCATAAAACCTCCTATCTGTCGGCTCTGAGACGTCTGAAAAATACTGCCATAAAATCAGCAAGTGAAACAATACCGTTATCTTCCTTTTTCCCTGCCTGCTCCATCTTCTGATAATATCCAGCCATATCATCGTTTGCTGTCTCAACCGTAATGCCGTGCTCTCCGAGCATAATGATGTTATCCATAATTGTTTCTTCACAATCACCGACCATATCACTCATAAGAGTAACAACCACATCAACATCTTCCACCTCTGCCATACCGACAAAGGCAAACTTCATAGGAAATGTCATTCCCTCCGGTCTTGCGTTCTCTGAAATGACTGCAACCACCTCATATCCATTCACAGTGCAATACTCCTCAAGAACCTGCATTACCATCTGATCCGCTGCCTCATTTCCTGTTGCTCCAAAATATATAACTGCTTTATTCATTTTAAAATCTCCATTCCTGTTTTTATTTTGATTTGATATCCTGTGCACACTTTATCTCCTCACATAAACTGACCTGCCAATGCTCTCTGCACTTATAAGCCCCGTTGTTGTCTGCTGGTTACTGCAAATCAGTTTGTGTGGGAAGATAAAATACTATCTTCCCGGTTTCTTAACCATCCCCGTATCGGGTAACATATCCTTTGCCAGCCACAAACACTTCGTAGTTTCCTGCCCATCTGGACTTACGAAAGTAGCCACTCTCTGAAAATGCGTTTTGCTGAAATTCAGGTGCACTTATTATCTCATTACCTCCGGCTGCTAACCCGGTAGGCACAACCCTCTGCTCTTATCCTTAAAGGCTCCTGCTGTTACGTTTCTCATAATCGGCTACAGCTCTGAGGATAGTCATCGCACGAAATGGGATTCTGCCACCCTGTCATAGACAAGGCGATATAAGCTCGTGGGATATGCGTGTCCTATTCTGTTTTCAATATTCAACGGTTCTTTTCTCAGAACCTGAACAAAGTATAACTGACACCACGCATCTTCTACAGTAACCGACACTCTTTTGAACTAAGAGTAACACTCCCACCTGTTCCAAATCCTTATAAAAAAAGCCGGACTGCATTATCAAAAATGCAATCCGACTTTTTTATTCTGTCAGAAGTTTCATATTGTCAACGGCATTTAATACCATATTCCGGATAAACTGTACTTCCTTCTCCTTCAGACCAACCAGCAGATCATCGACTTCTGCCTTTCTTTCACACCCACACACAAGATAATCCAACGTTATATGAAACAATTCAGCAATACTAATCAGCGTATCTATTTTTGCTCCATTTACACCAGCTTCAATTTTCCGCAGAGCATCCACTGACAATCCAATCTGCTCGGCAAGCTGCTGTCTTGTCATTCTTCTTGCCGCACGCAACTCTTTTATTCTTTCTCCACTATTAACAATATCGTAGTACACCTTCCACTCTTTTCCGGCACCTTATATATTTGCTTAAGCTGTATTCATTGTACCGTAAGCGAATCTTTTGTAATAGTGACTAAACCAGCTATTTCAGGTGGAATATTGTACACCTTAATACCAAGAATATAAATATTTGCGGATTAAAAAAGAGATATTTCCAAACTCTCATTACATTTTGGAAATATCTCTTTACTTAATATCCTCATCCGGCACAAACTCCATGATGTCCTCTATCTTACAATCAAGTATGGAACATAATCTGTTAAGGATTACCGTTTTTACGACCATATTCTTTCGCAATCGCTGTAACTGTGCTTTATCTATTCCATAATCTTTAATTAGTGCATACTGGCTAATATTTTTCTTCTTGAGTGTGATCCATAACCTGTCATATACTATCATTACAAAGACCTCCTCCTTGTATTCTACGCAAGAGTGTCCTATAATGATATGGTGCGTGTATGCACCATACTGTATGTATATGATAGAATAGAAAATAGCCATAATCTGCATAGAAAACAGCTCTCAAGGTTATTATGTAATATAGAACGGATTATCTGTTTTACTTTTATGGTATTCAACCGGGACAATTCAAGCACCTGACAATTTGACCGCAAATACCCTTCTCAGAAAGGATTCACAACAACACTATGAATGATAAAAACACATACTCTGTTGATAAATATTTGGAAATCATTGCCGAAAAAGAAGGAATCACAAAAGAAGAAGTCCAACAGGAAATTGGGCGGGCAGTTTCCATTGCTTTAAAAAGCCCTGATCCAAAAATGCAACGCTTCTGGACAGACTTTCCATGTGAAAATGATACTCCCACCATTGAAGAAATCATATACCATCTCGCTGAAAAATTTGCAAAAGAGTCATAGACAAAGGACAGGATAACTACCCGTCTATTCACTCAGATAATCTTCCTGTCCTCTTAATATTTGTTCAATCATATGTAATGCAAATTCTATTTCTCTTTCGTCACATCGATTCATCATAAATGCAAAACGCTCAATGTGTTTTTCTGGGTGCTGCTGGCTCATCAAAACCATAGGCGATGACTCCAATGCATGAACAATATTCAAATATGTATCAAGACTCATTGCCCTTCTGCCATTTTCAACACTTTTGATAGTATCCAATGATACATCTGCCCGTTCTGCAAGCTCTGCCTGTGTAATTCCAAGCCTTCTGCGTTCTTTTCTGATATTCTCTGCAATAATTTCGTATATGTGCTCTCTTTTCCCCATAGCCCCATCATCCTTTCTGACTTATCGCATTATATCAGAAATTATTATGGGTTTTAGGAAACTGTAATCCTTTGACATTTTCGTGTAATACTTTGCATATTCCTTCTAAACACCAATCTACTTTTACACTGAAATTTAAAATTTCAGCAAAATGTATATAACAACATGAGAAAAGCCCGTGGCAGATCCACGAGCTTTATCTCCAGTTTGAAGCATGGATATAGATAGTTCCCTGCTTTTATTTAGTGTAACATACACCTTTACTTAGCTACATGTGTAAAATCCCAGTGCGAAAATACGTCTACATAGCAGGTTTTTGTTTCAACCACATATCTCTCCATGCCGCCTAATGCTTCATTATATCTTTCTTTATATTTTGTCTCAACGACCTTATATGTATAATACATAGGACGATATTTGATTAAATAATGAGATCCTTTTGGAACAGTTACGGAGTATCCGCTACCTAAAGAATATGATTTTGATGCACCTAGTGTAACACCCAACTCACTTCCTATAGTTCCACCATTTGTATATCCACCGGAAACTGAAGCTTTAAAGGAAATATTATAAGAAGTATCTTGAGTGTAATTCAATGATAATTTTGCGCTAGATGTAGAACTACCACCACTCGTGCCATTTCTCCATGCACCACTTTTTAAACTACCTTTGGTATATTGATAACCATATACGGTAACAAAATCAGAAATGCGTTCTTCATTTTCCTCATCAGCTTTAATTTCCGTTTCAAAATAATCAGCTCCATCATGAGGCAAATTTTCAGTGTCATAGTTATGAGTCTCCGCAGCAAACGCTGTTGTCGAGCACCCCAAAATCAATATAAAACTTAAAACCATACTAATTATTTTTTTCATTAGAAGTCACCCCCGCTTTGCTTTAAAAAAACTATAAACCAGATAAATAATTGCCAAAATGATACTAAAAACAAAAAAGCCACCAATATAAATAAGAGGACTTTTAAAAAGATAATCCATGTTATTGGTAAGATATCCATTTCCTGAACTAAATCCAGTTATTGAGTCAATATATTGGACAATAATGGAAAGAAACGGAAGCGTACTTAAACCAAATATGCCAAAAATTATCATTATTATAGCTAAAATCTTCAAATGAAAATCTTTCATCAAAATCACCCCCTATTTTAATATCATTTTGTCGTTATATGCAGATCATTCTATAAGCATATTCATAATTATATTTACTTCTCCTTTCCTCAGTATTCAATGTGCCATATAGAGCAATCTGTTGTATATTCTAAGAATAGCAGGAATCAAAGCAAAAGAAAATATCCTATGCAGAAAGTGACCTGTTTTTGCAGAAAATGACCAACAGAACAAAAATTACTCAGAAATCAAGTAAAAAACACAGCATTGATACTATTTCAAAGCTACAGTTCTGCTCTAAAGAATATATTGAGAGTACGCTTTCAACAATATTTCCTAGTCTAAAAACGGTATTAGAAGAATTTTGGTAAAAATTTAGCAGGCAATAATTTGAATATTATTGCCTGCCAAATTAATGATGAAATCATATGATTCTTCTGTCAATCAGAACCAATCTGCTTTCTCCTATCGGAGTCCAAGCATACACACTCTTGCAATATAACGTATCATCAGCTCCGAGCCTGTGCTTTCTGTATATTGTCTGACCAATACTTATTGCTGAAAAAATTCCCATTTCTAGGCAAATTTCTGAACATATCCATAACAATATCATATGATAAGCCTGATGTGTCCACAAACATCTCTTTCCCATCTTTAGATTTAACTGCAATTCCGTTATCACCCACATACGCTACTGTATTGTCATCTAATTTCTGTATTAATCCCGTCATTTCCGCAAATTTCTTTAGCGCAAACTCCCCGGATTCTTCACAAAGTTTTCGGAACTTTTCTGCATCCTCACCTACCATATACGGATATTTTCCATCTCTAATATACCATGAAATTCCCGTTTCTGAATCCGTGTATTTAGGATCAGTTAATGCCCACTCTTCCAAAGGAACACCCTGATACCATACTGTCATTTTTTCACTGGAATCATTGCTTATTTCTGGTTCATCATTTTGAATTTCTTTCTCAGCAATTTCATCCTGCCCCTGTTCATATCCTCTACATGACACGTTACACTTTAGTGCCTCATAAATTTCTTGAACATTTGCATATTTGTTAACTGCTGCAACATCCGGTGTCTCTAACACTTCCTTTTGTTGAAAAGCCTTTGATTGGTTATATTTTGAACCTGATTTTCTTCCTGCGTAAATATTGTTATTTACAGCGGTATTTACCATATTTACCATATTTATAATCCCTCCAGCAGCAATATAATCTAATTTTCTTATTATAGTATGTTGCACTTTATGCCAGATTGCTATAAAATGCAACATACAATGAAAATATTCTGTTGCGCTTGCTTAATATCCCATATTCAAGCAGCTATTATTGTGCATAAGCAGCAGAAGCAATATAGCCTACCTGCGAAGACCCAACAGAATACAACTCATAATGGAAATGGTATCTAACGCCTACCTTAACACCTGTAAATGTCAGTGTCCATGAATCTCCTGAATAGTTAGCAATTTGTACCGGTGCACTTGTTCCGTCATTTCCTACAAGAGTAATTGTTCCCTGAAGATAATCTGTTCCACTTTCATTAGGCATATAAACATTTAAGCACAACTTTGTAACGCTTGAGTTATTAATGGTGTAATAATAATTTCCGTTGAATACACCGCTTCTGGAATTGCTTCTTGTAATGGTTCTATTTGCATCATACTGAATCGTATCTGCAAGAGCAACGGCGTCATCATAAGCAGGTACTACGTCCAAATCGCCACAATCGCTTACTTCTACTGCCTTATTTGCATTAGGGGCAGCCTGTCCCTGAGTGGATACTTCACTTGCAAACGCAGTTGTTCCCATTGCCAAACATAACATCAAACTCAACACCAACGCCTTTAAACTTTTTACTTTCTTCATCTCCTTTCAAATTAACATCGTATAAATTTTCATTCCAACAGGAATCTATAAACAACTTTATGCTTTTTTCTGTCTTTCCAGATTTAGATAAGTATTCATATTTCGCATATAAAACATCTGCAAATCATACTTTCCTAATTTGTTCATATCCTGAATAACCTTTTCAAAGCTGGATATAAGGTCACATCTTTCATTTAATCCCATGTGACCAGTTTCTTGTGGAAAAGAGCTGAGACTATTACCCCTATCAACATCATAATATGCCTCCAAAGCACTCATTTCGACATAAGAAGCATTTCTCAAATCAATATCGTTAATATTAATCTTTTCTTCAAATTCTTTTCCATTTTCATCAATCCCTTTGGCTATCACTACAGGATTATCATCTGTTGACTCTTCTGCATACTTAATATAAAACGAAAGACCGGTTCCATTTCCGCCTGAAAACAACATATCATCCGTCTTTAAATACACTTTCATTGATGTCTGAGGAAATGCCTCATTTCCGTTAACAGATGTTTTGCTATTGTTTTGTCGCTTTCCAAATAATTCAGATACACTCTGCACTCCCGAACCAATACGCATTTAACCACCTCCATTCGCATTATAATATGTTATTTTGATATTGTCAAATACGTTGGCAATGGTGTCGGCAAGGTACTGATTGATATCCCCTTCCTTGTTGCCGTGCATGTTCATATTGACTACCATGACACCACCGTCCTTCAGATGATCTTTGACCATGGTAAAGAATTCCACGGAAGACATCTGGAAAGGAATGGTGATGTCCTGATAGGCATCCACCATGATGACATCATAGGTGGTATCCACCGCCTGCAAAAAAGCCCTGCCGTCATAGGTAGTCACCTTCACATCCTCCGGCAGGGAAAAATATTCTCTCGACAGCTCCGTGATCTTTTCGTCGATCTCCACGCCCTCGATATTCATATCGCCGAAATATTTCCGGCACTGGGTCGCATAGGTTCCGGTTCCCATACCAAGGATCAGTACATCCATGTCCTCTACCGGTTTATCCGGCACCATAAGGGGCGCCGCCATGGCATAGTCATAATACATGCCGGTAAGTCCCCCTTCTTTCATATAGAGGGATTGGACACCGAACAGCACGTTGGTGGACAGGACCACCTGTCTGTCCGTCTCCGATACCTGCAGATAATTATAGATGGACTCTCCTTCGTAGGTCAGATCCTTCTGCCAGAAAGCAAAGGAATCCGAATATCCCAGACCACAGCATAAAATAAAGATCAGTACCGATGCTGCAATCTTTTTCTTTCCCGTATGCTGGCAGATAAAGTAAATCACAGACAGCAGGATCAGAATTCCGGAAAAGATCAGAAATGTAATGGAGGTTCCCACCGCCGGGATCGTCACGAAAGTCGGTACGAAGGTTCCGATGATGCTTCCCACGGTATTGAATGCACCTAAAGTTCCCACGGTCTGTCCGCTGTCATCCAGACTATCCACGGAATATTTTACCAGAGAAGGGGTCACAGTTCCCAGTAAAAATAAGGGGAACACGAAGATCACCATGCAGGCTGCAAACGCCGCAATGATGAGGAAATTGTTGCTGACGGTAAAGATCAGCAGTGCGGAGATCCCAAGGATAATGTACTTGCCCACCACAGGGATCAGGGCAATCCAGATGGCCGCGATCAGGATCCTGCCGTAGAGTTTGTCCGGGTTCGGGGACTTGTCCGCACTTTTACCGCCGTAGATATTGCCCAGCGCCATGGCGATCATGATGGTGCCGATGACAATGGTCCATACGATCTGGGAAGAACTGAAATACGGTGCCAACAGTCTGCTGGCTCCCAGTTCCACCGCCATGACGGACATCCCGGCGAAGAACTCTGTGAGATACAAGAACAGCTTATTTTTCAAAATTCCTGAATGATTCATAAGTGTTGTAATCCTTTCCGCATTGACAGTGCGTCTATTTTACGTTATGATTTTATCAAACGGTAGTAACTACCGGCAATACTTTTTTGTAACTTTTCAGAGCCATGCAAAACTGCGTTCTGCGAATGCTTGCATTCAGTCAGATAAGCAGTTTTATATGGCGAAGTAACCACATGAGCAAAAAGGAAGCCATTTTATGTATTCTATGAAAGAAGCCTGTGCCCTGACCGGCATGACCTATGAGAACTTAAAATTTTACTGCAAGGAGGGACTGGTACCCAACGTGAAGCGGGACAGCCGCAATTATCGTGTCTTCGATGACCACGATATCAAATGGATCCAGAGTCTCGGGTGCCTCAGAAACTGTGGTCTCTCCATCGCCGAAATGAAAGAATATCTGCATTTATGTCTGGAGGGCGAATCCTCCATTCCCGCCAGAAAAGACATCCTCTCCCGGAAAAAAGAAGCACTGTTAACCTCCATGCAGCAGCTGCAGGAGGCCGTGGACTACATCGACTGGAAACAAGGATTCTATGATGACGTGTTATCCGGAAAGACCGCTTATTACAGCAATCTTATCCCTGAGACGACACCGGATGCTTCCGAAAGCACAGCTTCCTGAAACTGTTTGCGCAATCTAAAAAGCGGCCATGCGATTAAAGCATGGCCACCATGAAAACTCATCTCTGTTATTACCGGATCAAAAGTAACCATGCCATTCCATAATAGGTTACCACTGCCACCAGATCGTTTACCGTGGTGATCAGGGGACCGGATGCCACTGCAGGGTCTACCTTGATCTTATGGAAAAACATGGGGATCACCGTACCTACGGCACTGGAGATCGCCATTGCCACTAAGAGGGAGACTCCCACGCAGCCGGAGATTCCAAAGGCTCCCATCCAGGTATATCCTTTGAACAGATGCACATAGACACCGAGACAAAGTAATGCCATAATGCCCAACAGTGCTCCGTTTAAGGAACCGGTCTTTACTTCCTTGACCACCAGCTGGAACTTCTGTTTTCCTGTCAGGTTCTCGTCCATCAGCACACGGATTGTCACTGCCAGGGACTGGGTTCCCACATTTCCCGCCATATCCAGCACCAATGACTGGAAGCATATCACGATGGGAAGCACTGCTACCACGTTTTCAAAAAGTCCCACCACAGAGGATACCGCCATGCCTAAGAACAGCAGGATGATCAGCCAGGGCAGTCGCTTTTTCATGCTTTGAAGTGTGGGCTCCTTCAGATCCTCTTCTGCGGTCAGACCTGCTAACTTTGCATAGTCCTCGCCCATCTCATTGTCTACCATTTCGATCAGGTCTTCGGATGTGATGACACCGAGGATTTTCTTATCTTCTGACAATACGGGAATCGAGTCCTCCGCATAATCCAGGATCCTGTCCATACAATCATCGATCTTCTCATGATCGGTCACATAAGGATAAGATTTCAACACCAGATCTTCCAGATGCGCATTTTCCCTTGCCCGGATCAGATCCTTCAGATCGATGGCTCCGGCGAAAACACCCTTTTCATCTACCACATAGATGGTCATGATATTGTCGTTCTCTCCGGCCTGCTTTACCAACTCGCTCATAGCCTGCCTGATAGTCAGGTTCTCCGGGATACAGATGTAGTTCGTCGTCATGCAGCTGCCGATCTCTTCTTCATCATAGGACAGCAGCATCTTCACATCTTTTTTTGCATCCTCGTCCAGCATCCGGACGATCTGTTCTTTCTCTTCCGGATCCAGATCTTCCAACAAATCGACGGCGTCATCGGAATCCATCTCGGAGATCACTCTCGCAGCACTCTCCACAGACAGTTCCCGGATATACTTACGGGGTTCCTCAATGTATTTGAAGATCTCTGCGACCTTCTGCGCTCCCAGCAGATGATACAATCGCTTCCGTTCTTCCTCTGTCATCCCCGCCATCATATCGGCAATATCGTTTTTATGATAATTCAATAAAAAATCCAGAATCTCCTCATCCGTTTTCTCGCTGCGAAATAATTCTGCCAGTTCGGAATATTTCTTGTTCATAGTCTAAGTCTCCTTTCTCGTTCTCATCTTTTAAATGCAACGTAAAGGGCAAAACAAAAGAAGCATCACACGATGCTTCCTCTGCATAAATCTCTATGCACAACAAATCAAAATACGGCCGTCACTTTCCACAGACAGCTGTACCCTGCTCGCAGGAAAAAGCACCGTGTTTTCTACTTCGCCCATAACCATCGCAACTGTCCATGAAATTCACCTCCAACTTGTTTTTTTCGTGGTTATAGTAGCACTGTACCATTTGTTTTGCAAGCTGTTTTTCTTATTTTTCAATTGCATTTTTTATTGTATCATCATCTCTTTTTGTAAATAAGCACTTCCGGATCATCGCCTTTCTATCCATTCCTGTGCCATGCTACTGATCACGGATGCGAAATCATCCTCCGTCCAGTATGCAAACATAGACTTACTATATTCGACAAATTCCTCCAGAGACACTGTCTTGTACTGATCCGGCATACTCTCTTTATCATCTTCCGACATGTCATACTCTGCAGCCTGCTCGCTGTCTCCCTACTCCATCCGCTCTACAATGCAGTCAAAAATGTCTCTTTTACTCTTGTAATGGCGGTATAATGCTCCTTTCGTCATGTCAAGTTCTCCGGCGATCTTTTCATTCGCAAAAAAGTCATGCTATATCATACATCTCTCTGCAGATCTTTTTCCCAGTTTCCGTCCGGAAAATATTCCGATAAGCGTTCTGCAAGGCTTCTTCAGACAGTTCGTCCTCACACATGTTTACAAGGAAATCCGCTTCCACCAGAATCTGATAATCAATGCCGTCTATATTGTTGTAGGTATGATGATGGGCAATCAGATACTGTACCCGCTCAGAAACTTCTCCGGAAAAACCAAGATCTGACAGCAGCTTTTCAGCAATGACCGGGCCTTCTTTTTCCTGTAATTTTCCGTTACAGTTTCCGTATTTTTCTTCACACAGATGGATGCCGATATCATGAGTCAGTGCTGACGTCTCCAAAATAAATAAGGTCTTAGCATCCACATTCTCCATTTCCGCAATCAGCTTCGCATAGCTGTGTACCTTGCAAAAATGCTGAGTGCGCTTTGCATCTCCATGGTAAAGTTCGATCATTGCCATATGTAATTTGTTGATCATTTTATTTTCCTCCTACCGGGTTTCCTTTGTGATGCTTTCCGTTTTCACGGGCCTCCTGCCTCCGAAATATCCTACTGGATCTTTGATACAATGCCTTCTTCCGTCAATGTCTGCAAACATTCCTGTGCATTCTCATCATGCATCATCTGCCACACCTGCTCCATACCGGGCGCCAGCGGCTTCTTCAAAAACTGTTCTCCGGAGATCCAGTAGACCTTTCCCTCCTCGGATGAGATCAATTTTCCTTCATATTCCGACGTTTTATATAAAAATCCCACATTCCTTATATCCCCTGTCATCCAGTGATAAATGCCGGTCAGTCTGGGATTTTGGATCGTCAGTCCGGTCTCCTCATAAATTTCCCGAATCACCGATTCTTTGAAGGTCTCCCCCGTTTCCACATGTCCGCCGGGAAAAGTCGTTCCCGAATAATTCTTCCCCACCTTGTCCAGCGCCACCACATTACCTTCTTTATCATAGACCATACACATATTCATAAAGATTACTTTTTCAATTCCAGCCATTGCTTTCACTCATTTCTCTAAGATAAACTTAATATAACATAATCTCGTTATATCGGCAAATCGAGTTAGTGTAACTTGAGAGTTAGTGAAATACATTGGCAAAATCCACAAACTCCCGGAGCATGCGATACACATGTCTCGATGTAAGGTCTCCGGATGTGAATT
>OBYZ01000096.1_pt1 | contig 115856 bp, 91 predicted proteins | sample 1501501 | NCBI WGS metagenome assembly OBYZ01 (sample SAMEA2580213, study PRJEB22360) | human gut metagenome | biome: human gut; feature: human-associated habitat; material: faeces | place: Denmark | collected 2008/2010
CTAATCGGTCGAGGGCTTGACCAAAAGGTCAGGGTAGGAAATGGTAATAGGTTTGGATGAAAAAGTTTGTGTGCAGTTTTTAAGGTACATATAAGTATGCGCGAGTGGCTCAGTGGTGGAGTATCGCCTTGCCAAGGCGAGGGTCGCGGGTTCGAATCCCGTCTCGCGCTTCTAAAACCTCCTGAATTTGATCAGGAGGTTTTTTTTATAACTAAGGGAAAAAGGAGAAAGATCATGAAGAAGAAGCTAAGGCGCTACATAGGCGACAGGCATTTTTACAAAATGCTGCTTGCAATTGTTGTACCGATTATCATTCAGAATGGCATTACCAATTTTGTCAGTTTGCTTGATAATCTGATGGTTGGACGCATTGGAACAGAGCAAATGTCAGGTGTTGCAATCGTCAATCAGTTAATTTTTGTTTTTAATCTGTGTATTTTTGGTGCAGTTTCTGGTGCCGGAATCTTTACTGCACAGTTTTTTGGACATGGCGATTATGAGGGTGTGCGAAATACGTTTCGTTTTAAATTTCTCATCAGCATCGCTTTTTCTGTAATTGGTATAGCTGTATTTGTATCGGCAGGTTCACAGTTGATCTCACTATTTCTTCATGAGGGAGGAGAGTCTGGTGATATCATGCAGACATTGAAATATGGCGAGCAGTATATGGGTTGGATTTTGATCGGCTTGCTTCCGTTTGCGCTCAGTCAGGTATATTCGGGCACACTTCGTGAGACAGGCGAGACGATTGTGCCGATGATAGCAGGTGTGGCAGCTGTATTTGTTAATCTGATTTTCAACTATCTCTTAATTTATGGAAGCTTTGGGTTCCCGAAATTAGGCGTTGAGGGTGCTGCAATTGCAACAGTTTTGTCTCGTTATGTGGAACTTGGTATTATCACTGTATGGTCTCATACGCATACAGATAAGGTACCATATATTAAAGGTGTATACCGCACTCTTAAGATACCAAAGGAACTGACACAGCAAATTGTGGCAAAGGGACTTCCTCTTATTTTAAATGAAGCATTGTGGGCATTTGGTATTGCTATTTTAAATCAGTGTTATTCAACAAGAGGACTGGCAGCTGTAGCCGGAATCAATATTTCCTCAACGATCACAAATTTGTTCAATGTCGTATTTATTGCTATGGGAAGTGCGCTGGCGATAATTGTAGGACAGCTTTTGGGAGCTGGAAAACTAAAGGAAGCAAAAGAAACAGATACAAAGCTTATCTTTGCTTCAGTAGCAAGCTGTTTTGTAATCGGAACAATCATGGCAATAGTTGCACCGCTGTTCCCACAGCTCTACAATACGACCGATGAAGTTAAAGAGCTCGCTACATTTTTTATTATATTCTCAGCATTTATGATGCCGTTCAATGCATTTTTGCATTCAACTTATTTTACGCTTCGTTCTGGCGGCAAGACACTTATTACCTTCTTTTTCGATGCCGGATTTGTATGGATTGTTTCCATTCCGCTTGCTATGATGCTTTCACGTTTGACTGATATGCCAGTGCGTGTTCTTTATGCGTGCTGCACAGGAGCCGATCTGATAAAGGTTGTTATAGGCTATATTCTTGTAAAACGTGGAAAATGGGTTGTAAAAATCGTTGATAATGATTGATATTGCACAATATCCTTTTGATTCTGACATGATGTGCTCTTGAATAAAAATATGGAATAGAGTAAAATATTCATGAAAGTAATGGCTCCGTGAAACTTCTTAAAAGAGAAGCAAATGTTACTGTTTACAGGACAAAGCGGAAAAAATTGAAAGGATGGCAGGAAAATGATTAAAGGATTTAAGATGAAGCTGTACCCAGGTATGGAGGCAGAGTACGAGAAGAGACATAACCAGCTGTGGCCAGAGATGAAGGATATGATTCATGAGCATGGCGGAAAGAACTATACTATCTTCTTAGATCGCGAGACTCTTACATTATTTGGTTATATCGAGATCGAAAATGAGGAGCTTTGGGCAAAGGGCGCAGACACTGCAATCAACCGCAAGTGGTGGGATTTCATGGCAGATATCATGGAGACTAATCCAGACAACAGCCCAGTATCTATCGACTTAAAGACCGTATTCCACTTAGATTAAATCTAAAAAAACGTTTCCAGTCAAAGCGGCTGGAAACGTTTTTTTAATTATAGTCTACTTCAATTAGGCAAAGTCCCTGCGCCGGAGCAGTAGGTCCTGCAAGACTTCTTTTTTTACCCTGAAGAATTGTAATGACATCATTTGGCTGCATGCGGTGAAAGCCAACTTCAAGCAGTGTACCAGTCATAATGCGTACCATATGCTGCAAAAAGCCATCTCCGTGGAAAGAAAGTGTAAGGTAATCACCTTTTTGCTGGATGCGGATTGAATCGACTGTGCGGACAGTGCTTTTATTCATTTTGGGATTGCCGCAGAAGCTGGCAAAATCGTGCATGCCAGTCAGATAAGCGGCAGCCTGATTCATAGCAGCAATATCTGGCATTCCCTCTAATCTTGTAACGTATCGGCGGTCAAAGACAGGTTTTGTCTGACCAACATAGCAGGTATAGCAATATGTTTTTCCAGTGGCATTGTAACGGCTGTGAAAACGCTGTGAAGCTTCAGAAACCTCCAAGATAACAATGTCATCTGGAAGATAGCGATTCATATAGTCACGAATTTCACGTACAGGAAGCGTTGTGTCAAGAAGTGCATTAGCTGTCATAGCCTTTGCGTGTACACCGGCATCAGTGCGGCCGGCGCCGACTAGCTTTACAGTATCAGTATCGCACATTTTTGCAAGAACAGCCTCAATTTTTCCCTGAATCGTGTCATCAGTATGCTTCTGATGCTCCCAGCCACTGTAACGGCTTCCATCGTAGCTGATGGTAAAACGATAATTATTCATGAAAATTACTCCTATTTTGCATCAGGTCAGCTCCTATAAATGGAACTGACCTGATTGTTTATTATTTCTTATTCTTTTGATCTTTATCCAGATTGCTCTGTGCAGTTGCAAGCATCAGCTTGATACGATTCAGCTGATTAACTTCTGAAGCGCCTGGATCGTAATCGATAGCGATTATATTAGATTCTGGATATTGGTGTCTGATCTCTTTAATAACACCCTTTCCAACAATATGGTTTGGCAGGCAGCCAAATGGCTGTGTGCAGACAACATTGTTGACGCCGCTGTGAATCAGCTCCATGATTTCACCTGTCAAAAACCAACCCTCACCTGTCTGATTTCCGATTGATACAAGTGGATCTGCATATTTTGCAAGATCACGAATGTCAGCAGGCGGTGTAAAGTGCTTGCTCTGGGCAAATGCCTTTCGTGCTGCTTTTCTCATATATTCAAGAGCGGTAATGCCGATATTGCACATTCTGGCAGCAGCACTGCTTGTGCCAAGTTTTTCAGCCTTAAAGTTGCTGTTGTAGAAGCAGTACAGGAAGAAGTCAAGCATATCTGGCATAACAGCCTCAGCGCCCTCGCGCTCAAGAAGCTCAACAAGATGATTATTTGCTTGTGGAAGGAACTTTACTAAGATCTCACCGACAATTCCGACTCTTGGAATAACTTTATCTTCATAGATCGGAATATTATCAAAGTCGCGGATCATATCCTTAATAATGTGGTTAAAACGTGTCATGCTAGGAGTACGCTTTAAGTCATTGTTGCAGATACGTTTCCATTTTTCATGCATTGCATTGACAGAACCAGGAACCTTCTCATATGGGCGCATACGATATACGGTGCGCATGAAGATATCGCCATATACGATAGCCTGTACAGCACGGATGGCGAGAGCAGGAGTGTAGGTCATACCCGGATTTGCCTCAAGCTTACTTAAATTAAGTGAGACAACAGGAATCTGAGCCATTCCAGTCTTTTCTAGTGCACGGCGGATAAAGCCGACATAATTACTTGCACGGCAGCCGCCTCCAGTCTGCGTCATAAAGATAGCAACATGGTTAAGATCATAGCGGCCTGATAACAGAGCATCCATGATCTGGCCGACAACAATCAGTGACGGATAGCAGGCATCATTATTTACATATTTCAAACCAACATCGACAGCTGTGCGGCTTTCCTTCATGATCTCAACATTATAACCGGAGCTTCTGAGTGCAGTTTCAAGCAGATCAAAGTGGATCGGACTCATCTGCGGACAAAGAATGGTGTAGTTTTTCTTCATTTCCTTTGTGAAGAGAACACGGTTATAGGCAGAAGAAACAACATGGCGCTCAATATGCTTTTGCTCGCGGACGCGGATTGCAGAAAGCAGGGAGCGGATACGTATACGCGCTGCACCAAGGTTATTTACTTCATCAATTTTAAGGACAGTATAGATCTTTCCTGAGCCGGTCAAAATATCATTGACCTGATCTGTTGTTACGGCATCAAGACCGCAGCCAAAGGAATTTAGCTGGATCAGATCAAGATTTTCCTGTGTGCGCACAAACTGTGCAGCTGCATAAAGTCTGGAGTGATACATCCACTGGTTTAATACAATCAGACGACCATCCATCTTTGCCAGATGAGAGATGGAATCCTCTGTTAATACTGCAATACCATAGGAGGTGATCAATTCTGGAATACCATGGTTGATCTCAGGATCGACATGATAAGGACGACCAGCAAGAACAATACCGCGTTTTCCTGTCTTCTTTAAATATTCAAGAGTCTCCTCACCCTTTTTCTGGATATCTTCACGGCATTTTTGCATCTCAAGCCAGCCGGCGTGAGCGGCTTCACGAATTTCGTCCTCTGGAATGCCAAGCTTTCCAAACTCCTCAACGAGACGCTTTGTCATGATCTCCTCGTTTGTAAGAGCTAAAAATGGATTCATAAAGGTAACGTCAGGACTGCGAAGCTCCTCAACATTGTTTTTGATGTTTTCTGCATATGAAGTAACGATTGGGCAGTTGTAGTGGTTCTGCGCATCATCAAACTCTACGCGCTCATATGGAATACAAGGGTAGAAGATAAAGTGTACATTGTTGCGAAGCAGCCATGTAACATGACCATGAGCAAGCTTTGCAGGATAACACTCAGATTCACTTGGGATAGACTCAATACCCATCTCATAGATGGAACGGTTGGAATCAGGAGAGAGTACAACGCGGTAGCCAAGCTTCTTAAAGAAAACTGCCCACAGCGGGAAATTCTCATACATGTTTAATACACGCGCAATTCCAACAGTTCCGCGTTTTGCATCCTTTTCTTCAAGCGGCTCATAATCAAAAATACGATGATACTTGTAATCAAAAAGGTTTGGAATATTTTCCTTATTCTTCTCCTTGCCAAGACCACGCTCACAGCGGTTTCCAAATATGTAATGACTGCCGTTGCTGAAACGGTTGATTGTCAGAAGACAGTGGTTAGTACAGCCCTGGCAGCGTGTCAGACGTGTTGTATATTTTAAAGACAAAATGTCATTCATGGACAGCATGCTTGTCTTTGGTTCCTTATGTGACTGATAATATTCTCTTGCAACAAGAGCAGCACCAAAGGCACCCATGATTCCAGCAATGTCTGGACGGACGGCTTCACAGCCAGCAATCTTTTCAAAGCTTCTAAGAACAGCATCATTATAGAAGGTACCACCCTGCACAACAACATGCTTTCCAAGATCAGAAGCATCATTGATTTTTATAACCTTAAATAACGCATTTTTGATAACGGAGTATGCAAGACCGGCTGAGATATCGGCAACAGTAGCACCTTCCTTTTGTGCCTGCTTTACGTTTGAATTCATAAATACTGTACAGCGAGTTCCAAGGTCGGTAGGATTTTTAGCAAAAAGCGCAGCCTTTGCAAAATCGACAACTGTATAATTTAAGGATTTTGCAAATGTCTCGATGAATGAGCCGCAGCCAGAGGAACATGCTTCATTTAACTGAACACTGTCGACGGTATGATTTTTGATCTTAATGCACTTCATGTCCTGACCGCCGATATCAAGGATACAGTCAACATCAGGCTGGAAGAAGGATGCCGCATAGTAGTGAGCAACAGTCTCAACCTCACCCATATCAAGCTGAAGTGCTGCCTTAATAAGTGCTTCACCGTAGCCAGTGGAACATCCGTAGGCAATTGTAACGTCATCAGGCATCTGCTCATAAATTTCACGGATTGCGCGAACAGTTGTTGAGAGCGGGCTTCCATTATTATTGCTGTAGAAGGAATATAAAAGAGATCCATCCTCAGCGACAAGAGCAACCTTTGTAGTTGTGGAGCCGGCATCAACACCGAAGAAGCATTTGCCGTGGTATTCGCGAAGATTTCCCTTCTTTACAGTGTGCTGTTTATGACGCACTGTGAAATCTTCATATTCTTTTTCAGAAGCAAACAAAGGATCCATACGCTTGATCTCAAAATTCATCTTGATGCCTTTTGTAAGGCGGTCAATCATCTGAGTAATCGGCGTAACTGTAGTGCCCACTTTTACATTCATCGCAGCACCAATCGCTGCAAATAAATGAGAGTGCTCTGGAGCAATAATATGTTCATCTGTAAGATGAAGTGTGCGGATAAAAGCTTCTTTTAACTGATCCAGAAAGTGGAGCGGACCACCAAGGAAAGCAACATTACCGCGGATTGGTTTACCACAGGCAAGACCTGAAATAGTCTGATTAACAACAGCCTGAAAGATAGAGGCAGCCAAATCTTCCTTGGCAGCACCTTCATTGATCAGAGGCTGAATATCTGTCTTTGCGAATACGCCGCAGCGTGCCGCGATAGGATAAATTTCATGGTAATTTTTTGCAAGCTCATTTAAGCCAGATGCATCTGTCTGCAAAAGAGAAGCCATCTGGTCAATAAAAGAACCGGTACCTCCAGCGCAGATACCGTTCATACGCTGATCGACACCGCCGGTAAAGTAGATGATTTTAGCATCCTCACCGCCAAGCTCAATCGCAACATCTGTCTGAGGCGCGTAGTCTTTTAAACTGGTGGCAACAGCAACAACCTCCTGTACAAATGGGATGTCAAGATGTTTTGCGAGTGTCAGACCACCGGAACCGGTGATGGAGGAAGCCAGATCCATTGGACCTAATTTGTCATATGCTTTTGTTAAAAGTTCGGCAAGTGTTTCCTGAATATTTGCAAAATGGCGCTGATAATCGGAAAATAAAAGCTTGTCTTCGCTGTCGAGGATTGCAACCTTGACAGTCGTAGAACCGATATCAATGCCGAGACGATTATATGTTTTATTTGATGTACCCATTAAAAACCTCCTTCTTAATGAAATGATACATTTATCAAAATAAATATGGAAATGAATGACATGTAAACTGTGGCAATAAAATCCAAAATACAGATGAATTATAGCGGTTTTTGAAAAAAAATGCAAGGTACTAATAAAAATGTAAGAATGAATTTATATTTCAGACGCGTAGTAACGTGGTTTTATGAGGGATACAAACTAATTTAAGAATGCTCTCTAAAAAAGTTTGACAAACAAACGTGTGAAAACTATAATAGAGATATGTGTGAAAAAGAGAATAAAAAAAGATAAAGATGATCCGGTCGGGGGGAAGCCGGGCGAGAAAGGATTATCTATGAAATTTTTGAACAAGCTTGAGCGTAAATTTGGCCGGTATGCCGTTCCAAATCTGATGCTCTACATCATTATTCTGAATGCGGCAGGGCTTTTGATTACCATCATGTATCCGCAAGCACAGTACTATCTGTGTTGGTCCACAAGTGCCATTCTTCATGGACAGATCTGGCGAATTGTTTCATTTATTCTTGTGCCATACACGACAAGCCCTGTTAATTTTTTGATTTTTGCATTTTTGTATTATTCGATTTCCCAGACGCTTGAGCGTGTATGGGGATCTTTCCGCATGGATATGTACATCATTACTGGTCTGCTTGGAACAATTGTGGCAGCGTTTCTGGTGTACTTTGTGTTTGGTGTGGAGATGGGTATGCAGGTCAGCATCTCTTACCTTAGCAACTCATTATTTTTAGCGCTGGCAGCTACTTTCCCGGATGTGCAGTTTTTGCTGTTTTTCATTATTCCGATCAAGGCAAAGTGGATGGCACTTTTGAGTGCAGTAATGTACCTCTATGATCTGATGCAGGTTGTAAACGGATTAGGCTGGATGCCGTATGGTTTTGCAATGCTGATCATGATTGTATTTTCACTTATAAATTTTATACTTTATTTCCTCGGCACGAGAGATCTTCAGCGGATCAACCCCAAAGAGGTACATCGAAGAAGAGATTTTCAAAAGAAGATGGGGGAGAGGGAACAAAGCGGCAGGCCACTGCATAAGTGCACCGTCTGCGGAAGAACAGATAAGGATTTTCCAGATCTGGAGTTTCGTTATTGTTCAAAGTGTGACGGCGCTTACGAGTATTGCAGCGAGCATCTTTATACGCATAAGCACATTGTTGCACATTCGTATGATAAGCAGTAATATGACAGGCAGTAATTGGCAGCGTTTGTAAACGTGCAAAAAAATCGAATGGAGAAGAAAAAAAAGAGTATGAAGAGAACAAAAATTGTTTGTACTATGGGTCCGAAAACAGAGAATGTTGAGCTTTTGAAGGAAATGATCAAAAGCGGCATGAATGTTGCCCGTTTCAACTTTTCTCATGGAAGCCATGAGGAGCATGCAGGCCGTATGGCACTTGTTGAGGAAGCAAGAAAAGCTGTGAATATTCCTGTTGCCACTATGCTTGATACGAAGGGACCAGAAATTCGTACTGGAAGCGTACCAGGGGATAAGAAGGTTACGCTTGTAGAAGGACAGGATTTTGATCTTACAATTGATCAGAGCGTAGAGACAACACAAAAAAGCGCATCTATTACCTATGAAGGTCTTGTTGCAGATGCTGAAATTGGCTGCCGTATTTTGATTGATGATGGTTTGATTGAGTTAAAGGTTATTTCTAAGGAAGAAAATGTTCTGCACTGTACAGTTGTAAACGGCGGTGAGTTAGGCTCTAAGAAGGGTGTAAACGTACCGAATGTAAAGATCAATCTGCCAGGAATTACTGAGAAGGATAAGAAGGATATCTTATTTGGTATTGATCAGGGATTTGATTTTGTGGCAGCATCATTCGTAAGAAATGCAGCTTGTATCGAGGAAATCCGCGATATTTTAAATATTCATGGAAGCAGAATGCGCATCATTGCAAAGATTGAGAGCGCAGAGGGTATTGAAAATATTGATGAGATTTTGCAGGCAGCAGACGGCATCATGGTTGCAAGAGGTGATCTTGGTGTTGAAATTCCGGCAGAATTAGTTCCTCATATCCAAAAGACAATCATCGATAAGTGTAATGAGGTACAAAAGCCAGTTATCACAGCTACTCAGATGCTTGATTCTATGATACGTAATCCACGCCCTACAAGAGCAGAGGTTACTGACGTTGCAAATGCAATCTATGATGGAACAGATGCTGTTATGCTTTCAGGTGAGACAGCAGCAGGACGTTATCCGCTTGAGGCAGTTCGCATGATGGCAAAGATTGCAGAGTCATCTGAGCCATATCTTGATTATCGTACTTATAACCGCAGAGATGTAAAGCGTTCTGATCATGTGATTTCAAACGCACTCAGCAGTGCAACAGTACGTACAGCAGAGATTCTTAATGCAAAGGCAATCATTGTGCCAACGATGCATGGATTTACTGCAAATCTGTTGTCAAACTGGAGACCAAAATGCCGTATCATTGGTATGTCTCCAAATTGGGATGTTTTACGTAAAATGCAGTTGAATTGGGGCGTAACACCGGTTAAGGCTATGAGGGAGACTGATACCGATGAGCTGATTGAGCATTCCGTAAATACTGTAAAGGAAATGGGCTATATTGAGTCCGGAGATACCGTTATTGTTACAGTTGGCGTAAAGCATAAGAATCAGCCAAGCTACGCAATCGGCGAGACAAACAATATGAGAGTAATCGTAGTCAATTGATTTAACAGTTCATTCGAGTGCAATTGTTTAGGAAAAAACATGCTTGCATGTTTTTTCTAAACATTGCACTCGAAAGGAGCGCCATTTCATGAGCAAAATAGCTGCGAAGCAGCGAAAAGCCTGTTAGGGCGGTTTTGCGAATGAATAATGGCGCGGATGAACTGTAACGATAGGATAAAGAAGTACACAGCGAGGAGAGACACATTATGGAAAAAAAACCGTTCGTAACATTAGAGCAAGTAAAAGAGATGGCTGCATCATATCCGACTCCATTTCATCTGTACGATGAAAAAGGAATCCGCGAGAATGCCAGAAAGCTAAAGGCTGCGTTTGCATGGAATCCAAACTTCCATGAATATTTTGCTGTAAAGGCAACGCCAAACCCGTACATCATGGATATCTTAAAGTCAGAGGGAATCGGCGCAGACTGTTCATCTTATACAGAGCTTTTGATGTCAGATGCTGTTGGTCTTAAGGGTCATGATATCATGTTTTCTTCTAACGTAACACCGGCAGAGGATTTTAAAAAGGCTGCTGAGCTTGGTGCAATCATTAACTTTGATGATGTGTCTCTTATTGATTTCTATGAGGAGATTGGCGCACCATTTTTAGAGACAATGTGCTGTCGTTATAATCCGGGCGGAAACTTTACGCTGCATAATGAGATTATGGATACGCCTAAGGATGCAAAGTATGGCATGACAAAGGAGCAGATGAAGGAAGCTTTTACAAAGTTAAAGGCACATGGCGTTAAGCACTTTGGAATCCACGCATTTTTAGCATCAAATACAGTAGCACTTGGCTACTATCCGAAGCTGGCAAGAATTTTATTTGAGCTGGCTGTAGAGCTGTCGAAAGAGGTTGGCGTTCATATCGCATTTGTAAATCTTTCAGGTGGTGTCGGTATTGCATATCGCCCAGATCAGGAACCAAATGATATCATGGCAATCGGTGCAGCTGTAAAAGAGGCATATGATGAGGTTCTTGTTCCGGCAGGAATGGATGATGTTGCTATTTTCACAGAACTTGGTCGTTTCATGCTTGCACCATATGGCTGTCTTGTAGCAAAGGTGCTTCATGAAAAGCATATCTGGAAGGATTATGTCGGACTTGATGCGTGTGCAGCAAATCTGATGCGTCCGGCAATGTATGGTGCTTATCATCATATCACTGTACTTGGCAAAGAGAATGAGCCGTGTGATCATATGTATGATGTGACAGGCGGTTTATGTGAGAACAACGATAAGTTTGCAATCGACCGTATGCTGCCAAAGATCGACATCGGAGATTATGTTGTAATTCATGATACAGGTGCGCATGGATTTTCAATGGGCTATAATTATAACGGCAAATTAAGAAGTGCAGAGCTTTTACTTAAAGAAGATGGCACTGTAAAGCAGATTCGCCGTGCAGAGACACCGCAGGACTACTTTGCAACGCTTGATTATCCGGGCTTGAAGGACGAAAAATAAAAACAAAAATTAAAGCCTCGGCTGGTTTGCAGCTGGGGTTTTTATTTGTCGAAAATTGCGTTAAATTTCCACTTCACAAAACATGTGTTTTGGTGTATTATAAAGAGGAATCGAAAAATATCTTGTTGACAAAAGTGTCGAACTGGTGTATTATATAGTATAGACACGAACATGCGTTCATAAAAGCGTACAGACTATTCTGTACAGAAAGAGGTAAGATTTGGATAAGAATAATCAGGAAAAGCTTAAGGCATTGGACGTTGCGTTAACTCAGATTGAGAAGGCTTACGGCAAGGGTGCCGTTATGAAGCTGGGCGATTCTGGTGCAAATATGAATATTGAGGTTGTACCGACAGGTTCCCTTAGTCTTGATATTGCACTTGGACTTGGCGGACTGCCGAAAGGTCGTATTATTGAGATTTACGGACCAGAATCAAGTGGTAAGACAACTGTTGCTCTTCATGCAGTTGCAGAGGTTCAGAAAAGAGGCGGCATTGCAGGCTTTATTGATGCTGAGCATGCACTTGATCCTGTTTATGCAAGAAATATTGGTGTTGATATTGATAATCTCTACATATCTCAGCCGGATAATGGAGAACAGGCACTTGAAATCACTGAGACGATGGTTCGCTCAGGTGCTATTGATATTGTGATTGTCGATTCTGTTGCAGCGCTTGTTCCAAAGGCAGAGATTGATGGCGATATGGGTGATTCCCATGTGGGTCTTCAGGCAAGACTTATGTCACAGGCACTTCGTAAGTTGACAGCAGCAATCAGCCGTTCCAATTGTATCGTAATTTTCATCAATCAGCTGCGTGAGAAGGTTGGCGTTATGTTTGGAAATCCAGAGACGACTACTGGTGGACGTGCACTTAAGTTCTACTCATCTGTTCGGCTTGATGTGCGCCGTGTAGAGTCCTTGAAGCTGGCAGGTGAGGTAATCGGAAACCATACAAGAATTAAGGTAGTAAAAAATAAGATTGCTCCGCCATTTAAAGAAGCAGAGTTTGATATAATGTTTGGAAAGGGTATTTCCAAAGAAGGCGATGTGCTTGATCTTGCAGTGAATTTAAATATCATTGTTAAGGCAGGTGCATGGTTCTCCTATAATGATGCAAAGATTGGCCAGGGACGTGAGAATGCGAAGATTTATTTGTCACAGCATCCTGATATCATGGCTGAGGTTGAGAATAAGGTACGTGCACACTATAACCTTCCGCTTAAGGATGCAGAGCCGACAGCACTAGCAGAGTCAGGGGATGATGCAGAGTGAAGCAGTGGGAGACAAGCGAGCTGTATCGCGAGGTAAAGAGCCGTCCGTCTGAGGACGGTTCTTTGCCTTTTCAGAAAGATTCAGAAGGTTTTAACACCGAGGCAAGAAGACGCTGCCTGCATCTTCTCGAGTACAGTCCACGAACCATTTATCAGCTGAAAAAACGCCTAATGGACGATGGTTTTTCGGCAGAACAGGCAGATGATGCTATTCGTTACGCCGAAAGCTTTGGCTATGTGGATGATGGAAATTATGCTATGGAATATGTTCGGACTGGCTGTCAGAAAAAGAGCAGGCGTCAGCTTTATATGCAGCTTTCAAGCCGCGGTGTGGATAAGGAATCGATTGAAGATGCACTTGAGGCCTATGCAGATGAGCAGGAAAATACGGTGCACCGTCTGGCACGAAAGCGTCTTATGCAAAAGCCACCTCGCACAGAAGAAGATTTTTTAAAGGCAGTAAAAAGTCTTGTATCAAAAGGATTTCCGTACGAAATGGCAAAACGTGCTGTCTGGGAGCTGCGTGATGAGTATGGTTCTACAAATAAATAGGCAAAGAAAGGCTGGATGTATGTTGGATTCCACAAAACGTCTTGACTTTTATAAATGAATCGTATAAAATTATACTGTTGCCTGTTTATATATGAAATATAAACCGTACAATGAAAATTTCATAAAGGAGGTGCTCCTGTGGTTCCTATTATTATTACAGCAGCGGTTACTGCAGTGATTGTTGCTGTTATCGTCTGGTTCGTCGCAACCGGCATCCAGCAGTCCAAGTACAAAGCGACCGTTGGAAGTGCGGAGGAGAGATCCAGAGCAATAATAGACGATGCTCTTAAGACCGCAGAAAGCAAAAAACGCGAGGTGCTTCTTGAGGCGAAGGAAGAAAACCTGAAAGCTCAAAATGAACTCGAAAAAGAGATCAAAGAACGCCGAAGCGAATTGTCCAGAATGGAAAAGCGTGCTGTCAATAAAGAAGAGACGCTTGACAGAAAGACAAGTATTTTAGAAAAGCGGGAAGCGGGCCTGAATGCAAAGGAAGAAAGCCTGAACAGAAAACATGCAAAGGCTGACGAACTTACGGCACAGATTTCTCAGGAACTGGAACGTGTTTCAGGTATGACCTCCGAACAAGCAAAAGAGTTTTTATTCAAGAGCGTGGAAAACGAAGTAAAACTTGACACTGCAAAGATGATTAAGGAGATGGAGGCAAAGGCAAAGGATGAGGCATCCGCGAAGGCAAGGGAATATGTAGTGACTGCCATTCAAAGATGTGCTGCCGATCATGTAGCAGAGACAACAATCTCAGTTGTTCAGTTGCCAAATGATGAGATGAAGGGAAGAATTATCGGACGTGAAGGAAGAAATATTCGTACCCTTGAGACGCTTACCGGAGTAGAGCTTATTATTGATGATACACCGGAAGCAGTTGTTTTGTCCTCTTTTGATCCTATGAGAAGAGAAGTGGCAAGAATCGCTTTGGAAAAGCTGATCCTTGATGGCCGTATTCATCCGGCAAGAATCGAGGAGATGGTGGAGAAGGCGCAAAAAGAAGTTGAAGTAATGATTCGTGAAGAGGGAGAGGCAGCACTGCTTGAGGTGGGTGTTCATGGCATTCATCCAGAGCTTGTAAAGCTTTTAGGACGCATGAAGTTCCGCACAAGCTACGGTCAGAATGCGTTAAAGCATTCAATCGAAGTTGCTCATCTTTCAGGACTGTTGGCCGCAGAGATGGGGTTAGACGTCCGTATGGCAAAGCGTGCCGGATTGTTACATGACATTGGAAAGGCAGTAGACCATGAGATGGAAGGCTCACATATTCAGCTGGGAGCCGAGCTGTGCCGCAAGTACAGAGAGTCCCAGATTGTGATCAATGCCGTTGAGTCCCACCATGGCGATGTAGAACCAACCTCTTTAATTGCATGCATCGTTCAGGCCGCAGATACAATTTCTGCAGCAAGACCAGGTGCAAGAAGAGAAACTCTCGAAGCGTACACGAATCGTCTGAAGCATTTGGAGGAGATTACCAATTCGTTTAAGGGAGTTGAGAAATCCTATGCAATTCAGGCGGGCCGAGAGGTTCGGATTATGGTTATTCCGGAACAGGTGTCAGATGCTGATATGGTTATTCTGGCCAGAAATGTTTCAAAGCAGATTGAAGCAGAGTTGGAGTATCCTGGACAGATCAAGGTAAGTGTGATCAGAGAGTCCAGAGTTACCGACATAGCAAAGTAATGACAAAAGGTGTTGTGAGAGCAGCACCTTTTTTCTTTTATATCACTTTCGCATATTCTCTTTTTACCCAGCATAAAATATAGTTGCGTGATAAGCTTTGCTTAGGGGGGAGGTGTGCGATGGATCTTAGGAGAAATTCTTTACTTTACAGCTTGCCGATTGTAATGTTTGTAGTAGGGATTTTTATTGGAACAGCAGTCAGTATTTGGCGCTCAGCGTATTTATATAAGCAAACGATCTGCTATCTTCCGGCAGTTCATCTTCAAATCAAACAGGCAGGTTTTCCTTCTGGCTTTTTGAAGTATGTTTGCCGCCTTCGCCTGCCCGTTTTTTTGATGATAGCAGTGTCAGCTTTAACAAATGCTGCACCAGCTGCCTTTGCAGCAATCGCCTTTATTTCTGGTGTATCAGCAGCAGTTATAATCACATCAGCAACGATGCTTTTTGGCATCACAGGAATATTGCAGGCTCTGGCTCTTTTTCTGCCGCACTTTATCTTTTATATTTTTGGATACTGGGCACTTTACGAGCTAGCCTATAAACGCAGCGAATTTAGATTAGGAGAGCAAATCGGGATTTTATTTCGCATAGCGCTGATATGGGCTGTAGGGATAGGAAGCGAGGTGCTGTTGGCGCCTCTTGTAGTTACAAAAATATTTGTTGCATAGCCCTGAGGCGAATGGCTTTCACGAGACGGACACTTGAAGCAGGTCTTTCAAAGTAATGTATAATAAAAAAGAACATAAAAGGAACCTGCGGAGTTTGGTCCGTCGACGAAACCATTGCGCCGAAGGGCTTTTATAGCATGACGCGTGAATTGAAAAAACTTGTGCAAAAGAAGGCTTGCAAAATATAAGCAAACATGCTAAGATACAAAGTTGGAAGCGGCAACGTTTGTTTTGTTGTACGAGAGTACAGAAAGGTATGGTTACACAATGACAAAAATTGATATTATTTCAGGTTTCCTGGGAGCAGGAAAGACAACCTTAATAAAGAAACTTTTACAGGAAGCATTAAATGGCCAGAAGGTCGTTTTGATTGAGAATGAGTTTGGTGAGATCGGCATTGACGGCGGCTTTTTAAAGGACGCTGGAATCCAGATTACTGAGATGAACTCAGGCTGCATCTGCTGCTCACTTGTAGGTGATTTTGGCGCTGCTTTAAAGAAAGTAGTTGAGCAGTATCATCCAGACCGCATTATTATTGAGCCATCAGGCGTAGGCAAGCTGTCTGATGTTATCGCAGCTGTTATGAACGTTGCAGGTGAGATTGATCTTGACTTAAACAGCTTTGTAACAGTTGCAGATGCGACAAAGTGCAAGATGTATATGAAGAACTTTGGTGAGTTCTATAACAATCAGGTTGAGAGCGCAAACACCATCATCTTAAGCAGAACTCAGGGAATGAAGGAAGAAAAGCTGGCTCAGGCAGTTTCCATGATTCAGGAGAAGAATGCAAAGGCAAGGATCATTACCACTCCGTGGGACGAGCTGACAGGTGAGCAGATTCTGGCTGTTATGGAGCAGGGTCATTCACTGGCAGAGGAGCTGATGGAAGAGGCTATGAAGCTTCATGAAGAAGAGGAGCATGAGCATCATCACCACGATCATGATGACGACGAGTGCGATTGTCACGAGCATCATCACGATCATGACGAGCATGAGCATCATCATGACCATGACGAGCATGGCGAGGAGTGCACATGTGGTTGCCACGATCATGATCATCATCACCATCACCATCATCATGCAGATGAGGTATTTACAAGCTGGGGCAAGGAGACTCCTAGAAAGTATACAAAGGAAGAGCTTGATGAAATTCTTGTTAAGCTGTCTGAGGAGACCGAGTTTGGTATTATCTTAAGAGCAAAGGGAATGCTGCCGGCAGCAGATGGCACATGGCTGTATTTCGACCTTGTTCCGGGTGAGTATGAGATCCGTAATGGTGCACCGGATTACACAGGAAGACTTTGTGTAATTGGTTCTAAGATGGATACCGATAAGTTAGAAAAGCTGTTTAAGCTGTAAGCGATAAAAAAGTAGAGAAACATGGCGATAGAGTTGCCAATCCTGTAATAAGGTGAGGCAGCTCTTCGTTATAAAAGCGTTAGAAAGGGAAGACAGTAACATGGCAAATGAGATACCAGTATATATGATCACCGGATTTCTGGAAGGCGGAAAGACATCATTTTTGAAATTTACGCTGCAGCAGGATTATTTTAATGATGGATCTAAGACACTTTTAATCCTTTGCGAAGAAGGAGAGACAGAGCTTGATCAGAAATTTATGGACAAGTATCATGTTGTGACAGAGACAATCGAGGAAGAGAGTGAATTAAACAGAGAGTACTTCCGTGAGGTAGGAAAGCGCCACAAGCCAGATCGTGTTATTATCGAGTATAATGGTATGTGGTCTCCAAAGAATATTACACAGCTTCCATTTCCATACTCATGGGAACTGTATCAGACGATCACTGTTCTCGACGGAAGCACCTTCCAGCTGTACTTAAATAATATCAAGTCACTTGCAATGGAACTTTTAACATACACTGATATGGTTGTTTTCAATCGCTGTACACAGGAGACGCCAATTGATACATTCAATCGTTCAATCAAGGCAGTAAACCGCCGTGCAGAGGTGATGTTTGAGACAAAGGATGGAGAGACTTTGCAGCCAGAAGATGTACTTCCTTATGACCGCGATCAGGATGTGATTCATCTTGAGGATGAGGATTACGGTATCTGGTATATTGATGCACAGGATAATCCAGATGAGTATGTCGGAAAGACCATTGTGTTCAAGGCAATGGTTATGAAGAATAAGGAGTTCCCGGCAGATGTGTTCGTTCCAGGAAGAAATGCGATGACATGCTGTGCCGATGATATTCGTTTCCTTGGCTTTGTCTGCAAGTATAAGGATACAGCGAGCTTAAAGAGACGTCAGTGGGTAATGGTCACTGCAACGTTTGAGTGGGAATATTCTGATCTTTATGGCGAGAAGGGACCGGTGCTTCGTGCGACTGAGGTTGCTCAGACAAGTGCACCGAAGGAAGATCTTGTATACTTCTAAAAAGTGTTGAATTATTAAAATTAGAGTTAATTAAAGTTAATATGAAAACCCCATCAGCTTATTAGGTAAGCCGATGGGGTTTTTCAAAACAACATAACCTTTGCACGTAGCTCTATTATTTTAGCTTTTCTGATCAAGCTAGTACAATTAGCGATGCTTTGTCTCGCAGTAGATACAGCGATATACTTTATTTTCTTCATCTGTCAGATCAAATACGTGTGGCAGCTCCTGCTCAATGGAGGTGATGCAACGCGGATTCTTGCAGTGAATTACGTTTGTGATACGCTTTGGAAGACGAAGGATCTTCTTTTCAGAGATCACGCCATCTTTGATGATGTTAACGGTAATCTTGTGATCAATGTAGCCGAGTGCGTCAAGATCAAGCAGATCTAAGCTGCCCTCGATCTTGATGATATCCTTGCGGCCCATTTTGTTGCTCTTTGCATTTTTGATGATAGCAACCTGGCAGTCCAGTTCCTGAAGATTTAAATAATGGTAGATATCCATTGATTTTCCTGCCTGGATATGGTCGAGAACGACACCGTTATTAATACCACTGATGTTCAGCATAATATTCCTCCTCAAATTTCTTAGATTTTTTCAGGTGCAAGTCCGAGCAGTGTCAGAATAAGTGCCATGCGGACATATACGCCAAACTGAACCTGCTTAAAGTATGCAGCACGCGGATCGTTATCTACTTCTACAGAAATTTCATTTACACGTGGAAGTGGATGAAGAACGAGCATGTCATCCTTTGCCAGATCCATCTTTTCTTTTGTCAGGATATAGCAGTCCTTCATGCGGATGTAGTCTTCCTCATTGAAGAAACGCTCCTTCTGAACACGTGTCATGTAAAGAATATCAAGCTCTGGAAGAACATCATCCAGATTTGTTACTTCCTTAAATTCAAATCCCTTTAATACCTCATCACGGATGTAGCTTGGAACGCGAAGCTCCGGAGGGGAGATAAGAACAAATTTTACATTTTTATAGCGAACCAGAGATTCAATCAGAGAATGAACGGTACGGCCAAATTTTAAATCGCCGCAAAGACCGATTGTCATGTTGTCTGTATGTCCCTTTAAGGTACGGATTGTGAAAAGATCAGTCAGCGTCTGAGTTGGATGCTGGTGTCCGCCGTCTCCTGCATTGATGACTGGGATGCTAGAAAACATGGAGGCAACCTTTGGAGCACCTTCCTTTGGATGGCGCATTGCACAGATATCGGCATAGCATGATACAACACGGATTGTATCAGCAACGCTCTCGCCCTTAGAAGCAGAACTGTTTTCGGCAGAAGAAAAGCCAATAACAGTACCCCCGAGATTAAGCATTGCTGATTCAAAGCTTAAACGGGTTCGTGTGCTTGGCTCATAGAAAAGTGTAGCAAGACGTTTGCCGTCACATTTGTGTGCATACTTGGTTGGATTTTCTTTAATATCATTAGCCAGATTTAAAATATTATCCAGCTCATCCATGGACAGATCCAATGGGTTTAATAAGTGTCTCATAGAGAATAACTCCTTTCCGATTGTATGACTCATTTGATTCACGGGTATTATATACCAGAAAGAACAAAATTGGAAGAGAAAATTAAAAGTTCTTTAAAAAAAAAGGAAAAACTTGTATTTGACAAATCGGTATGATAAAATAAGAACTGTCTGTACAATTGTGAATTTACAGACATTGGCTCTAAAATTAAAATGAAGAAAGAGTAGGAATGAAAGAAAAAGAGTATGGGCGACAACGAAGAATTATCTGTTGATCAGGAGACTGTAGATCAGAAAGTGGATCAGCCAGAGATTGGTGATGAGCCGCAGCCGCAAAATTCCACAGATGACTTTGACCCGAAAAAGCACACACGTGTGCAGACAGGAGCAAATGGAGAGCTTTGCTTTCAGGGATTGACGCAGGCAGAGGTAGAAGCGCGTATTGCAGACGGACAGGTAAATGCCATTCAGGATTCAAGCAACCGCAGTGTTAAAGATATTGTGATGGGAAACACATTGACGTTTTTCAACTTTATCAATATCGTGCTGTTGGCACTAGTTTTATCTGTTCGCTCCTACAAAAACATGCTGTTCATCTTTATCATCATCGCAAATACGCTGATTGGTATTTTTCAGGAAATCAAGGCAAAGATTACGCTTGATAAATTGAAGATCCTGACAGTAAGTCATGTAGATGTAATACGTGATGGTGTGAAAAAGTCTGTAACAGTTTCAGAACTGGTAAAGGATGATGTTATTTTGCTAAAGAGCGGAGGACAGATTCCAGCGGACGGTGTGATTTTGGATGGAGAGGTGGATGTAAATGAATCTCTTTTAACAGGAGAGTCTGATTCAATCCATAAGACGTGCGGCAGCAAGGTGCTTTCGGGAAGCTTTGTGACATCAGGAAAGGCAATGTGTCTTCTGACAGAAGTTGGACATGATTGTTATATGGAAAAGCTTTCGTCAGAGGCAAAACAGTTTAAGCGCTATAAGACAGAGCTGCAGAGAAATCTGGATACGATCTTAAAGTTTATCAGTATCATTATTGTACCGCTTGGCATTATATTATTTGCAAAGCAGTATTGGATCTCAGGCAGCACCTATGAGCAGGCAGCACTTGATACAGTGGCTGCAGTGCTTGGTATGATCCCGGAAGGTCTTGTACTTTTGACTAGTGTGGCGCTGGCACTTGGTGCAGTTCGTTTGGCGAGACGAAGCACACTTGTTCGTGAGCTGTTTTGTATCGAAACTTTGGCGCGTGTAGATACGCTTTGTCTTGATAAGACAGGAACAATCACAGAAGGTCATCTCTGCGTACAGGGTGAGGAATCAGTAAAGGAAGACGTTGATTTAGAGCAGCTGATGGGCAGAATGGTTGCAGCACTTGGAGATGAAAATGAGACATTTCAGGCGCTTCGTCAGCATTACAAGAGAAACCAGTCAACAAACACAAAGCTTGTGCTTCCATTTTCGTCAGAGCGCAAGTTCAGTGGTGTTGTGTTTGAGGGAGAAGGAACGTACCTTATGGGTGCATACCAGTTTATTTTCCCGCAGGCAGATCCGGCAGTGCTTGAAAAGATTGCAGAATATGCAAGTCAGGGTCTTCGTGTGCTGACAGTTGCGCACAGTCCAAATGAGATGACAGATTATACGTTAGCAGAGGACTTTGAGATTGTTGGTTTCGTCTTCATGACAGATGTTGTTCGTAAGAATGCACCTGACATTTTGGGTTATTTTGAGGAGCAGGGTGTTGACTTAAAGGTAATCTCAGGTGATGATCCTGTAACGGTAGCGGCAATTGCAGCACGCGCCGGATTAAAGGATGCCGACAAATATATAGATGCGACAACGATCCATACTGATGAGGAAATGGAGGATGCCATCTTAAAATATTCAGTTTTTGGACGTGTTACTCCAAAGCAAAAGCAGCAGATGGTAAGGCTTCTAAAGCAAAATGGCCGTACAGTGGCTATGACTGGTGATGGTGTAAACGATGTGCTTGCACTCAAGGATGCTGATGTTAGTATTGCGATGGCATCAGGAAGTGAGGCAGCAAAAAATACAGCTAATCTGGTATTGTTAAATTCAGACTTTGCATCACTGCCACATATTGTAAATGAGGGACGACGTGTCATCAACAATATCAAGGCAGCAGCTTCAATGTTCTTAATTAAGACAGGATTTTCTGTTTTGACAGCACTTTTGACAATCATTGTTGGACAGAATTATCCGTTCCAGCCGATTCAGCTGTCAGTCATCAACGGATGTGCAGTTGCAATTCCAACGATGCTTTTGCAGCTAGAACCAAGCTTTCAGAAGGTCAACAAGCATTTCTTCAGAGAGGTGCTTCGAATGTCAATGCCGGCGGCCATTACTATTACAGCAATGATTACTATTATAAACAATATTGGCCATTCAATTGGAACACCGCGTGAGATGCTTTCAACTGTATGTGTATTGGCAACGGGATGGGTTTATCTGATCACACTTCGTCAGGTATATTCGCCAATGACAGGATACCGCAAATTTGTTATTTATCTTATGCAGACAGCTTACCTTGTAGCAATGGTAATTGGTCAGCGTATTATGGAACTAGTTGGATTAAACTTTACATGCGTTATAGTCACATTGGCAGCAGTAAACTTCGCACCAATGATTATTGATCTTGCAACAAAGGGTTATGATAAGTTTTTCTATTGGTACGATCATCGCCATGATGTCAAGCCGCCAAAGCCGATAAAGGTAAAGACAAGACGATTTAGAGGTGTATAAGAAAAAAACATTATAAATAAAAAGTGCAGCAATTTGCGGATTGCTGTGCTTTTTTATTTATGTGCAAGGTTACAAGTTACGGGTGAGGCTATGCCATTAATATTGGTTTATCTGTGAATTGTAATTGTACAAGAATTAGCATGGAGTGTCTGCCATAGAATGAATAAAGGGTATAACCTGCAAGATTTAAGGTGGGGGAGTGCATGCGAGCAGCAATATATCTTAGACTGAGCAAAGAAGATAAACAGGAGAGCATTGAGAATCAGAGGGCTCTTTTAAGGAAGTATGCAAATGATCATGGTTTTTCTATTGTAAAAGAATATACAGATGAAGCAATATCAGGTTTAACAGATACGCGCCCTGGCTTTGCTAAGATGATGGAGGATGCCAGACAAGGTTATTTTGATGTGATTCTGGCAAAGAATCAGTCACGCTTTTCACGGAATTTTTTACATATTGAGCAGTACCTTCATCGGGAGCTGCCGCATCTTAATATTCGTTTTATTGGTGTGACGGACGGTGTAGATACAGGCAAAATTAATAATATTGCAGTGCGTCGAAGTGGAAAAAAGACGAGACAGATATATGCTCTTGTAAACGAGTGGTATTGTCAGGAGATTTCTGAAAATGTGCGGGAAATCTTGCATCAGAAGGTGCTTAGCGGTGAGTTTATTGGAAGCAGCGCTCCATTTGGCTATCAAAAGTCACCAGAGAATCCACATAAGCTGATATTAAAAGAACCAGAGGCATCAATTGTAAGAGAACTATTCGAGGCGTATGCGGCTGGCACATCAGTCAAAGAGCTTGTGAAGCACTGTCAGCAAAAAGCATATCCATCTCCAGATGCTAAAGCAGGATGGAGCAGCAGAAGCATTTACCGGATTTTAGCAAACGAGTGTTACACCGGGAAAATAGTGCAGGGAAAGACAAGGACAGTCAGCTACAAAAATCAAGCGAGGATACAGATTCCGCCAGAAGAGTGGATTAGGATAGCACATGTCCATGAACCGATTATATCAGAGGAAATGTTCTTTTTTGTACAGGAGAAAAAACACAGGCGCTTCACCGAGTAGGCATTTCGTAAAAATAACTGCGATCACACCATTTCCTTCTTCCCATGTTGCAGGCATTATCGCAGGTGACGGCACGCTTTCTGGAGGTCATATTCAGGGAATTGCACCGCAGGCTTTCATTGTGTCTGTACGTGTTCTTGATGCTCACGGAAAAGGAAGGCTGTCTGCTATGCTGGAAGGCATTCGCTGGCTTAAAGAAAATGGGAAACGCCTTGGTATACAAATTGTAAATATCTCAGTAGGTTCAGTCAAAAAACAAAAGGAAAATTCGCAGCTTGTCCAGGCTGTTGAATCGCTTTGGGATAGTGGTCTTGTGATTTGTTCAGCGGCAGGCAACGAGGGTATGCAGCAGCATAATATTACATCGCCGGGAATAAGCAGAAAAATTATCACTGTTGGTTCCTGCGATGATAAAGAAATGATTGATGAGGGTGGAAGATTCTATCATAATTATTCAGGAAGAGGACCGACAATTGCCTGTATTTGTAAGCCAGAGATCGTAGCACCTGGAACAAATATTGTGGCAACAAATGCAATGAAGGGGGAAGATGATCGCCCTTATACAGTAAAGAGCGGAACAAGCATGTCTACGCCTATGGTATCTGGTGCAGCAGCTCTTTTATTGGAACGTTATCCCAAAATGACAAATACAAATGTGAAGCTAAAGCTTTGGAAAAGTGCGAAAAATCTAGGTTTGCCGCGCAGTCATCAGGGGTGGGGACAGCTTGATATAAGTCATTTACTTGAATAGTGCTTGCATAATACAAACAAATAATGTATAATGACCAACAGAAAATGAAAAATGGAAGGCGTAAGAAAGGTTACGTATTATGAAGCAAACAATGAAAAGAATAACGGCAGTACTAGTAGCAGTATGTCTTTGCATGCTGTCTGTCGTATCCGTATTTGCACAGCAGGATGGTCCTGATGTCAAGGCGGAGGCATACTGTGTAATTAACAGAAAGGACGGCTCCATTGTATATTCAAAAAATATGGATGACCGTTACTACCCGGCAAGTATCACGAAAATTATGACGGCACTTGTCACACTTGAGCATTGTACTGATCTTGACGATACTGTTGTATTTAACAGTGAGGTTATGGATTCTATCAGCAGCAACAGCTCTACATTAAATCCAGTGGCAATATTGGACGAGGAGATGACAGTGCGTGATGCGCTGTTTGGCCTTATGCTTAATTCCGCAAATGAGTGTGCGAGCGCGCTGGCAGTTTATACGGCAGGCTCCATTGACGCATTTGTTGAGATGATGAATGAGAAGGCACAAGAGCTTGGTGCAGTCAATACACATTACATGAATGCGCATGGACTAGATGATGATGATCATTACACAACAGCTCACGATATGGCGATTATTTTTGATGCAGCATTGAAAAATGATGTATTTCGCTATGTTGATTCAACAGCAGCCTACACGATTCCGGCAACAAACAAGTATGGTGAGAGAAATTGTACCAGCACAAATCAGCTGATTAATGGTGCACGTCCATATGAAGGTGTGTATGCAGGAAAAACAGGACATACTGCAAATGCAGGACGTACATTAGTTACAGCAGCATACCGTGATGGCATGGATCTTATCTGTGTAATCATGAAATCAGATAATGATAATTTCTACAGTGATACAGAGACATTATTAGACCATGCATTTTTAAAGGTGCAGGGAAACGAGCAGGAAGTATATGCAGCGGCAGATGACTCTGTAATGGCTCAAAATGATCTGGCTTCCGGATTAAATGTGCGTCAGTATCCAAGCACATCAGCACCAAGAATTGCTTCTTTAATGCCAGGCAATGCAGTTCACCGCATTGGAACATTTGGAAACTGGAGTCAGGTTGAGACACCAAATGGTGTTGGTTATGTCTCTTCACAGTATCTTATTTTCCAGGATGGTACACCTGTCGGAACATATGAAGTTGTAAATACACTGACAGATGATCAGAAGTCTGCAGCACCTGTTCTGGCTTCACAGGAGTCAGATAAGGCAGAGGTGACAAGCAGTGAGGAGTCTGTCGAAGCCACGCAGCCTGAATCACAGGCACAGGAAAATGAAAGCAATGAAGCAGAGACAAACGCACAGAATCAGCAGGTAACAACTGCAGCAGCAGGTCCTACTATTCCGCATCAGACATACCGCTATCAGCTTACCATTAACAATTTAACAATAGTCATCATTGGTGTTATCTTTGCGATTGCAATTGTTGTTGCAATTCTTGCAGTTACATTAATCAGAAGACGAAACAAAGACGATGATGATGATGTGTATGAGCAGGAAGCAGGAAACGACGAAGAAAAAGAAATTGTTCCAACGCCTATATCTGCACAGGAAAAAGTGCAGCGTGCACAAAAGACAGCGAAGGAACACGTAAAGCAGAGTGCAAAAGAGCAGGAAGCACGAAAGAAGGCAGCTAAGAATAAACGTCCGATAGAGGAAGCAAAAGAAGAGTCAAAAGAAGAAGCAGTGCCAGTACAGGATACACACACTGTATGGGAGCCACAGGAAATTGAGGAAGCCGAATGGGACAATGATCCAGAGCAGGAAAATGCAGAAGACGAAGGCTTTGTTGATGAAAGCGGTGAAGAAACTTTGCAAGAGTACGAAGACGAGTATCAGGAAGAAGCATATGATGACTACGACGAGTACGAAGAATATTCCGACGAGGATGACTGGGGCGATGAAATTCTAGAAGATGACTGGGATGAAGAATAAGAACAGAAAAAAATGTAATGATTACTTGATTTTTCTGCAAAATATGTTATACTAACAATAGATCCTGGGGTGTACGAAGTCTTGCTTTTATTTGAACCTACATGACTTAATACGGGATTCCTATATTGTCAGGCAGATGTCAGGCCTCCGTTGTGCAGTGGAAGGCAGAAGTTTGATTGCGGTTGCCCACCTAGCATTAGCTAGGCGTCAAATGGGCAGGGACGGCACTCTGGGATAGTACAAAAGATAAAATTATAACGTACGAAGGCATTACAGCAGAATATTCTGCAGTAGTGCCTTCTTTCTTTTCTTGTGTAAACATTAAAAACAGGCGGCAGAGGTGTCAGCATGAAAAATTTCCGCGTGAGGCGTATTCATATCGTCTGCCTGGCTATTGCAACGGCAGAGATCTTGATCGCAGCTTTTGTGTTGTGGAAAAATGCTATTTGGAATGAAACACAAATCCAGACGGCAAATAAACAAAGTGTTTTGTCAGAGACACAAGAAGAAACAACGTCTGATATACAGGAAAATGAAAAAACAGCGACTCAAAATCAGGAAGAAACAAAACCAACTGAGGAAGCTGTATCTTCGATGCCTTCTATGCGCGTTAAGTTGAAAAATTCAGACAACACCTCATTTGAGCATGCCAAGGTAATCATAACATGCCCAGATACATTTCATATACAGTCTGGCACAAAGGAGCAGATTTTTACCGGCGGACAGACTGTTACTATTACACCGGAGCATCCGTTTTTTCAGGAAGGATCGATTCGTGTGGCATCGGAGGGCGGCTTCGTTATAATTGACAGTATTTTAAGGCGCGGCATCAGCCATGAATATGAAGGTGTTCTTGATTTATATCTTAGTGAACAGGGCATTGTGATTGTAAATGAACTTCCGCTTGAGGATTATGTTTCAAAGGTAGTACCAAGCGAGATGCCTGTTTCCTATGGATTAGAAGCAGCTAAGCTGCAGGCTGTATGTGCACGTACATATGCATATGAACGTATTCTTCACCAAAAAACGATTGATAATTATGGCTCATTTGCAGATGATTCTGTAGATTATCAGGTGTATAACAGTGCAGGCTATCAGGAGATTTCAGCGCAGGGAGCAAAGCTCACATCGGGCGTGATAATGACGCGTGACGGTGCGCCAATCGTGCCATATTATTTTTCAACATCATGCGGCTATACTTCAGATAATCTTGCCTGGTCTGGAAATCAGACGCTTCCTTATCTGAAATCACTTAATTTAACAGGAGAGCCAGATCGCGATATGACGGATGAGGCGACAGTCAGTGCATTTTTACAGGATCAGAATGCAGCTGGATTAGAGTCAAATATGGCATGGTACAGGTGGCGCTGTGAGATTCCTCTTGATGTAATGCAGGAGCTGTTTTTAAAACGTCTTCCAGCGCTTAGCGCCAGTCAAAGTGAATGTATCAAGGCAGAAGGAGAAAGCTTAGAAAAGATCATCAGCTCAACATTAACATCTGTGCAGGTGACTGGTCGTTTCGCCGGCGGCATGGCATCAGGACTTAAGCTTACATACGAAAAAGGAAGTGTCTTGGTGACAGGAGAGCTTGTTATGAGAAAGCTTTTAAGTGAACCTAATCGTACATATCAAAATAAATCAGAGGAAACAGTATCGCTAAGCGAAGGAAATTACCTTCCAAGTGCTTTTTTTTGTTTGATTCCAGTGACAAAGCAGGATACGATGACAGGCTATGTGATTTGTGGCGGCGGAAATGGACATGGTATTGGGTTATCACAAAATTGTGCGTACCAACTATTAGAGCAGGGAAAAACGTGGCAGGAGATTCTTTTGTTTTTTTATCAGGGGATTGCATTTGATACAATAACATGGTAAACTATCAAAGTGAATGTTTTCACATGAAGATATGTCAGCATTCGAAGCTGCAGGAGGAGGAAAATTATGACAAAAATAGCAATGACAACTCCATTAGTAGAGATGGACGGAGATGAGATGACCAGAGTTCTCTGGAAGATGATTAAGGACGAGCTGATTCTTCCGTTTGTTGATTTGAAAACAGAATATTATGATTTGGGACTTGAATACCGTGACCAGACACGTGATCAGGTAACGATTGACAGTGCGAATGCGACAAAGAAGTACGGTGTTGCCGTTAAGTGCGCAACGATCACTCCAAATGCGGCAAGAATGACAGAGTATAACCTGCATGAGATGTGGAAAAGTCCAAATGGAACTATTCGTGCTATTTTAGATGGAACTGTATTTCGTGCACCGATTCTTGTAAAAGGCGTAGAACCGCTTGTAAAAAATTGGAAGAAGCCAATCACAATTGCAAGACATGCGTATGGTGATGTCTACAAGGCAACTGAGATGAAGATTCCGGGACCGGGAAAGACAGAGCTTGTTTACACAAACGAAGCTGGTGAGGAGACAAGAGAGCTGATCCACAACTTTACAGGAGCAGGTATCATTCAGGGACAGCACAATGTCGTTGCTTCCATTGAGAATTTTGCACATTGCTGCTTTAGATATGCGCTTGATACAAAGCAGGATCTGTGGTTTGCGACAAAAGATACCATTTCCAAAAAGTATGATCACACCTTTAAGGATATTTTCCAGGAGATCTATGATCGCGATTATAAGGAAGCATTTGAGAAGGCTGGTATTGAGTATTTCTATACATTGATTGATGATGCTGTTGCAAGAGTAATTCGTTCTGAGGGCGGATATATCTGGGCTTGCAAGAACTATGATGGTGATGTTATGAGTGATATGGTAGCAACAGCATTTGGTTCTCTGGCAATGATGACATCTGTTTTAGTATCTCCGAATGGCTGCTACGAGTATGAAGCTGCTCATGGAACAGTACAGAGACATTACTATCAGTATAAGGAAGGAAAGAAGACTTCCACTAACCCAGTTGCAACAATTTTTGCATGGAGCGGTGCATTCAGAAAAAGAGGCGAGATGGACGGCTTAGAGAAGCTGTGTGATTACGCAGATAAGTTAGAGCAGGCAACTATTGATACAATCGAGTCTGGCATTATGACAAAGGATTTGTCTGCCATCACAACGCTTTCAAATGCACAGACAGTAACTAGTGAGGAATTTCTTAGTGCAATCAGAAGCAGATTGGAGGCATTGCTTGCATGAGTGTTCTGAGAGCAGGAAATACAACACTTGAGGATGGAAAGGTGCGAATCTGTGTACCAATTGCTTATGAAACAGAAAATGAGATTTTAGAAGAGTCTGTGCGCATTGGAAAAAGCAGTGTGGCAGATATTGCCGAGTGGCGTATCGATTGGTATCAGGACGTGTTTCAACCAAGAAAGAGAAATGCGCTTGCAAAAAAAATTCGTAAGAATCTGCAGGGAAAGCCGCTTTTAGTAACATTTCGAAGCAGACGAGAGGGCGGTGAAAGGGATATTACTCCCACAGCTTACCAGGCACTTCTTGATGAAATAATAGAAAGTAATAGTATAGAAAGCAATGTGGTTGACCTTCTTGATGTTGAGCTTAGTCAGGGAATGGCATGTGTACAGGAATTGATAAAACATGCACACCAGATGGGTATCGGTGTGATTGTATCACAGCACGATTTTAAAAAGACACCGGAAGCTTCAAATCTTATTACAACAATGGAGCAGATGGCAGGCTACGGCGCAGATGTCTGCAAAATAGCAGTGATGCCTCAGTCTCTTGCAGATGTGGCAGCGCTTCTTTTGGCGACAGGAACTATGAAGGAGAATCATCCAGAGACACTTTTAATTACAATGTCAATGGGGCGCACAGGATGTGTGAGCAGGCTTTGCGGCGGCTTATTTGGCAGTGTAATGAGTTTTGGAAGCATGGGAAAAGCCAGTGCACCGGGACAGGTATCAGCCAAAGAGCTGTCAGATGTGTTATGGGCAATTGAGCGAGCAGTTGAATAGTTATAATCTAAAAAAAGCAGTCAGTTGACTGCTTTTTTTAGATTTACTATAATTATGGTTTTACCTTTGGAAGTGTTTCAATAAATTCAGCGTTATTTTTTGTGTGTACAAAATGATTTAAAATTTGTTCAATTGCATCATCATTCTTTAGTCCGCTTATGCTTTTGCGGATAGTGGAAACAGCTGTAAGTTCATCTGGTGTCAGAAGCAGATCTTCACGTCTTGTTCCAGAACGGGTAATATCAATTGCCGGGAAGATACGGCGCTCAGACAGCTTTCTGTCTAATACAAGCTCCATGTTTCCAGTTCCCTTAAATTCCTCAAATACCATATCATCAAGACGGCTTCCAGTGTCAACAAGCGCAGTGGCAAGGATAGTAAGACTGCCGCCCTCACGCATATTTCTGGCAGCGCCGAAAAACTTCTTTGGCATATGAAGTGCAGCCGGATCAAGTCCTCCAGAAAGAGTGCGTCCGCTTGGAGTCACGGTAAGATTATATGCGCGAGCCAGACGAGTCAGGCTGTCTAATAAAACCATAACATCCTGCTTATGCTCAACAAGACGCTTCGCACGCTCAAGAACCATTTCAGCAACCTGCTTGTGATGTTCAGGTGTTTCATCAAATGTAGAATAAATTACCTCAACATGCTCTCCCTGAATGGATTCACGGATATCTGTAACCTCCTCTGGGCGCTCATCAATAAGAAGGATGATAAGATGCATGTCAGGATAATTGTGGGTAACAGCATTTGCAATCTCCTTTAAAAGCGTTGTCTTTCCAGCTTTTGGCGGGGAGACTATCATACCGCGCTGTCCTTTTCCAATAGGGCTGATCAGATCAACAATGCGAAGAGCAGTGGAGCCGCCTTCAACTTCCATAGACAGACGACTGTTAGGGAAAACAGGAGTAAGCTTTTCAAAATTCGGGCGGTGTGAGCAAAGCTCAGGATTAACACCATTGATTGTATTGATGCGAATCAAAGCATCATATTTATTATCATCTGGATTTGCTTTTTGGAAACCATCTACCATATCACCTGTTCTAAGGCCAAAACGACGAATCTGAGACGGCGCAACATATACGTCCTGCTGACCAGTTAAGAAGTTTGCAGAGCGAAGGAAACCAAAGCCTTCCTGTAAAACCTCAAGAATACCGCATGCCGGCTGGCATCCTTCTGGAAGAGCACCATCATTATCAAAGCGGTTTGCAAAATCATCACGCATTGCGTTATCAAAACGATTAGAATATTGAGCAGATGTATCTCTTGAATCAAAACGATTCTGACTGGAAAGCTCTGTTCTTGAATCAAAGCGATTGACAGCATCGGTACGGTTTGTCATATCGTTTCTGTTCATAGCATCATTTCTGTCATTTCGATTAAAGTCGGTACGGTTTTGATAGTCATTTCTGGAATCAAAACGGTTCTGGAAATCATTTCTATAATTATCGTAGCGGTTTGTATAATCTCTTGAAGAATTGTTATAGCGGTTCTGATAATCATTTCTTGAATCATAGCGGTTTGAGTAGTCATTTCTGACTGAAAAATCACTGCGGCCTGAAAAATCTCTTCCGGAATTATCAAAACGTCCCTGGGAATCATTTCTTGTATTATCAAAACGATTTTGAACATCATTTCTCGTAGAATCAAAGCGATTTGAGGAATCCATTCTTGTATTATCAAAGCGGCTTGTAGAATCTATTCTTGTATTATCAAAGCGTCCTTGGGAATCATTTCTTGTAGTATCGAAGCGGTTTACAGAATCCTCACGCCAGTTAGAATCAGGGCGACCGTTTCGTACACGTGGTTTACGCGGATGAACCGTGTGGGCGTTTGACTGGCGAAGATCCTTAAAGGAAGAGGAGGAATAGGAATTATTCCTGCTGTAAAAATTATTTCTTGCGGCAGCATAGGAAGCTGCAGAAGCAGCATAGGAGCGGCGCTCTCTTTGTGCTGTTGGATCAGCAAGTTTTTCAGAAGAAGAATCCTGTACATCATCAGAAGAAGATGGAGCAGAGCTCATTTGTGAAGAATCTGTCTCTGATAAAGCTGTCTTTGTATCAGTGGAATTTGTCTCAGAAGATGCCGATACAAGTTCGTTGTCGGATGAAGCCGTATCAGATGTTTGAACATTTTGTGTTTGCGGCGTCTGTGCCTGTTCCGGGCTAAGTTTTTCCAGAATTACATCAATCAGCTGCGCCTTGCGCAGAGTAGAAACGTTCTTAATGTGATTTTCTTTCGCAATCTGTTTTAGCTCAGTGAGCGGAAGTGATTTTAATTTTTCACGCATAAATAACCATGCCTTTCTCATGTTTTTGTCAGACAAAATACAAATTATAATATTTTTTTAATTTCACCTTTCGAAATGATGCAGCATTCGCATAGCTGCAGCGAAACATCGCACTATCATTATACGAATGAAATGGCAAAAAGTAAAGTAAAAAAATAAACCAAAACTTGACGAATGTATGTAAAATTGATATCATTATTCTATAATGCGTCACGTGTGAAGGAGGAAAAAGATGCTGTGGGGAGAAAAACCGTATTTTTCGCTTGATTATTACCTGAAGCAAACGTTTGGTTCAAAGACTTATAAGGCATCGTTAGATGCCGGTTTTACTTGTCCAAACAGGGATGGAACAATCGGGCGCGGCGGATGTATTTTTTGCAGCAGAGGCGGTTCGGGTGAATTTGCAGGCAGCAGAGCGCTGTCAATTAAAGAGCAGATCGACAGTCAGATTGAAAAGCTTGGCTCCTTTCATGCAAAGCAGTATATTGCATATTATCAGGCTTTTACAAATACATATGCAGATTTGGATTATTTAAGACGTGTCTATGAACCTTCTTTTTTACATGAAAAGGTTGCGGTGGTGGATATTGCGACAAGACCAGACTGTGTGGGAGAGGATGTTGTTTCACTTCTTTGTGAATATTCCAAAAGAAAGCCGGTGTGGGTAGAACTGGGACTTCAGACAATACATGAGGACACGGCAGCCTATATTAGACGTGGATATGATTTGACATGCTTTGAAAACGCATTAAAGCGTCTTAATGATGCACAGATTCCTGTAATCGTTCATGTGATACTTGGTCTTCCAGGCGAAGATAAGGAAAAAATGCTCGAAACTATTCGTTATCTGAATAATGCAGGGATCTTTGGAATAAAGCTGCAGCTTCTTCATGTGCTTGAAAATACTGACCTTGCAGATGAATTTCGTGCCGGAAAGTTTCAGACATTGTCTATGGAAGCATATGTGGATCTTGTTGTTTCCTGCATCGGTGCACTTTCACCTGATATTGTCATTCACAGGCTGACAGGAGATGGTCCGTCAAATCAGCTGATTTCACCGCTGTGGAGCAGGGCAAAGCGCAGTGTGCTTAACTGTATTCATCATGAATTGAAGACACAGGGAATATACCAAGGCTGCTTTTTAAAAGAGCAGGGCTGATATATAGAAAGGAACTATTGGATTATGGCAGAACCATTGACATTATATAAACTGATGATACTTTATTTATTGAAAAAGGTGAATTATCCGTTGTCAAACGGGCAGATGTCTGAGTTCTTTGTGAGTAAATCGTATACAGACTATTTTACCTTTCAGATGGTGATCAATGAACTGCTGGGAACCTCTCTGATTCACAAGGAAACAATCAGAAATACATCACGCTACGAGCTGACAAAAGAGGGCGAAGAGGTGCTCTTTTATTTTGAAAATAAAATAACAGGCGAAGTCAAGCAAGACATGGATGATTTCTTAAAGGAAAACAATTTTAAGCTTAGAACAGAAAATTCTGTGCTGGCCAATTATTATAAGAGTACGGCAAGCAATGATTTTGAGATTGATTGTGTCGTAAAGGAAGGCAAGAATACATTAATTGAGTTAAAGCTTTCGGCAGCGACAGAGGAGATGGCTGAAAAAATGTGCGACAATTGGGAAAAAGCAAGCAAAGAAATCTATGAGTTTGCCATGAAAAAATTGTTATAAAAATAATAAAATAAGTACTTGCACAGAGTAATGTTTTGTGTTATGATTTTATTGTTGCGTTATAAGCGCTGTGTTCGTACAGTGTCAAGTGCGCGTAAATTATTATGACTATGATGATGGTTGGGAACCATCACAAGGAAGAAGAGGTGAGCTCATGAAGGAAGGAATCCATCCAGAATATTATCAGGCAAAGGTTACCTGCAACTGTGGCAACGAGTTCGTTACCGGATCCACAAAGAAGGAGATCCACGTTGAAATCTGTTCTAAGTGCCATCCGTTCTACACTGGCCAGCAGAAGGCAACTTCCGCACGCGGACGTATTGATAAGTTTAACCGTAAGTATGGTTTAAAGAGTGAATGATGTTGACTGAAGCAGGTTGAGATTTTTATCTCAACCTCTTTTGTCGTTTAAGGACAAACAAAGGAGTGCGGATGAAGTCATCAGGAATTGGCGGCCAGGCCGTCATGGAAGGAATTATGATGCGAAACGGCAGCGAGTATAGTGTGGCTGTTCGCAAGGAAAATGGAGAAATTGAAGTAAAAAAAGAAACATACAAGGGCGTGGGATCAAAGTGTAAGCTGTTTCGTTTTCCATTTATAAGAGGAATCTTTAGCTTTGTGGATTCACTTGTACTTGGCATGAAATCTTTAAATTATTCAGCAAGTCTTTTTATGGAGGACGGCGAGGAAGAAGAACCGGGACGCTTTGAAAAATGGCTTCAGAAAAAGTTTGGCGATAAAGCAGAAAAAGTAATTATGGACCTGACCATGGTTATTTCTATCATATTAGCGATGGGGATTTTTATGGTATTTCCAACATGGGTATCCACACTCATGAAGCCACTTCTTGGAAATGGCATTTGGATGGCACTTTTTGAAGGCGTGCTTCGTATCGCTATTTTTATTGCCTATGTGGGACTGATCTCATTGATGCCAGATATCAAAAGAACATATATGTATCACGGTGCAGAGCATAAGTGTATTAACTGTATTGAGCATGGACTGCCATTAACAGTAGAAAATGTTATGAAAAGCTCTAAGGAGCATAAGCGCTGTGGAACTAGTTTTTTGTTAATTGTCATGGTTATCAGTATTCTTTTCTTTTTGGTGATTCGTCCGGAGACATTGTGGCTTCGTCTGGTATCAAGAATCCTTTTGATTCCTGTAATCGCTGGAGTTTCTTTTGAGTTTTTGCGTCTTGCCGGAAACAGTGACAATCCAGTTGTTAATCTTTTAAGTAAGCCAGGTTTAATGCTTCAGGGACTGACCACAAAGGAGCCGGATGAAAAGATGGCAGAGGTAGCTATCTGTGCAGTAGAGGCCGTATTTGACTGGAAGGCATATGAGGAGGCAAACTTTAATTGATGGAAGATAAGCAGATACAGAAAGAAATACACAATAAGAATCAATTGAATGAGTTGTCAAATGATGAAACTATTTTTTGGGGACAGCTTTTAAGTGAGGCAAAAGATACGCTTACAAAAGCAAATGTACCAGATGCAGACATTGATGCATGGCTTCTTATGGAGCACTGCTTTTCGATTACAAAGAGTTTCTTTTTTTTAAACCGCAGACAAATTGTGGAATCGAAAGAGAAGATAAAACAGTATCATGAATTTATAAAACAGCGCGCAGCGCGTATTCCACTTCAGTATCTGACAAAGACGCAGGGGTTTATGGGGTTAGAGTTCTCTGTAACCCCTGCTGTTTTGATACCGAGGCAGGATACAGAGACGCTTGTAGAGACAGTACTTTCATATGCAAAGGATAAGCCAGGGGCAAGCCTTGTTGATGTGTGCACGGGAAGTGGCTGCATAGCTGTGTCGCTCGCTCATTACGGAAATTTTGCACAGGTAACAGCGTCCGACATTTCAAGTGCAGCGCTTTTGGTGGCAAAGAAAAATGCAGCAGACAATCATGCATCGGTGCAGTTTTTTGAGAGTGATTTACTCGAACAGGTGCCAGGGCGATTTGATATGATTGTGTCAAACCCACCTTACATTGAAGACGATGTAATTTTAGGGTTAGAGCCAGAGGTAAAGGATAATGAACCTATGCTTGCTTTATCAGGCGGAAAAGATGGGCTTATCTTTTACAGACGTCTGACTGAAACTGCAAAAGATCATTTAAATCCGGGCGGCGCACTTTTTGTCGAGATTGGCTATAACCAGTGGGAAGCAGTGGCAGAGCTGTTTTACGCAAATGGTTTTTCAAAGCCGACTCTTGTGCGCGATCTTGCAGGACTTGACCGCGTGGTGTGGGGCGTACTGGATGAGATATGATTTACAAAACAATCGTTAAGCCGCGTCCGTAAGTAGAAAATGTGAATGAATAATAGAAAAGAGGAGTTATTTATGTTTGACCGTTTGGATGATATATTAATCCGCTTTGAGGAGCTTCTTCATGAACTGGGTGATCCGGTACTTACATCTGATCCGGAAAAATTTCGCCGTCTTATGAAGGAGCAGGCCGAGCTTGCCCCTCTGGTGGAGACCTATACACAGTATAAGAAAACAAAAAAAAGCATTGAAGAAAATCTGGAGCTTTTAGAGGAAGAGCGTGATGAAGAGATGCGCGAGCTTTTAAAGGAAGATCTTGCTGAGGCAAAAAAACAGATGCCTGAGCTTGAAAAAGAGTTAAAGCTTTTGCTTCTTCCAAAAGATCCTAATGATGAGAAAAACGTATTTGTTGAGATTCGTGCTGGTGCAGGCGGAGATGAGGCAGCACTTTTTGCCGCAGATCTGTTTCGTATGTACAGCAGATTTGCAGAGAGAAACCGCTGGAAAAGTGAGCTGATCAGTGTAAATGAGAGTGGTATTGGCGGCATGAAAGAGGTTGTATTTATGATCTCCGGACAGGGTGCTTATTCTAGACTTAAATACGAAAGTGGTGTGCATCGTGTTCAGCGTGTGCCTGAGACAGAAAGCGGCGGACGAATCCATACGTCAACAGCAACAGTTGCAATCATGCCGGAGGCAGAGGATGTCGATGTTGTCATTGATATGAATGACTGCAAGTTTGATGTATTCCGTGCATCAGGAAATGGCGGCCAGTGTGTCAATACGACAGATTCAGCTGTACGTCTGACTCATATTCCAACAGGAATCGTAATTTCCTGTCAGGACGAAAAGTCTCAGCTTAAAAATAAAGATAAGGCATTAAAGGTACTTCGTGCTAAGCTGTTTGAACTTGAGACAGCAAAGAAGCAGGATGAGCAGGCAAAGTACAGACGAAGCCAGATTGGAACAGGAGACCGTTCTGAGAAAATTCGTACTTATAACTTTCCGCAGAGCCGCGTGACAGATCACAGAATTAAGCTGACACTTTATAAACTTGATGCCATTATGGACGGTGATCTCTTTGAACTGATTGACAGTCTGACAGCAGCAGATCAGGCTGAAAAACTGTCGAATATGGAAAATCAGATAATGTAGTTTTACAAAAAGTGTTGTACTATTTTGTGTAAATTGCTCTTTTTTGATAAAAACATCAAAAAATATAGACTTTTTGAAAAGATATGATATAATTCTTCTTAGCTATGTGGAAAGGAAGGATTAGATATGAACATTGGACTTACCGCTCATAACAGCAAAAAGACGCTGCTGGAAAGTTTTTGCATTGCGTATAAAGGCATTTTTAAGAAGCATACGCTGATTGCGACCAATGCGACAGCAAACCACATTGCCAAAGCGACAGGCATGAAAGTGACCAGTTTGCTTCCGGGTCAGATGGGAGGCTCGAAGCAGATGCAAAATATGATCGCAAACAATGATATCGATCTGGTTATATTTTTTCACAGTGCTGATTTAGAGCAGGATGCAGAAAGTATGAATCTGGCTGAGATTTCACGGTTGTGTGATATGTATAATATCCCTCTGGCGACAAACATCGCCACCGCAGAGTCACTTGTATTGTGTCTTGACCGAGGTGATATGGAGTGGAGAGATTACAAATAGTACGCAGTTATGCACAGAATGCAGCCCTTAAGGCTGCATTCATTTGTTTTTAAGCAATATTTAATTTAAAAGTTAAAAGCAGATAATAAAATAAATTTACAAGTGATTAAAAAAGGAGACATCATGGAGCATAGAGAAATATCCCGAGCTGTTATCAAACGGCTACCGCGGTATTATCGTTATCTGGGAGAACTTATGCAGGAGGGCGTAGAGCGAATTTCTTCCGGAGAGTTATCCAAAAGAATGCAGATTACAGCATCACAGATTAGACAGGATCTGAATAATTTTGGAGGCTTCGGACAGCAGGGATACGGCTATAATGTAAAGTATCTTTATCATGAAATCGGAAAAATATTGGGGCTTGATAAGACATACAATTTAATTATAATCGGTGCAGGAAATCTTGGTCAGGCGATTGCAAACTATGCCAATTTTGAGCGTCGTGGTTTTGTTGCAAAGGCAATGTTTGATACAAATCCACAGTTAAAGGGAAAGACTGTACGTGGTATTCCAGTTTATTCAATGGATGATCTGGAAGATTATATCAGAAATAACGATGTTCAGATTGCAGCACTGACTCTTCCAAAGGCAGGGGCAGAGGCAGCAGCTAAAAGACTTATCAAGATCGGCATTCGCGGTATCTGGAATTTTGCCCACACCGATCTTCGTGTACCAGATGATGTGGTTGTAGAAAATGTTCATTTGTCAGAGAGTCTGATGCGTATTTCATATCGTCTTAGTAATCAGGAGGAATAATCATGAAGCAGCTGTTGACAGGAAAGCAGATGAAGCAGGCGGACACATGGTCAATTAAAGAGTTTGGAATGGAAAGCCTGATTTTGATGGAGCGTGCAGCGCTTTGTGCAGCACAGCACATCATGTCAGTGCAAAAACCAGGATGCGTCTTTATTATGTGCGGCATGGGGAATAATGGTGCTGATGGACTGGCAATGGCAAGAATCCTCTCACAAAACGGCTGGTCTGTTAGAATTGCTGCTATTGGACAAATCGAGAAGGCAACGAAGGAATGGCTCTATCAAAAAGCACTTTTAGACAAAATGGAGATTTTGCCCGTGCAATACTTTTATGAGCCAGATGATAAGGCTGAAGAAGAATACAGATCAGCACTTTCAAATCTTTATGTGCCGGCGCAGGTGTATGTGGATGCTCTATTTGGCGTTGGCTTGTCGCGCAAGGTGAGTGGAGTTTACCGCGCTGCTATTGAAGAATGGAATGAACATAAAAAGAAGTGCGGTGCATATGGTGTTGCTGTTGATATATGCTCTGGTTTAGACGCAAAAAGCGGACAGATGCTCGGTGCATGTGTTAAGGCAGATGTACAGATCACATTTGGCTATGGAAAAGTAGGTCAGTTTCTGTATCCTGGTGCATCATTATCAGATCAGACAATCATATGCGATATAGGTATGCCAAATGAAGCAGTTTATCATGTAGACGGATTTCCATTTAATTGTCTTGAAAAATCTGATGCAAAAGACTGGCTTGGCAGCCGTTGTTTGTGGGGCAATAAGGGGACGTTTGGTCGTGTTGTGATTATTGCAGGAAGCAGCGGCATGGCAGGAGCCGCATATTTGTCGGCACTTGCTGCCTATCGCACAGGAGCAGGTCTTGTTGATATTGTCACACCCAAATGCAATCGTCTGGTTTTACAGCAGCTGCTTCCAGAGGCAGTGCTGCATTGTATTTCAGAAATTTCAAAAGATGAAGAACAGCTGGCATATCTGCGAAATGAGGTACTTCCAAAGGCAAAAGCTATTGTGATTGGACCAGGACTTTCAACCGATACCTTAGCAAAAAAGCTTTTGGATATGGTCTTAGAGTGGAACAGATCACAAAATTGCCCTATTGTTATTGATGCAGATGCCTTAAATCTGCTTGCGATGAGAACAAATATTGATCAGGCAGAATACCTTGGAGAAAATGTGATTCTTACGCCGCATCCAGGTGAGCTTGGTCGCTTGATGGACTCATCTGCGAAAGAGGCAGCTAAAAATCTTCTATATTTTGCAGAAGAATTACAAAAAAAGTTTGGCTGTATATGCGTCTGCAAGGATGCTCGCACAGTCATTCTAACACAAAAAAACAGATATCTGAACCTTACCGGAAACAGCGGTATGGCAACAGGCGGAAGCGGTGACGTACTGACCGGCGTGATCGCGTCGCTTGCCGCACAGGGGCTGTCTGCCGAAAGGGCAGCTGTTCTTGGCGTCTGGCTGCATGGCGCAGCTGGTGATGAGGCGGCAAAGGAAAAGAGTCCATATAGTATGATCGCGCGTGATCTGGCAGATGGACTATCAAAAGTGCTGATACAAACAAGCAGGAAGAAGGTATAAGGATATGCATAACTATCACAGAGTCTGGGCAGAGGTTAATCTGGATGCCATAAGAGCCAATATGGAGTCGTTTAGAGATAATGTTCCAAAAGAGGCAATGCTTTGCGGTGTTATTAAAACAGATGGATATGGTCTGGGAGCCGTCCCAGTTGCAAAAACAATTGATGATCTGGTATGGGGCTATGCCGTAGCCACAATTGACGAGGCATTAAATCTGCGCCGCCATAACATCACAAAGCCCATTCTGGTGCTCGGTTATGTTCATCCGGAACGCTTTGCAGATCTGGTTGATCATAAAATTCGTTATGCCGGTTTTGAGGAAGATAAGATAATGCTTCTTTCTGAGACGGCAAAAAAGATGGGCAAAAAAGCATATGTACATGTAAAGGTAGATACGGGAATGAGCCGCATTGGCATGACACCAGAGCATGCACTTTCTTTTGTAAAATGGCTTTCAACTCAGGAGAATATTTGTACAGAGGGTATTTTTACTCATATGGCAACTGCTGATATGATCAAAAATCAGGGAGCTATTGAGCAGCAAAAACGCTTCCAAAAGATAGTAGAGAGCTTAAAAGAGGCAGGATGCTGTCCTCCAATCTGCCATTGTGCTAATTCAGCAGCAGGCATCTGGATGACAAATGCGCCGGGCAATATGTTTCGTATCGGTATTTCTCTGTACGGCTATTACCCGTCAGAGGAAGTCAGAAAGGATATTGTATCGCTCACACCGGCACTAACACTAAAGTCTGAGATTGCCTATATTAAGACTGTTCCTACAGGAACAGCAATCGGATATGGAGCAACATTTGTAACAGATCATGAAACTGTGGTAGCCACGATTCCAATTGGCTATGGAGATGGTTATCCAAGAGCACTTTCAAATAAGGGAAGTATTTTAATCCATGGAAAGAAAGCGCCGATTTTGGGCCGTATCTGCATGGACCAGACAATGGTAGATATCAGTGATATTCCAGAAGCAAAAGAAGGCGACGAGGTAGTTGTCATTGGAAAAAGCGGTGATAATGAGCTGAGCGCCGAGGAAGTTTCTGAACTTGCGGGAAGCTTTAATTATGAACTTTTGTGTGACCTTGGAAAGCGTATTCCGAGAGTTTATTACCGCCACGGCAAAGTAGTCGGAAGCAAGGATTATAACGAAGACGATTACTGTGATTTTATGTAATCAGAGTAAGATGCGGGAGTGCAAAGCACAGCGTTAAATTGTTGCGATGATCAATATATGCACATACCATACAATAACAGCATCTGTCAGGATGAATAAGAAATTCCAATATGGAAATACTTAGAATATCCTGAAAGAAATTGGAGTGTGCATATATGGTAATCCGTAGAGGTGATATTTATTATGCGGATCTTCGCCCTGTGGTAGGTTCTGAACAGGGTGGTGTCCGCCCGGTACTTATTATACAAAACGATATGGGAAACAGGCACAGCCCGACAGTGATTTGTGCCGCCATTACATCACGCATGTCAAAGGCAAAGTTGCCAACGCATGTTGTAATTGATTCACGCTGCTGCAGTATCGTAAAAGATTCCGTTGTATTACTAGAGCAGCTTCGCACAATAGACAAACAGCGCCTTCGCGAAAAGGTATGTCATCTGGAAGAGGATATGATCCGCCAGATAGACGAGGCACTGCGCGTCAGTTTAGACATCACCCGTACATAGATAGAGCGGGTCTTTCAAATTATACTTGCAAGATTGAAAAATACATGATAAGATAAATTAGTTAAACAAACATATAGTTTTAAGTCACAAAGGAGCGTTAAAAATGTCAGGACATTCTAAATTTGCCAATATTAAGCATAAGAAGGAAAAGAACGATGCCGCAAAGGGAAAAGTATTTACCCGTATCGGCCGTGAAATCGCAGTTGCAGTAAAGGAAGGCGGAGCAGATCCGGCAAACAACAGCAAGCTGCGTGATGTCGTTGCAAAGGCAAAGGCAAACAACATGCCAAATGATACCATTGACCGCAGCATCAAGAAGGCAGCAGGAGATGCAAATGCTGCAAACTACGAGTCTATCACTTACGAGGGATATGGCCCAAGCGGAACTGCGATTATTGTAGAGACACTGACCGATAACCGTAACCGTACCGCATCAAATGTGCGCAACGCTTTCACAAAGGGAAGCGGAAACGTAGGAACAAATGGCTGCGTATCCTTCATGTTTGACCGCAAGGGTCAGATCATCGTAGATAAGGAAGAATATGAGGGCGATGCAGATGAGCTGATGATGACTGCTCTTGATGCAGGCGCAGAGGATTTCTCCGAGGAAGAAGACTGCTACGAGATCTACACCGATCCAGACAACTTCTCTGAGGTAAGAGAGGCACTTGAAAAAGCAGGTGTTCCGATGGCAAGCGCAGAGGTTACTATGATTCCTCAGAATTATGTTGATCTGACATCTGATAATGATGTAAAGCTTATGAACCGTATTCTTGATATGCTGGATGACGATGATGATGTACAGGAAGTATATCATAACTGGAATCAGCCGGAAGAGGAAGACGAGGACTGATTACGTTTTTCGCCTCAAATTGAATAGAACGAAAAAAAGCACCGCCGCTAGGAGAACCTTCGGCTGTGCCTTTTTTTATGCCCTCAAGGTTTAAGTACGAGGGGTATAAGTATTGTAGTGGGACAATTATGCCGGGTAAACTGTGTTACCCTCTGTCAGATTACCGAGCACATTGTCCAGATAGCGTTTTGCCAGATACTTTGCCATAGGCAGGTTCATATCAAGATAGTTTCCGCAGGAAATTGCATCTGCACCTGGTACCTCACCTTCAAAATCAGCCATAAAAGCATACATTTCACAAAGCAGATCAATAATGTCCATCGGCTCTAATTCACCAGCTAAGATCAGATAAAATCCAGTTCTGCATCCCATCGGTCCAAAATAAATGACGCGATCCTTCCATACAGGATGATTGCGTAAAAATGTAGCGCCAAGATGCTCAAGTGTGTGAACCTCAGCCGTGTTCATGACAGGCTCTTTGTTTGGTCTTGTCATGCGAAGATCAAATGTTGTTAATGTTTCATTTCCAACTTTGTCGCGGCGAGAAACATAAACGCCAGGAATAAGAGTAAGATGATTGACCTGAAAGCTTGCAATTTTTTCCATAATACATATATCCTTTCTAAAATTTAAAATGAATTTTGACCTATTTTTTTATCAGACAGCTGCTTGTCTGACTTTCATTGTAAAGGAAAAAAAGGATACTTGCAAGCATGAAACAAACTTCCAAACTGCTTTGTTAAAAATGTATGTGAAAATAAGGGCAAGGACACGCTATTTCGTCAAAACTGCAAAGAAAAGACAACAATATGATTAGAATTGATCAATTATTTCGGTTATGATAAGGGTAACTACCGAAAGTGTGAGAAGCTGTGAGCTTTTCAGGAAAGGGAGGATGAGATGGCAGAAATAAAGAAAGGCAGCTTTACGCTGCCGGGTGAAGCAGGTTTTGAGAGCCTGACATTAAAAATGGCAGAAAAATGGGGAGCAGACGTCATTCGTGACAGCGATGGCACGAAGCTTTCTGAAGATATTACAAAGGCAGGGTATGGTATTTACTCTACGATTTGCGTAATCCGTGCCGATAATGCATGGGCGAAAAAGAATATGGATAAACTTCAGCAAAACTTTTTAATGAGCGAGCCTGTTATGGCAGAGTCTGATACAGTAGTGATCAGTCCATTAAAGGGATATTTTACTCAGCAGTTTAAGCTCAATAAGTCAGAGGAAGCACTGGCATATTGGCAAGTTTTTGACCGCACCACAGGTGAGGAGATCAAGAGCTGGAGCTTTGATTCTGAGGCAGAAACAGTAACTATTACTGGTGCAGAACCATGGCACAGCTATACAGTAAACTTCCTTGCAGTTCGTCTTTGGGAAGAGATTTCCATGTATAATCACATCACAAATGACTGGGGTGACAAGGAACATCTGATGGCAGTTGATCCAAGATACCCAGAGACACAGTCTCATATGATAGAGTGGATGACAGAGTGGTGTGAGAAAAATCCAGATACAACAGTAGTTCGTTTTACTTCCATGTTCTACAACTTTGCATGGTTCTGGAAGGATGACAAAAACTGCAGAGATGCATTCTCTGACTGGGGTTCATATGCAATGACAACCACACCGTTAGCGCTCAAGGAATTTGAGAAGAAGTATGGCTATGCGATGACATCTGAGGATTTTGTCAATGCAGGACTTTATACCTCCACCCATAATGTTCCGTCTAAGAAGTATAGAGCATGGATGGATTTTATCAATGAATTTGTTGTAAGCTTCGGAAAGAAGTTAATCGATATCGTTCACAGCTACGGAAAGAAAGCTTATGTTTTCTATGATGACAGCTGGATTGGTGTAGAGCCGTATTCTAAGCGTTTTAAGGAGTTTGGCTTTGATGGTCTGATCAAGTGTGTATTCAATGGATTTGAGGCACGTCTTTGCGCAGGTGTAGATGGTGTTACGCATGAGCTTCGTTTCCATCCATATTTGTTCCCAACTGGTCTGACAGGTGAGCCAACATTTGCACCGGGCGGAAATCCAAAGCTGGATGCAAGCCGTTACTGGGTAAATGTGCGTCGTGCACTGCTTCGTAAGCCAGTAGACCGTATTGGTCTGGGCGGATATCTGCATCTTGTAGAGCCATTCCCGGATTTCTGTGATTACATTGCACAGGTAGCAGATGAGTTTCGTCTGTTAAAGAGCTTCAACGCATCATGTGAGCCATACACATTGCCAGGCAAGGTAGCAGTGCTTACTGCATGGGGTTCACTTCGTTCATGGATCTGCAGCGGTCATCTGCATGAGCATCCAGAGGTTGATTTGACAAATCTTCTTGATGCAATTTCAGGTCTTCCGTTTGACGTACAGTTTATGAGCTTTGATGATGTTTTAGCAAATGGTATTCCAGAAGATGTAAAGGTTATCATTAACGCAGGTGTTGCAAACAGTGCATGGAGCGGCGGCGATTATTGGAAGGAAGCTGGTGTAATCGAGGCATTGACTGCATTCGTTCACAACGGCGGAGGTCTGCTTGGCGTAAATGATCCGTCTGCTGTATGGGCAAATGGAAGCTTCTTCCAGTTAGCACCTGTCTTTGGCATCGACAAGGATCTTGGCACCAAAAAGTGTATCGGAAAGTATGTAAATCCAGTTACAGAAGGCACATTTGCGATGGAAGATACACCAAATATCGGTGAATCAATGGTAGAAAATCCGGGCGTTTACTGCAAGAGCGCAAATGTAAGCGTACTGGCTGCTAATGGAAAGACACCTCTTATTACGCTGAATCAATTTGGTGCAGGTAAGGCAATGTATCTGTCATCCTTCCGCGTATCAAAGGAGTCTACACGTTTCTTAATGAGAGCACTGTTAACACTTCTTGGCAAGGAAGATAAGGTAAGAGATTATATCTGTGACAATCTGTATACTGAGTGTGCATATTATGAGGAAATTGATAAGCTGGTAGTCATCAACAACAGTGGTGATACACAGAAAACAGTAATTAAGACTGCAAAGGGTGATGTAACTGTAGAGCTTGCACCATTTGCAACAAAGATTTTATAATCAGGAGGAAAACATGAAGGTTTCATTCGACAATGAAGAAATTTTGTCTGCGATTGACCGTGTGGCGAAGAAGACGATGACCATGGATCTGACATGGGACTGGCCGTGTGGTGTAGCTTATTATGGACTGGCAGAGGCATATAAGGCAACCGGAAAAACAGAGTACATGGAATTTTTAAAGAACTGGGTAGATGAGTACATCGAGATGGGTCTGCCGTCATGGAATGTAAATACTTGCGCAATGGGTCACTGCCTGATCACTCTTTATGAGTACACAGGCGACAAGAAGTACTGGGATATCATCATGAGCAAGATCGAGTATCTTAGAAACGATGCACTTCGTTTTGGCGATCATGTATTGCAGCACACTGTTTCAAGCAACAACGATTTTCCAGAGCAGTGCTGGGCAGATACACTTTTTATGGCAGCTTTCTTAATGCTTCGCGTTGGTTCAAAGCTTCGTATGCTTAATCCAGACGATCCGAAAGATGCAGCACTTATGGAGTATCAGCCGCAGGCAATGGACATCATCAACGATTCATTAAATCAATATTACTGGCATATTCAGTATCTGCAGAACAAAGAGACAAGCCTGTGGTATCATGGCTATAACAACGTTCATAAAGATCACATGTCAGGTTTTTACTGGGGCCGTGCTAATGCATGGGCAGCATATACCATGTCTCAGGTAAAGAAGAATCTGTATGACTGGTATCTGTTCCCACCTTGCATGGACGTAGAGTGCTCACTTCGCGATCAGCTTGCAGCATTGAAACTCGTTCAGACAGAAAATGGTCTCTGGAGAACAATTCTCGATGATGAGGAAGCATACGAGGAAGTATCTGCATCAGCAGGTATCGCAGCAGCAATGGTAGAGATGAACAATCCTCTTCATGCAAAGTATGTTCAGAAGGCATTAAAAGGCATTTTAGATAATGTTTCCGCAGATGGAAGAGTATTGAACGTATCAGGCGGCACAGCAGTTATGAAAGACCGCGAGGGATATATGGGCGTACCAAAGGCTTGGATTCAGGGATGGGGACAAGGTCTGGCGCTGGCATTCTTTACGGCAATTTTAAACGACAGCAAAAAGCAGCAGTAATCTTTACACTATACAATATGATAATGTGACAACCAGAAACGGTATGGCCTGCGAAAGTGGGCTGTGCCGTTTTTTGTGTGGCAACCAGGAAGAATGTGAGGTGCAACCCGGAAGTGTGTGGAGTCCGTGAGGTTACAAAGTGCAACCCGGAAGTTTTACGAGCGCGGTTCGCCGATTGTTTTGTCGGCCTCTCTTTTCCGCAGGTACCTGTATTTATTATCTTAAGTTACTTTGAAAGTCCTGCTACAACGTTCGGCCTCGTAAAATCAAATCGGTTCACCGCGGATTTAGGTTACAATATTACATCCGAAAGGTTCTTGAAATATACGAAAAATTGACTTTACTTGATATTATATTTATAATATACTTGGATTGGAAGTACAAAAGTAAGTATATAAGAGTATATAAGAAAAAATGTGAGGAATAGAGCAGGCAGATGTTTCAAATAGGTGACTGGGTTACGCAGTATAGTGTAGGATATTGGCAAGTTGTTGATATCAAAGCGAAATATGCAGAGGAAGATAGCGGTTATGGAAAGCAATTTTGGAAAAAAGGAGAGCAAATTGGAAAGTGGGTCTTTCTGAAAAAAGCTTTTACACCCAAAATGAAGATTCAAATAAGGAGCGAGTGTGTAGATGGAGAGTGGTGCAAACCAGTATCCATTGAGAAAAAATATGAAATTGAGCAATATTTTAAGGAACATCCAAAAGACTGGAATCGTTTTTTGAGTGCTTCAGTTGTGATTAAACCAACCATAGAGCCAATTTGGCTGAATCTTTCAAATGAATATGTGATAAAGCTTGAAAAACTTTTAACAGAGCTTCCAAAACCATTCACTGCGGATATGCTTAGGAAGCTCTTTGATCAAAATGGTATTCAGGTTACGTTTCCACCGACATCACACATCCTTTATCTTTTTTGTAATTCGTGGGAGATGGATGAAAAATATAATTTGCTCTATTTTGCAACAAAATTAAACAAAGTGGGAGAGAGCAAAGAACCATAAAGTTTATGCAGAGTGTAATGACACTATATTGGAAAGAAAGGAGGAGCAGGGTACCACGCAGTATCCTGCGGATGCAGATGGATAATAAGTTAATGCTGCCAACTGGAATTGAAGATTTTAAAGAAATACGAACAGATGGTTATTATTATGTTGATAAAACGGCATTGATTGAGCAGGTTCTTGACAAAAGAAGCAAGGTGACATTGTTTACTCGTCCGCGGCGTTTTGGAAAAACATTGAACATGAGTATGCTGCGATATTTTTTTGAAACAGGAACAGATTCAAAATTATTTAATGGACTTTATATTTCACAAAATGCAGAGCTGTGCGAAAAATATATGGGAAAATATCCTGTTATTGCAATCAGTTTAAAAGGTGTGGATGCAGATTCCTATACGAAAGCAAAAGCACAGATTATCAAAATAATTAACAGGGAAGCTAGACGTCACCGCCTTCTTTTAAAAAGCGAAAAGCTGGATTCTTTTGATAAAGAATTGCTAACACAGCTTTTAAGCAGAAATATGGAAGAGGATACAATCACAAGCAGTCTTCAGGAGCTTACAGAATTATTGGAGGCGCATTTTTCAAAAAAGGTAGTTGTGCTGATTGATGAATATGATGTACCATTGGCGAAAGCATATGAAAATGGTTATTACAATGAAATGGTTCTTTTAATCAGAAATTTGTTTGGAAATGTTTTGAAAACAAACGACAGCCTTGCATTTGCAGTGTTGACAGGATGCTTACGAATTGCGAAGGAAAGTATTTTTACTGGTCTGAATAATTTTAAAGTCTATTCCATTACGAATACAGAGTTTGACGAAACCTTTGGATTTACAAATGAGGAAGTTAGGAAAATGCTTGTCTATTATGGATTAGATAGTCATTTTGAGGAAGTAAAGGCATGGTACGATGGCTATCGCTTTGGCAATGCAGACGTGTATTGTCCATGGGATGTTGTTAACTATTGTGAGGATCATAAGGAGAATACGAATGCTGAACTTCAGAATTATTGGATGAATACCAGCGGGAATGAGGTTATTCAGCATTTTGTTGACAGTATGAACGATCCGCATATGTTGACGAAAAGCGAACTGGAATTATTGGTAAGTGGTGATACGGTTGTTAAACAGGTGGATGAAATGATAACTTATAAGGAATTGTATTCCAATATTGATAATATGTGGAGTACACTCTTTATGACAGGATATTTAACACAGCGTGGAAAAGAGCCGGATGGACGTTATCATCTTGCAATTCCAAACCGCGAGATTTGTGATTGTATGGTTCGCCGTGTATTAGCACTATTTAAAAGATCCGTTTCTCAAAATCGAGAACTTCTTAGAAGTTTTTGCAACGCAATGTTAGCATCTGATGCTAGTACTATGGAGCACGCATTGACAGAGTATATGGGAAAAACAATCAGTATTCGTGATTCTTTTGCCAAGTCGATTCGTGAAAATTTTTATCATGGATTACTAATTGGCATTCTCGGATCACAGGGGGCTTGGAAGGCTACGTCAAATAAGGAATCTGGTGATGGCTTTAGCGATATTTTAATTGAAGTCAATGAAGATGATTTGCGCATTGGAATGGTATTGGAGCTGAAATATAGCAAAACAGAAAACGCACTTGATAAGGAATGCGATGATGCACTGCAGCAGATCGAAGATAAAAATTATGATCAAGAGTTGCGTGAGAAGGGATATACAAAGATATTGAAATATGGCATTGCATTTTATCACAAGAAATGCCGTGTCAAAACATCTTTTGTCCCAACATCATGACATGATTATATTGTAAATAAAGATCACATTGATGACAGCTTGGGTGTCAATCTACATCTAAGCTAAAGAAGCATTTATCAGACCAGGGGGATAGTGCAATAGCTGAATCAATGTTTTATCTTAATGACATTGAGCAATATTTTAAGTTACGTAGAGGAAATATTTGGTGAGCCGTTTGACAGAGATGTAATTATTACAGAAGAACTTAGAAGTTGATACTAGGAGGACCCTTATGAAAAAATTTCGTTTTGCCATTTTAGGAGCAGGTCATATTGCAAGGCAGTTTTGTGATGCCGTATCGCGAATTGATGGATGCGAGGTATGTGCAGTTGCCAGTAAAAGTCTTGAAAGAGCAGAAAACTTTGCAAAAGAGAATGGTGTTGAAAGCTATTATAATGATTATGAGATGTTATTGGAGAAGGAAAGACCAGATTGTGCCTATATTGCAGTGACAACAAATGATCATTATCGCTTGAGTGTGCTCTGCGTAAATCACAGCGTACCAGTTTTGTGTGAGAAAGCGATGTTTCAAAATTCAGAGGAAGCGAAGAACTTGTATGCGCTAGCGAGTGAGAAAAAGATTTTTGTCATGGAAGCTTTGTGGAGTCGGTATCTTCCTGCTGTGCAACAGGCAAAAAGATGGGTGGAACAAGAAAAGATCGGAACGCCAACTGTTTTGCAGTGTAATATTGGATTTGTAGCGCCAGATGACAAAGAAAATCGGTATTTTAATCCAAAGTTGGGAGGTGGCGCGACAAAGGATATCACGGTCTATGCATATGAAATTACTACGTTTATTTTAAATCAAACAATTAAAAATATATCCGTGTCGGCAACTTGGAGCGATACCGGTGTCGATGTTACAGACCATGTTGCCATTTGCTTTGAAGATACATTTGCTGATTTGCTGACAAGCTTTGTTGCACAGTTAGAGGAGCAGATGGTAATTTATGGCCGATTTGGAAGAATCGTTCTTCCACATCCTCACTATGCATCAGAGGCATATTTGTATGGAAATGACGGGGAATTAAAAGAGCATTTTGTAGATCAAGAAACGAAAAATGGTTTCGTCTATGAGATTCAGGATGCAATTCACTGTATTCAAGCTGAAAAACTGGAAAGTGATGTTGTGCCGTGGAAGGATACACTGGCATGTGCAAAATTGTTTGACAAGATCAATGCGTTTTGCGATGAAAAAGCATTGAAAACGATCGAAGATATTGAAGCAGTGCCAGAGGAAACAAGAGCGGAATTATGAAAATGAATATCTGGAATCCGTGGCATGGATGTAACAAATACAGCGAAGGCTGTGATCACTGCTATATGTACTACTTAGATGCACAGAGGGATCAAGATGGAAGTTTGATATATAAAACCAAAACGAATTTTAATCTTCCCTTAAAGAAAACACGTCAGGGAATCTACAAAATACCGTCTGGAACAATGCTGCATGTGTGCATGACGTCTGATTTTTTTCTGGAAGAGGCAGATGTCTGGCGTGATGAAATATGGGATATGATTCGGATTCGTTCGGATGTTTCTTTTTGGATTCAGACCAAAAGAGCCGGGCGAATCCAGCAGTGTCTTCCATTCGATTGGAATGATGGCTGGGAGAATGTAATACTTTGTGTCACGACGGAAAATCAAAAAAGAGCCGATGAAAGATTGCCGATATTACTTGATATTCCAGCAAAACACAAGGCTTTTATGATTGCACCGATTTTATCTGAAGTGCATGTTGAATCTTATCTTGCAACAAAGCAATTTGAACAAGTTCTTTGTGATGGAGAAAACTATGACGGAAATCGTCCCTGTCGATATGAGTGGGTAAAATCGCTACATGATCAGTGTGAAAAGGAAAATGTTCGATTTGACTTTATCGGAACAGGCAATGTATTTGTTAAAGATGGAAAAGTTTATCGTATACCGAAAGCATACCAAAGTGTACAGGCAAAGCGTTCTGGTTTGTCGTATCCGTCTGGAGAGACCGATGTTCCAATACAGCCGCGATGCAAAACTTGTAAAAGAAGATATAGTTGTAATGGATGCCATTGGTGTGGAAAATGTGGAGGAAAATGAAAAGTATAATTTCCTATTGTCCTGCTGATGAGCCATATATCAGGAGTGAAGCTGTTTCAGATTGGTCTTGGAACACCTGCTTCAAGCTTGATTTAAGAAAAGAGAAAGCAAATGATTGGGTGTTGATTTTGAAAAAGGCAGAGTCACGATAAAGATACGATAAAATAATCGAGAGGAAAAATTATGGAGAAGCAAATTGAAATTAGAAGAGCTGAAGAAAAAGATATCAAAAAAGTAATGGATCTGTTGTCACAGGTTCTTGAAATTCACGCAAAAATAAGACCAGATGTTTTTGTGAGTGGAACAACAAAATATACAGATGCAGAATTGTTACAGATGTTTGAGGATGATCAAAATCCGGTATATGTAGCAGTGGATGAAAAAGATCAAGTGGTAGGATATGCATTTTGCAAATTAAGACAGCAGCCATTTTCAAACAATATGGTGCAGTTTACCTCACTATTTATCGATGATTTATGTGTGGACACAACGATTCGAGGAAAGCATATCGGTCAGAAGCTGTTTGAACATGTAAAAAAAGAGGCGGTGAGACTCGGTTGCTATGAAGTTACTTTAAATGTTTGGGAAGGAAACGATTCAGCAAAAGCATTTTATGAAAAAATGGGACTGAAGCCAAAAGAAACACAGATGGAATACATAATCAAAGACCAGGGGGACAGGTACGTTGGCTGAATTAATGTCCCCACTGGCAAGTAAGAAACTTATAAATCCATTCCACAAGCTGTTTCTTTCTCGACAAGATTTGCAATATTCAAGTCCGATAAAGCCTACGTCAGCTGTGTTGGCTTTGCACCCGGAGAAAGAATCAATTACTATCTTCATAAAAATTCTTTCTGAATATATTTATTTTTTCTGATAAACCGGGTAATGATGGTACTCAAGGCATTCTGTTGCTCTTTCGCAGGAAGCCTGATCATGGAACTCAATCTTGATTGTACCAGCCATATGTTCACGGTTATGGTTAATTCCGATATTTTTAATGCTGACATTTTCAAAGGCAAGCAAAGTGGCAATGACAGAGATAGCACCTGGTTGGTCAGGAATATCGCAAAAGATGGCATATTCCGGATTCATTGTTGCACTGCCGCGCTTATTGCTGATGGAGCTGCGGTATGTACCAGATTGCTCAAAAATATCGTAAATGTCTTTATGATTGTCTGTTTTTAGATCGGTTATTGTCTGGTCAATTGCCTTTTTGTAATCCTCTAATAAGGAAATAATATTGTCCTTATTTGTAAAAAGAATTTGCTCCCACATAACAGGAGAAGAAGATGCAATTCTTGTGATGTCCTTAAAACCGCCTGCAGCAATCTTTTTCATTGTCCCGTCAGGAAAATCAGACTGAGCAACAAGATTTACTAAAGATGATGCAATAACGTGCGGTACATGACTGATTGCTGCAACTGCATAGTCATGATTTTTATAGTCAAGTACAAGCGGAATAGCTGCCTGATCAGCGGCAAATTGAATCATTGTGTCGAGCTGATCTTTCGTTGTTTTTGAAGTCGGCGTGATTACATAATATGCATTCTCCAAAAGAGAAGCCTTTGAGCATGCATATCCAGTGCGCTCAGAGCCTGCCATTGGATGTCCGCCGACAAAGCAGTCCTCCATGTCAAGTGCGATTACCGTCTCGTGAATAGCTGTTTTTGTACTGCCAACATCAGTCACAATGCAGCCAGGCTTTATAAATGGCCGAATAGCCTTTAAATACGATTCATTAAAAGAAACGGGAGTGCAAAGGATGATCATGTCACATGCGCGAAGTGTCTCATCTACACCATCTAAAATTATATCAACAATGCCGTCATCCTTTGCTTCTTCAAGCGTGCTGCGTGTTCTCATATAAGCCATAATTACGGTATCAGGGTGAACCTGCTTTATTTTGCGGGCGATTGAACCGCCAATCAGTCCAAGTCCGATAAAACCTATTGTATTAAGCTTCATAATTTTGCCTTTCCGTGCTCTGGCAGTATAGGAAAACCAGAGTGTCTGAACGTATTGTAGCGAAAGTGGAGTGGAAAGTCAAGCTTTTTCACTTTAAAGCGCGAAATATAGTTCCAACGACGAAATCATTGCACCGAATGGCTTTCGTAACATGAATTGTAATAAAAACCATATCAAAAATGTGAAAAAATAGTTGCAATTATTTGAAATATTTTATATAATATATCTATCAGATTTCAAGAGGTCTCGAAATTGTATACTGCAAAAGAGACAAAATAAACTTGGAAAGCAAAGAAAGATTGGAGGACGTGACTTATGAAGGTTTATGAAACTGGAAATATCCGCAACGTTGTAGTAATGGGACATGGCGGATGTGGTAAGACAACACTTGTTGAGGCTATTGCCTACCAGACCGGTATTACAGCTAGGATGGGAAAGGTGACGGACGGAAACACCATCAGCGATTATGATAAGGAAGAGCAGAAGCGTCAGTTTTCCATTTCGACCAGCGTAGTTCCGGTCGAGTTCGAGGACATCAAGATCAATTTCTTAGATACACCTGGATATTTTGACTTCGTAGGAGAAGTAGAGGAGGCTTGCCACGCAGCAGGTGCCGCTGTTATCGTGATCAACGGCAAATCTGGCGTAGAGGTTGGTACATTAAAGGCATGGGAGCTTTGCGAAAAGTATAAGCTGCCGAGACTGTTTTTTGTAACGGGCATGGATGATGATCAGGCCAGCTATCGTAAGATCGTTCTTGAGTTAAATGATCGTTTTGGACGTAAGGTAGCACCGTTCCATGTGCCGATCCGTGAGAATGAAAAGTTCGTCGGCTTTGTAAATGTTGTAAAGATGAAGGGCCGCCGTTTTATCAATGATACAAGCGAATATGAAGAGTGCGATATTCCTGATTATATGGATAAGCACTTAAACATCAGCCGTGATGCACTTGTTGAGGCTGTTGCTGATACAAGCGAGGAGCTGATGGAGCGTTATTTTGCAGGTGAAGAGTTTACTTATGAGGAAGTTTCTACTGCACTTAGAACTCACGTTATGGACTGTCAGATCGTTCCTGTATTAGTTGGATCAGGTATTCATAATCAGGGTACCAGTATGCTGATGAACGTAATTAAGAAATATTTCCCATCACCTGAATATACAATAAACCATGGAAAGGAAACATCTACTGGAGAGCTTGTAATGGTAAAGTGTGATCAGAACAAGCATCTGTCTGCAAAGGTATTTAAGACTGTAGTAGATCCGTTTATCGGAAAGTATTCCTTAATTAAAGTTGTAACAGGTACATTAAAGGCCGGCGATGGCATTTATAATGTAAATAAGGGAACAGAAGATCGTGCGTCTAAGCTGTATTTGCTTCGCGGCAAAGAAACTATTGAGGTTCCAGAGCTTCGCGCAGGAGATATTGGTGCACTGGCAAAGATCGAAAAGATCTCCACAGGTGATACCATTTCCACAAAGGGTGCAACACTTATTTATGATGGACCGCAGGTAAGTAAGCCATATACATGCAAGGCATACCGTGCAAAGAATAAGTCAGATGAAGATAAGATCAATGGTGCACTTGCACGTATGGTAGAGGAAGATCAGACACTTCGTCTTGAGAACGATGTAGAAAATCACCAGACACTGATTTATGGCATTGGTGATCAGCAGCTTGATGTTGTTGCAAGCCGTATTCTGAATCGTTATAAGGTTGAGATCGAGCTGTATCGCCCGAAGGTAGCATACCGCGAGACACTTAGAAAGAAAGTTCAGGTACAGGGTAAGTATAAGAAGCAGACAGGCGGAAGCGGACAGTACGGCGATGTTCATATGGTATTTGAGCCATCAGGTGATCTTGATACACCATATGTATTCGAAGAGAAGGTAGTAGGAGGCGCTGTTCCGAAGAACTACTTCCCGGCAGTTGAAAAGGGTATTCAGGAGTCTGTATTAAAGGGTACACTCGCAGGTTATCCAGTAGTTGGCTTAAAAGCAACACTTGTTGATGGTTCCTATCATCCGGTAGACTCTTCAGAGCTTGCATTCAAGATGGCTGCAATTCTTGCTTACAAGAAGGGCTTTGCAGAGGCAAATCCAACGATCTTAGAGCCAATCGTATCAGTTTCCATCACCGTTCCGGATGAACTTGTCGGTGATGTTATGGGTGACTTAAATAAGCGCCGCGGCAGAGTACTTGGTATGGATCACGTAGCAGGCGGCAAGCAGATGGTAACAGCAGATGTGCCAATGGCAGAGATGTATGGTTACTCCACCGATCTTCGTGCAATGTCAGGTGGTATGGGCGAGTTTTCCTACGAGTTTGCAAGGTACGAGCAGGCACCTCAGGATGTCCAGAAGAAGATTATTGAGGCAGCTGAAAAAGAAGAGCAGTAACCAACAATCTAACATTAAGAGTTTTGAAAGAAAGAGGGGGTTGACAAGCCCCCTTTTTCTATGGTATTGTAAAAAAGTGAAAAAAATGCAATGACAAGGAATAGTAAGCAGGGGAGAGCTTCAGAGAGCTGCCGGTAGGTGAAAGGCAGCAGCTTATAACTGCCGAACTGACCTTAGAGCACCGGCAGGGAAACGTCATTATATAAAGACGGAGTAGTTGGCGGCGGGTATTCCCGTTATAGAAGATCGAGGGCAAGGCAGATGGCTGCCTTGAAATAGAGTGGTACCGCGAAGTCTTTTCGTCTCTATACAAAGAGAAAGAAAGGGCTCTTTTTTTTCATAAGAAGAGACCCGGAAAGGAAACACAAAACACAATGAACAAGAATTACGATCCAAAAGAAATTGAATCAAAATGGCAGAAGGTCTGGATGGATGAGAAGGCATTTGCCGCAACAGATGACTACACCAAGCCAAAGTATTATGCGCTGGTTGAGTTCCCATATCCGTCAGGACAGGGACTTCATGTAGGTCATCCGCGTCCATACACAGCACTTGATATTGTTGCCAGAAAGAGAAGATTACAGGGCTACAACGTACTGTATCCAATGGGATGGGATGCATTTGGTCTTCCGACAGAAAACTACGCAATTAAGAATCATATTCACCCGAAGATCGTTACAAAGAATAATGTAGCTCGTTTCAAAAATCAGCTGCAGTCTTTAGGTTATTCCTTCGATTGGGACAGAGAGATTAACACAACTGATCCGAATTACTATCACTGGACACAGTGGATCTTCTTAAAGCTGTACAAAGCAGGCTTGGCATATAAGTCAGAGATGCCTGTTAACTGGTGTACTTCCTGTAAGGTAGGTCTTGCAAACGAGGAGGTTGTAAATGGTGTATGTGAGCGCTGCGGAAGCCCTGTTGTTCGTAAGATGAAGAGCCAGTGGATGTTAAAGATTACCGAATATGCAGATAAGCTGATCGATGGTCTTGACAGCGTTGATTATGTTGAGAAGGTAAAGGTTTCTCAGAGAAACTGGATTGGCCGTTCAAATGGTGCAGAGGTTGATTTTTCAATCGCTGGTGCAGATGATAAGCTTCGCATCTATACAACACGCCCGGATACTTTATTTGGTGTAACATACATGGTAGTATCACCGGAGCATCCATATCTTGATAAGTATAAGGATCAGATTTCCAACTGGGATGAGATTGTTGCATACCGTGAGGAAGCAGCAAAGAAGTCTGACTTCGAGCGTTCTGAGCTGGCAAAGGATAAGACCGGTGTTGAGATCAAGGGCTTAAAGGCAGTTAATCCGGTAAATAAAAAAGAAATCCCGATCTGGGTTTCTGATTATGTACTGATGAGCTATGGTACTGGTGCAATCATGGCAGTTCCGGCTCATGATGAGAGAGACTGGGCATTTGCAAAGAAGTTTAACCTTCCAATCGTTGAGGTTGTAGCAGGCGGAGATGTTCAGAATGCTGCATTTACTGATGTTCAGACAGGAACACTTGTAAACTCAGGATTCCTTGATGGACTTGAGGTTGCTGATGCAAAGAAGAAGATCATTGAGTATCTTGAAGAGAATAAGATTGGTACACCAAAGAAAAACTATAAGTTAAGAGACTGGGTATTCTCAAGACAGCGTTATTGGGGTGAGCCGATCCCGATCGTAAAGTGCGAAAAGTGTGGATATGTTCCGTTATCAGAGGACGAGTTGCCGCTGGAGCTTCCAGATGTAGAAAGCTATATGCCGACTGATAATGGTGAATCTCCATTAGCTGCTATGACTGATTGGGTTAATACAACATGTCCGTGCTGCGGCGGTCCGGCAAAGAGAGAGACTGATACTATGCCTCAGTGGGCAGGTTCATCATGGTATTTCTTACGCTATACTGATCCGCACAATAACGATGCACTGGCAAGCAAGGAAGCTATGAAGTATTGGCTGCCGGTAGACTGGTACAATGGCGGTATGGAGCATACTACACTTCATCTTCTGTATTCTCGTTTCTGGCATCGTTTCCTGTATGATCAGGGTGTTGTTCCGTGTCCGGAACCGTATCAGAAGAGAACTTCTCACGGAATGATTCTTGGTGAGAACGGTGAGAAGATGTCTAAGTCACGTGGAAATGTTATCAACCCGGATGATATTGTAAACGAGTTTGGTGCAGATACACTTCGTACTTATGAGATGTTTATCGGTGCATTTGAGCTTGCAGCAAGCTGGAGCAATGAGGGTGTAAAGGGATGCCGTCGTTTCTTAGAGCGTGTATGGAAGCTGCAGGATATGCTGACTGATGAGGAAGGTTTCTCTAAGGATATGGAAACTAAGATGCATCAGACTATGAAGAAGGTTTCCTCAGACTTTGAGACCTTAAAGTATAACACAGCAATCGCTGCAATGATGGCACTTTTAAATGATTTCTACAAGAAGGGCAGCATCACAAAGGGCGAGTTAAAGACATTCTTAATTCTGTTAAATCCAGTAGCACCTCACATCACAGAAGAAATGTGGGCAGACTGCGGTTTTGGCGGACGTCTGTATCAGCAGGCTTGGCCAGAGTATGATGAGGCAAAGACTGTTGAAAATACAGTAGAGATTGCCGTTCAGATTAACGGAAAGACAAAGGGTACTGTTTCTATCGCAAGAGATTGTGATAAGGATACTGCTATTGCAGCAGGAAAAGAAGTAATCAAGGATAAGCTGACTGGAAATATTATCAAAGAGATTTATGTTCCAGGAAGAATTATCAATATCGTTATGAAATAATGTGAAATAAAGCCGCAGCATACAGTCGCATAATGCGGCAGTGCTGCGGCTTTGACAATTTTTGAAACGAGTATTGTGATTTTCAGGTCTATACGCAGAAAGCAATTTTGCATGGTTCTGAGTATTTACCAGATTTCGGAAAAGAGGTTTCTATGAAGATTTGCAAAAGGATAAAAGCAACAGTTTTGTCATTGTGTCTGATAATTGGTATGTGTGCAGCTTCACTTCCACAGACTGTTCGTGCTGAGTATGGCGATAATGCATATGCGTTCATGAAGCAGCTGCAGTCTAATTATCCATATCGTCAGGTCAATTCATCAAACGGAATGCTGTCAGGAGCTGAGGAATGGTTAAAGGCACAGATTGTTACGATGGGCTATGAGTATATGGCACAGCCGTTTACCATGACATCAGCTGATGGTGTGACACCATGCTATGGAGAAAATCTTATTTTTTCAAAACAGGGAGCAAGTGATCGTGTTATTGTAGTCGGTGCGCATTATGACTGTGTGGAGCAGACTTTTGGTGCTGATGATAATGCATCGGGAGTCGGCGTACTGTTAGAGCTTGCAAGTATCTACAGCACAAAAGAATCTCCGTATACTATTCGCTTCATCCTATTTTCAGCAGAGGAGCCGGGTTGTCTTGGCAGTCAGTATTATGTAGATAATCTTAGTCAGGAAGAGCGCGACCGCATTGCATGTATGATAAATATTGATACGATTGCAGCTGGCGACAATATGTATCTCTATGGAGGTACAGTGGATGACAGTGGAAGCATTGTTCAGGATTGGGCTGTTTATCAGGCACAGTCAGCAGCAGATCTTCTTGGTATTGATATGTCTTTCCATCCAGATGTAAACGACAGTTTCCCGACACCTACAAAAGCAACAGCGAGTGATCAGATGCCATTTGCTAATGTAGGTATTCCTTATATCTATTGTGAAGCTTCAAACTGGAATGGTGAGCCGTACACAAATTTCTATCAGACAAGCAATTCGGCCGTTAATGGCGGTACTATTATGCATAAGGCTGAGTATGATAATCTGACATTTATTGAGAATACGTTTGGAACGCGTGCATATGAGCACCTTCAGGCATATGCTAAATTGCTCGATTATCTGCTTGAGAATATGAAGGAGGGCGAGTACGCAACTGGCTATACCTTCGAGGATACTAATACAAAGGCAACTACAACTAGTTCCGTTTATTTAAGAGAGAGACCGACACAGTACAGTCCGTCAGTTACATTGCTGGATGCAGACACTGAGGTTACTGTGACAGGTTATCATGCAAGTTGGTGCCGTGTCGAGGCAGATGGTCAGGAAGGCTATATTAAGACTGATTATCTGACAATGGAAGATGAAATTGCTTCTAAAGAGGACGAATCGTCAGAAGAAGAGTCTGAGAATGCCTCTGAAGAAGCATCAAAAGAAGCTGAAAGCAGTATGTCAGAGGAGTCATCATCTGAGGCTGCTGAAAATGAATCAGAAGAAGCTGTTTCAGAGAGTGAATCTTCCTCAAATGAAGCCTCCAAGAATGAAACCGTTTCTGAGGCGGCGTCAAGTGAGAAAGAAACAGATGGGGCTTTGAGCCAGAGTGCTTCCAGTCAGAATGCATCTGCACCTGAAGCTGACAGCCAGAATACAGTTGAAAAGATTATTGACCAGTTAAAAAATGATCCGTATACACTTCGTATTGTACTGATTGCTGCTATCGTAATTATTGGCATATGGCTGTGTGTATTTATTGCACTTCGCCGTAAAAAGAATGCGCAAAAAAATGAAGACTCAAATGGAGCATCAAATAGTTCTGAGGAAACATTAAAGAAAGCGAAACGGGCAGATATGTCTGATTCAAAAGATTCAGATAATGGCTTTGCAGATCCGGATAAAAATAAAGACGAAAAATAAAAATATCGCTGTATAAAAAATAAGAGACAGGAATGACGCAAATATTCCTGCCTCTTTTTGTATGCGTATATATCAAGTATTAGATTGAGGAGGTGGTGTCTTTTTGCTTTGCTTCGCCAGCATTTTGGAAAGTTGGTGCAAAAGCTCCACTCTTTTTTTCTCCTTTGGAGAAAGATTTTTTGTCAGCTGTGATACTAGTGCATCTGTCTCTTCATCGCTAAAGCTCATATGCTTTCCAGCGATTTGGCGATTGATGTTAAGAAGAAATGGAAGCAGCTCATTTTGATTTTTGCCGGCTGCATCACTGACGATTTGTTTAATAAACTGAGCTTTTTCAGGGGACATATTGTCAAATGGTGTTGTCATCGTGCTTGGCGCCTCCTTCTGATTCATATTCGCGATAAAGTCGTGCCATCTGGGCAAGATTTGTTACCATGTCAAGCGTTTCAAGCTCCTTAGGCGTGCAGTATTCGCGGATTGACTGAGATAAGCCTGTGAGCGGATCCTGGTCATCCTTACTGCAGGCCTCAAGAGATTCTTCTTCCTCATCAAGCCTGTGCATTGCCTGCTGAAGCTCAAACATGCGCACACAGATACGGCAGGCTTCCCGAAGCGGCGAGTGCATGTACGGCAAAGAGGCTTTTAAAATCTGAATGTGGCGCTTTTGCTGCATAAGGCACCTCTTCGATTTCCTTTTTTCTTTAATGGAGTATATGCGGACAACATGTTTGTTAGTACATAAGTTATAGTAAGCAGATGACAAGAAGGAGCGACATATGCTTATTATAGAGAAGAATGCAGTTTATGAGGTGGATTGTGAGTGTCTTCAGAAAAAACGGGGGCGCTATGCCAATTTAACATGTGAGGAGCGACAGATTGAAAAAGAACAGATTATTGTGCCAACAGGCGGCGTATGCAAAGAATCACTTTCTTATACAGGAAAAGGCGTAACGGTAGCCATTTTGGATACAGGCCTATATCCGCATCCTGATTTTAAAGATCGTATTGTGGGTTGGTATGATGCGATAGGCCATGAGGCGTATCCGGTCGATCCAAACGGACATGGAACACAGGAAGGAGGAAATTAATGTTGCTTTTTTTACAAAGGTGTGCTATTCTGTCTATAACAGATGCCTACAAAGGTTTAGAACAAAGAGGTGTGGGGAATGAATATGATAATTAAGAAGGAAGCAGCGACACTTGAAAGAACATCTGCGAATGAAGGAGTGCAACTGCAGTCGCTGACATTAAGCGAAGGTACTATCCGTTTTGAGCCGGATGTAACTGATTACAATGTAACGGTTGCAGAGGATGTGACGAAGATTTTGGTAAAAGGCGTTACAAGCGATGAGAACAGCTTTTATACGGTAAGCGGAAATACAAATCTTGTGAAAGGAAAAAACGAGATTGTTGTTACTGTTACCGATAAGGATGGCAACATCGGACATTACTACATTCATGTGCAGGTGGGAGAGCAAAAAGAGCAGACATCACAAAGTGATTCCCAGCCACAGACAAATCAGGCAGCTCAAAGTGTTTCTGAGTCAGTGGCTAAGCCGGGTGATGAAAATGAGCTTCTTTCAAACACTGTTAATGAGTTTAAGACTTTTGCAGAAACTGTTACCTCAGGAAATCTTCAATATGTCACATATGGCGTGCTAGGATGCGGTGCACTGGCAGTTGTTTTGTGGGTTGCAGTCTTTATTAGAAGGGCAGCGGCAAAACGGCGCTACAAAAAGGAAAGAAATGAGCGCATGGCTCGCAGAAAAGAACAGGAAAAGCAGTGGGAGCTTGCTCAGACGCAGCAGGATATTCTTTTAAAGCAGGTTGATGAGTTGCTTGAGAAGAAAAGAACGCAGAATACAAGAGGACCAAAAGTGCATGACGAAGAGCCAGAGGACTTTGATTATGACGAAGGCTATACAGATGATGAAGACGATTACGGCGATTATGATGAAGAACAAGAGGCCGAGCTGGATCGTTGGTTAGCCGGACTGGATGATGGCCAGGACGAGGACAGGTGATTAGATGATAATAAAGATAGATTTTAACAGTGATGAAGCAATTTATATGCAGATTACTAACCAGATTATTATGGGTATCGCAAAGCGGCAGATCTGTGATGGAGATCAGCTGCCTTCCATACGAAATATGGCAGATGAGATCGGCATAAATATGCACACTGTCAATAAAGCATACACGGTACTCAGACAGGCAGGTTATGTAAAGTTAGATCGCAGAAGAGGTGCTATTGTCAGTGTAGATGTTGATAAAATTGAGGCAATCGAAGAAATTCGAAGAGAATTGTCTGTCACACTGGCGAAGGCAGGCTGCATGCATATATCAAAAGAAGAGATCCACGAGCTGGTGGATGAGATTTACAACAAACATTTGTCAGATGTTCAAAATTAAATTTGTTTTGGACGAAAACAGTTATTTTTTGTGAGGAGGAATAACTATGCTTTGTGAGCAATGCAGGATGAGGGAAGCCAGCATTGTCATCCGGGAAGTAGTAAACGGGACTGTGACGGAGCGCAACTTGTGCAGTGAATGTGCATCTCAGTCTGATCTGGGCGGAATCCTTATGGATTCTTCAAGCCCATTTGCAAAACTTTTGTCAGGAATCCTTGGAATCAGCGATTCCAGACGCAGCGAGGAGGAGGACGCATCTAAGCTGTCCTGTCCGACTTGTGGGATGACATACAAAGAATTTGTTCAGGACGGACGCTTTGGCTGTGCGGACTGTTACAATACATTCGGGCTTTTAATAAATAACAGCATTAAAAAGATACAGGGAAATAATTCCCATACCGGAAAGAAACCGCGCTTTTTGGGTGATAAAAAGATTCATGCAGATATGGTAGCTGATGCCAAGAAGCGTCAGAGTTTGCAGGAGCAGCTTGAGATTTGTCAGGCAAAGCAAAAGGAAGCTGTTTTGGAGGAAGATTACGAAAAGGCAGCCTACTACCGTGATGAGATCAAAAAGATTAAGGAAAGGATTCAGGCCGGTGATGAAGTGGTATGAGGAGAAGGATGCGGAAAATGATGTAATCGTTGCAAGCAGAATCCGTCTGCTTCGCAACCTGCGTGATTACAAATTTCCGTGGAAATTAGAGGAAGAGGATGCAAAAAGGCTGACGAAGGAGCTTGAAGAAAAGCTTTGTGGAATCGGCAGCCTTGATGGAAGAAGTTACCAGACATGGGATCTTTTAACGATGACGCAGACAAAAAGAAATGCCCTTCGTGAACGGCGCATGATTAGCCGCCGTGCAGCAAAGGAGCCAGGATATGCAGGACTTATTTGTTCAGCAGATGATGCCGTGAGTCTGACAATCAATTGTGAGGATCACCTTCGGATGCAGATAAGTCATGCAGGTTCACAGCTTCGCCAGTCATGGAAGGAGATGGATAAGATCGATGATTATATAAATGAGCTGTATCCATATGCGTTTGATGATCAGGTTGGTTATCTTACGACATATCCTACTAATATAGGAACTGGCATGAGAGCATATCTTGTGCTTCATCTGGCACTTCTTGATTCTGTCAGCCGTTTTGATGATATGGTTGACGAGATTGGGCGTTTTGGATTAAAATTAAAGCCAGCTTTTTCAAGTGACAGACAGTTAAATGGAAATATGTATGTGCTGTACAATGAAAAGACACTTGGAACAAGCGAGGAGGAAATTTTAGAGCTTCTTGATAAAGTAGGCGGTCAGCTTGCCAGTCAGGAGCGAACACTTCGCGATAATTCCATTGAACAGCATAGGCTTGAGGTGGAGGATATCTGCTATAAGGCATATGGTACGATTCGTTATTCAAAGCTCATGACATTGAAGATGGGCATGCATCTTGTATCACAGCTTCGCTGGGGACAGGAAAAACAAATTATTAGATTCAAGGAATATTGCAATTTTTATGAAATTATGATGGGAATGCAGGAGGCAAATCTGACAGCACAAAATAAGACGACAGGTGTATCAAAGCAAAATCAGCTGCGTGCAGATTATCTTAGAAGCTGTCTGCCAGAGCTTGTGCAGCCGTAACTCATCACATATGGAGGAAAAACACTTATGTTTGAACGATTTACAAATCGGGCACAGGAAGTTATAGGTGAGGCAAAGAAAGCCGCTGCGCAGCTAGAGCAAAATTATATCGGAACTGAGCACCTTCTTCTTGGCCTTGTGCGTGTTTCGGACAGCGTGGCAAGTAAGCTTTTGCAGGAACAGGGCGTTACAGAGGAGCGTCTTGAGGAATTGATTTCATCGCTAATTACACCGACGGGTTCTGTCAGTGTGCGTGAACCAGATGGATTTTCACCGGAAGCATACCGCGTAATCCAAAACAGCTACTTAGAGGCAAAGCGCTTTCATTCCAGTCTGGTTGGAACAGAGCATATTTTAATCTCAATGCTCAAAAGCTTCGACTGTGCCGGAACAAAGCTTTTGAATACAATGAAAGTAAATATTCGTCAGCTTTATATAGAGCTTGTATCTGCAAAGGATGGCGATGTGGCAGCGGCAAGGGAAGATGTGGAATCACTTCAGTATACAAGAAATGCAGAAAGTAAAACACCGCTTCTTGATCAGTATAGTACAGATCTGACAGAGCTTGCTAAAGAAGGAAGGATTGACCCGGTTATCGGCCGTGAGCAGGAGATTAATCGTGTGATCCAGATTTTAAGCAGACGTACAAAAAATAATCCTTGTCTGATCGGTGAACCTGGTGTTGGAAAAACTGCGATTGCAGAAGGTCTGGCAAGCCGTATCTATGAGGGAAATGTGCCAGATACTATTTCTGGAAAACGTGTGGTGACACTCGATATGGCTGGCATGGTAGCTGGTTCAAAGTATCGCGGTGAGTTTGAAGAGCGCATGAAAAATGTGATCAATGAAGTGCGAAACGATGGTCAGACACTTCTATTTATTGATGAGCTCCATACATTAGTCGATGCAGGCGGCGCAGATGGAGCTATGAATGCTTCTAATATTTTAAAGCCATGCCTTGCAAGAGGTGAGCTTCAGATTGTCGGAGCAACTACTATTGATGAGTACAGAAAGCACATCGAAAAGGATGCTGCTCTTGAGAGAAGATTTCAGCCTGTTATGGTAGAGGAGCCTTCTGAGGATGAGACAGTTGCTATTTTGAAGGGTCTTCGCCATGTTTACGAGGAGCATCACAGAGTTAAGATTACAGATGCAGCATTAGAGGCGGCTGTTAAGCTTTCATCACGCTACATCAATGATCGTTTCTTGCCAGATAAGGCGATTGATCTTGTCGATGAGGCCGCTTCTAAGGTTCGATTAGCAGCATTTGTTGCGCCAGAGGCAGTATCAAAACTTAAAAAAGATATTGAAAGCTTAAATCAGGAAAAGGAAAGTGCAATTCAGGAAGAAGCATTCGAGAAAGCTGGAGAGATCAAGAAAAAACAGGATAGAAAACAGGCACAGATCAATCGTCTGATGGAAAAGTGGGAGCAGGAAAAGGAAAATACGCGCTTACAGGTAACAGAGCATGAGATTGCAGATGTTGTTTCTACCTGGACAAAGATTCCGGTTCGCTCACTCGAAGAGGGTGAGGCAAAGCGTTTGATGAATCTTGAAAATGTGCTTCATGAACGCGTTGTCGGACAGCAGGAAGCTGTAACTGCTATTTCTAAGGCAATTCGCAGAGGACGTGTCGGCTTAAAGGATCCAAAACGTCCAATCGGTTCTTTCTTGTTTTTAGGTCCAACAGGTGTTGGAAAAACAGAGCTGTCAAAGGCACTTGCTCAGGCAATGTTTGGAACAGAAAATGCAATTATACGTGTTGATATGTCCGAATATATGGAAAAGCACAGCGTCAGCAAGCTCATTGGTTCACCGCCAGGATATGTAGGATACGAAGAGGGTGGTCAGCTCTCAGAGCGTATTCGCCGCAATCCATACAGTGTACTTCTTTTTGATGAGATTGAAAAAGCACATCCAGATGTATTTAACATTCTGCTTCAGGTGCTTGATGATGGACAGATTACAGATGCGCATGGCAGAAAAGTCAGCTTCAAAAATACAGTGATCATCATGACCTCTAACTGCGGTGCTGCCAATATTATGTCACCAAAGCGTTTAGGATTCGGTGCGTCATCTGATGCAAAGGCAAACTACGAGCAGATGAAGGCAAAGGTTATGGAGGATGTTAAGCAAAGCTTCAAACCGGAATTTTTAAATCGTATTGATGAGATCATTGTATTCCATCCGCTGTATAAGGAGGATATGAAAGCTATTCTTGATATCATGCTTCGTTCAGTCACATCAAGAGTAATGGAAAACATGGAACTCAAGCTTAAGGTAACAGATGAAGCACATGATTATCTGATTGACAAGGGCTTTGATGAAAAATATGGTGCACGTCCGCTTAGAAGAGCTCTCCAGACATACCTTGAGGATTCAATGGCAGAGGAAATACTAGAGGGACGTATAGAGCGCGGTGACAGCGTAACAGTTGAAAAGGGTGAGAATGGACTGAAATTTTCTGTGCGCCATAAAAGAAAAACGCCTGTAAAAAAGGCTGAATAAAGTTTAATTTTTGGTTGGAAAATCAAATTTGATATGCTATACTGAAATAGCGATAGGCGGTTCGCCTGTGGGGTGGGCCGCAAATAGTATACGATGCAATGCAGCAGCAAAAATCAGGAGGAAACAGTAATGGCAGGAATTAAGGAATTAATCCGCACTGAGGAAGACAATACATTAAGCTTTGGAAATTATGATCTTCCGACAAAAGGTAAGGTTTCGGATTATGTATTTGACGGAGATGTATATAAGGTAAAGACTTTCCATGATATCACCAGATTAGAGAAAAACGAGACATTTGCCTATGAGTCAACACCGGGAACCGTAGTTACCGATTATAAGGAGACTGAGGATACATTGTCCTTTATCGTAAATGGTTTCCAGGATACACAGATCATCGTTGCAGTAGAGGATGACACTGAGTATCAGGTAAGTGTGGATGATGCCGTAATTGAAAATTATGAGACTAACCTTTCCGGAAAGATCGTAATCTCACTTGAGCTTGAGCCGGGATGTGTAAAGAAGGTTCAGATTTGCAAGAAATAATGAACTCGCTCATATAGTTCATACATAGCCCAATATGGCAAATCATGGGGACGGGATTTGTGGCTGCTTGAGGCCAAATCCCTGTCCTCTTTTTTTAGGAGGAATGATGAAGGCAAAACAAACCGCTTTTTTTTGCAAAGAATGCGGATATGAGTCCGCAAAATGGATGGGGCAGTGTCCGGGATGCCGCCAGTGGAATACTTTTGTTGAAGAGCCTACGGCAGGAAGTTTTGCCACAACAAAATCAGGCGGCGCGAAAAAGCAGGGACTAGAAGCATCAAAGCCGCTTCGTCTTGAAGAGATAAGTACAGATGAGGAAGACAGAAGCAGTACAGGGCTTCATGAGCTGGATCGTGTTTTGGGCGGTGGTCTTGTTACAGGTTCTTTAATTCTTGTTGGCGGTGATCCTGGTATTGGAAAGTCAACGCTTCTTTTGCAGGTATGCCGAAATCTTGCTGTATCTGGCAAAAAGGTACTGTATGTGTCAGGTGAGGAATCTGCCCGTCAGGTAAAGATGCGTGCGGATCGTCTTGGCGGTTTTTCGGGTGAGTTATTGCTACTATCGGAGACAAATCTTGAAAAAATTGATAATACGATCACAAAGGAAATGCCGCAGGTAGTAGTGATTGATTCTATTCAGACTATGTATCGCGAAGATATCTCATCAGCGCCGGGAAGTGTCAGTCAGGTAAGGGAATGTACTAATACGCTTATGCAGATTGCAAAGGGCAGGAGCATCACGATTTTTCTTGTCGGCCATGTGACAAAGGAAGGCGTAGTTGCAGGTCCGAGAGTGCTTGAGCATATGGTGGATACAGTGCTTTATTTTGAGGGAGACCGCAGTGCAATGTACCGTATTCTTCGTGCAGTAAAGAATCGTTTTGGTGCGACAAATGAGATGGGTGTATTTGAAATGGTGCAGTCAGGCTTAAAGGAAGTTGCAAATCCCTCTGCTTACCTGCTTGAAGGAAGAAGCCTCGACAGCAGTGGAACGGTCACGGCCTGTCTTATGGAAGGAACGCGCCCAATTATGCTTGAGGTGCAGGCACTAGTCTGCCGGACAAGCTTTGGATTGCCAAGACGTACGAGTGCCGGAATTGATGGAAATCGTGTAAATTTATTGATTGCTGTTTTGGAAAAACGAATGGGTATGGCACTATCTTCATGTGATGCGTACGTAAATGTCACGGGAGGAATAAAGATTAGTGAACCTGCGTTAGATTTGGCAGTCGTCATGGCAATTGCAGGAAGCTTTCGTGATCGCGTGATTGATGCGCACACTGTTATTTTTGGAGAAGTCGGACTGGCAGGAGAGATTCGTGGTGTAAGTATGGTGCAGCAGCGAATCAACGAAGCTGCAAGACTCGGTTTTACCTGCTGTATTCTTCCAAAGATCAGTGCGAAGGATATCACCATCCCAGAAGGGATGAAGTGCATTCCGGTGGCGACCGTCAGGGAAGCCGCGGGGCTAATTGAGAAGATGCAGGGGGCGTGAAGCCACAAAGATGATTAAAAGATGATTATAAGGAGGATAAGAGATTGATTCGATATAAGATAGATATATCGCAAAAAGAATGTGATGCGTTAATTGAAATGCAACTAAAGCATTCTGTAAGTCGTGGAATACAAAATTTCTTCAGAATCGTGCTGGCTATTTTGGCAATTGCTTTGCTGTATTGTACATTTTTTCTCCGACAAACCACGGAATCTAAAATTTTGGGAATCGTAAGCGCTGCCTTTTTTCTATGGTTTGCTACAGTAGGAATGATTGCTTATCAGAAATTTCTTTTAAAGAAAGTACAGAATAAATTGGATAAGCGAGCAACATTCGGTGAACGAGAATATGGATTTGATCAAGATGGTGTTATTGTGTGGACTGATTTCAGCTATAGCGAATTACAATGGGAGGCATTTAAAAATTGGGGAATATTTAAAGATTACATTTATTTGACAACGATTGCCGAACAAAGGATTCTTGTGAGGAAGGATGAATTGTCAGAAGAAGATCGGGAAGAATTATTTGATCTTTTAAATGCGAATGTAAAACGAGAAGAAAAGTGATGAAGAAATCTACGAGGGGCGCTTCGACGGCTGTGTCAGCGTCCCTTGTTTATTTTTATACAACAAAAAAGACATCCACAACGGATGTCTCTCAAGCAGGGGTAACAGGATTCGAACCCGTATTTACGGTTTTGGAGACCGTTGCTCTACCATTGAACTATACCCCTTTATGTTTGTCAGCTTTTGTAGCCGACTTCTATATACTATCATATGAATATTAATTTGTCAACACTTTTTTTGAAAAAATTCCGAAAATTGATAAAATGTACTACAGTTCACTCGTCATGTTAGATCTGGACAAATTTCATGCTTGCATAGAAATTTGACAGATCAGCAGGACGAAGTGGACGCCAGTTCACGGATAAGCCAATATTACGGCAAAGCCCTAAGGTGAATGGATTTCACGAGCCGGACACTTGGAGCAGGTCTTTCAAAGTAATGTATGATAAGAAAGAACATAAAAGGAACCTGCGGAGTTTGGTCCGGCGACGAAACCATTACACCGAAGGGCTTCGTAACCTAACGCGTGAACTGTAAGAAAATGGTAAGAACAAAAACTGCGGCATAGTGCTTGCGAAGAAGCATTAAGTGTGGTAAAATTGTTGTGATTCAATTTATGATAAGATTTCAAAGGGGTACAAGCATGAATACACATACAGTTGAAGAATTGTACCGCCTGGCACAGCAGGGAAATACTGAGGCGCTCACGAGACTTGGTATCTGCTACAAAAATGGAACCGGTACGGCTGTGGATCACGGTGCAGCAGCACAGTGTTTTTACTCAGCAGCGAATGCAGGAAATGCAGAAGCACAGTATCAGCTTGGTATCTGCTATGAGGAAGGCATTGGACTAGAGCAGGATCTGTCTGCTGCCGGATATTGGTTTCAGGAAGCGGCAAGGCGGTTTTACGAAGCTGCCCAGGTTGGAAATCCGCAGGCTCAATATGGACTGGCAAATTGCTATGCAGAGGGCCGAGGAGTGGAAAAGGATGAAGCTGCTGCTGTTTACTGGTATCAGGCATCAGCACAGCAAGACTATGCGGATGCACAGTATAATTTAGGCTATTGCTTTTTATTTGGCATCGGTGTAGAGGCAAATGAAATCATAGCACTCAAATGGTACAGCAGTGCCGCATCTCACGGTGATCCGCAGATGCAGCATAATCTGGGACTTATTTATAAAAATGGCTATGGAGGAGTAAGCAAAAACTACGGAAAAGCTGCAGAATGGTTTTTTAAAGCTGCCAGACAGGGCTATTCCGAGTCAAAGGTTGAGCTTGCACAGATTTACTTTCGGAATCCGCTGGCGGTAAAAGATATTTCCATTGCAGAGCGTCTGATGACAGAGGCGGCAGAGGAAGGAAATACACGTGCCCAGGAATATTTGGTGCATTATTATTTTGATCAGGATGCAGCAAAGTATGATTTGAAAAAGGCATGCAGATGGGCATCTGAGTGTGCAGACAGCAGTGATCCAACAGTTGCTGTCGTTCTTGGTATTAGCTTTGCTAATGGCGAGGTGGCCGAGATCGATGAGAAGCAGGCATTTGAGTGGCTGTCAAAAGCAAAGGATCAGGAGAAAAAGTTAAATGGAGAGGCATGTTATTACCTTGGAAAGTTTTATGAGGAAGGTAATGTGACAGAAAAGTCACTTGATGATGCCGAACATTTTTATCAGCTGGCTGTAAGAAAGCACTTTGCAAACGGATCTGAATCGCTCGAAAGAGTTAGAAGAGAGAAGGAAGAAATACGTAAGGCAGAGGAAGCAAAAGCCCTTCAAGAACAAAAAGAGGCAGAGGAGCTTAAAAAGCAGGAAGAAGTAAAGCAGCTTTTGAACTTAAAGCCAGAGCAGGCAGAGGGCGATGTAAAATCAGAGGAAGAAGCTTCAGAACCAGAAGAGGCAGAATCTGAGGAAGAAGCTTCAGAACCAGAAGAAGCAAAATCCGAGGAAGAAGCTACAGAACCAGAAGAAGCAAAATCCGAGGAAAAAGCTTCAGAACCAGAAGAAACAAAACCTGAGGAAGAAGCTTCAGAACCAGAAGAGGCAGAATCTGAGGAAGAAGCTTCAGAACCAGAAGAGGCAAAATCTGAGAAGGAATCTTTAGAAGCTACAAATACAACTGATATTGCTTTTGCCCGTTTATTACAGCAGGCAAAAGAAACTCAAAGTCGTATTCAGAAACTTCCAAAGCAGGAAACTGTAAAGGAAGAAGATAAAAAGACACAGGAAAGTGAATCTTTGCCAAAGGAAGAGACAAAAGAGACTGAAACTGTTTCTCCAGAGCCAGTTGAAGAAGATTTTGTTTCTGAGATTGAGGAAGCAGAAAGCTCCATTCAAAAAGAAATCGCTGAGGCACAAAAGTTTGAAAAAGAACTTGATGTGCTGCAAAAGAAGATGGCACAGAATGTGCAGGATCTTCAGGAAGAAAAGAATGAAGCAGAAAAAACAAAAGTTTTTGACAAAGCGGATCTTGATCAAATTCAGCAGGTAGAAGCAAATCCTTCTAGCGAAGATACTGAATCGGCAGAGGAATCAGAGCAGGAAGAAGCTGATATTGAAACTGATGTCGAAACTGATGCTGAAATTAATAATGATATTGAAACTGATATTGCATATGATACAGAGGAATCTGAGAATGTAGACAGTGAGGAAGCTGAAACATTTTTCGAAGAAGAGGAAGAAGACGAAGATGATGAGGAGTGGGAAACCTCCGCGGATAATTTTGTTGCTTCTCTTTTAAAGACGGGTGCAAAGCTTACTAATACATCAGAACCAGTGATTCGCGAAGAGGAAGAGACAACTTCTGAGACAGTTGAATCGGAATCAGAAAATCAAAACATTGAAGATGAATCTGTAGAAACTGATTCTTCAAAAGCATTTTCAGAAGAAACAGAGTCTTATGAAAATGAGTCTGCAGAAGCAGAGCCTTCAAAAGATGACTCTGCAGAAATAGATGAAGAAGAATCACTTGAAGAAAGTGAAGATGAGTCTTTAACAGATGAAGTCGCAGACTACATAGAAAATTCTGATAATTCTGATGACGATAATTCAGACGATGCAGTTAATTTAGAAGAAGATTCTAAAGAGGAAGCTGCTAGCGATCTTGTAGAAGAATCATTGAGTGATGAGTATTCACAAGATGAATATTCAGAAGATGGATATTCAGAAGAAGATTACGCGGAAGATGATTATCAAAAAGAGGATGACAGCTTTGAAGATGAAAATGATTCTAAAACAGAGAATCAAAACGAATCTTTAGTAAAGAGCATGCCAAGAGCAACTCTTGTGGATGACTCTGTCTATGAATATGAAAAGGCCATTATCGATGATTTGAAGCAGGAAGATGTCAGTAGATATGTCGATGTGGATGAGGAAACATATGAAGAAGTAAAGAAGAAAAAGCATCATATCGTACCGATTGTGATTCTTGTTCTTGTTTCTTCGATTGCGCTTGCCGCAGCGATCCTTGCAGCGACAGGTCATCTTAGAGAATTTGTAAATGCACTGAATGAGCAATTTTCATCTGGAAATCAGCCAGACGCAGAAGAGTCTGCAAAGCTTCCAGAAAAATCTTCTGACAAATCATTAGAAGAGAATACTGAAAAAGAGCATTCATCAGAGGTTAAGTCATCTGAAACACAAACGTCATCTGAGACAGCTCCATCATCAAGTGCAGATGATAATTTAGAAAATAATAACGAAAATAATCAAACTTCCCAGAATACAGCAGCTGATACAGCTGCTGTATCTGATAGTGCAAAAATTACTTCAAGTGCAGGCAGTACAGAGCCCTCTTCCTTAAAAGAAGAGAGTAGCACACAAGAAAAATCTGTGGATGAAGCAGAAACTGAATCAGAATCAGAGGCAGAAACAGAGAAAGAATCTCAAACAGAATCTGAATCAGAGACAGAATTAGAGACAGAAACAGAGTCTCAAACAGAGAAAGAATCTGAAACAGAGACAAAGACAGCTTCCACTGAACAAGAGAAAACAAGTCTTGAGCAGACAGAAACAAGCACACAAGATGCTGAAAATAAAATTGAATCAGAGTCAGAATCAGAGAGAGAAACAGAGACAGAATCTCAAACAGAATCTGAATCTGAGGTAGAAACTGAGACAGAATCTGAAGTAGGAACTGAGATGGAGACAGAAGCAGAATCCGAGTCTGAGGAGGATAATACAAATCCGTATCATGAAGCGGCAAAAGCAAAGTATCCAACTTTTTCAAATGAAAGCTATACTCCAATTCCAGCGGTTTCTTCGGGATGTATTTACGCAAAATATACCAATTTCGATGAGGCTTTTCAGACGCTCTATACTAATCAGAGTGATTTGTCAGGAGCAGCACAAGTTGCACTGAATACACCTGGATTTAATATTATTGGCTATCGTGTTTATATGCTTGCTTATCAGGATGGTATTCTGAATGCGTATAGTACACAGCTTGATGGCACAGATCTGCAGCTGAGTGCAGCAAACGTTGGCACAGAAGCATATATCATGAATGGAAGCATTTTCTCAGAAAATCGTGAATATTCAATGACAGGAGATCCTGTAGGAACAGCATATCCGTATATCAAACGTTTCCTTACATTTGGTGAGGATAAGGTTTACTATTTGGATACAGATGGAGACATAACAAGAAGTGATTATCAGCATACAGCTATTCAGCGTCTTGAACTAGGCATTGATGATGGCAATGATGTGGCTTGGGCACAGGTTATGGGACCGTATCTTATTTATTATGATACAAAGACAGAGCTTATGTACAGCTGCAACTTAGATGTAGGTACGATTGTTTTGCTTGACTTTGATGGAGTCTCAGACCCATCTGGTCTTTGCGGAAATGGAAATTGGGTCTATGGTCTGTATGATGGAAAGCTTGCAAAGGTTCGTCCAAATGGAAGTGAACTTCAAACTATTTATGAGCCGGATGATTCACTAGAGCTTGTCTCAGTGGAGCATGCCATGGAAAATTATATTATTTTGACTGCAAAGAACACTGCAAACATAAAAACGAGTGCAGAAAATAATTCAGCAGATTCTAATGCAGGAATCAAAACGTATTGTTATAACCTGCAAACTGGAGAGCTGACTCAGCTTTCAGCCGAATAAAAAGTTTGAGGGCAAGGGTTTTAATGCCCTTGCCCTTTTACTATATAAGCAGCAAAAAAAGGAGGAATATTTGATGATTTACGACGTATTAGAATATGGTGCGAAGGCAGATGGAGTAACAAATGACGCTGCCGCTATTCAGAAAGCAATTGACGAATGCAGTGCTGCCGGTGGCGGTCAGGTTGTGCTTAGAAGCGGAAGAACATATTATTCAAGCTCCATTATTATAAAGCCATATGTAGATCTTCATTTAGAGAGAGGAAGCGTATTAAAGGCGCATAGCGATCTGACAACTTATTTTCATCCAAATGAGGGTCAGAAGGATAATGGTGTAAAGATTGAGGGAACACCAGTAACATTAAAGCCATCATATGCTTTTATTTATGCGAAGGATGCCGACCATATGGCAATCACAGGAGATGGCGTTATTGACGGAAATGCATTTGCATTTGTAAAGCAGGTAAGCCAGTACTATGTGACAGGCGATTTTTATCCGCGCCCGACTGTCATCTATGTAGAACATTGTAATCATATCAATTTTACAAATATTATTATCAGAAATGTTTCTTTCTGGACTTTGCATACAGCAGGCTGTGACGATGTGTTGATTGACCGCATTCGCATTTTAAATGATCTGAATGTTGCAAACTCTGATGGTATTGATCCAGACCATAGCACAAATGTACGCATTATAGGCTGCCATATTGAGTGTGGTGATGATTGTATTTGTCTGAAGAGTTCTGCGGGAAACATGGAATATGGTCCGACAAAAAATGTGCTGATCAGTGATTGTACATTAATTTCCACTTCCGCAGCATTGAAGATCGGAACAGAAGGAACTGGCAATTTTGAAAATCTGACAGTAAATAATTGTATTATCAGCGGCAGTAATCGTGGAATTTCTATTCAGATTCGCGATGGCGGTCATGTAAAAAATGCAATGTTTTCAAATATCATCATCGAGACACGCCGTTTCGCAGATTGCTGGTGGGGCTGCGGTGAGCCAATCAGCATAACAACACATAATCGTGTGCCAGAGAAGCAGTCTGGCCATATTTCAGGAATTACATTCCGCAATATCACCTGCGACTCAGAGAATGGTGTATTTTTATCAGGAAGTGATGGAAACCATATTGAGGATGTGCTGTTTGAGGATGTCAAGGTAAAGATTCATTCAAAGAGCAAATGGCCAAAGGGGCTTTATGATTTAAGACCAGGCTTTGGACAGAAGATTGAAGAGATTCCAAGCGCCGGCTTCTATATGAGAAGAGCAGATGGCGTGACTATACGAAATAGCCGTGTTGTTTTTGAGGGCGAAGAGCGCGATTGCTTTGGAGAGGCAATCCATGCGCAGGATTGTGCAGATCTTGTAATTGAAGGCTTTAAAGGAGAAGCAGCAAGACCAGAGTTAGAAGCAATAGTAATTGAATAGTTGAATTGCGATTAAATGTATTGCAGCAAAGCAATTATTAAGTATCAATTTAAATAAAAAGGAAGCAGAAAAACAATGAAATTTGATAAGCTGATTGAGCTCTTAAAGGAAATGGAGACAACAATAGAAGCAGAAGAAAATCAGACACTTCTTGAAAAATTAAATCGAGAGGAACTGATCAATACGATGCAGTTTCTTCAAAGATGTGCAGCGCAGGCAGGGTATTATTATAATCTGCAGGCACCAGGCAGTGAAGTTGGTACTATGAAGCTGCAGACAGCAGAAAATGATGATCCTATTGTGGCACAGGTAAAAATTTGGGATAATAAAGAGCATAAGATTCGCACTCGTTTTTCCCTTCGCCGTTTAGTGACCGAGGAGGACGGCTCATTGTCTGTGAAGTTGCCGTGCGGAAGCTATGAGGCAGAGGTGACATGCGGACCAGAGTACAGTACTGTTCTTGTGTCATTTGAAATCACAAAGGATAAAGTGACAACAATTAAGGCAAGACTGGCGCGTATAGCACATTTAACTGATCATGGATGGACAGCAGGTGATCTTCATCATCATAGTATATACAGCAGTCCGGCATATGGCGGAACAGATCCTGTAATAGAGACTCCAGGTCAGGTGTGCCGTTCCATGAAGTCTCTTGGAATGCAGTTTGGTGCGCTAAGTGATCATCATAATGTACTTAACCATGAAGAATGGCAAAGACAAAATAATAACTTTACACCTATTATCTCAAAGGAAATTTCAACCTCTAATGGTCATGTGCTGCAGCTTGGCGTAGATGATGACGTGATCTATGAGATTCCAAAGGGAAAGGAACGCACAACAGAGAAACTTCGCAATGAATTTATACGCATTTGCAGTGAGATTCGAAAAAAAGGTGGTCTGCCGCAGGTAAATCATCCGTTTGATGTGAGTTTTTCCACTCGCTACAACAGCGAGTTTTGGGATATGGTTGAAATTTTTGAATCAATGGAGATTTGGAATGGTGCGACTCCATTTGCAGCTGGCACAATAAATGCTAAGGCATTCAAAAAGTGGCTGTCTCTTTTAGATGAGGGAAAGCGCCGGACTGCTACAACGGGAAGTGATACACACAACATTTATGGTGACGATTATTTTGGCATGACAGAGTGGTTAGATTGGCTGATGGATATTGTGATGAAACACCCGGAGATTTATCCAGTGCAGATGAATGAGAAGGTTGCCTATCTGACTTGGCTGTACAAGAAGGTATGGCCGCGTCTTTTATCGTGGGTGGAGCAGTCTAACACACCGTCTACAATCCATAATTATGTGTATACAAATGGAAAAAATCAGCCTCAGGAAATTCTTCAGGCTATCCGTGAGGGACATAGTTTTATAAGTAATGGTCCGCTTGTGACGGCAGAAGTAAATGGAGTTTCTTATGGTGAGAAGGCAGTACTTAAAGATAGGACAGGTACACTGTCAGTTCATGTATTTTCAAAGAAACCGATCAATCATCTGTGGATGTACACAGGTGCTGATAAGAAGGTTGAACTTTGTGCAAAGGCTGATGCAGCAGAGGGCGGCTTTATGTATGATATAGCGGCAGATGAGCTTGATTTTGGCGATGCTGCATGGGTTTTGTTTGTGGCAGATGGAGGAGAGAATAACCTTGCAATTTCAAACCCAATTCTGTTTGCTTGATGATAAATAAAAAATCTGAAAATCAGGGTTAAAATCTGACCCTGATTTTCACTAGGAGGAAACATGAGATCACTTGACTATATGAATCGTGTGGAGGCGTATGTGAATCGCTTAAACAGCGAGCGACGTACCGTGCTTGAAACGATCCCACAGGTACGTTTTTTGGATCTGATGGCAGATGAGATCAACTGCGCAGATATGACTGCAGACTGCGAAGAGGATGAGAATAAAAAATATGGTGTAGCGCCAAATCTGGATGCAGTACACACAAGGGGCTATGCGAAGAGAAGTCTTGTACTGGAGGATTGCAACAGCTGGCCAGTTTTTTCGTGCGCAGATACGTGGGGCGGTCCAGATTACCATGGGATTTTTGCTTTTTCTGTGACGATCACAGAAGAGATGAAGGGACGTGTGATTGGCTTTTCTCTTGACACTGGCGCAGATGATATATGGAATACTGATAATCCGCAGATTATGGTTTATATAAACGGAGTGCTGACCTGTGCGATGGATCTTAATCATCATGAGGTGATTTTGAGTGACAGTGCAGAGCCGGGAAAGGTATATGATATTCGTCTTTATGCGTATGTCAACAGTCCTGGAAAGAGCAATTTTTTATATCTTAAGGTATTTGCAAAGGAACTAGAGGCAGAGGCTCTTTATTATGATATGAAGCTTCCGCTTGAGGCAGCAAAGCAAATGCGCCCAGAAGAAGAAAAAAGAAGAAAGCTTCTGGAGCTTTTAAATCAGGCAGGTGATTTATTAGATCTTCGTGTTAAGAAAAGTGATAAGTATCGTGCATCCCTTATAGCAGCAAGTGAATGGCTTAAGGAAAATTTATATGAAAAGGAATGGGAGCTTGACGGTCCAACTGTTTACGCACTTGGTCATACGCATATTGATGTGGCATGGAAATGGCCGCTTCGCCAAACAAGAGAAAAGGCTGTAAGAAGCTTTTCGACAGTGCTTTATCTGATGAAGCGTTATCCAAAGTATCGTTTCTTTTTGAGTCAGCCTCAGCTTTATGAGTATGTAAAAGAAGAGGCACCTGAGATTTTTGAGCAGGTAAAGGAACGCGTAAAGGAAGGACGCTGGGAGGCAGACGGTGCTATGTGGCTGGAGTCTGACAGCAATTTAACTAGCGGTGAGTCACTTATTCGTCAGATTTTATATGGAAAGAAATTTTTCAATGAAGAGTTTGGCATTAAAGAGCAGGAGATATTGTGGCTGCCTGATGCATTTGGCTTTTTAGGTGCATTGCCGCAGATCATGAAGAGAAGCGGTATTCGCTACTTCCTAACAACAAAGATGGGCTGGAATGATGCCGATCAGCAGCCAGATGATACATTTCTTTGGGAAGGAATTGACGGAAGCCGCGTAACAGGCCTTTATATCACAACAAAGAATTACGAAGCATACCCGGAGCGTTTTGAAAAGCCAGTTCGCGAGGTTACATACAATGGCAGACAGAATGCTAGCCAGACAATGGGAACATGGCAGAATTACAGAAATAAAGAGTTAAATGATGCAGTTCTCACAGTTTATGGCTACGGTGATGGCGGCGGCGGTCCGACAGAAGGTATGCTTGAGGAAAGTAAGCGTTTGTCTTACGGCATCCCAGGAGTTCCTAAGATAAAGCTGTCTGGACTAAAAGAGTACTTACAGGTACTTGATAAAAATTTACAGAATAAAAAGTTAAACACATGGTACGGTGATCTGTATCTTGAGTATCATCGCGGTACATTTAGTTCAATTGCAGAGAATAAAAAGAATAACCGTATATGTGAGTATAAAAATCAGCAGGCAGAGTGGCTGGCATCACTTTTGTGGTGGATGAATAAGAAAAATGAGAATGCAAACAAGAATGCATATCCAAAAGAGACGCTTGATAAGGCATGGAAGCTTCTGCTGTTAAATCAGTTTCATGATATTTTGCCGGGATCTGCAATTGATGAAGTCTATGAGCAGTCAGATATTGACTATGCAAAGATTAAGGCAATGGATGAAGAGATAATCAGTGAAGTATTAGAAAGCCTGAGCAGTAATAAGAGCGAGCAAAAAAAAGGAATCTGTGCATGGAATCCACTTGGCTTTGCAGCAGAGCAGGTGATTGAGCTTGATAAAAAGAAGCAGCACGAATGCGGTATCGACAAGGGCTGTTCTCTTACTAATGTGACAGCCGCGCAGCGCTTTAAAGATGGCACAATGCTTGTCACAGCTTCACTTCCTGCAAAGGGCAGCTTATATATGGCAGCATCTGCAGAGAAAGAAAGCTTAGACAAAGAGGCAAAGAAAGAACATTTTGCTTTACGTGATGAAAATACACTTGAGACACCTTGGTATATTGTTTCATGGAATGAGCTTGGCGAACTGACCTCTCTTTATGATAAGGAGGCAAAGCGTGAAGTTTTAGAAGCAGGTACTGTAGGAAACGAGATAGTTGTTTATGAAGATATTCCTAAGGATTACGATGCTTGGAATGTGGAGTCATATTATTCAAGAAAGCATTGGAAGATGTCTGTGAAAAAGCCATGTATGATGACTGAGGCAGGAGAAATCTGTGCTGTGCTTCACACAGAGCTTTCTTATGAGTCTTCAGTTATTGAGCAGGACATTGCATTCTTTGCACACACAAGACGAATTGATTTTAAGACTAAGATTGACTGGAGAGAACAGCAGCAGCTTGTAAAGGCAGAGTTTCATTTGGATGTCATGACAAGAACAGCAGCATGCGAGATTCCATATGGTGTGATGGAGCGTCCAACACATAGAAATACAAGCTGGCAGCGTGCCCAGTTTGAGATGTGTGCACATCGCTTTGTGGATCTGTCTGAGCCGGGCTTTGGTGTGGCACTGTTAAATGATGGACGATATGGTCATTCTATTGAGGACAGCTTTGTTAGTCTGACGCTTCTTACATCAGGTGTCTTCCCATTCCCAGATGCTGATAAGGGACTTCATGAACTTACATATGCCCTGATGCCGCATATGGGTAACTGGAGAGAGGCAAATGTGGTACACGAGGCAGGAAAGCTTAATGAAAAGCCGATTCTTTCTGTTTATAAGCCATCGCTTTTGACAGAAGAAAAATCTTCAGCCAGATATACAATGTGTGAAGTGTCATCACCAAATGTTATTATGACATCAGTAAAACGTGCAGAAGATGAAAGCGGACTGATTGTTCGTATGTATGAGTCAAGCGGTATCCGCACAAATGTGGAATGGAATTTAGAGGGTCTTTGCCCGAAATACATCTATGAATGTGATATGATGGAACAAAAAGAAAGAGAAGTTGTGTTTGACGGACAGAGAGCAAAATTTGAGATCAGACCGTTTGAGATCAAGACATTTTCACTAGTATAAATATAAAAGTGCAGTAAGAAAAAAAAGTTTCTTCGGAAAAAGTGTGGAAAAGACACAATGAAAGAGCAAAAAATGCAATGTTTTTCCGAAGAAACCGACCAAATACGCATAGCTTTTGGGTGGGCAATTTTGCTATAATCAACACATCAGATATGAAAAGTTTCTAAAGAAACAATAAAAAAAGGAGGGCTGCGGACATGGCAAACAAAAAAACGCCGGGTGTGGCAAAGAAAAAGGTTAATTGGAAAACATACCTGAGAAATACCTGGCAGCTGTATGTGATGATGTTGATACCGATTATCTGGCTGATTTGTTTCAAATATAAGCCGATGCTGTACATCGTTGTTGCATTTAAGAAGTATAACATTTTCAAAGGAATTTGGGAGTCTCCGTGGGTTGGTTTTAAATATTTCAAGGAGGCATTCGGATCAAGTGAGTTCTGGTTTGCAGTAAAGAATACATTGATTTTAAATATCGGTGATTTGATTATCGGATTTCCATTCCCGATTTTTTTGGCACTGTTTTTAAATGAGTTAAGAAGCACGGGCGTCCGCAAGATGACTCAGATCGTTTTGTATCTGCCAAACTTCCTTTCTTGGGTTATTATCGCAGGTATCAGTACTCAGCTGTTCTCAGGAAATGGTCTGTTAAATGGTGTACTTGGCGTATTTGGTTTACCAGCAGTACCGTTCTTAACAAATACAATCTGGTGGAGAATTATTTACTGGGTAATGGGTATCTGGCAGTCAGCTGGTTATTCACTGATCATTTATTTGGCAGCACTTATGGGAACTGACCCGTCACAGAGTGAGGCAGCTTACCTTGATGGTGCAACAAGATTACAGCGTATCTGGTATGTAACAATTCCTCAGATTATGCCGACCATATCCACACTGCTTATTATGCAGCTTGGTAAAGTTATCAATATCGCATTCGACCGTCCATATATGATGAGCAACATGCTTGTAAAGGATGCATCAAATGTACTTAGTGTATATGTATACGAAGTTGGTATCGGTAAGGGACGTTTTGACTACGCAACAGCAGTTGGTCTGTTCCAGTCTGTAATCGGTATCGCTATGGTAATTATTTTTGATAAGATCGCTAAGAAAATGGGACAGGGAGGTGTCATGTAATGGACGGATTAAAAACAAAAGAAGATCGCCGCTTTCAGACGTTCTGGGTAATCTTTTTTATCTTAATCAGTGTGATTGCAATTATCCCGGTACTTCGTGTAATTTCCATTTCGTTCTCTGGTAGAGATGCAATCAACAAGGGACAGGTATTTATCTTCCCGATTGGATTTAATGTAGATGCTTATGCAAAGGCATTAAAGAGTGGTACATTCGTAAGCTCTTTCGGATATTCCATTATTCTTATGGCAGTTGTAACTGCAGTTGATATGATTATGACTATCCTTCTTGCATACCCGCTTTCAAGAAAGGGTTTGAAGGGTTCAAAGATTGTCAATCTGTTCTGCGTTATCACCATGTATTTAAACCTTGGTACAATCCCGAACTACTTAAATATCAAGTCTTTCGGCATGATTGATACTGTATGGGCATTGATCATTCCTGGTGCACTTAGTGTTTACAACATGATCATCATGCGTACTGCATTTGCAAGTATTGATGATTCTTTGTATGAGGCAGCACGTATTGATGGATGCGGTGAGTTCAAGATTATGTACCGTATCGCAATTCCGCTTTGCGTACCGACTATCGCAACTCTTTGTCTGTTCTACGCAGTAGGTCGTTGGAATGGTATTGATGATCAGCTGTACTATGTACAAAAGACAGGTCTTCATACTGTTCAGATGGCGTTAAAGCAGATGATCGAGGCTGTAAATGTTCAGTCTGAGGAGAGTGGTACAACACAGCTTGTAGCAGAGAATATCAAGGCAGCAAGTATTACGCTGTCCATGACTCCAATGTTAGTTGTATATCCATTCATCCAGAGATTCTTCACTCAGGGTATTATGCTGGGTGCAGTAAAGGGTTGATTTTTACACAATATTTTTTCAAAGTGAGTGTCTGCGCTGTCTGGATTTAGCCAGACGGGCAGTGACATAATAAAAAATCTTTTAGGAGGAGTTTACAATGAGAAAGATGAGAAAATCAGCTGCAGTAGCTCTTACAGCAGCAATGGCAGTAACAAGCATGGGCGTGATTCCGGCAATGGCAGACGAAACCACTACAATTCGTGTTATGCTGTGGGACCGTGGAGATGCTCCGCAGGGTATGACTGTTGAGGAGAACAAGATGAGCGAGTGGATCAACGAGCAGGTTGCAGATCTGGGTCTGCAGGTTGAGTTCGTAGCTGTTCCAAGATCTACCAGTGAGGATGTTCTGACAACTATGATGACTGGTGGAAATGCACCTGATATCATTTTCTCCTATGACCAGAACGTATTCTTAAATTACGCAAATCTGGGTGGTCTGGCTGATCTGACAGAGGCTTATGAGACAATCGGAACCAATATTCAGGAGTATGCTGGTGAGGTTCAGAACATGGGTGAGTATGATGGTGCTAAGTATGCGCTTCTTTCAAAGAGAGGAACTGAGAATCCGCGTCATACCGCTTACATCCGCAAGGATATCCTTGATGAGATGGGACTTGAGGTTCCGACTACAAAGCAGGAGCTGATTGATGATCTGTACGCAATTCATGAGAAGTATCCGGATATGATTCCGTGGAGCATGGGCGGACGTCAGGATACTGAGAAGATGTACCTGAACTTCGTTGGTTCCTATGTAACCTTCGAGGATGAGAAGGATGAGTTTACCTATAGCGAGAACTATATCGTAGCTCATGACGGCGCATTGGACGGTATTAGAGAGATGAACCAGCTGTACAATGATGGCATTATCGTTCAGGATTTTGCTACTGATACAGATGAGTCCGTACATAAGTCAAACATCGCAGCTGGTAAGGTTGCATTCTTCTTGGATGATAACTCTGTTCAGTGGGAGAATATTCACACTTTAAATAATGACCTTGACAAGTCCACATTCGTTCCAGTTGAGTGCTTCACTCAGGAGAATGGAGATATCCGTAACGTATACGAGCAGATGTATGGTATGTGGATAATGGTTCCGGCAGCAAGCGAGGATAAGGTTGATGCGTGCATGACTTATCTGAACTGGTTAGCAGATCCGACTAATGCAGAGAACGTAGCTTACACACCAGAGCATGAGGTTAGTGAGAATGGTGTTCCGGTTGCATTTACTGCTGATGAGTTAAGTACTATGGGCTACAAGGGAACACTTGATGATTACAACATCGTAAACAAGCATTTCGCATTCATGGATGATGAGGCTGGTATTGTTGAGAGTGCTATGGGTAAGGATCCGATCGACTCCAAGGAGTGGTATGAGAACTTCTATGAGACTGTTGCAATCGGCAAGTATCGTTATCCAGTATTCTCTATCAATGCTGAGGCAGAGAATGAGTATGGTACTCAGATCCGTTCTGATCTGATCGAGTATGTATACAGACTGATCAGCTGCAAGCCAGATGAGTTTGATTCCTTAGAGGCTCAGTTAAAGAGTGATATGGACAATGCAGGTCTGACTGACATTATCGAAGGAAGAGCTGCTCTGTATGATGAAGAAATGGCTGCTGCAGAATAAATTGTAACAATATAAGCGAATACGCAATACAGAAAGCGGGGGCTTACACGGCTCCCGCTTTTTACTTCATAAAGGAGGAAACAAGATGATAGCAGTAATCAGCGACGTGCATTTTCCATCCAATGCAGAACGGCAAAAGATTATGGAGACAGGACTAAAAAAGCTTACTGGTATTCGTGCACTTTTTATCTGCGGCGATTTCACAGATAATCGCAAAGACACAAAGCCAGAAGAGGAGATGAAACTGCCAGAATATATAAAGAAGCTGCCATATCCTGTTTTCTTTATTGATGGTAATCATGAAGATTATGATGTATTAAAAAGACTTCCTAAGATTAGTGATAGTGAAAATGAATTACTTTTTCAAAAGAGCGGATGCAGCCTAACAGCAGAAAATACAATGAAGGCATCAGATGGCATTTACTACCTGAAAAGAGGAAGTGTATGTAAAATCGACGGATTTTCTATGCTTTTAATTGGCGGAAGTACAACCGGACCTGGGTATAAGAAAAATCATCCTGATATCTGGCAGAAAGATGAGGATCTGTCAAAAGAGGATGAAAAGCAAATTTTAAAATCATTGCAGGAAAATGATCATACATTTGATCTGATTTTCACACATACAGTTCCAGAGTGCATGGTAAAGGCATGGTTTCCAGATAAGGATCTGTCAGTGACAAATAAAATTTTAGAACACGTATGGCAGTCGGTTTCTTATCAGTACTGGCTGTTTGGCCATTTTCATGAGGATGTAGATTACCCGGAACGTATGCACTGTCTTTACAATGATGTGATGCTTCTTGAGGCATTAAAAGACGGTGGTATACGTGCAGAAAGGAGAAAACTATGAGAAATTATGAGATAAAGACAGACCTTCATACACATACGCTTGCAAGCACTCATGCCTATAGCACGCTAGAGGAAAATTGTCGTGGTGCATTTGCAAACGGTCTTGAAGGAATCAATATGAGTGATCATGGACCGTCAATGCCTGATGCACCGTATGAAGGTCATTTTTCTAATATGAGGATTTTGCCAGAGTATATCCATGGTGTAAAGGTTTGGAAGGGTGCTGAGGCCAATATTGTAGATTATGATGGAAATATTGATCTGACAGAGCACACACTCGGACGTCTTGAGTGCATTGTAGCATCATTTCATGAGCAGACTTTTAAGGCAGGAACAGTTGAACAGCACACAAATGCTTATATGCAGGCACTTAAAAATCCCAAAATCCATATTTTAGGCCACAGTGGAACAGCACAGTATCCGTATGACCATGATACTGTCATTAAAGAGGCAGCACGTCTTGGAAAGGCAATCGAGTTAAATGAAGCTACATTTCATGTGCGTCCTTCTTCTATTGCAAATTGTTGTAAGATCATTGCAAAGTGCAAAAAGTATGGTGCTTTTATAAGTGTCGATTCAGATGCTCATTTCAGCGCCTTTGTTGGAGTGTATGACTGTGCAAGAAAGCTTCTTGATGAGCTTGATTTTCCACAGGAGCTGATTATCAATCGTAACGCTGAAACTGTGAGCAAGTGGTTAAAAGAGCTAGCCGCAGCAAGCGAAAACAAATATTAAAATTCTACATTTGATTGCTGACTTGTGATAGTCGTTGAGCTGGCGCGCATTGCAGATGGAGACTGATCATAAGTCTGGCGGAAAATTCTGTTAAATTGAGAGAAGCTTTGAAAGCCGCATGACTGTGCAATTTCAGAGATCGGGTGACTAGTTGAGAGCAAAAGATCCCTTGCACGTGTAATACGTACTTTTTGAATATAGCTTATCAGCGTGAATCCAGTCACTTTTTTAAACTGATGAGACAGGTAGCATGAGCTTAAAAAGAATTTGTCAGCCAAGGAATCAAGCGACAATTCCTCATCATAGTGGCTGTGTATATAATAGGTAATGCTGTAGATTTTTTGCGTTGCTGAGTTGCCTGACGACTTATTTGTATATAGATTTTTGTCCTGGTTTTGCTTAATCGCATACAAAAACTGTATAAACATCGAGTGAATAATAAGCCGCTGTTCTGGGTGAGCCAGATAGTCGTGATGTCTTGAAAATGTATAAATTTCATCAAGAATGCCCAGAATTTGTTTTCGTATTTCCTCTGGAAAGCGAAAGATTGGAGTCTGGGCATTAAAAATAGTTAAAAGCGGTAGATAATAGTCTGCCATGCCAAACAGATCTTTCGGGTACCAGAAGGAAATGATTAGTCGTTTACTTGGCGCCCCAGTTGGATATTCAGTCCGATGAAGAATAGTCGGAGGCAGCAGCACAATGTCGCCCTCCTCAAGAGAATATGGCACGCCTTCAATAAAATGTATTGTATCAGGAGAGAGCGGTATCATGATTTCATGAAAGCGGTGCGAGTGTTGAAACTCCATATTGATCTGTTTATAGCGCTCTCCGTAATCAAAATAATAAAAAAGAGAAACATCACAGTCATTTATAATAATGCTGTAATTGCGTTGATATTTAAGCTGAAGTGGATGATCCATTGAAACCTCCAATAGTATTTATAAAACTGTAACATCAGTATAGCGATTTACAGCAAAATATGCAAGGAATATTGAAAAAGAAAACAAATTTTAAATAGATATTTTGTATGTCATTTTGTATACTGAGTACAAGATGTAACAGTTTATGCATAAAGTGTAACAGTTTACATGGGATATGTAAATATATCCAAGCATAATATAAAAGAAAAGGAGCGGGGACGATGGAGAACGTAACAGCAGCACAGGTAAAGGATGCTTTAGAGCGTGTGATTGCGAGCTTTCAGACTGTATTGTATGAGGATGATGAGCAGTTTTTAGAGAATATGAAGACAAAGAATCTGGAGGGCGATGATATTCGCAGATACCAGCATTGGGAGTGGACACAGGGTGTTGGCTTATATGGATTCTGGCGTCTTTTTGAAGCGACAAAGAAGCCAGAGTATCTTGACATTTTAAAGCGTTTCTATGAGAAGCAAATGGAGGTTGGTCTTCCTGGAAAGAATATCAATACCGTAACCCCTCTTCTTGCAATGTCTTATTTTGCAGAGTATACGAAAAATGATGAGTATCTGGGAATCTGTGACGAGTGGGCTGAGAGCATTATGCACGATTTTTTGCGCACAGAGGAAGGCGGCCTTCAGCACAAAACCTCTGATACCCTGAATAATGGTGAGCTTTGGGATGATACCTTATTTATGACAGTATTGTTTTTAGCTAATATGGGACGTATTCGCGGCAATAAGGAATATATTGAAGAAGCGCAGTATCAGTTTCTTCTTCATGTAAAGTATCTGACAGACAAAAAGACAGGTATGTGGTTCCATGGCTGGACTTTTGATGGTCATCACAACTTTGCAGAGGCACTGTGGGGAAGAGGAAACTGTTGGATTACAATGGCAATTCCGGAATTTCTTGATATGGTAGAGTGCCCGACAGCAGTTCGCCGCATTTTAGAGGAGTCCGAGCGTGCTCAGGTCAACGCACTGATGCGTTTCCAGGATGAATCTGGTATGTGGCATACTTTAGTAGACGATCCGACCTCTTATGTAGAGGCGAGTGCAACATGTGGTTTCGCATACGGTATCCTTCGTGCAGTTGATCTTGGCATTGTTGATAAGTCATGCGCAAATTCTGCAATGAAGGCGCTTGCACCAATTTTAAAATGTGTCAGTGAAGAAGGCAAGGTAGAGCAGGTTTCCTACGGAACACCGATGGGAAGAGAGAGCAAGGATTTCTATAAGCAGATCCCGCTTATTCCTATGCCGTATGGACAGGCACTGGCAATTTTGTTCTTCATGGAAGCATTGAAGCTTTGCAAATAAAAACAGCTAAAATAGCTGGAGGAGTATAGAAAATGAAGCGTTATATTGATTATCTGATTCGCAGCGAGGAACATCGCGTAGATGAAATGCTGTTTTTGCAGATTAAGGATAAGAACGATTTATGTTATGGACTGATGCGAGGCGATGTGATTGAGGCAAAGCCAACGATCTATATGATGGCAACGGCACTGGCATTATATTTAAACAGCAGAAGCCGCTATTATAAGAGCGAGAAGCTGATGGAAGCGCTGCAGCTGGCGGCAGATGGTGTGGCACGTGTTCAGAGAAAAAGCGGCTATATTGATTATCCGTGCTGTAATTTCTTCTCAGCACCAGATACAAGCTTTTGCTATAAAAGATTAAATGATGGCTATCGCCTGATGAAAAAATATCAGGATGTAGCAGATACAACTATTCTTCAGAAAAAGTATCTTGCTATTATGAGAATGGCAGCAGAGGCTATTCGTGATGGTGGATTCCATACACCGAACCATCGCTGGGGTATTTGTGCCGCACTTATGCAGGCAGCCAAACTGTTTGCTGATGATACTGAGTTTGCAAAGAGCCTTATGGACCGTACTGTTTTATACCTTCAGGAAGGCATTGACGGTAATTCAGAGGGTGAGTATGCAGAGCGTTCCACCGGAAATTATAATGCTGTTGTCAACAATGCAATGATGGCAATGTATCAGTGCTCAAAAGATGTGAAGTATTTGGGATATGTAGAGCGCAATTTAAATATGATGATGTACTACATTGAACCAAATGATATGGTCTTTACTCAGAACTCTACACGTCAGGATCAGGGCAAAGAAATTTTTATGGACAAGTATCTGTATCAGTACCTATATTTGCTTGCATACGATGGCACAGATGGTTTTATCAAGCTGACACCAGAGGAGCATGCACGATTTGATGGTGCTGCACATCAGATTATAAAGGGCTGTGCTGAGACTGGACGTCAGGCACCAAATTGTCTTCATCTTTTGATGATTTATGATAAGACACTTGATTATACATTTGAAAATTGTGGTTTCTTAAAGACATACCACAAGCTTTTCAAAGAAGCTGGTGTACTTCGTGTGAAGAAAGAAAATTATTCCTACACTGTTATGAAGAATCGAAGCGCCTTTTTGTACTTTAACGTAAATGGTTTAGAAGCATTTTTAAAGATTGGCGAAAGCTACTGTGAGATTCGTAATTTTGTCCCAGATGAGATGGATGTACAGGAAGGAAAGACTGTTCTTTCACACACAGCAAGAGGCTGGTATTATCTGCCATGGAAGGAAAAGCAAAATACAAGCGACTGGTGGCAGATGGATCACAAAAAGCGTGATCTTATGATTACAAGTGATCTTCACACTCAGGTAGTCATCACAGAGTTAGCAGATGGTCTTGAAATCAGCGTAGATACAGACGGGTTAGAGCGTTTGCCGCTTCGTATGGAGCTTTGTGTGCCATCACAAACGACATTAGAGAATGATCATTTCTGCATGGAGACAGTGGCTGGAAAGTCAATGGTTCTGTCAGATGATTATGTAACAATGACAAAGGGACTTACAAGCATCGAGTTTGGACCAGGTGCATGCGAGCATCATTTTAAGGGTCATTATTCAGGTGAAGAAGTAAATGCTGATGGATATACAATCTACTGCAATACATATACGCCGACAAAGAGAGTTTACACTCTGAAGGTAAAACAATAAATGTAAATACAAATAAAAATACCCGGCTTTTACAGGCCGGGTATCTTTATTTGTAAAAGTATGATATAATACATTGCAGTTAATATCCCTGGTAAGGGAAGATCAGTACAATATATATATAGAAGCAATACAATTTTAGAAAGGCAGGATACATATATGAAGTTTTATGCAGGATTAGATGTCGGAGGAACATCAGGAAGAGTAAAGTTTTCGACAGAAGATAAGACTCTGATTGGGGAATATTTAGGTGAGGGCTGTGCATTTAATACAGAAGGATATGAGATTGGAAGAGAGAAGTATCGTAAACTGATGGATGCAGCTCTTTCAAAGTATGAACTAAAAAGTTCTGATTGTCTTGGCATATGCATTGCGGCAAGCGGTATTGACTCTAAGGAGCAGGAAATGCAGATGAGAAGCATCTTTGAGGAGATGGGCTTTGCAAAGGAGCGTATTTTGGCTGTAAATGACTGTGAACTCTTTTTATATTTGTCTAAAGGACCTGTGCTTGTCACGATTTCTGGAACAGGTTCTATTTGTTATGGAAGAAATGAGGCAGGAGAAGTTTTTCGCACCGGCGGATGGAATCATGTATTGAGTGATGAAGGAAGTGCATATGATATAGGTCTTCAGACATTTAAAGCGTATGCAGATTGGCTGGATGGAAGGATCAATTGTCCAATTCTTGCAAAGAAGATTGCAAATGCGACAGGTGTTAAAACATTGGAGCAGGCTGACGTTTATGTAAATGATCATTTGCTTGATAAGAGTCCTGTCGGAGGGTTGGCTGTTTTATGCGCACAGGCGGCAGAGGAAGGTGATCTGGTAGCAAAAACAATTATAAAGGAGTGTGCGGCTAAGATTTTTGCGCTTGTATGGGATACATGCTGTAAGATGGAAGGAAAGCCAGATAATCGTATTAAACGTGAGCTTGATGAAGCCTTTTTTGCAAATCAAGAGGCAAAAGCTTTGCAGGCAGATTTATGGATGTGGGGAAGTGTCAATGTAAAGAATACATTTTTCCGCGAGCAAATTATCAATATGGCTAAAAAGAAGCTTCCGAATGTAACAGTAAAAATTCCAGAAAAGACTGCGCTTGATATTGCACTTGGCGCAGCGCAGGAGCACTTTGCATAAAGGAAAAGATCAATGCATAAGCTGATTGAAAATCAAGTGCGGATTTCAGTGCGAAATCTGGTAGAATTTATTCTTAGAAGCGGTGATATTGATAATCGCCATTCCACAAAAGCACAGTATGATGCGATGCAGATAGGAAGTCGTCTGCATCGCAAAATACAAGGTTCGATGCCGGGTACATATAAGGCAGAGGTTTCTCTAAAGCATACAGCACACTACAGGGATGTTGAGATTTTACTTGAAGGAAGAGCTGATGGCATTATTACACCAGATGAAAAATCAGTAGAGGGAGAACAAGCCAATTTACTTTATCAGACACAAACAGATGAGAATGTATCAGCAGAGATTTCTTTTATCATTGATGAGATTAAAGTTATCCGGCAGGATATGGAAAAGTTAGATAGTGCAGCACAAGTTCATGTAGCACAGGCGCTTTGTTATGCCTATATGTATGCAAAAGTACTGAATACAAAAGCAGCAGGTGTTACAGAAGAAAACGAGGAGAAAAAAAGGATTTGTATTGGCATACAAATCACATATTGCCATCCAGAAACTGAAGAAATCAAGCGTTTCCTAAAAGTATATACTTTTAAAGAAATCAAAGAAGAATTTGATCGTTATATAAGTGAATATGGAAAATGGGCGCAGTTTTTGTATGAGCATCGTCTGGAAAGAAATGCTTCTGTACAAAAACTGTCTTTCCCTTATCCATATCGTGCTGGACAAAAACGTCTTGTTGCGGCAGCATACCGCACGATGATAAATGGAGAACAGCTTTTTATTCAGGCACCGACAGGGATCGGAAAGACACTTTCGACTGTATTTCCAGCTGTATGGGCAGTTGGAGAGGAGTACGCTGATAAGATTTTTTATCTGACAGCAAAGACGATAACGCGCACAGCGGCAGTATCAGCGTTTGATATTTTGCAAGAAAATGGTCTTAAAATGTCATACATTGCTCTGACATCAAAAGAAAAAATCTGTCCGAACACAGTTATGGAGTGTAATCCCGTGCAATGCCAATATGCCAAAGGTCATTTTGATCGTGTAAATGAGGCAGCATTTGATTTGATTCATGATTGTGAGCAGATTACAAGAGAAAAATTAGCTGCCTGCGCGGAGAAATATAAGGTTTGCCCATTTGAGTTATCACTAGATGTCAGCTATTGGGTAGATGCCATAATTTGCGATTATAATTATGTTTTTGATCCTCATGTGCGTCTGCAGCGTTATTTTGCAGACGGTGAAAGAGGCGATTACATATTTTTAGTAGATGAGGCTCACAATTTGGTGGAGCGTGCAAGAGAGATGTACAGTGCTAAACTTGAAAAAGAAGAATTTCTTGCCGCGAAAAAATATTATGAACCATTTAAGTCAGTTGTAAAACAGATAAATAGCTGCAATCGCAAACTTCTTGAATTAAAAAGAGAGTGTGATGTATGGAAGGTTCTTCCAGAGGGTGAAGGAATTGGATCATTTGTCATGGCATTAGAGCGACTATATGAAGCGTTAAACCGATTGAGTGAAACACATCCAGAATGGACAGCTCCAAAAGAGGCAAGTGAGTTTTTCTTTCATGTAAGAGATTTCCTGGAAGTATATGAACAGCTTAATGAGCATTACGAGGTATATATGGAACATACATCGCAGGGAACCTTTCAGATAAATCTTCTGTGTGTAAATCCGGCCGAGTGTTTGCAGGAATGCTGCACACAGGGAATTTCAACGATATTCTTTTCAGCAACACTTTTGCCAATTCGTTATTACAAGGAGCTTCTTGGACAAGGTGAAGAATCAAAGGCAATCTATGCTGCGTCTCCTTTTGACCCGAAAAATCGTCTCATTGTAACAGCAGCAGATGTATCATCAAAATATACAAGAAGAACAGCATTGGAATATACTCGTATAGGCCAGTATATTAAGGCAATAACAAATAGCAGGCGTGGAAATTATCTTGTCTTTTTTCCATCATACACATTTCGCGATGAAGTTGAAGCCTATATGGAAAAAGAAGAAAATGTACGCTATATTCGTCAGGAAAGCAGCATGACAGAAACGCAGAGAGAAGAATTTCTTGATGCATTTAGAGAACAGGACACACCGACTGTCGGTTTTTGCGTTATGGGCGGCATCTTTTCAGAGGGAATTGACTTGCAAAACGAAGCTGTAATTGGTGTTATTATTGTAGGAACGGGATTGCCGCAGACAGGGTCACGTCAGGAAATTCTAAAAAGTCACTACGAAAAAGAAGGAAAAAATGGTTTCCTATTTGCGTATCTTTATCCTGGAATGAATAAAGTATTGCAGGCAGCAGGACGTTTAATCCGCACAAGCAAAGATTATGGTGTTATAGCCCTGTTAGATGAGCGTTTTTTGCAGGGATCGTATCGAAGTCAGTTTCCGCCGGATTGGACAGATATGAACATTGTACAACTTTCGAATTGTACAGCGCTGTTAGAACAGTTTTGGGCAGACATTGAGCAATAGTTTTTGTTTTCTGGTAATTGCAGGGTTGCGTTAAGTGGTAATATCCGCTATAATAAAGACGATTTGCAGCAGGGCTAATACTGATGCATAAAGCATAAAATGAAGGCAGATTTAACGGAGAAATAGTAGAAAGGCAGTCAATTAAATTATGGAAAACCAGTTTTATCAGATGTATCTGGATGAGTTAAGTGAAATTCCAGAGTGTACAAATGAGGAGATGGAAGCATTGTTAAATAGTCTTCCAAACGAGGAGGCAGTGAAGCGTCTGACAGAGGGCAGCCTTGCCTATGTCGTGCGTGAGGCAGCGAAGTATGCAGGAAATGATGTTGAAATATCAGATCTTGTTCAGGAAGGAAACATGGCACTTTTGCTTGTATTAAAAAACTATGCGTCGCATCCAGTTGTAGGTGATGATGCAGTTTCCTATTTTAATCAGCTTCGTGAGCGCGCAGTTCATATGGCAATGGAAGCAGTTACAGAAGAGCAAAAACAAAGTGAGCAGACAGCAGAAAAATTAACAGCTTCTGTTAATGTCTTAAATGTAGTCATGACAAAGCTTGCAGAAGAGCTTGGACGTGAGCCTAACCTTTCTGAAATCGCAGCAAAGATGCAGATGAGCGAGGATGAGGTACAGGCTGTTATGAAGGAAGCCATCAATGCTGTTGCTGTTGACAGGAGTGAGGCAGCACAAAAGGAAGATGAAGCACTAGAAAATCAGTAAGTAAGAAAAATATAGTGGAAAAGAGGCACTTCTATATGAAACGGGCGATTGTAAAGCGGTTTATTGTTGTACTGATTGTGGCGATGGCAATAAGCAGTATTGTCATCAGTATGTCATATTATCGTCTGGCAAGTCATCGCGTCATGGAAGATATGAAGCCAGTACTGCTTTTGTTAGATGCCACAATTGACTGGGAGAGCAGCGATCTGGAAAAACAGATTGTTGAAATCAGCAGTCAGATGAATAATGATTATAGAATTACAATTATTGATAATGATGGAAGTGTTTTGGCTGATTCTGAAACTGGAAATCCAGAGACGATGGAAAATCACAAAAACAGAAAGGAAGTCAAGGAGGCTTTTCAAAACGGCTTTGGAACAAAGGTGCGCAATTCCAGCACAATCAAAGGAAGTATGATGTATGCGGCATATTGTTCACCAACGCAGCATAAGGTCATTCGTATTTCTATTCATCACGATGTGATTACAGATCTGATGAAAATGATGGTACCGTCTATTGCGATTAGCCTTTTGCTAGCATTATCAGTTGCTGGTGTGCTGACTAATAAATTTGCCGCCTCCGTCACTAAGCCAATTCTTGAAATCTCACACAAGCTTGAGGGTATCTATGATGAGAAAATTGATTTTAATTTTCCTCATTACCAGTATGATGAATTAAATATCATTGCGCGAACAACAACTGACATGTCAAAAAGCGTGCAGGATTACATACGAAAGCTTGAAAAAGAAAAGACGATTCGTCAGGAATTTTTCAGCAATGCCTCTCATGAATTAAAAACACCGCTTACAGCAATACGCGGCTATGCCGAGCTTCTTCAAAGTGGTATGGCATCAGATACACAGATGCAAAAAGAGTTTTTAGGACGCATTCACTCAGAGGTGGAGGAAATGACAAGCCTGATCAATGACATATTGATGATTTCCCGATTAGAGACCAAGGAGTTAATGCCGACTAAGGAAATGCTATGTGTCAAGAGTGTGGCAGAAGAGGTAAAAAAAACACTTAAGCCGTTAGCAGATGAGAATAATGTTTCGCTTGAAATCCATTGCTGTGATGAGTTTGTTTATATGGATCGCAGCCATCTTCAGGGAATATTGTCTAATCTTATGGGAAATGCAGTTAAATATAACAGACCAGGCGGCTTTGTCCAAACCGATATCACAATGGACAGCACAAGTCTTTCAATTCGTGTGGAAGACAGTGGTATAGGCATTGCAAAGGAGGATCAGAAGCGTATCTTTGAGCGTTTTTATCGTGTAGATAAAGGACGTAGCAAGCGAGTTGCCGGTACAGGACTTGGTCTTTCTATTGTAAAACATGTAACAGAATTTTATGGCGGCTGTGTCAGTGTAGAGAGTCAGTCAGGTGTGGGAAGTACATTTCTTGTTCAGCTTCCGGCTGCATCTTTAGTTCAAAAATAAGAACAAGAATGAAAGGTTAATATTGTATGAAAAAAAAGAAAGCGCCTCTTGGACGTCGTATGAAGGAGTTTGTGAAAACAAGCGTTGTATGGGGACCGCTTGATCATAATCTGTTTTTTACGATTATTTTCTTAAATGTATACGGAATTATTATGGTATACAGTGCCAGCTATAACAATTCGATTACAAAGAATTATAGCTATTTTATGAATAATCAGCTTAAAAATGTAATATTTGGATTTGTTATAATGATTGTTGCGTCATATGTTAATTATCACCGTATTGTGCGGCTGGGTTGGGGCTGGTTCTGGCTTTTGGCTGCAGTGGCCATTATTGCGGCACTAAAGACACCACTAGCTCACAGTGAGCTTGGTGCAACAAGATGGATAAAACTTGGTCCTGTAAGCTTTCAGGCAGCGGAGCCAATAAAGGCAGCTATAATTATTTTCTTCGCTTATTATGTGAGTTATTGGGGATTAAACAGGTGGTATAACCAGCTGCTTGCGTGCCTGCTTGCTATTGCGCTTTTGGGCTTTTTATTTTTCTTCTCAAATAATTTAAGCACGGTTATCGTTTTGTTTTGTATTTGTGCCGTTATAATTTTATCAAGTGTAAAAAAGCCGGATCTTTACTGGTATTTCCTGATTGGTCTTGCATTAATTATCATAGCAGCAATTGGTGTTACTATTTATCTTTTGATGCATCAGGGCGCAGAAAACTTTAGATTTGTGCGTATACGTGCATGGCTTCATCCAGAGGAGTATGCAGCAGATGAAGGTCTTCAGGCGATGCAGGCGCGCTATGCAATTGGCGCAGGCGGTTTCTGGGGCAAGGGTCTTGGACAGAGCCTTATTAAATTCAAGCTGTCGTATTCTTACAACGACTTTATTTTGGCTATTATCTGCGAAGAGCTTGGCGTGTTTGGTGTTATCGTGATGATGACATTATTTGGCTATTTGCTGTATCGTATTTACAAGATTGCGCAGAATGCATGGGATATTGAAGGAAAAGTATTGGCAATAGGTGTGTTTACGCAGATCGCACTCCAGCTATTGATAAATGTGATGGTTGTTACGAGTGTAATTCCGACAACAGGTGTTACACTTCCATTTTTCAGTGCGGGTGGTACATCTGTTGTTTTCCTGCTTGCAGAGCTTGGAATGGTATTAAATGTGGACAAGTATGCAAAGGAACGCAGATTCTTTGAGGAAGCAGAACGCCATGTTGCTCAGATGGAACAGCGAGGCGGTATCGGAGTAGCAGGATGGAGACGTCGTCTTGATTCGGCAAGAACGCGCAGATAAAAATTTATTTCCAATAAAAAAAGTGCCGGGCGGTTAAACGCTGGCACTTTTTTGTATGTATTATACGCGCTCTGCAATAGTGTAGATCAGCTGCTCGGAGCTGTCCCAATCAAGACATGGATCAGTGATTGATTTGCCATAAATATGCTCACCAATCTTTTGGCTGCCAGCTTTGATGTAGCTTTCAATCATTACGCCCTTTACAAGATTTTCAATTTCCTTAGAGTGAGTACGGCTGTGCATAACTTCTTTTACGATACGGATCTGCTCCATATGTCTTTTTCCAGAGTTGGAGTGATTAGCATCAACAACACATGCCGGATTAAGCAGATTTCTTTCCTGATACATTTCGTACAGACGATAAAGATCTTCATAGTGATAGTTCGGGATTGTTTTTCCATATTTATCAACAGCACCGCGCAAAATAGTATGAGTTAATGGATTTCCATCTGTCTGAACTTCCCAGCCGCGGAAGATAAAGTCATGTCCATGCTGTGCAGCAACAACGGAGTTTAACATAACAGATAAATCACCGCTTGTCGGGTTCTTCATACCGGCAGGAATGTCAATTCCGCTTACTGTCAGACGATGTTGCTGATTTTCAACAGAACGGGCACCGACAGCAACATATGAAAGAATATCTGACAGGTAACGCCAGTTTTCTGGATACAGCATCTCATCGGCAGCAGTCAGACCAGTCTCAGCAACAGCACGCATGTGCATATGGCGTATTGCAAGTATTCCGGCTAACATATCCGGTTTTTTCTCAGGGTCTGGCTGGTGAACCATGCCCTTATAGCCTTCACCAGTAGTACGCGGCTTGTTTGTGTAGATACGCGGAATCAGAATCAGCTTGTCAGAAACCTTCTCCTGAACGCGTGCCAGTCGGTGAACATAATCTAAAACTGCATCTTCGTTATCAGCAGAGCAAGGACCGATAATGACAAGAAATTTGTCACTCTCGCCGGTAAATACCTTGCGGATCATTTCATCACGTTCCTTTTTTACCTGTATAATCGCGTCAGATACCGGGTACTGTTCACGAATTTCGGCAGGTGTAGGAAGCTTTTTCACAAAATTAAAACTCATAGTAATTCCTCTTTTCTCATCTAGTAAAGACACTCACAATTATAAATAGGAAGATTTGGAATGTCAAGTGTAAAGATTATCGTTTCAGGTATACTATAAGAGTGTAAATGTTTGAAAGGAGATCTTCTATGTGGCTGATTATTTTGTTAGTAATTGTTATTGCGGCTGTGATTGTCTGTTTTTCACTTGCAGCAGCGGCAAAAAACGCAGAAATGATTTCGCAGCTGTGGCTTGAAAAGCAGCGCATAAAACAGGAAATTTTATGCACGAACAAAACAAAAGAAGAATAGAAAATGTAAAAATCAAGGTATACTTTTGACTCAATTTGAATTAAAATGATAGTGAACATCCTGTGGGAGCAAACAGTGAAAAAACGAATTTGGATCGCTTTTTTATGCCTTATTATTTTGGGCACTACATTTGGCTTGCCGCAGCCTTCCTGTGCAGATGAGACGACAGGTGGGATTTTGCTCACCTGTCCATCTGCAATTTTGATGGAAGCCTCTACAAAAAGCGTTATATACGAGAAAGCACCCGATGAAAGAAGAAGCCCTGCGAGCATAACAAAGATCATGACGGCAATTTTGATTTTTGATGCTATTGAAGCGGGAAAGATTTCCCTTGAGGATGAGGTTGTGACGAGTGCCTATGCAAAGTCAATGGGAGGCTCTCAAGTCTATCTGGAAGAAGGAGAAAAGCAGACAGTTGACACATTGATCAAATGCATTATGGTTTCTAGTGGAAATGATGCAAGCGTTGCAATGGCAGAGTACATAGCAGGAAGCGAGTCGGGCTTTGTTCAGATGATGAATGAGCGTGCTGCCTCTCTTGGAATGGAAAATACGCATTTCGAGGACTGCTGTGGGTTAACTGATTCAGACAATCATTATACAACAGCACGTGATATCGCACTTATGGCGCAGGAACTGATAACACGTTATCCGCAGATTAAATCATATACGACGATCTGGATGGAAAATATTACCCATGTAACAATGCAGGGAAGCAAGGAATTTGGACTTGCCAATACCAATAAGCTTTTAAAGCAGTACCCATATACGACAGGTTTAAAAACAGGTTCAACAAATAAAGCAAAGTATTGTGTATGTGCGACAGCAAATAAGGATGGTGTTGAGTTAATAGCTGTTATCATGGGCTGTCCAAACTATAAAGATCGCTTCACTGAGGCACAGTCACTGCTCCAATTTGGCTATACAACATGTAAGCTGTATCAGGATGAAAATCCTCCCGAACTTATGCCTATACTAGTAAAGGGAGGAATAGATAAACAGGTTCCGGCTGTATATAAGGAAAAATTTTCATGGCTGTTTGTGTCAGGTGAAGATTTTTCAAATATGGAAAAGATGCTCACAACAAATGAGCTTACAGCACCAATTGAAAAGGGAGAGCAGATCGGTACGGTAACGTACCGGCTGAATGGAAAAGAGCTTGGCAGCATTGGCATTTACGCAGGAGAGTCTGTCCGTGAGGCAAAATTTTTCGATTATCTGCTTAATATTGTGCTGCAGTGGATGGCAGTTATTTAAATAAATCCGCCGCAATTTGATTAAAAGAACGAAAGGAAATATAAATGAACAAATGGATTATGGCAGGCACAGCAGCTGCATTTACGGGTGCAGCTGCGTTTGCCCGCTCAGAATATGAACGAACTCATCTCGACATTGTGCACTATGACATTAAAACAGATAAGCTTGGTTTGGAATGGAATGGCTTTAAGGCTGTTTTTCTTTCTGATCTGCATGATAATAGCTTTGGCATGAAGAATGAAGAGCTGCTTGCGGCAATTGAAAAAGAACAGCCTGATATTGTTTTAATTGGCGGTGATATGCTTGTAGTAAAGGAGTGGGCTGCACCTAATTTTGATATGCTTGCAAATTTGTATAAAAAACTTGTTAAGCGATATCCTGTGTATTACGCATTTGGCAATCATGAGCAGCGCATGAAGGAAGAACCGCTTACGTATCCTGGCTGGTGGCAGAGCTACTGGAAAGTGCTTAAAGATAGTGATATGCATGTTCTTGTTAATAAAAGTGAAGAGATCATAAAAAATGGTACCGCGATGCGTATAAGCGGCATCACGCTGCCGCGGGAGTGCTATCGAAAAGGGCGTATTCCGTCATTATCAGTCGGGTATATAGATAAGAAAATTGGAAAAGCTTCAGACAAAAACTTTGAACTACTGCTTGCTCACACACCAACCTTTGCAAAGACATATGCCGATTGGGGTGCCGATTTGGTACTTAGTGGCCATTTTCATGGAGGTACCATTAGAATCCCTGGTCTTGGCGGAGTGATGACACCGCAGCTGCAGTTTTTCTCACCTCTTGCAAGAGGAAATGTGACACAGAAAAATACAAATATCATAGTCAGCGGAGGTTTAGGCACGCACAGTATCAATGTGCGCCTTAACAATTTGCCGCAGCTCGTTGTTTTGACATGGAAAACTCATTGAATTTCATTGTATAGTATGCTATACTGATGTTGTCTAACTATAGAAAAGGAGTGTCGGATGTTATCATACAAACTGGAAAAATTTGAGGGGCCGCTTGATCTGCTCCTTCATTTGATTGAAAAAAATAAAGTCAGCATATACGATATTCCGATTTTTGAAATTACAAATCAGTATATGGAGTATGTCAATGCCATGGAGGAAGAGGATCTTGATATTGTCAGCGAGTTTCTTGTCATGACAGCGACGCTTCTGGATATCAAGTCCAGACTTCTGCTTCCTGCTGAGAAGGATGAAAATGGCGACGAGATTGACCCAAGAGAAGAATTAGTGACTCGTCTTGTTGAATATAAAACATACAAAAGTTTAGGTGAGCAGTTAAAAAGCAGACAGCTTTTGGCGTCACGCCTGCTTTACAAGGATCCCACAATCCCAGATGAAGTGTCAAAATATGAGCCTCCTGTTAATGTGCAGGATATGTTAAGTAAAGTTACATTAGAGCGTCTTCAGGAAATTTATCGTATGGTGACGCGCCGTCAGGTGGACAAGATTGATCCTGTGAGAAGCAAATTTGGCAATATTGAAAAGGACCCGGTGCGCTTGTCGCAAAAGTTGGCACTTGTTTATGAATATGCTCAACAAAAGAAGCATTTTTCATTTCGAGGGTTGCTTCAAAAGCAGTATACAAAGGCAGATGTGGTTGTTACGTTTCTCGCTTGTCTTGAGTTAATCAAGATTGGACGCCTTACTGTTAAGCAGGAGGGAACATTTAGGGATATTCATCTTGACTGGAATGAGGAATGTACCACGACGATCACAAGAGAAGATATGGAGCAGTATGATTAACTGCTTATACAAATGAATAAAGATGGCAGCTGACAGGCATGTGCCAGATAGAAACAGGAGTAACAGCATTATGGAAAAACGCGACTATTATCCCATTTTGGAAAGTATTTTATTCACAATGGGAAAAAGCGTAGAAATCAAAACGTTAGCAGAGGCACTTAAGCTTACACAAGAAGAAATAAAACAGATATTACAGGATATGGCAAAGGAATACAGTGAAAAGCAAAGAGGCATTCAGCTTGTCTTTTTGGAAGATAGTGTTCAGCTTTGCACAAAGCCGCAGTATTATGAGTATTTGATACGCATTGCGTCAAGACCGCAAAAGCAGGTTTTAAGTGATTCAGTGCTTGAAACGCTCTCTATTGTGGCGTACAAGCAGCCTGTCACAAGAGGTGAAATTGAGCGTATCCGAGGTGTGAAGTCAGACCATGCAATCGCAAAGCTTATGGATTATGATCTGATTGAAGAAATTGGAAGACTTGATGCGCCAGGACGTCCTGTATTATTTGCTACGACAGAAGAGTTTTTACGCTGCTTTGGTGTGTCATCTGTAGCAGAACTGCCTCAGGCAGCACCGGAGCAGATCATGGAATTTAAAGAAGAGGCTGAAAGTGAGATTCCGGTAACTGTATAAGCAAGGTAAAAAAGCACGAAATAATGAGTCACTGCATATGATATAGAAAGGTGCATAGCGGGGGATTTTGCTTGGAGACGTTCAAGAAACCTCTTACGGCGGCACAGGAAAAGGAGTATCTTAGACAGATGAATCAGGGATCATCTGAGGCGAGGACTCTTTTGATTGAGCATAATATGCGTCTAGTGGCTCATATTATCAAAAAATATGCATTTACAGATAAGGAGACGGATGATCTGTTGTCAATCGGAACGATTGGTCTTATAAAGGCGGTCAACACTTTTGATGTTTCAAGGGGAAACCGATTGTCGAGCTATGCGGCAAAATGTATTGACAATGAGATACTGATGCTGCTGCGTGCAGAAAAAAAGATGAGCCGTGAAGTCAGCTTATATGAACCAATAGGAACGGATAAGGAAGGAAATGAGATTCATCTTTTTGATGTGATTGAATCTGGTGAATGTGATGCCTCGGAGCATTACTGCAAAAAGGAGGATATATGTCGTCTGCACAGGGGAATCCAGACGGTGCTTCTTCCTAAAGAAAAGCGAGTAGTGGTTCTTCGCTATGGACTTTTCGGACATCTCGTTCACACACAAAAAGAGGTGGGAAGTGTGCTTGGTATTTCAAGATCGTATGTCAGCCGCATTGAAAAGAGTGCACTTGAGAAGTTAAGAAGCTTTTTGATGATGTAAAACACAGAAAGGCACGGAAAATGAAAGAAAAGTATATTGATTCAAGCAGCAGAAGAGATCGTCTGCATTTGTATATCTGGATGCCAAAAGACCAACCAAAGCCAGGTCTTATCGTTCAGATGACACATGGTATGGTGGAACATATGGGGCGTTATGAGGAGCTGGCACAATACTTGAATGCGCACGGTATCGGCGCAATTGGCCATGATACGCTTGGTCATGGAAAAAGTGCGCCGACTAGCTCACAGTTTGGCTTTTTTGCCAAGAAAAATGGAGATCGCTGTCTTGTTACAGATGTTGCACGTGTGACAGCTTACATTAGAAAGCAGTATCCAGATAGTCATATTGTATTGCTTGGCCACAGCATGGGATCATTTGTATCCAGACAGTATATTACACAGTATGGCTCTAAGATTGATGGTGCAATTTTAATGGGAACAGGAGATCCAGGAAAGCTAAAGGTAGCGTTTGGTCTTGCAGTGGCGGGCTTTACACGTGTGCTTCGCGGTGATTTTTACAGGAGTGATCTTATTAATTATCTGATGTTAGACAGTAACGATCACTATTTTTTTGAAAAGGAATGCACAAGCTGGTTAAGCAGCAATCAAGATGAGGTGGATCGTTATCACGGTGATGAATATTGCGGCTTTCAGTTTACTGTAAGTGCATATCTTGATTTCTTCCGAATTTTGATGAAACTTGCTCAAAATAAAGGAACAGCAAAAATTCCAAAGAGACTGCCAGTTCTTCTTTTGTCAGGCAGGGATGATGCAATAGGCGAATTTGGAAAGGGCGTGACGCGCGTGTATGACCGTTATAAAAGGGCGGGGATACATGATGTTTCAATGAAGCTCTATCCGGGAATGCGTCATGAGCTTCTTCATGAGACAGAAAGAAAACAGGTTCAGGAGGATATTCTTTCTTGGATCGAAGAACACTTCGAACAGGAGTGATTATACACAAAAGAAAAATATAGTTTTGCGCATTTACATAAAATGACAAACTGCAGCATAAGGTACCTTAAGAGAAGACAATCTGTCAAAATATGGCAGGTTGTCTTTGTGCGTTCAAAAACAAAAAATTATTTAAAATGAACAGGAAAGGGTAAAGCAATGGTTGCAAAAGTGTATACGGGAACCACAAATGGAATCGAGGGTATTCTTGTGTGTGTGGAGGCAGATATCAGTGACGGGCTGCCAAGTTTTGATATGGTAGGCTATCTTGGGGCAGAGGTGAAGGAGGCAAGAGAGCGGGTGCGAACAGCACTTAAAAATTCAGGTTTTCGACTGCCACCAAGCCATATCACGGTCAATCTTTCACCTGCCGATTTAAGAAAGCAGGGCAACTATTTTGATCTGCCTATTGCGCTTTCAGTGCTTGCTGCTGCAGGCTTTGTGCGCATGGATGAATTGGAAAATAAAATATTTATTGGAGAGCTGGGTCTTGACGGGAAAATACATCCTGTAAACGGCACGCTTGTACTGGCAGAATGCGGACAGAAGGCAGGGATAAAAAAGGCAGTTGTGCCGAAGGAAAATGCGAAGGAAGCTGCCTGTCTGCAGGAGACAGTTGTTTACGGGACGAAAACGTTAAAGGAAATTGTGGAACTGTTAAATAATCCAGATCGGCTTGAAGAAAACAGACAGGCAGTTCTTTATGAGACTTCTGACAAAGAAGACGATTCGCTTGATTATGATGAGCTTTATGGACAAGAACGCATGAAGCGTGCAGCGATGGTGGCATCAGCAGGTTTTCATAACCTTTTATATATTGGACAACCAGGTTCTGGTAAGAGTATGAGTGCAAAAAGAATACCTACAATTATGCCCGAAATGACATATAAAGAGCAGCTTGAGGTGACAAAGATTTATAGTGTGGCTGGGCTTCTTGACTACAAGGAGGGACTTATAAAAAAGCGTCCGTTTCGAAGTCCGCACCACACAATTTCGGCGACTGCACTTGCTGGAGGAGGGCGATTTCCAAAGCCAGGAGAGATCAGCCTGGCACACCATGGAGTATTGTTTTTAGACGAGCTGGCAGAGTTTAAGCGTGATACACTAGAAATTATGAGGCAGCCGCTAGAAGATGGAAAGGTCACAATAAGCCGTGTCAATGGAAGCTGCAGTTATCCGGCAGAATTTATGCTTGTTGCAGCGATGAATCCGTGTCCGTGCGGCTATTTTCCAGACAGAAGCCGCTGCCGATGCAGTGTGGGTGAGATCAGACGTTATAGAGACCGTATTTCACGACCGATGCTTGATCGTATTGACATTTGCACAGAGGCCTTTGCAGTAAAATTTGATGATTTGTCAAAGGCAAAAAAGGGAGCGGATTCGTCGTCTATGCGTGCACGTGTCACAGAGGCAATTAATCGTCAGCGCATGCGCTATAAGGATGAGGGAATATTATTTAATTCGCAGCTTAAGGGATCAAGACTTTCAAAATATTGTAATCTTGACCAGCAAAAAGAAGAACTTCTTCGTCAGGCATTTGAGTCAATGGGTCTTAGTGTTCGTGCAAGAGATCGGATTTTGCGCGTCTCAAGAACAATTGCCGATCTTGAGGGAAGTGAGCAGATTAAAGAAGCACATTTGGCAGAGGCGATAAGCTATCGGAGTATTGATCGAAAATATTGGGGGGATATGTAAAATGGAGCGAAAAAAAGCATATTACTGGTGTACATGCCTTCAGATGATTACACCTATTAAGGTGCGCCGTTTAATTGAGGAGGCTGGCGGTCCGAGTGAGGTTTTTGGACAAAGCGATGAGAAGCTTGTTCAAATGGGATTTACTGCAAGGGAGCAAAGAATTTATCATGAAGCCTGCGCAATGGAAAAAACAATAGAGGCGGAATACGAAAAGCTTTCACAGTCAGGAATTCGTTTTGTTACAATAGAGGATGAAGAGTATCCGGTGCTTTTAAAGGAAGTGGCAGACCGTCCGATTGGGCTTTTTGTGAAGGGGAATCTTCCAAAGTCTGATTTTCCTAAAATTGCAATTGTCGGAGCGCGTGCGTGCAGCAGCTATGGGAAGGAGTGTGCAGAGGAAATCGCAAGAGAGTTGTCAGCGGCAGGTGCACAGATCGTAAGCGGGATGGCATATGGCATTGACTGCTGCAGCCAAAAGGCAGCGCTTGAGGCAGGCAGTTCATATGCAGTGCTAGGCGGTGGCGTTGATATATGTTATCCACGGGAAAATATTGGATTGTATGAAAAGCTAATACGTCAAGGCGGCGTGATTTCTGAGATGCGTCCGAAAACACGCAGTATTCCCGTTCTTTTTCCGCGCAGAAACAGGATTATAAGCGGCATTTGTGATGCTGTCATAATTATAGAGGCACGAAAAAAGAGCGGTTCTTTGATTACGGCAGAATTTGCGGGTGAGCAGGGCAGAAGTGTCTATGCAGTGCCAGGTTCAATATTTTCAGATCTTAGTGAAGGCTGTCATGAGCTGATTAGAAATGGTGCTGTACTGTTGTCATCACCACAGGAGATACTTGCAGATTTTAAGTTAGAAGCTGCAGCAAGAAAAATGCATAGACAAAAGATGCCTTTGACAGAAATTGAACAGGATGTGTATCGCTTTATCGAAAGAGAACCTGTTCATATGGAAATTCTTTTGCAAAAAACAGGATATCCGGCTGGAACTTTATGCAGTGCATTATTTCAGATGGAGCTAAAAGGTTACATCAGCGAAGAAGCAGGAGGCTGCTATAAAAGAACATTTAATGTGTAAGATTCGTAAAATTTATATGAAATAAAATAAAAAGGGCTAAAAAGGGCTTGCAATCCGTAAAATAAGAGTGTATAGTGATTTCCGATTGAAAAAATGTACGCATGGTACATTGCTGGAGGAAAGCATGGCGAAGTATCTTGTTATCGTAGAGTCACCTGCGAAGGTTAACACTATAAAAAAATTCTTAGGAGCTAACTATCAGGTTATGGCTTCTAATGGGCATGTAAGGGATCTGCCCAAGAGTCAGTTAGGGTTCGATGTTGAAAATGATTACGAACCAAAGTATATTACAATCCGCGGAAAAGGGGATATTTTGGCAAAGCTTCGTAAGGAAGCAAAAAAGGCTGAAAAGATTTATCTGGCAACGGACCCTGACCGCGAGGGAGAGGCAATCTCATGGCATCTGTCGAAGGCACTGAAGCTGGAAGATGACCAGATTAAAAGAATCACTTTTAATGAGATTACAAAAAATGCAGTAAAGGCATCCTTAAAGGAGCCGCGCGCAATTAATATGAATCTGGTTGATGCACAGCAGACAAGACGTATCTTAGACCGTATGGTTGGATATGAGATCAGTCCGGTACTTTGGGCAAAGGTAAAAAGAGGTCTTAGTGCAGGAAGAGTCCAGTCTGTTGCACTTAGACTTATCTGTGACAGAGAGGCAGCAATCGAGGCATTTATTCCAAAGGAATATTGGAGTTTAGATGTTTTGCTTGACGTGCCAGGTTCTAAAAAGCCATTAAAGGCACAATTTTACGGAAAAGACTCCAAAAAGCTTACGATTGAAAATGAAACTCAGCTAAATGAAATTGTAAAGGCAGTGGAGAGCGACAAATTTGTTGTAAAGGAATTGGCGCATAAAGAAAGAAAAAAGAAGGCACCAATGCCATTTACTACAAGTACGCTGCAGCAGGAAGCTGCAAATCAGCTGAATTTTTCAACACAAAAAACGATGCGTATCGCACAGCAGCTGTACGAGGGTGTTTCAATTGAGGGTGAAGGTACGATAGGTTTGATTACGTATCTGAGAACTGATTCCACACGTATCGCAGCAGAGGCTGATACAGCAGCAAGAGCATATATTGAAAAAACGTATGGCGAAAAATATCTGACACAGGCAAAAAAAGAAGAGGCTGCCAAAGGCCATATTCAGGATGCGCATGAAGGTATTCGTCCTACAGATATCACAAGGGAGCCAGTCCGCGTAAAGGAATCTCTTTCACGCGATCAGTTCCGTTTGTACCAGCTGATTTGGAGACGCTTTACTGCAAGCCGCATGGCAGATGCCGTTTATATGATGAATCATGTACAGCTTGAATCAGGCGGATATGAGTTTTCAGCAGTCAGCTCAAAGCTTTCATTTGACGGCTTTATGAGTATTTATAATGACGGTGAAGAAAAAGCGACAAGCGCACCTGCTGTTGATCATCTTAGTGAGGGCATGGAGCTTTCCGTGAGTGAAAAAGAGACGCAGCAGCATTTTACGCAGCCTCCGGCTCACTTTACAGAGGCAACACTTGTTCGTATGCTTGAGGAAAAGGGAATAGGACGTCCTTCTACTTATGCACCGACAATTACTACTATTCTTGCACGTCACTACATCACAAAGGAAAAGAAAAATCTGTATGTGACGGAGCTTGGTCAGGTCGTAAACAACATTATGATGAAATCCTTCCCAATCATTGTAGATGCTGAGTTTACAGCCAATATGGAGTCTTTGCTTGATATGGTTGGCGAGGGCATGGTTGAGTGGAAGAGCATTGTTAGAAACTTCTATCCAGATCTTCATGAGGCAGTAGAGGCAGCAAACAGAGAGCTTGAGAGCGTCAAGATCGAGGATCAGCTGTCAGATGAATTTTGTGAGCTGTGTGGAAGGCAGATGGTTATTAAGTATGGTCCTCATGGAAAGTTTTTGGCGTGTCCTGGATTTCCTGACTGTCGAAATACAAAGCCATATCTTGAAAAGATTGGCGTAGCCTGCCCGAAATGCGGCAAAGATCTTGTCATCCGAAAGACGAAAAAGGGTCGTGTGTACTATGGCTGTGAGGGTGCACCAGATTGCGACTTTATGTCATGGAATCGTCCGACTGGACATAACTGCCCGAAATGTGGCTCTTATATGATCAAAAAGGGAAACAGAGAGTGTTGTTCTGACGCTACGTGCGGCTATATTGCAAAGTCGGAGGAATAAATCTGACAAAACTGCGAAATATTCTTGTAAAATTATTCATTTTGTGATATGATACTGTACAAAGAATAAATTGCATTGGAGGAACCCAATATGAGCGTGCAGTTGCTGGATAAAACAAGAAAAATCAACAAACTTTTGCATAACAATAATACCAGCAAAGTTGTCTTTAATGATATCTGTGAGGTATTAAGTGAGATTCTGGAATCCAATATTCTGGTACTCAGCAAGAAGGGTAAGGTTTTAGGTTTCAGTGTCTGGAAGGATGTGGATGTAATTAATGAGCTGATGGAAAACAACATTGGATCATTTGCGGATCATATGCTCAACGAGCGTCTGTTAAGCGTACTTTCCACAAAAGAGAATGTCAATTTGGCTACACTTGGATTCTCTCAGGAAAACGGTGATAAATACCAGGCAATTGTAACACCAATAGAAATCGCAGGTGAGAGACTTGGTACACTGTTTATCTATAGAGAGCACACAGGATACGGCATTGATGATATCATCTTAAGTGAGTATGGCACCACTGTAGTAGGACTGGAGATGCTTCGTTCTGTAAACGAAGAGAGCGCAGAAGAAAATAGAAAGAAGCAGATCGTAAAATCTGCTATCAGTACACTTAGCTACTCTGAGTTAGAGGCAATTGTTCACATTTTCCGTGAACTCGACGGAAACGAAGGTGTACTTGTTGCAAGCAAGATTGCAGACCGCATCGGAATTACACGTTCTGTAATTGTAAATGCATTGCGTAAGTTTGAGAGTGCCGGTGTTATCGAGTCCAGATCATCCGGTATGAAGGGAACTTACATCAAGGTTCTTAATGATGTTGTATTTGATGAGTTGGCTAAGGTTAAGGTTAGTGCAGAGAATACATCAGGTACGAATGCATAAAAACGAAAAAAAATAGAAGAAAAAACAAAAAAAGCCTTGCAATTGTATTTTTTCCATGATATGATTGTAGGGCTTAAAAATTTAAAAAACACGTATGCGGTTGGCAGGTTTGGTGCTGCGCAAGCAGTTGCCTGTACGTATGGCATACGGAAGACAAACCAAAGGAGAGTAAAAACATGAGCGTTATTTCTATGAAGCAGCTGCTTGAAGCTGGTGTTCATTTTGGACATCAGACCAGAAGATGGAACCCTAAGATGGCTCCATACATCTATACCGAGAGAAACGGTATCTACATCATCGACCTGCAGAAGTCTGTAGGCAAGGTTGACGAAGCTTACAAGGCTATCTTCGACATTGCTGCAGAGGGCGGAAACATCCTTTTCGTAGGAACCAAGAAGCAGGCACAGGATGCAGTAGCAACTGAGGCACAGAGATGTGGTATGTATTATGTAAACCAGAGATGGCTTGGTGGTATGCTTACCAACTTCAAGACCATCCAGAGCAGAATCGCTCGTCTTCGTCAGATCGAGACCATGTCTGAGGACGGTACTTTTGATGTACTGCCAAAGAAGGAAGTTATCGAGCTGAAGAAGGAGTGGGAGAAGCTTGAGAAGAACCTTGGAGGTATCAAGGATATGCCAGGTATCCCGGATGCAATCTTCGTAGTTGATCCTAAGAAGGAAAAGATCTGTGTTCAGGAAGCTCACACTCTGGGTATTCCGCTGATCGGTATCGCTGATACCAACTGTGATCCGGAAGAGCTGGATTATGTAATTCCGGGTAACGATGATGCTATCAGAGCTGTAAAGCTGATCGCTTCTAAGATGGCAGATGCTGTTATCGAGGCTAAGCAGGGCGAGGCTGAGGAAGTTGATGAGGTTGCAGAGGCTGGCGAGGAGATGCTGGCAGCTGACACTACTGATGCAGCAGCTGATATCGAGACCGTAGTAGCTGACGCTGAGTAATCAAGTCGGAAATAGCGATTCAGGGGCGGCGGACTGCGGCTTCTGAATCGTTATTGTTTTTATTAACTAAGTTAAGTATCAATACTGTACACAACTATTTGGAGGAAGATTAAGATGGCTATTACAGCAAGTATGGTAAAAGAGCTGCGTGAGATGACCGGCGCAGGAATGATGGATTGCAAGAAGGCACTGACTGCAACAGAAGGTGATATGGACAAGGCTGTAGATTTCCTGCGTGAGAAGGGATTAGCTGGTGCTCAGAAGAAGGCTGGACGTATTGCAGCTGAGGGTATTGTTGCTACTTGCATCTCTGAGGATGAGAAGCATGCAGTTGTAGTTGAGGTTAACGCTGAGACTGACTTCGTTGCAAAGAATGAGAAGTTCAAGACCTACGTTGCAGAGGTTGCTGCTCAGGCAGTTAATACCCAGGCAGAGGATATCGAAGGATTCATGGCTGAGAAGTGGGCATTAGATCCATCCATGACCGTTAAGGAGAAGCTGTCTTCCATGATTTCTATCATCGGTGAGAACATGAACATCCGTCGTTTTGCAAAGGTTAGCGAGGAGAACGGTATCGTTGTTTCCTACATCCATGCAGGCGGAAAGATCGGCGTTTTAGTAGACGTTGAGACTGACGTTGTTAACGATGCAATTAAGGAAATGGCAAAGAACGTTGCTATGCAGGCAGCAGCATTAAAGCCACAGTACACCACCAGAGCAGAGGTTGACGCTGATTACATCTCCAGAGAGAAGGAGATCCTGTTAGCTCAGATCATGAACGATCCGAAGGAGTCCCAGAAGCCACAGAAGGTTATCGATGGCATGATTAACGGACGTATCAACAAGGAGCTTAAGGAGATCTGCCTGATGGATCAGACCTACGTAAAGGCTGAGGATGGAAAGCAGACCGTAAGCGCATACGTAGCTCAGGTAGCTAAGGAGAACAACGCAAAGGTTGCTGTTAAGAAGTTCGTTCGTTTCGAGACCGGTGAAGGTATGCAGAAGAAGGAAGAGGATTTCGCAGCAGAAGTTGCTAAGCAGATGGGAAACTAATCTGATTTTTAAAGATACAAAATAAGAATATCAACCCCCTTGAGAATGTGATATTTTCAAGGGGCGTTTTATTTTGAGAGACTTTTAGTAAATGTCAGAATTTTCTTGCTCTTTTTTGTCGGAATCAGTATAATACTAATCAGTAGGTAAGAAAAATAGAGAATAAGGAGGACTTTTTATGACAGTACATGATACAGTACATGGATTTATCGTAGAAAGAGAAGTACCGCTTCCTGAGCTGGATGCAGTAATGTACCAGATGAAGCACGAAAAGACAGGCTTAGAGCTGGTATGGATAAGCAGAGAGGAAGAAAATAAGGTATTTGGCATTGGCTTTGAGACTTTGCCTTGGAATGATACAGGTGTATTTCATATTTTAGAGCATTCCGTTTTATGCGGTTCAAAAAATTATCCAGTCAAGGAGCCGTTTGTGGAGCTTTTAAAAAATTCCATGAACACATTTTTAAATGCAATGACATTCCCGGATAAGACCTTTTATCCGGTGGCAAGCCGAAATGATAAGGATTTTGTCAATTTGATGCGTGTTTATCTTGATGCTGTATTTTATCCAGCTGTATATACAAAGCCAGAAATTTTTTATCAGGAAGGATGGCACTATGAGTTTGATAGCGAGGGAAAGCCAGGCTACAAAGGTGTTGTCTTTAATGAGATGAAGGGAGCGTTTGCAGATGCGGATGAACTGATGGATATGACAATCAATAGAGTGCTCTTTCCTGATACACCGTATCGTTATGTATCTGGAGGTGATCCGACAAAAATTCCGGATTTGACATATGAAGAATTTATTGAAAGCCATAAACGGTTTTATTCTCCGTCGAATGCCTATGTGTATCTTGATGGCGCAATGGATATAGATGCCATTCTTGGTATTATCAATGATGAATATCTGTCCTCATTTGAACAGACAAAGCGCATGGATCCGCCAACGCTTCAGTCAGCAGTGGATGCGGGTGAGCAGCAAATTGAATATGAGATTGGTGCCGATGAGAATGAAGATGGAAAAATTCGTATGTCCTGGGGGCGTGTGATCGGAACCTATGCAGAGCGCGAAAAGCTTACAGCAATGCAGATTTTGTCTGATGTGCTTACTGGAAATAATCAGGCACCGCTTACGAAGGCAGTGTTAGAAGACGGACTTGCAGAAACAATGCGTCTTTATACAATAGATGGTGTCGCAAATCCGTGGGTAAAAATTGAGGCTCGCAATGTGAAAAAAGAGAATTGCAAACAAGTAGAAAAGCGAATTTTCGACACACTGAATGCATTAGCAAATGGTGGTCTTGATCATGAGAAGTTAGAAGCTTCTATGGCAAATCTTGAGTTCCAGATGAGAGAACGCGATTATGGAAGCTATCCGCAGGGACTGATTCTTGGAATGCAGGTGTTTGACAGCTGGCTGTATGGAGGTGCACCAGAGGCTAATCTGCAGATTGGTGACTTATTTGTACATCTTCGTGAAAAGATGAAACAGGGATATTTTGAACATTTAATTCGTGAAGAGCTGCTTGAAAATCCGCATCGCTGTAAGGTTACATTGATTCCGTCTAAAACAGCAGGAGAAGCGCGCCGAGCAAAGGAAGCAAAGAGAATTGAAGATGAGTCTGCAATGTGGAGTGATAAGGTAAGAGAAGAGATTATTGCAAAACAGGAAAGACTAGAGGCATGGCAAAACAGCGAAGATACGCCAGAGCAGTTGGCAGCACTTCCACATTTAGAGTTATCTGATTTAAGCCGCACACCGCAAGAGCAGCCAATTGAAGAACTTGTAATTGATGGACAAAAGGTATTGGTTCATCGCGTTAATTCAAGCGGAATTGCTTATATTACGCTTTATTTCGATGAAAACCATTATACAGAGGCAGAACTTCCAGCACTTGGACTTTTATGTCGTCTTTTTGGAAATCTGGAAACAACACAGTCAAGTGTAGAGGAGTTAAACAACCGTGTACGTCTTTTGTGCGGAAGCATGACTTTTTTTATCAGTACCTTCAATATAAAGGATGACAGCAGCTGCTGTACAGTAAAGCTTTGCGCATCCTTTAGCACGCTTGAGTCAAATGTAGATCAGGCAGTTAGTCTTGCAGCAGAGATTTTGACGCAGACAAGATTTGATACTGCCAATTCTGAAAAAGCAGTTCTTGATTTGTTGCGTCAGATTAAGATGGGATGCTTTGAGCAGACAGTAATGGGTGGTCATGCAGCAGCACTTGGTCGTGTGTCAGCGCAGATGAGTGTTTCAAGTATAGTTTCAGAGTGTACTGGTGGTGTTACATTCTATCAGTGGTTAAAAGCTCAGGAAGAAAATTGGAACTGGAATAGTCTTCTTGAAAAATTGACAGCGCTGTATGCAAAGGCAGTTTCAAAGGAACAGTTGACTATCAGTCTTACAGGAAATACAGATGCATATGCAGCGAATGTTGTTCAAATGCTGCAGGAGCTTTTGCCGTCAAAGCCAGATCTTTTGAAGACACAGACAATTGCAATAAAGCCATGGGGCATCAAAAAAGAGGGAATCATCATTCCAGCCGATATCGCCTTTGCAGTGCGCGGTACAATTACAGGAAATTATAATGGTGCATGGCAAACAGCAGCCAAGATTGTGAGCCTGAGCTATTTGTGGAATGTAATTCGCGTTCAGGGCGGTGCTTACGGAACAGGTATGCTTACTCGGGCAAATGGAGGATTTTACTGCTATTCGTATCGTGATCCGAGCGCCAGAGAATCTCTTAGAAAATATTTAGATTGCAGCAGCTTCTTAAAAGAGTTTGCGGCACAAAATCCAGATCTGACAGGCTTTATCATTGGAACAGTTTCAGATCAGTCACCGCTTCAGACACCTAGAATGAAGGGACAGGCAGCAGATAACTTCTATTGGAGACAGATTAGTTGGGAGGAGCGCTGCACACGTTGGCAGCAGATTCTCGAGACAACACCAGAAAAACTAGCGCAGACCGCAGAGCAGATTAGTACTGCTATGAAAGAGGGCGGTATCTGTGTTGTAGGTGGTGCAGAGCAGATGGAAGGCTGTGGTCTTGACGAGATTATTACGCTGTAAGTTGTAACTATTCAGAGCTAGGCAATTTATTCGTGGGATACCAATTCGCAAAAGTGATGGTATCCCGCGAATGTTTTTGCAAACGATTGCAGCGAATGGAATATTAGTGCGCCACTATAAAGTGTCGAAAAAGAACAAAAAAAATAAAAAATTAAAAAAACTTGAAAAAAGTGTTGACAAAAGAATTGAGATGTGATAATATACATATCGTTGCAAGGCTTGTTGGTCAAGGGGTTAAGACGTCGCCCTCTCACGGCGAAAACAGGAGTTCGATTCTCCTACAAGCTG
>OBYZ01000098.1_pt1 | contig 114624 bp, 118 predicted proteins | sample 1501501 | NCBI WGS metagenome assembly OBYZ01 (sample SAMEA2580213, study PRJEB22360) | human gut metagenome | biome: human gut; feature: human-associated habitat; material: faeces | place: Denmark | collected 2008/2010
GCGCCGATGGTAGTGTGGGGCTTCCCCATGTGAGAGTAGGACACCGCCAGGTACTGAATGTGAACCCCGAGCTGAATGGCTTGGGGTTTTTGTTTTTAGATTGGAGTTTAATAAACTAAAAGTGCGGTCAACATCAGAAGAGTTTTATTAAAAGATGTTTAAATCTTTTAATGAGAAAATATAGGTGGAATGGTACAATCACCAAAATTTTTTATAGGATAAATAACACAAATGGCTCGTAAAAAGAAAAGTCGTAAAATTAGCGATATTATGCCAATTCGTAAATCAGATAAGAAACCTGAAGCACCGAAGCTATCAGGTAAGAAATTAACACGTTATGAATTAGATGCTAAGGCAAGAGAAGATAAGAAAAAACGTAAACATAAAGGTTTAGCATCGGGTTCTCGTCACAGTAACGCTGAGCAAAATAAGCATAATCAAGTCGTTGAACAAAAAGATCCGCGTATTGGCAGTCGTAAAAAGGTTCCACTGGTTGTTGAATTTGTAAATAAACCTGAGAAAGGGATGACAATTCCAGCAGTAAAAGAGCCGAAAAAACTTGCGCCTGAAGTTGAATTAGAACGCTTAGAAAATAATGAAATTCTAAATGAATTGTTGGATGCCTTAGATGAAGGTAAAACGATTAGTAAAGCCGATCAACAATTTGTGGATGAATGCTTAGATCGTATTGCTCAGTTAATGGAAGAATTGGGTATTCAAGATGAAGAAGAAACAGAGGATGACCTCTATCGAACCTTCGAGAAAATTGATATCAACCAGTTCAGATAATTGTCATGTGGCCGATTATTTTAAGTATCATTGCTTTGGGAATTATTGCTGGCGTATCATTTTATGCTTTCAAATTACTTAGGAAGTTACGCCATCAAAACACACTCATTAAACAGGCTAAAATAGCGCGTACAAAACGCCTAAAAGAGAGTATAGTAATTATCGCTAAAGCGATGCAAAATGGAGATTGCAACCATTCAGAAGGGGTGATTCGTTTATCAATGCTTTTACTCCCTTTTGGACAATCTTTACAGCCATATCAAGCGATGTATGCACTTTATAATATTGTAAAAGAAATGCCTACGCATGAAGCTCGGAAAGCATTGTTAAAAAAAGAAAGAATGAAACTCGATCTTGAGCGAGAAAGTGCAGAAGCAAAATTTGAAGAAGAAATTATGTTGGAGTTACGTCAGTTTTTAAATGACGTAGAGAAATTTGGGGAAGCTTAATGTCTGAAATTATTTGGGATCTTGCGTTAATTCAAAAATATAACCAATCAGGACCTCGTTATACATCTTATCCAACTGCATTAGAATTTAATGAAAGTTACACAAACGAAGATTTTATTGCAGCGGCTAATCGTTATCCGGAAAGACCACTTTCCCTTTACGTGCACATTCCGTTTTGTCACAAACTTTGCTATTTCTGTGGCTGTAATAAGGTGATTACTCGTCATCAACATAAGGCGGATATTTATCTTGATTACCTTGAAAAAGAAATCAAAGCGCGTTCAGAATTATTCAAAAATCGTGTTGCGACTCAAGTGCATTGGGGCGGCGGTACACCGACTTATTTGACAGAAGAACAATCTGCTCGTTTGATGAAGATGCTTAAAGACCATTTTACGATTGCGGATAATGCAGAAGTCAGTATTGAAATGGACCCACGCGAAATTGAACTCGATATGCTTGATCATTTACGCAATATTGGTTTTAACCGAATCAGTATGGGTGTACAAGATTTCAATAAAGCGGTTCAAAAAGCGGTAAACCGTGACCAAGATGAAGAGTTTGTGAATGCATTACTTGTTCGTGCTCGTGAGTTAGGTTTCCAATCTACTAATCTTGATTTAATTTATGGATTGCCACTTCAAAATGTAGAAAGTTTTATGTTCACATTACATAAAGTGATCGAATTGAATCCAGATCGTTTAAGTATCTTTAACTATGCTCATTTACCAAGTCGATTTGCGGGACAAGCAAAAATTAAAGAAGATCAATTACCGGCACCGGAAACAAAATTAGAAATCTTACAGAAAACGATCGAAACCTTAGGCAATGCAGGCTATAAGTTTATCGGTATGGATCACTTTGCTAAACCAGATGATGAATTAGCAATTGCTCAAGAGAAAGGTGTATTACACCGAAATTTCCAAGGCTATACCACGCAAGAAGAATGTGATTTGCTCGGTTTAGGTGTATCAGCCATTAGTTTATTAGGCGATACATATGCTCAAAACCAAAAAGAATTAAAGCATTATTATCATGATGTAGAAAATTCAGGTATTGCACTGCATAAAGGCTTAGTGATGACAGAAGAAGATTGCTTACGCCGTGATGTGATTAAGCAATTGATTTGTAACTTTAAGCTTGATTTTGCACCAATTGAAAAACAATATAATATTGATTTCAAAGAGCACTTTGCTGAAGATTTACAGTTATTACAGCCATTACTTGAAGATGGATTAATTTCTGAAACAGAAACAGGTTTACAAGTTTCGCCTAAAGGTCGATTATTAATCCGTAATATTTGCTTATGCTTTGATACCTATTCAAGAGCAGCGGCAAAACGACAACAATTCTCTCGAATTATTTAGTCATACAAAAACGGTCAAGACTTATATCTTGACCGTTTTTCTTTTTATTTATTTTGCAATACTTTCTAGTGCCCATAATTCACTGAGATTTTCTCTGCGACGAATTAAATGAGCTTTGTTTCCATCCACTAACACTTCAGCCGTACGTGGACGAGAATTGTAGTTTGAGGACATACTTGCACCATAAGCACCAGCAGAACGTTGAGCAATATAATCCCCTTCAGCAATAGCGAGCTCACGCTGTTTACCTAGGAAGTCAGAGGTTTCGCATACCGGGCCAACAACATCATAAACGGCTTTTTCACGCCCTAAAGTGCGGTCAATTTCAATGATGTTCATATAAGCTTCATAGAGTGCAGGGCGAATCATATCGTTCATGCCGGTATCGGTAATCGCGAAGTTGCGGCTTTCATTACTTTTTAGGTATTGAACTTTAGCTACTAAAATCCCCGCATTCGCCGCGATCGCTCGACCTGGTTCTAAAATAATTTCGAGATCTTCATAATCTTTTAATTTATTTAGTAACGCAGCGGCATAATAACTTGGATGTGGAGGTGTTTCATCAGTATAAGTTACGCCTAAACCACCGCCGAGATCTAAGTGTTTTAACGTGATGCCATCTTCTTTTAATTGTTCCATTAAACGAATGAGGCGATCAGTTGCATCTAAGAAGGGTTGTAATTCAGTCAGCTGAGAGCCAATATGGCAATCCATACCCGTAATTTTTACATGAGGTAAGGTTGCAGCTAATTTATAGACTTCACGTGCTTCATCTACGCTCACACCAAATTTATTTTCCTTTAATCCCGTAGAAATGTAAGGGTGAGTATGGGCATCAACATCGGGGTTCACGCGTAAAGAAATAGGGGCTACTTTACCCATTTCACCCGCAATTTGGTTGATATGGTGTAATTCCGCAACAGATTCCACATTAAAACAACGAATGCCTACTTCTAATGCTCGCATAATTTCTGCGCGAGATTTTGCTACACCGGAAAAAACAACTTTTGATGCCTCTCCGCCAGCTGCCAATACGCGTTCTAATTCGCCTTGCGAAACGATATCAAAGCCTGATCCTAACTTCGCCATGACATTCAAGATACCAATATTGGAATTGGCTTTAACGGCATAACAAATCAAGTGTGGATGCTTTCCTAAAGCAGAATCAAAGGCATGCCAATGGCGTTCAAGTGTGGCACGAGAATAAATATAAAGCGGTGTGCCGAATTCTTCAGCGAGTTGTTTGACGGGCAAATCTTCAACATAAAGTTGCTCGTTTTTATATTGGAAAAAATCCATGACAAATCCTTTAAGTGCGGTCAGTTTTTATTGTGTTTTTTGCGTGCTTTGCGGCTGTTCTTTTTCAGGAAAATATAATGGTCCTTTTACACCGCAACCTGTAGCCAAAGTGCAGAATGCACCTAATAACAAAATAGAAAGTAATTTTTTCATTTTTCAATCTCTTTAATAAGTAAAATCTGCCTTTGCCAACGAGGCGAAAGGCTTTATAATTCACGGCATTCTATCAGATTTAATCGGAAAATTTTATGAATGTTGCAGAATTTCACCAAAATATTGAACAGGTTTGGCAAAAAATTGAAGAAACGTTAGAGAATCAAGGTTGTGATGTGGATTGCAAAACGCAAGGTTCGGTATTCACGATCACATTTGATGACCGCTCACAAATCGTGATTAATAAACAAGAACCCCTTCTTGAGCTTTGGCTTGCGAGCCGCTTGGGTGGTTTTCATTTTGCCTATAAAAACAATGATTGGGTGGCAAATGATGGCAAACGCTTTTGGGATTGTTTAACCGAGGCGGTTGCCGCTCACGGAGAAACGGTAACATTCTAATGGCCGAACTCGCGGAACATGCCCCGCAAAAAACAGACTTGAAAACGACTGCACTTCATACGTTGCGGTCTGTTTTTGGTTACCAATCTTTCCGCAAAGGGCAGGAAGAAGTGATTCATGCTGCGTTAAGCGGTCAGGATGCCTTAGTGGTGATGGCCACAGGAAATGGTAAATCCTTGTGTTATCAAATTCCAGCACTTTGTTTTCCAGGTCTCACATTAGTGATTTCGCCTTTGATTTCTTTAATGAAAGATCAGGTGGATCAACTCCAAGCAAACGGCATTGAAGCCGATTTTCTAAACTCTAGTCAGACGCCAGAACAACAACAGCAAGTTGAAAATAAGCTGATTTCAGGTCAATTAAAATTATTATATGTTTCACCTGAAAAAGTGATGACAAACAGCTTTTTTCAGCTGATTTCTTATGCTCAAATTTCCTTTATCGCCATTGATGAAGCACACTGTATTTCGCAATGGGGGCATGATTTTCGTCCTGAATATACCCAACTTGGTGGCTTAAAAGCGGCATTTCCAAATGCGCCAATTATGGCATTAACGGCAACAGCGGATTACGCGACGAGACAGGATATTCTCACTCATCTTAAATTAGACAATCCTCATAAATACATTGGCAGTTTTGACCGTCCGAATATTCGTTATACGTTGGAAGAAAAATTTAAGTCGATGGAGCAGCTTACACGTTTTGTCTTAGCTCAAAAAGGCAAAAGTGGCATTGTGTATTGCAATAGTCGTTCGAAAGTAGAACGTATAGCCGAAACTTTACGAAATAAAGGCGTGTCGGCTGCAGCGTATCATGCGGGAATGGAAACTGCACTACGTGAACGTGTTCAGCAAGATTTCCAACGAGACAATGTCCAAGTTGTGGTTGCGACGATTGCGTTTGGCATGGGGATTAATAAATCTAACGTACGTTTTGTTGCCCATTTTGATTTGCCGAGAAGCATTGAATCATATTATCAAGAAACTGGTCGCGCGGGGCGAGATGATTTACCTGCGGAAGCGGTGCTTTTCTACGAACCGGCTGATTATGCTTGGTTGCAGAAAATTTTGCTTGAGAAACCAGAGACGCCACAACGTCAAATTGAGCAACATAAATTGGAAGCCATAGGTGAATTTGCGGAAAGTCAGACTTGCCGCCGTTTAGTGTTACTCAATTATTTTGGTGAATATCGTCAAACGCCTTGTCAAAATTGCGATATTTGTCTTGACCCGCCAAAGAAATATGATGGCTTAATTGATGCGCAAAAAGTGATGTCGACGATTTATCGTGTGGGACAATGTTTCGGTGTGCAATATGTGATTGCCGTATTGCGAGGGATGCATAGCCAAAAAATTGTGGAGCGCCAACATGATAAGCTAAGTGTTTATGGTATTGGCAAAGATAAAAGCAAAGAACATTGGCAATCTGTCATTCGTCAACTGATTCATCTTGGTTTTATTCAACAAGTGCTCGGTGAGTTTAATAGTGCAACGCTTCAGCTCACAGAAAGCGCTCGCCCTGTTTTAAAAGGCGAAGTGCCGCTTGAATTGGCGATGCCGCGCATTTCATCCATTAATAAAATTGTGCATACGTCTCATAAAAATACGGTGGCAAATTACGATAAAGATCTGTTTGCTCGTTTGCGTTTCTTACGGAAGCAACTTGCGGATAAAGAAAATATTCCGCCGTATATTGTCTTTAACGATGCGACGTTGCAGGAAATGGCGCAATATATGCCTACAAGTAATATTGAAATGTTACAAATTAATGGCGTAGGGGCGATCAAATTAGAACGCTTTGGACAGCCGTTTATGGCATTGATTCGAGAGCACAAAGCGATTTTAGAAAAGTCAGAAAAAGAATAAGTGCGGTCAAAAAACAAAGAATTTTTCGACTGCACTTTTTTCTAGCTGGCACTTACATCTTGTTCATCGCGTAATTGACGGTCAAAGACTTGTGCACAATCATCGGTACCCGAACCATACCAAGTGGTATCACGCAATGCTACTTCACCTTTACGGTATTTTTCCACTTCGCTTTTCTTCACCAAATAACCCGTTACACGAATTAAATCAGTATTTTTAAGGTAAGTGGTGATATAGCGGTAACCTTGCGAAAATGAACCATCGATAATATCAACGACGGCACCTAAATGATCCACATAGGTTTGGTCAAAGGCAAACAAATCTCCCGTACCTGATGGGAAATACTTATGGAATGGTGCTGATTGTTTTAAATGAGCTAATAATGTTGGTTCTTCACCCACACGAATGCGATGTGCAGGCGCATTACGTTTATCTTCTTCATGATTGCTTGCACCCACTTGCGCATGTAATAAATAACGGTTGCCCGTGCGTTCAGCATACACGCCTTCATGGTTATCCGTGACTTCTTTCAATTTATCCATAATTAAGGTCGCAATTTCATCACCGCGTTGGCTTTTACCAAAGGTTTCATTTAATCCTTCTTGTTGCAATAAATGATTTGCCGCATCTGCGAGACCAACAATGGCAAACATTCCCGTAAAATTAGTGCGTTTGATAAAACCTTCTTTTTCGAGGAATGAGGTATTGAAGAAGTTACTTTCTTCCACGACAAATTTATGGCGTTTATCCATAGTGGAGAGCGCACATTTTGCTACGCGAGGTAAAAGTTCATTGACCATTTCATCCACTGTTTTACAGGCGCGCGCGATAGTACCTAAGCGCAAACGCGTGAGGGTATAAGCTCCGCCGCATTCAGGCAGTGCGTTATAGCAGCTTGCAATACCATATTGTTCGCCTAGGTCAGAAATGTAGTAAGCATCATTGGCAAAAGACGGTTTAGAAACTAATAAACAGGCTTTTGCTGCTAATTCTGCAAATTCACGACTTGTTTTACTCTTATCGTAACGAATGGTCATATTGGGTGTTGGTGCTTCTAGCTCAATAACTGCTTTTAAAATCAAACGTCCTGCTTTGGTGTCATAAGGCCCAATATTGGCATGGCAGAATGAATCTGGCACGGTTTTATCCACATGATTTAAGAAACGTTTAATTTTGATGTAGTCTTGTCCTTCATCGGTAATAAACGGGTCAAGTAGCATGTCTAAACGCCCAATGTAAACCGGGAATGTGGTAATTGATGGCACATGGGAATATAAAATCAATAAGCCATCTAATGCTTCATCAAGATTTTTTGGTGCTGGCAATTCAAGGAATTCACAGCCTTTTTTAATATACACATTGTAATCTGGCAAAATATAACGCGGGCGATAAATCGCATAGCCTTCATTTAAATCACAGATCATTTGATTTTGAAGGAATTGCCATTCTTCATCCGTGTAGCCTAATAATTCACGAGGGTCAAATAATCGCTCGGCAATATTGCCTAAACACATGAGTTTTTGTTGATAGGTGAGCGTGTTGGATTTTACGGTATCCAAAATATCTTGAAGAGATGCAAGCATAATAATGTCCTGATTAAAAAGGGTAGCTTATTTTAAGTCAGTGAATGAGTGATGACAATTTTGACAATGTGATCTGCATCACATTTATGATATTTATCAGTCAATTCGGTTATATCATATGACGTTAAAATGTTTGGGTTTTATTGGGTTTCCCATTATGATGTCGGCGTTAAACATAAACAGGAATAATATGAAAAAAGCACGGGTGATTCCTCACACCAGTTGGGCAGCCAAATCGCTATGGTCAGTCGAAGGTAAAACGATGTCGATGCTCTTATTTGCATTGGCAATACTGGGCATAGGAGATGGCTTAATTGTGCTCGCTAATTTGGGCTCTTCACCTTGGACTGTGCTTTCTCAAGGTGTGGCATTACAAGCTAAAGTGAGTATCGGTTGGTCATCATTTTGGATTAGCTGTTTGGTGATGTTAGCCTGGATTCCCCTCAAATTAAGGCTTGGACTGGGCACCATTCTGAATATTATTGTGATTGCCTTTTTCCTTGGCTTAACCACGAAAATTGTGCCAGAACCAACCGCACTTTTTAGCCGAATTTTATTCGGTGGAATTGGGCTTTTGCTTTATGGACTAGGGACGGCATTGTATTTAACCTGTCATCAAGGCGCAGGCCCACGGGATGGTTTAATGGTGGGGCTTTGTCAACGCCTTCATTTAAAAGTGGGGATTGTGAGAACAAGCCTTGAAGTGTCGGTTTGTGTGTTGGGTTATATTCTCGGCGGCACAGTTGGAATTGGTACTGTTGTTTTTGCCGCCGCAATAGGTTGGATTGTGCAGTTATGCTTAAACTCAATTGCTCGCTTGCCACATCTTCCGCACGAAGGGGATAATCTCCACTAAGGCATCATCAATAGAAATTAAGCCTAAGTTCATTTCGTCTTTCCCTTTTGGTGGACAGAAAGCAAGATGTTTATCTACATTGTTAATCGGTTTCCAACGACGAGGCTGAGATGAGCGACTGTTTGGATAGAATCCGATTGTTGGCACATTGAATGCACTGCTTAAATGCAATGGTCCAGTAGAGCCTGCAATGAATAAATCCGCACAAGCCAGAGAGTGTGCAAAATCAACTAATCCTTTATTCTTATCGTAAACAACCACATTTGGGCTGTCGATTTTTGCCGCTAACTCATGGGCTTTTTCACTTTCACCAGGTCCTGCTGTTAAGATAATCTGGCAATCAAATTCGCTTAACAAACCTTGTATCAATTGAGCATATTGTGTCAACGAAAGACTTGTTGCTGAACCACCTGTTCCGCTATGCACAAATACCCATTTTTTATCTGGCGATAAACCGAATTGTTCTTGAAGAAAAACACGTTGATTTTTAACCGCACTTTCAGGAAGTGAAAGGTAAGGTGGTTTGGGTTCCACAATCGGCATGTTATGTTTCTTTAAGAATGCACGAGCAAGATCTTGATTGTACTCTGCTTCAGATTTTTCTGAGCGTGAACGGCGTTGTGTTAAACGATGGTTATAAAGTATTTGCACCCATTTTGTTGCGGGTGCAAGACGATAAGGAATCCCACTTTTCCATGCTAATTTACCGTTATGGGTATTGGAAAAGAAGCTAATCATGCCATCAAATTGCTGCTCTTTGATTTCTTTAACAAGACGATTAAAATCCGCTTTGTCGTTCTTGGCACTATCAATGATGACATCATCTAAATAGGGGCAAATTTGAGCCAATGGGGCTGTATAAGCTGGCACAAGTGCGGTCAGTTTTAGCTCAGGATTTGAGGCTTTCAACATCGCAAATGCCGGAAACGCCTGAACAAAATCGCCCAATTTATCGTTACGAATGACTAAAATCTTTTTCATATTTTCTCTTGTTAAATAAAAAACCGCACGAGAAAGTGCGGTCTTATTTTAGTCTATTTTTATGGATTATAAAACATCAACGCAGTTTAAGTCTTCGAAAGATTGCTCTAAGCGTTTAGACATTGATTCTTCCATTTTACGTAACCAAACACGTGGGTCGTAGTATTTTTTGTTTGGTGCATCAGGACCTTCAGGGTTACCTAATTGACCTTGAAGATAAGCTTCATTTGCTTTATAGAAGTTTAAAATACCATTCCATGCAGCCCATTGAGTATCAGTATCGATATTCATTTTGATTGCACCATAGCTAATTGCTTCGCGGATTTCTTCGCGGCTAGAACCTGAGCCACCGTGGAAGACGAAGTTGATTGGTTTAGCAGGAAGATTGCGTTCTTTTGCAACGAACTCTTGTGATGCACCTAAAATAGATGGTTTTAATTTTACGTTACCTGGTTTGTAAACACCGTGTACGTTACCGAATGCTGCTGCAACGGTAAAGTTAGGGCTTACTGGGTTTAATTGGTCGTAAACATAAAGCACATCAGATGGTTGAGTGTATAAGCGAGATTCATCGACATCTGAGTTATCTACACCGTCTTCTTCGCCACCGGTAATACCGATTTCGATTTCAAGGGTCATACCTAACTTGTCCATACGAGCAAGGTATTCACGGCAGATTGCCATGTTTTCTTCCATTGGTTCTTCAGATAAATCAAGCATGTGAGAAGAGAATAATGGACGACCAGTTTCTGCAAAGTGTTTTTCACCAGCTTCAAGTAAGCCATCGATCCATGGAAGTAATTTTTTCGCCGCGTGGTCAGTATGAAGAATAACTGGAACACCGTATTCTTTGGCTAAAGTATGAACGTGTTTTGCACCTGCGATTGCACCTAAAACGTCTGGACGTGCACCGCTTGTTGGTTTGATACCTTTACCTGCGTAGAAAGCTGCACCACCGTTTGAGAATTGGATAATTACTGGTGCTTTCACACGTGCAGCGGTTTCCAATACAGCGTTTACGGAGTCAGAGCCCACGCAGTTTACTGCTGGGATCGCGAAGTTGTTTGCTTTGGCATAAGCAAAGATTTTTTGAACATCTTCACCTGTTACTACGCCAGGTTTTACGATATCTAATAATTTAGCCATAGTTGTGTTTCCTTTTGTTTTGGAGGACAAATCCCTCCGTTTGAAGAATCAATATTTATCCCCTCTGTGCAGAGGGGATAGAAGCCATTTAATTAACCGTTCGCACGTTTTTCAAGAATTTCTACTGCAGGTAATACTTTACCTTCAACGAATTCTAAGAATGCACCGCCACCGGTAGATATATAAGAGATTTTATCTGCAATACCGAATAAATCGATAGCTGCTAAAGTATCACCACCACCAGCGATAGAGAATGCATCGCTGTTTGCAATCGCGTGAGAAATGATTTCAGTCCCTTTACGGAAGTTAGGGAACTCAAACACGCCAACTGGACCATTCCATAAAACAGTTTTTGCATTTTTGATGATTTCTGCTAATTGTTCTGCAGATTTGTCACCGATATCGAAGATAGATTCATCATCTTTCACTTCGGTCACTGATTTTTCTGTTGCAGGTGCAGTTTCAGAGAATTCAGTACCTACACGTACATCAACTGGTACTGGAATGTCAGTGCTTGCTGCTAATTCTTTTGCTACAGGGATTAAATCTGCTTCATATAAAGATTTACCCACATTGTGGCCTGCTGCTGCGATGAAAGTATTCGCAATACCACCACCCACGATAATTTGGTCAGCAATTTTTGAAAGAGAGTTTAATACTTCTAATTTAGTGGAAACTTTTGAACCGCCTACGATAGCAACCATTGGACGAGCAGGTTCTTTCAATGCTTTACCTAATGCATCTAACTCAGCCGCTAATAATGGACCTGCACAAGCAACTGGTGCAAACTCTGCTACACCGTAAGTTGATGCTTGCGCACGGTGAGCGGTACCGAATGCATCCATCACGAATACATCGCAAAGTGCGGCATATTTTTTACCTAATTCAGGATCGTTTTTCTTCTCACCTTTGTTTACACGTACGTTTTCTAAAACAACGATTTCGCCTTCTTTAACATCTACACCGTTTAAGTAGTCTTGCACTAAACGCACATTGAAACCTGCGTCTTTTAAGTAATCAACAACTGGTTGTAAAGAATCTTCAGGTTTGAATTCACCTTCAGTTGGACGACCTAAGTGAGAGGTAACCATCACTTTTGCGCCTTTCTCTAAAGCCAGTTTTAACGTCGGGATAGTCGCACGAATACGCGCATCAGATGTCACTTTGCCATCTTTTACCGGTACGTTTAAGTCTGCGCGAATAAATACACGTTTACCTTTTAAATCTAAGTCGGTCATTTTGATTACTGACATAAGCTCTCCTCTTGGGTTAGTTAAAATTAAACGGGGACATTATACCTAGTTCTTACTAGGTTGTAACGATGTAGATCAAATAAAAAAGCGAATTATGCTTATTTAGGGCAATCGATTACTTGCCATTGGCGATCGTAGCAAATAAATAATTCGTTATGGCTAGCACCTAAATAAGCGCCTTTTAATTGCGGATTATTTTGCTTCATCCATTGAAATAATTCTTTACGGCTTAATTGTTCGTTTGGCAAGGAGAGTGATTCAAATAATGCTTTCTCTTGTTTGAAATAAGCTTCCGCTGAATCAAAAGCGCAGCTGCCGTGTTTTTCCCATTCGCCTTGCAATAATTTTGCGCCTGGCGAGATTGAAAGGTAAGGTTCGAGTGTTTCAATTGGAAGAGGCGCTAAATCACCTTTACAAAAACGAGGGTGATCTGTAACAGAGCGCGCATTCGCATTTTGAGGCCATAAGCCATGCACTACCCAGCCAAATTGATTTTTTGTGCTACATTGATATTGCGCTGAATCAGGTAAATTATTGCCATATTGTGCACGTTGTTTTTCACAGAATGCAGGCGACCAAGATAAAGCCAGCATATAATAATCAACAGGGGCATTCTTGTTTTGACCAATAGCATCATCACGCATGATGACATCATAATTACCAAAATCTTTGGTATTTTTGACCGCACTTTGACTTTGTTGTTGTGTGGTTGTTGGGGCGGGTTTGGTGTCTTTTTTGTGTTCAGTGAAATATTGCCAAATACTAAATGCGGCAAGGGCAATAAGGGAAAGAGTGGAAACCTGTTTTTTCATAAAAATCCTGTTTAAATTTTGTCAATTTTGCTTTTGTCGGCTATAATTCGCCGCTTTCTCATATAAAGGAATGGTATGGCGTTACTGATCACAAACAAATGCACAAACTGCGATATGTGCCTCCCCGAATGCCCGAATGAAGCAATTTCAATCGGCGAGGAGATCTATGTGATCGATCCTGTACTTTGTACGGAATGTGTTGGTCATTATGACACGCCAACTTGCCAAAAAGTTTGCCCGATTACCAACTGCATCAAGCAAGATCCTGATCACCAAGAAAGCGAAGAGCAGCTTTGGGAACGTTTTGTGATGATTCACCATTCGGATAAGTTGTAGAATTTACCTGATCTTTTTCTTTTCGTCCAATGACTATGAATAAAACGAAGTTAATTAAAATCGCCATCATTCTGATTTATTTGTTCAGTCCCATTGATATTTTGCCTGAAGCGGTGCTTGGCCCATTAGGTTTAGTCGATGATGCGGCTGCCATTGCCTTATTAATTCGGATTTTATTGAAAAAATAAAAACTTGAATAAAATCAACCGCACTTTGTTTTTCTCATTCTTGCAAAATTCCGTCAATTTCTCTAAACTACGCGTCGGAAAATTTCTTTCCTCATTATTTCACTTTAAACGCTACCCGTGAGTAGCAAAAGGGACCTCAATTATGACAAACGTCAATCAATATGGCTGGAAAGCCTTGGTTGGATCAGCTGTCGGCTATGCGATGGATGGATTCGATCTTCTTATTCTTGGATTTATGCTTAGTGCCATTTCGGCAGATCTTAATTTAACTCCTGCACAATCAGGCTCATTAGTTACCTGGACACTTATTGGTGCTGTGGTGGGCGGTATTGTATTTGGTGCATTAAGCGATCGTTATGGGCGTGTACGCGTGCTGACTTGGACAATCGTCCTCTTCGCTGTATTCACCGGTTTATGTGCAATCGCACAAGGTTATTGGGATTTATTAATTTATCGCACCATCGCGGGTATCGGTTTGGGCGGTGAATTTGGTATCGGTATGGCATTAGCCATTGAAGCGTGGCCAGCAAAACACCGTGCAAAAGCTGCGTCTTATGTGGCGTTAGGTTGGCAAGTTGGTGTGTTAGCGGCTGCGTTACTCACCCCTGTATTGCTTCCACATATCGGCTGGCGCGGCATGTTCGTTGTTGGTATCTTCCCAGCGTTTGTGGCCTGGTATTTACGTACCCGCTTACACGAACCTGAAATTTTCTCACAAAAACAGTCCGCACTTTCTACCCAAAAAACATCCAAACTGGAATCTTTCAAACTCTTAATTAAAGACAAAGCAACCACAAAAGTGAGCCTTGGTGTGGTAGTGCTAACTTCCGTACAAAACTTCGGTTACTACGGCATTATGATTTGGATGCCAAACTTCTTATCTAAACAACTTGGCTTTAGTTTAACGAAATCAGGTTTATGGACGGCTGTTACCGTATGCGGCATGATGGCGGGGATTTGGATTTTTGGTCGCTTAGCCGATAAAATCGGACGTAAACCAAGTTTCTTATTATTCCAACTAGGTGCCGTGATCAGCATCATCACTTACTCTCAATTAACTGATCCAACTGCGATGTTGGTGGCAGGAGCGTTCTTAGGGATGTTTGTCAACGGCATGATGGGCGGTTATGGGGCGTTAATGGCAGAAGCCTATCCGACAGAAGCGCGTGCAACAGCACAAAATGTATTGTTTAACTTAGGTCGTGCCGTAGGTGGTTTTGGACCGGTTGTTGTTGGCGCGATTGTATCTGCGTACTCATTCAGTATTGCGATTGCTTTCTTAGCAGTGATTTATGTGATCGACATGGTAGCGACGGTCTTCTTAGTACCAGAATTAAAAGGCAAAGAATTAAGCTAAGTGCGGTCAAAAAAATTAACATTTTTTGAAAACATCGGGGTTAAAGCCGATGTTTTTTTATTTGTGAAAAATCAGCCAATTTTAACCGCACTTTATGCTAAACTATGGGCAATTTTCCTAATTTTGAAGAGTTATCGTGTACGCTAAACGTTCAGTTTCTACCCGTATTGCTAAATATTTATTTGTAGTCATTATCTTCATGGGCATTATTAGCTCATTGAGTTTGCTAGTGATGGCCAGTAATAAATCGGATGCGGAAGCCATTAATATCTCCGGTTCTTTGCGTATGCAAAGTTATCGACTATTAACGGAAATGGAACGTTCGCCGGATACGGTTGAGCAGAATCTGGTGCGTTATCAACGTAGCCTCAATGCTGAGGCCTTGCTTTCTGTGCAGAATCAGCTTTTTGCACCTTCAGGGGTGAGGGAATCCTATCAAAAAATTCTAAAACGCTGGGCAGTGATGTCTGATTTCGCTCGTGCACATCAAATCGAAAAATATCATGCTGAACTGAAAAGTTATGTACAAGATGTCGATGATTTCGTGTTGGAATTGCAACGCTTTGCTGAACAAAAATGGATTAGTGCAGTTTCTGTGCTATGTGTTTCAATGCTATTGATCCTTGCGATGGTGTCTTATGTCATTTGGTATATGAAGCGCGAAGTTGTGAAGCCTTTAGAGCAGATGACCAAAGCCAGTATGCAAGTGCAAATGGGGCAGTTTAAACATATCCAGCTTGATACAGAAAGTGGTAACGAGCTTGGTGTTTTGGCAAAAGTGTTTACACAAATGTCATCGGAATTAGGGCGACTTTATTCACGTTTAGAAGATGCCGTTAATGAGAAAACGCAAAAATTGCGCCAAACTAACCGCTCTTTAACGACGCTTTATCAAAGCTCGCAGTTGCTTACGCCCACGAAGATTAATGATAAAATTCTCAGTCAAGTGCTCAATCATATTCGTGTCAGCGAACATTTACGCTACATTGAGTTAGAAATTTTCGGATCAGAACATTGGGAAATTTCTTTTGGTCAAAAAGATCCTAAACAATCACTTCAAGTTGAAGAACTTTCCATTGAAAATGAAAACTTAGCAGTGCTCTCATGGCAAGCAGGTTTGCCTTGTCCAGATCCTCGCATGATGAAAAACTTAGGGCAAATGGTGGCAAAAGCGTTGTATTCACACAAAACGCAACGCCAACAAGAGCAACTTTTGCTGATGGAAGAGCGGTCAATTATTGCACGGGAATTACATGACTCGTTGGCACAAGTATTGTCTTTCTTACAAATTCAATTAACGCTGTTAAAGCATAATTTGAAGAAAGAAGACGAGGAATCAAAAGAAAAAAGTATTGCCATCATTGGTGAATTTGAACAAGCCTTATCAGATGGGTATTCTCAATTACGAGAATTATTGGCGACATTCCGTTTAACGGTACAAGAAGCCAACTTGCAGGTTGCCTTGGAGCAAGTTATCGAAAGTTTGCGTTCACAAACGAAGATGCAAATGACCGTAGAATGTAGTTTGCCCTCACAAAGTTTAAATCCACAAGAATTAGTGCACGTTCTACAAATTGTACGTGAGGCAACGTTAAATGCGATTAAACACTCAAAAGGCACGCTGATTGAAGTGAAAGCCCATATTAATGCCGAGGGTGAATATGAAATTCTTGTGCAAGATAATGGTGTCGGGATTCCGACATTAGATGAGCCAGAAGGGCATTATGGTTTAAATATCATGACTGAACGCAGTCGCCAATTAAATGCTCAGCTTACAATTTCAAAAGGGGAACAAGGTGGTACGATGGTTAAAATCACACTCCCTCACACGTTTTTTTAAGGAAAGTTCATGCAAAGTTTACAACCGTTTCACACCTTCAATATTCCGGCAAATGCACGTGAAATCATTGAAGCCACATCGATTGAACAAATCCAACAAGCTTGGCAAAAAGCACAAGCTGAAAATCTACCTGTCTTATTTTTAGGCCAAGGCAGCAACATGCTGTTTTTAGAAGATTTCCAAGGTGTTATAATTGTTAACCGTTTATCAGGTATTCAACATACAGAAGATAACGATTACCATTATTTACATGTCAATGGTGGTGAAAATTGGCACCAGTTGGTGGAATGGTCACTCTCGCAAGGAATTAATGGTTTAGAAAACCTTGCGCTCATTCCAGGTTGTGCCGGCTCTGCACCAATTCAAAATATTGGTGCGTATGGCGTAGAATTTAAAGATGTGTGTGATTATGTGGATGTATTGAATCTCAACACGGGTGAACAATTCCGTTTACAGGCGAACGAATGTGAATTTGGTTATCGTGAAAGTATTTTTAAGCATCGCTATGCACAAGGCTATGTGATTACAGCAGTTGGATTGAAATTAGCCAAAAATTGGCAACCAATTTTAAAATATGGCTCATTAGTGAATTTTGATCCTCAAACTGTAACGGCAAAACAAGTGTTTGATGAAGTGTGCCATATTCGCCGTAGTAAATTGCCCGATCCTAAAGAGTTTGGTAATGCGGGCAGTTTCTTCAAAAATCCTGTGGTGAGCGCCGAGCAATTTGCGAAAATTCAAAAACAGGTCGAAAATCTACCGCACTTTCCACAACCGGATGGTTCAGTGAAACTTGCAGCAGGTTGGTTAATCGATCAATGCCATTTAAAAGGTTTTCAAATTGGTGGTGCAGCCGTTCATCAACATCAGGCTTTAGTGCTGATTAATAAAGGCAATGCCACAGGTCAGGATGTGGTTAAGCTAGCACATCATATCCGTCAAACCGTGGCAGATAAATTTGGTGTGTATTTACAGCCAGAGGTACGCTTTATGGGCGAAAAGGGTGAAGTGAATTCAGAGCAAGCCATTAGTTAATTTATAGGGGAAAGCAATTATGAACTTTAAAGACATTTTAGAGACTTTACCAAGCATTGATCACCTAACAGGTTTAGATGTATTAAACGATGAAACCGTAATTCATCATATTCCTGCTGCACCAGGCAAGCTTGGCTCACTTCGTCTTTATCATGCGTTAGCAGAAAAATTTAACGGGAAATTAGACCGCACTTCTGCACAACAAGGCATTGAATGGTTTGCTGAACACGTTGAAGATGCGAAACAAAATCCTGGAAAACACCCGAATATTGATTTATTGTTTAAAGTGGTGGCAGAGGATGTAGTTTATTCACTTGTGCCATTAAACTAATTTGGAAAATTTTCAGTAATTAATTTGAACTTTTAATCGTTAAAAACTGTCAAATGAAACAAATTGAGGTATAATGACAACAGTTGTTATACAATAACAAATAAGTAATGAGTCGGGGCGTCGCTCCGCATGCTGTGAGGAGAAGAATGAATAAAGAAACTCAAATGATGTTAGTTCCTCAAGGTAGCATCGAAGGTTATATTCGAGCAGCAAACGAATATCCGATGCTAACTGCAGAGGAAGAAAAAAGCTTAGCAGAACGTTTGTATTATGACGGTGATATTGAAGCAGCGAAAAAATTAGTTTTATCACACTTACGTTTTGTTATTCATGTTGCGCGTGGTTATTCAGGTTATGGATTACCGCAAGCAGATTTAATTCAAGAAGGTAATATCGGATTAATGAAAGCGGTAAAACGTTTTAATCCGGAAGTGGGTGTTCGCCTTGTATCTTTTGCGGTGCATTGGATCAAAGCTGAAATCCATGAATATGTCCTTCGCAACTGGCGTATTGTGAAAGTTGCTACCACGAAAGCACAACGTAAATTGTTCTTTAACCTACGTAAAACTAAACAACGTTTAGGTTGGTTCAATGAAAACGAAGTGGATATGGTGGCGAATGAGCTTGGTGTGTCAAAAGAAGATGTCATCGAAATGGAATCCCGTATGACAGGGGCTGATGTCGGCTTTGATTTGCCAACAGACGATGATGACGAAGCTTATGCACCTTCTTTATATTTAGAAGATAAAAGCTCAAACTTTGCGGCAGAACTTGAAAGCGAAAACTTTGAAGAACAAGCAACAGAAAAATTAGGTACAGCCTTAGCAAATCTTGACGAACGTAGCCAAGATATTATCAAAGCACGTTGGTTAGATGATGATAAAGCCACCCTTCATGATCTTGCAGCAAAATATAATGTGTCTGCAGAACGTATTCGTCAGCTTGAAGCAAACGCACTGAAAAAACTTAAAAGTGCGGTTGATTTCTAAGCTGTTTTGATAAAAAGAAAACCTGTCGATTATCGACAGGTTTTTTTATTTATTTCTTTTTGGATTTGCCCCACATTTTATCTTCTTGGCCTCGCCATAAGCGCTGAATGTTGTCGTGGTGGCGATAAATCAGCAAACAGCAAACTAAGGCAACGGGGAAGGTAAATTCTGGTTTAAGCCACCAAACATAAAACGGTACAAGAAGTGCAGTGATAACCGCACTTAATGAGGAATAGCGACTAATTAAGAAGACTAACAACCAAGTGCCAAGCGTTGAACCAGCGACGCCCCAAGAGATGGGCGCAATGGCACCGAATGCGGTCGCTACACCTTTCCCGCCTTTAAATTGAAAGAAAATGGGGAAAATATGGCCTAAACACGCACCCAAGGCAACCATGCCTAATTCAAATTGTGTGAGTCCTAAATAATAACCCGCCCAAACAGGTAACATTCCTTTTAAAATATCGCAAATTAATACTGCAAGCGCCGCCCAACGTCCGCCAATACGCAATACATTGGTCGCACCAGGGTTATGAGAGCCATTTTTTCGCGGGTCAGGCAAGCCTGCTACCTTACAAATCAAAATTGCACTGGAAATCGAACCCAGTAAATAAGCAAAAATCATATAAAAAAGGGCAAATAGGCTCATTTTGTGCTCCACAATCTTGATTGTATTTGAAAAACTTGTTCGTTATTTTAACCAAACTTGATAGCATAAGCCCACTATATTTTTACAGGAATGAGAGATGGATCGTATTTTTATTGAAGAATTAGTGGTCTTCGCACAAATTGGGGTGTATGACTGGGAGCAACAAATCAAACAAAAGCTCGTTTTTGATTTGGAAATGGCATGGGATTGTCAAAAAGCCGCAGAAACAGATGATGTGCAATACTGCCTCAATTATGCGGAAGTGAGTCAATTTATTTTAGATTATGCCCAAGCTAAGCCATTTTTATTGATTGAGCGTGTGGCTTATGAAGTAGCAGAGCAATTACAACAACGTTTTGGGATTTCATGGTTACGCCTCAAATTAAGCAAACCCAAAGCGGTTGCTCAAGCAAGTAATGTCGGAATTATTGTAGAACGAGGCGAGTTGAAATAATCGCTGAAAATTGACCGCACTTTTGGGAAACCTAACTCAGTTTAAGGTTGGGCGATTCTCCAATGCATTTTTAACGTAGCCAACTTTCATCCAAGTTAGGTGTTTGTCGAAACACTTTACCATGTTCATCAATTACTGCATGCCATTCTTGGGCAGTTTTCAGTGAAATACGCTCCATTAGCGGCATACATTCAGCGCGTAAAGCCGTATAAGTTTGTGCTTGGCTTAAACCAAGACGATTAAAGAGACGTAGGGCATATTGATCGGCGATAAAAACTTTACGTTCAAAAAGATAGAGCAGCATCGCATCTGCAGTTTCTTGTCCCACACCTTTTAGAGAAAGTAACTGTTTGCGTAGTGTTTCCGTTGGTGTTGTTTTAAAGGCAGATAACTCTCCGCCTTGTTCCGCAAACCATCTCATTTGATGTTTAATATAAGTACTCTTCTGTTTATAAAATCCAGCTGGGCGAATACGTTGTTGTAATTCTTCATCTGACACGGTGAGTAGTTGTTCCAACGTTAAAATATCTTCTAGTTGCAGCAACGCATTAATGGCATTTTTTGCTGTTGTTTGCTGAATTAAAATCATCGAAACCCAATCGGATAAACGATTTTTGTCGTTCCACCAATTCTGTTCACCATAATGACGATATAATTTTTCTAAGGTTTGTTCGATTCTATCAAGCATAAGTGTTTCCATTTTATTTTCAGTGCTTTTTTAATGCTAAGCGGAACGCACTAATCCCACTTTTTAATACTAGCATGCTTAATATCATACTTGCCAATGGGTCAACCCATAACCATCCCAGAAAATAGGTACTGAGACCCGAAAGTATAGCAATAATGGAACCAAATAAATCGGTGAGTACATGTAGATACGCTGCTTTAATATTGAGATTATCATGATCGCTGTTCAACATTATCTTTGCAACGAAAAGATTCACCAATAATCCTAGAGATGCCACGCCAAGCATTGGTAATGCCATCATCTCGATGGGATTTTGCCAGCGTTGAATGGCTTCAAACAAAATCATCAATGCCACAACAATCAATGAGCCGCTATTAAGTAGGGCAATGTATCTTTGTTTTTGAGTAGATAGAAACAACGCTAGCAAGGCTAAAAATAACGATAAACTATCATTTGCCATGTGTCCCGCATCAGCCATGAGTGCCAAGCTGTTAAACCAATAGCCACCAATAAATTCGACAATCATAAAGCCAGTAATGATGGCAAAACTGAGCGCTAAGATTTTTTTATCCTGTGGAATATGCTCATGAGATGAATGATCATGATGTTCATGGGAATGATGTTCGGACATACGGCTCCTTATTGTCTATTTGATTAACTTGGGATAAAGTATAAAGTCCGTAGTAACTACAAGATCAAGGCTTAATTTTAACAAGATGAAGATTCACGAATTGAGCAAACAAAGCGGTATTCATTTAGAAACCATTCGTTATTATGAAAAAATGGGCTTAATGCCGGAGCCTAAACGGCTGGCAAATGGTTATCGAGATTATGATGAAGCCAGTTTGAAGCAATTAAAGTTTATTAAAACCTGCCGAGCGTTAGATTTTAGCTTGGCCGAAATTAAATATTTTAATGCGTTGAAAACGCAGCAATCTCAACATTGTGAAGTGGATAGTATGTTGGCAAAACATTTGGTTTCAGTAGAAGAAAAAATTGCCGAACTGACTGAAATTAAACATTTCCTACAAAGTTTAATTACCGAAGATGATCATCAAGCTGCTGATTGTAAAGCAATGGCCCAATTAAAAGCCTATTAAGTGCGGTCTAAAAAATATCAAAAATCCGCACATTGATGTGCGGATTGGTCATTACTCCGGATCATCCGTAAAGGCATTGTTTCGGAATATCGGCACAAAGGTGGCCAAATACAGTATAAACACAATGGCAATTAAAATAGCGGGAATCGTGATAAAAAACAGCTCGTCCACATACATTAAACAAGCCCGGGAAAGCGCAGCCATGAAAAGACAAAGCACGGCAAGGCGACAGAGTTTTGGGTAATCCAGTTTCGTAAAGCCACTATGCCATAATCCCGCAGTGAGCCAAATCATCATCATACTGCCGAGAATGCCGCCAAGTGTCACCATGTGTAATGGATCGGCAGTAGGTTCATCAAGTAATTTATTTATGCCAATCCACAAATAACCAATCGCAGCAAACAGTTGAAGGAAATAATAAGTGCGTACGTAATGTTTACGTAGCAGTTCGTGATGATGTAATTCGCGTAACTTGGCAAGCAAGATAAAGCCAACGGCAAAAGCTGTAAAAGCGGCTGTTTGCGCAGGCAACCAGAGCTCTGCTGCGGTATGAAGTAATAAAAATGTAATCGCGATATTTTTATACACGACATTCGGGATAAATACGGGATCTTTCAATGTACTTTCTTTCAGTGCCTCTGCGCCTAATAGAATGCTGACTCGAATTGATACAAACATCACTGCCGCCATATTCAAATGCACCTGTGCCCGCAATAATTTCAGACTATCAGTCATGGCGTAAGCAGTCTGACAAACCGTAAATGAAGCAAGTAACATCAGTAAAGTAAAATTGTCGGTATTGCGATCCAACCAAAATAGCCAAGCACAAAAGAGTAACAACGCGAGCCAATAAGCCGCCACTAAAAACGAGGCTGTTTGCGGTGAAAATGGTAATAACACCAATCCTGCAAGCAAGAGCACTGCTAATATTGTCGCAATAGGTTTTAAATTACCTTTGTAATTTGTCCATTCGAGCATGGAGGCTGTCAGAAAGCCGCCGTATGCGGCTGGCAGCATAAATTCTAAGAAAATTTTGCGGTGTAGGATGAGATCATCGGGGCTGATGAAAAAGCTCAAGGCACCAACAATCGCAAGAATGGCAGCACCAACAAAAAAGGGTCGCATCGGATGGGTAAAGAAATTATTCATAATAATGGATTCCTTGAAATTCGCGTGCGACTATGGTTTCTTCAAAGGCTGAATTGCGTTCGGATAATGGCGTTGGCAAGGTAATCACATTTTGCACATCCATCCCTTTTGGAGAAAGCTGCATAATCTCTCGGCTTAATCGAGCTGCTTCAAAACGATCGTGCGTCACTAAAATGCAAGCCATGCCTTGCTGCTCAATTTTTTCCACTAACATGGCGGCTAAAATATCCCGTAAATCGCGATCCAAACCGACAAAAGGTTCGTCCAATAAGGCTAAATCACAGCCACATAGCAATAGACGCAAAAATGCCACGCGTTTTGCCATACCACCCGATAATTCGGTCGGGTATTTATTCAAATCACCCGAAGAAAGCCCGATCTTTTCTGCCAGCGCAATGATTTCATTTTCATTAGGATTATCCATAAAAATGGCGATATTCTGCATGGCAGTGAGATTTTCTAATAGACGATTTTCTTGAAACAGAAATCCGGTTTTACGGAATGTATTATTGATTTCGCCTGATTTTGGTGTTTCTAAACCTGAAATTAAACGCAGTACCGTAGTTTTGCCACAGCCACTAGGGCCGAATAAGGTTTTCACTTCGCCCGGTTGTAAATCCATACTGAAATCGCGCACGATGGGATCGCGGAGAATTTCAAAACGCACATTTTTTAAACTCAGCATTATCGTCTCCACGGCATAAACAGGATTTCTAATGGCTTGGTAATCAAATATTCAAAGAGAGAAACAAACACAATCACCAACAGCACATAAGCCATGACCGTTGATGTATCTAACATGGCTCTGGCATCGGCAATTTTTGCACCTACCCCCTCATTAGCACCCAAAAGCTCTGCCATAATCACCACTTTCACGCCCATCGCAACTGCGACGCCAATACTGGAAATTACATAGCCCGTGAGATGGGGAACGTATAAATAGCGGATTTTTTTCCACAATCCGAGTTTGTACGCATCAAACAATTCTTCATGTTGTTTGTTTACACTTGCCATGCCCATAGCGGCACTGGCAAAGGTCAGCGGGGCGACTAATACGATAATGGTAAATAGCACGCTAGGATTGCCAAAGCCAAACCAAAATAAGGCCATCACGACCCAAATAATTGGCGGCATGGCTAATAAAATCGTAATGACGGGTTTGAGCAATGCCATAGCGGTTTTAAAGCTGCCCGCAATCAACCCTGCGGCTAAGCCTGCGACTAATGCAATGGTAATACCCACCACAGAACGCCATAATGAAATACCGATTTCGTTTTGTTGGAAATGCTCGAGTAAATCAAGGGCTTTTTGAAAAACATCCGCAGGAGCAGGCAGCATAAATTCACCAAATATCGCACTGCCCCAAGCCCACAAGGCAACAACCATCATCGCCACACTCAAGCCGGTAAAACCGCTCCAGAGGTAGTCGATGATGTAAAACAGAACAGGTTGTGGTTTACGGATTTTGTCAGTTTTAATCATGTTATGTGATTCAGTTTCAAATTAAGCCAAGAAGAATTTATCATCTGGTAATTTACCACCTAAGAGTTTTGGATTGAACTCCATTAAGGTTTCATAGAATTGCATGATTTCATTCTTCAGTTCACTGGCTTTGGTTACTGTTAAGCGTGCACCGTCTAAGCCCATTTCAATAGCGGCTTCTGGTGCTGGCAGATAATTAGCACCAATTTCAGCCGCACTTTTACGGTTAGCCATAACCCAGTTTAACGCATCACTTAAATCTTGGTGAAGGAGATCAAACTCTGCCTTGTGTGCGTGAAAGTATTCTTCGTTAGCAATAATGCCCGCCATTGGAATAAGTGGTTTAGTGTTAAACGCTTGTCCCCATTCTTTCACTAAATCAAAGCCACGTACAATCTCTGTACCGACAATTTTAGCTTTCTGCACAACCGCACTTGCCATTGGTTCTGGCAAGATAGCCGCATGGAAATCTTTCAGTAAGAACAAACCAATCGCCTCAGTTGGTGTGGCTGCATAGGTGATTTCCACTTTATTAATATCAATATTCAATTTTTTCAGTAAAGCTTGCAATACGATATCTGGCATATCGTTTTTAAATGGCACAAGGATTTTTTTACCCATCAATTCTTGCGGTGAAGTAATAGCACCACCTTTACACATCAACTGCGTAATCCCATTGGTGAGAATATTCACCATGCCAACTTGTTGCCCTTGATTACGTAAATTCACGCCCACATTACTTGGGCTCATCATCACTTTAAATTGCCCACTTGCTACACCCGCACGCAACTGATCAGGCGAACGCCAAATTTTTAATGCTACATCCGCTTGTTTGGCTAATTTACCTTGTGCTGCCGCCACCGCAATGGTCACACTTGGCATCGCGGGTGCACCATAAATGGTAAATTGCTCTTTTGTTGCCGCAAAGAGAGAAGGCGACATGCCTGCTGCCGTAAGTGCTGCGCTCATTCTTAAAAAATCACGTCTATTCATTGTCATGGTTATCTCCTTATTGAATCAAACTCAATGCTTTTATTTTGATAATAGTTTTCATTAATTATCTTACTAGCCGTGACTAAAGTAAAGAAAGACAAAAGTGCGGTTAGATTTTTAGGTGTTTTTAAATTCTTCTACTTTGTTAAGTCGTAGCTCCAATCCAACAACTTGAAGATCTCCTCGATTTCTACGCCATGGTCTAACATAATCGTTAGCCAGTGAGTTTTGTTCATGTGGTAGGCGGGCAAGAAATTAGGTGATTGTCGCAAAATACTCACCATATCGGGTGGACATTTGAGATTGATAAAATCAGTCTCTCCTTTTTCTTTTAAACTAAGTTTAGTTTTACTGATTTTGCCAATAAGCGCATACCATTTCCCTTTGGCATTACCATGGCGCAAAATGGCATATTCGGGGTATTTTTCCCAAAGATATTCTGGCTGTGTCGCATATTGATTAGCCGCATAATCAAAGATTTGTTGTGCTTGGCGCATGGTTTGTTCCTTGAATGATGAATGGGTTTATTATCAGCCGTAAAGCAGAGAAAAGAAAGACCGTCTGAAAATTGAATTCTAGACGGTCTTTTGCTTTAGTTTTAAAACATCGCATATATAAGTGCGGTCGTTTTTTGAGTGTTTTTTTACTCAGTCACGTAGAAAACTTGTTTTTCAAATTCATATTTACCAATTTTGACAGTCAGCACATATTTGCCGATTGGATCTCGGCGGTCGAATGTCCAGCAGTTCATCATGTATTTACCATTTTCTAATGTTGGTCTGGTATAAGTGATAGTATGGAGTTTTTTATTTGGTGATGACACCACTTTTGCATTCTCAATCGAACTAGTGAATTCACTTTGGGCCTGAGCTTTAAAGGTTTCACTTACCGTTGCTTTTTTACCAAAATTCCCCGTTGCTACCCAACATACTTTCTCAGTTTTATTGGAACGAGAGGTTTCTTTTTTATTTAAATCAGGTGATGGCTCCTGAGTTCTATCAAACACAGAGAGATAAATAGTAGGCTCATTTGCAGTATCTTTAGCTGTTTCTTTTGATTCTGGTGCTACAGCAAATGTGCCAGTTGAGAATAAGGTCGCAATTAAAGCGAATGTTGAGATTTTTTTCATGTTAGATTCCTTTTTATATCATTATTTTATTGAACAATCATTATACCAAGGCAGCCCATATCTGCTAGCATTAAATTGGATGAGCCAAATAAGAAGGGATGGGTATTTGACGAAGGTTGTTCAAATTTTACTAAAATTTGTACTTTCTTTTTCACCCAAACCGTGTCTTTCCAGGCTAGTTCCGACGCATCGACGTTGACGTCATCTTGGCTTTCAATAACAAATTTAGCGCCTTGAATGGTGAAGCCCACAGGCAGCGAGCTGTTGATAATCCAACGTTCGACGGTGCCGACTTTAGCCGAAACATCAACACGACGCGGGTCAAAACGTTGTTTATTGATTAAGCCATTCGTTACATCCAATTCAAAGGTGCGTTCTTGGGCGATTTTGCTCTCGAGTATCGCCGTGGCATCAGTATTGAATTGCTCATTCATTTTTTTACTGAATGCGGAGATTTCACCTTGTGGTCTAAGTTCTAAAACGGTGTTATCTGCAAAATCATTACCTGAACTGAACACATTTTTGATTTTGTCAAAGATACCACGTTTAGCGCCAGAGATAAGCGATACGCCTTCTCCTTCGCTTAAATTGATTAACACTTCGGCACGTTCACCTGGTGCAAGAATGAGAGAGTTAATCGCTTTACCTTGAGGTAAAAAACCTAAATCTCTCGCAATAAGTAACATCTCTTGCTCATTATCTAAACGGAGATCATAGGCTCTTGCTAATGAAGCATTGAGCAAACGCAAACGCACCCAGCCGCGAGGGACGTCAAAATAAGGTGCCTCTTGTCCATTCACAAGAAGACGATTACCGACAAAGTGCGGTTGATTTTGCTTAAATAATTGTAATCCGTCGCCGTTAAATTCCATGTCTTGCAAGATTAATGGAATATCGTCCACACCATATTTGTGGGGAAGTTGTGATTTTAGGCTTTGATCATCTTCAATCAACCACATTCCCACAATGCCGCGATAGGTTTGATAAGCCGAGTTTGCCAGGGTCGCAGAGCGATACCAGCAAGTCGCGGCAGGTTGGTCAATTGGGATAATTGGTGCCCAAGATTCCCCTTTTTTGAGGATTTTTGCAGCACCACCAAATAATTCACCACTGGCTTGTAATCCCTGAATAGAGAGAGCAATACTTTGTGGCAAATTGTTGTGATAATTGAGTTTTGCAAAGGAACCCGATTTAATGCGAATAGTGGGGCCAAGATAATTGCCGTTAAAGCCCCATACACTGACACTATGGGAGCCATCTAGCTTATAGCCGGTTTCTTCCATATTAAGAATAATGGGACGACCACGTTTCGTTTCCATCAACGGGGGAATGGTTAATTTTTCACGGGATGCTGCTAATACCGATTGAGGTGTGGCAGCAAGTGCGGTTGAAATTGCGGTAGTTTTTAATAATTGGCGACGAGAAAGACGCAACATATTATTTTCCTTGTGCAACTTCAGCATCGAGTTCGGCGATGCGTTTTTCCATTAAATCGTGACAGTAAGAAGCGAGTTCGCGCACATTGTCTTTTGTGTATGCTGACACATCAATTGGCTCCATCATTTCACAAATTACCTTACCATTATCCCAACGATTCAAATCAATTTTGTTATGCGTCGTTGAACACACTACAGGCACGATTGGCACACCAGCCGCGATTGCAGCATGGAATGCCCCTGTTTTGAATGGCAATAAGCCGCGACCACGGCTACGTGTACCTTCAGGGAACATCCAAATTGACAGGTTGTCTTTATTGATACGGCGAGCAAGTTCCGTCATGGTGCTGTGTGCTTTAGAACGATTTTCACGATCTAGGAAAATATTACCCGTTACCCAATATAAAATACCGAAGAAAGGAATCCAAATTAGGCTTTTTTTACCCACACTCACCGTGCGAGGTAATACCATGTAAGAGATAGTTACCATATCGAAATTATTTTGGTGGTTACCGATATAAATACAACGCGGCATATTCTCTTTATTTTGTGGAAAGCGGTGTTCTACTTCTAAGCCAAATAAAGGGTATAAACGACCAAACCAGCGAGCCATAACGCCCACATTACTTGGATTTTTAAAACGAATAAAGGAATAGATCGTACCGAGCACACAAATTAAAATACAGCAAAGTGCAATGATGAGAATTCTGGCGATTTTTAACATAGAAAATACCTAATTAAAATTTTTGGAAAGTATAGCAAATTACACAAAAATGTGTGCTAATCTAATGAAAAAAATGACGGAATAGTTATGAAACCCATTTATTTTATTGCAGATCTTCATTTGAGCGAAACCCATCCGGAATTAACCGCACTTTTTAACGATTTTATGCAAAACAAAGCACAAGAAGCCCAAGCGGTTTATATTTTGGGGGATCTTTTTGATTTTTGGATTGGTGATGATGAAACTTCACCTTTAATCTCACAAGTCAAACAGTTGATTAAAAACCTGACAGAAAAGGGCATTGCTTGTTATTTCATTCATGGTAATCGAGATTTTCTCGTAGGGAAAAAATTTGCACAAGATTGTGGTTTAACGTTATTGCCTGACTATCATTGTGTTGATCTTTATGGTGTGAAAACCTTAATTTGTCATGGTGATACGTTATGTGTTGATGATGTGAAATATCAGCAATTTCGCCGAAAAGTGCATCAAAATTGGCGACAAAGGCTGTTTTTATGTTTGCCACTAAAAGTGCGGTTAAAAATTGCAGAGAAAATTCGCGCGAAGAGTAAACAAGATAAGCAATATAAGTCACTGGATATCATGGATGTGAATTTAGCGTTTACGGCACAAACAGTGAAAGAATTTGGCGTTAATCGGTTAATTCACGGCCATACACATCGAGAAGCCATTCATCAGGAGGAAACATACATGCGAATTGTGTTAGGCGATTGGCGAAAGGATTATGCCTCAATTTTGGAAGTGACAGAAAACGGTTATCGGTTTATTTAAACAAAAAGCACAGGATTAAACCTGTGCTTTTTTGTATTAAAATGCGCTGATTTTTAACCGCACTTTATTCTACTGTTACCGATTTTGCTAAGTTACGAGGTTGATCCACGTCGGTTCCTTTAATTAATGCCACGTGGTATGACAATAATTGCATTGGAACGGTGTAGAAAATTGGTGCAATAATTTCATTCACTTTTGGCATGGTGATAATTTTCATGCCTTCGCTTGGTGTGAAGCCTGCTTCTTTATCAGCGAACACATAAAGCTGACCACCACGAGCACGTACCTCTTCAATGTTTGATTTCACTTTTTCAAGTAATTCATTATTTGGTGCGACCACGATAACCGGCATGTCTGCATCGATTAAGGCTAATGGACCGTGTTTTAATTCACCTGCCGCATAAGCTTCAGCATGGATATAAGAAATTTCTTTTAATTTCAATGAAGCTTCCATTGCGATTGGGTAGAATTCACCACGACCTAAGAAAAGTGCATGGTTTTTCTCTGCGAAGTCTTCTGCTAATGCTTCGATATCTTTATCAAATGCAAGGGCTTTTTCAACTTCAGCCGGAAGTGATTGTAACGCTTTTACAATTTCCACTTCTTGTTCGTTTGAGATATTGCCTTTTACTTTACCAATTGCAGTCACTAACATTAATAATGCAGCCAACTGAGTGGTAAAAGCTTTAGTTGATGCCACACCGACTTCAACGCCAGCACGTGTCATGAATGCAAGATCGGATTCACGTACTAAAGATGAACTTGATACGTTACAGATCGTTAATGCTGCCATGTAACCTTTTTCTTTTGCAAGACGAAGTGCTGCAAGGGTATCCGCTGTTTCACCTGATTGAGAGATAGTCACTAACAAGCTATTCGGGCGAGTGACAAATTTGCGATAGCGGAATTCAGACGCGATTTCAACATCACAGCTTACGCCAGCAAGTGCTTCAAACCAGTAACGAGCCGTCATCCCTGCATTATATGAGGTACCACAAGCCACGATTTGAATATGTTCAACTTTTTCTAAAATTTCAGCTGCGCCATTACCAATAGCATCCACAATCACGTTGTTATGAAGGATACGTCCTTCCATGGTGTTGATTAATGCATTTGGTTGCTCATAGATTTCTTTTTGCATGAAATGGCGGAATTTGCCTTTTTCTGCTGCATCATTTTCAAGGTTAGACTCGTGCACTTCACGTTCTACTTTTTGACCATTCGCATCGTAAATATCCACGGTACGACGTGTAATTTCTGCAATGTCGCCTTCTTCTAAGTAGATGAAACGACGAGTCACGCTTAATAACGCGAGTTGGTCAGATGCCAGGAAATTTTCACCAATCCCTAAACCAATTACTAATGGGCTGCCTGAACGTGCAGCCACTAAATGTTCTGGATGTTCGCGATCTAATACCACCATACCGTATGCACCGGTAAGTTGTTTTACGGTTTTTTGGACAGCTTCAAGAAGATTTGAGGCTGTACGCATTTCCCATTCAACGAGGTGAGCAATTACTTCGGTATCAGTTTGAGAATTGAACACATAACCACGAGATTTAAGCAATTCACGTAATTCTTCGTGATTTTCGATGATGCCATTATGTACGACAGCAAAGTTACCCGAAGTATGTGGGTGAGCATTGGCTTCAGAAGGTTCACCATGAGTTGCCCAACGTGTGTGCGCAATCCCCGTACCACCGATTAATGGTTTTATTGCAACGGCTTCATCAAGGGCTTTTACTTTACCTAAGCAGCGCACTCGGTGTAATTCATGGTTTGGATCCACGACAGCAACACCTGCAGAGTCATAACCACGATACTCTAAGCGGTGTAAACCATTAATTAAAATTTCTGCTACATCACGTTGTGCTACCGCACCAACAATACCACACATAGTTTTTCCTTATTTACTAAAATTAAAAGTCTTATTTTTCTGACCGCACTTTATGCCACATCTACACAAATTACTTCTACGCCTTGCGCCATTATGGCGTCTTTATCAGTCTGAGATAATTTGTTATCAGTAATCAGCACATCAATTTGCTGCCAGGTTAATTCCACATTTGGCATTTTTCTGCCAATTTTTTGTGATTCCACCATCACGATCACTTCGCGAGATACTTCAGCCATCACTTGGCTTAAGCGAACCAACTCATTAAATGTCGTTGTACCACGTTCTAAATCAATGCCATCGGCACCAATAAATAATTGGTCAAAATCATAAGAACGTAGCACTTGTTCGGCAATATTGCCTTGGAAGGATTCGGAACGCGTGTCCCAAGTGCCTCCCGTCATTAAGAGCGTAGGTTCATTTTCGAGTGAACGTAATGCTGTCGCCACCGAAAGCGAATTCGTCATCACAACCAAGCCTTGCTTGCGATTAAGTTGTTTAATCAATGCAGCGGTTGTGCTGCCACTATCCACAATAATACGATTATGATCACGAATACGTTCTGCAGCTGCCTTAGCTAAGACTAACTTTCGTTGCGAAAGTTCATCATCTTGTTCTTCTTCGATGATTTCTTGTGGCATTAAAATGGCACCACCGTATTTACGAAGAAGGAAACCATTACTTTCCAATGCAGTGAGATCTTTTCGAATCGTCACTTCAGAGGTGTCAAATAACTGTACTAGCTGTTCTACACTGACTTCACCTTGTTCTTGCAGCAGTTGCATGATGGCATGTCTGCGCTGTTGGGTATTTCGGTGTTGAATGTTTCGTTTCATTATTTATATCCCGCAATAAGTTTCGGTTCGGAATTATATCGGCAAAATAATGATTGTAAAGCTAAAATTTAGGCAACAAAAAACCCTGACAAAGCAGGGTTCAATTAAAATTCGTTTTAAGAGCAATTATTTGATTGCGTCTTTTAATGCTTTACCAGATACGAATGCTGGAACTTTAGATGCTGCGATTTTGATTTCTGCACCAGTTTGTGGGTTACGGCCAGTACGTGCTGCACGTTTGTTTACTTTGAATGTACCGAAACCGATTAATTGAACAGGTTCACCTTTTTTAAGGCTACCAGTGATAGCGGCTAAAGTAGCTTCTAATGCAGCTTTAGCTTGTTTTTTGTTTAATTCAGCTGCACTTGCAATTGCATCGATTAAATCTGTTTTGTTCATAAATTTGTACCTTCTGTTAAATTAAAATTGACTCTATTTAAATAAGCGTAGCTTTTAACTGCTACGGCTTGGGCAAGTCTAATCGAACTTGGCAGGAAATAAAAGCCCGATTTGCAAAAATTGTGACAAATCTCACGTTATTGCTCAATTTTTATACCAATGTTGGAGATTCCCTCCTGTTTAATCTCGTTTCGGAGGGATAAAATCAAGTCTATATCGCGTTTTTCACAGTCTTTGAGTAAGCGATAGATTTGCCATTGAAGGTCTAGTTCTTCTTCAATTTCTTCACGGCTTTTCAGTTCAGTTTCAGAAAGCTCACGATCTTCTTGTGTTTCTAACAAAGAACAAACCGTGCCTAATGAAATTTGGCTGATTTGAATTGCTTTTTCAAGTGTCTCGCCCGCGATAATCGCGTGCAATAATTCACCTAACGCTTCACAAGCATCGAGAGCGGGTACCACACCAAAGAAGTCATAATCATTCACATCAGGAATAATTTCTTCAAGTTTCTCTAATTGGTTCTCGAAATTAATCTTTGCCTCTTTAACCGTTAGAAACTCCCACACTAAGTTTAAAATGTTATGATAGGTTTTTTCTGCAGGCTTTTGTTCGGTCATTTGACAAAACAGGGCAAAGTTCGGTGCCATACGTTCGCATAAGCAAGCCATAAAGGTCAGATGTTGCCAGCTTTCAACATTTTCGAGGCGCTTGTGAATTGGATTTCGCATTTTTTTCTCGCTTATTTATGATAGGCTTTTGAGAACTCATGAATGGCATCCACGAAGATTTTTGGTGCACTTTCTGGCACATCTTGGTGGATTCCATGACCTAAGTTAAATACATGTCCGCTGCCTTGACCAAAATCAGCTAAAATTGACCGCACTTCTTGCTCAATACGCTCTGCTGGTGCATATAACACGCTTGGATCCATATTGCCTTGTAGTGCCACTTTATGGCCCACACGCGCTTTTGCATCAGCCAAATTAACTGTCCAGTCTAATCCGAGTGCATCACAGCCTGTATCAGCCATGGCTTCTAACCATAACCCGCCGCCTTTAGTAAATAAGGTTACCGGTACTTTACGACCATCGTGTTCACGAATTAAACCATCAACGATTTTGTGCATATATTGCAGAGAGAAATCTAAATATTCACGATGACCTAACACACCGCCCCAGGTATCAAACACCATGACCGCTTGTGCACCAGCTTTGATTTGAGCATTTAGGTATAAAATCACGGAATCCGCTACTTTATCTAATAAAAGATGTAAAGTTTGCGGTTCGGCATACATCATTTTTTTGATTTTATTGAAGGTTTTGCTGCTACCACCTTCAACCATATAAGTTGCCAGTGTCCACGGGCTACCAGAGAAACCAATCAGTGGCACTTCGCCTTTTAGTTCGCGACGAATTGTACGCACAGCATTCATCACATATTGAAGTTCGCCTTCTGGGTCAGGAATCGGTAAATTTTCGACCGCACTTTTATTTTCAATTGGATGAGCAAATTTGGGGCCTTCACCTGCACCAAAACTTAAGCCTAAGCCCATCGCATCAGGAATGGTCAGAATATCTGAGAACAAAATAGCCGCATCTAAAGCATAGCGACGAAGTGGCTGTAAGGTAACTTCACAAGCTAAATCCGCATTGCGGCAAAGAGACATAAAATCGCCTGCTTCTGCACGTGTTGCTTTATATTCAGGCAAATAGCGTCCCGCTTGGCGCATCATCCATACGGGGGTCATATCCACTGGTTCACGTAATAAGGCTTTTAAATAACGATCATTTTTTAATTCAGACATGGACTTTCCTTTATTTATTTTGTTCCGCTTTGCAAAGCTCAAGCGTAGCATTAATTAATTTGAGTGCGATAGTACCTGTTGGTGGTAATTCTGGCAAGGGGGCAGTAGTAGAAAACCATTGCGCATCATGCAGTTCTGTCTCTTGCAGTTGAATTTCTCCGCTGTCGTAATCAGCTAAAAAGCCCACCATTTGTGAATTAGGGAATGCCCAAGGTTGGCTACCGAAATAGCGAATGTTTTTAATACGAATCCCCGTTTCTTCAAACACTTCACGATGAACGGCATCTTCAAAGGTTTCACCCACTTCCACAAAACCGGCTAGCGTGGTGTAAATACCTGCTTTGCCTGGCGTGTAATGGCGTTTATGGTTGGCTAATAAAATCTCTGTGCCACGGCGAACGGCGACAATAATCGAAGGGCAAATAACGGGATAAGTACGATAGCCACAACTTGTGCATTGAACCGCTAGCTCATCGTGAGTTTGTTCCGCTTTTTGACCGCACTTTCCGCAGAATTGGTGGGTTTTCAAAAAATGATTGATTTCCACGCCTCGGCTTAACAAATGAAAATCTTCAGTTGGTAAAGACAACAAACTCCGCAGGGAAAGGTATTCTCGTTCATCTTGATCATTTTCTGCCACAAGCCATAAAGGTTGTGATTTCCATTTCCCGAGCAACATTGCTTTTTGCGTTGTGAGGCCGAGTTCCTTTGCTGTTCCGAAAGGCAGATCATTTTCCTGCCAATAAAGTGTCGATCCTTTGGTGAACAGCCAATATCCCTGATCTTCGGGCTGAATTGCTTTCATATTTTTCTCTTTTTGTTTCAAAAGTGCGGTCATTATAAAAGGGATTTTTCGGAAAAACGAATTTAATTTCTGTGATAAAAATAGCTAGTCAGTTTTCGTTGTGCTACAGTAGCAACCTGTTTTTCTCTTTAAAATTAGGAATGACAAATGTCTTTTTTCTCTTTTGCTTTTTTAGAAAATTCGATGTCTTTTGAAGGTTATTTTAAATATATCGCCATTTTTGTCTCGTTAGGTGCATTGCTTGTGGTGACAAGCTTATATTTACGTCATCGGTTACAAACCAAATATCGCGATCTCAGTATTATCTTTCTTTTATTAATTATTTTCTTGCTCGGTGTGCAATATAAGCAATATGAGCAAAATGAAGTCTATGCAGCTGATATCTCTAGCGTGGTGACATTTTTAAATTCGGTGAAAGATAGTCAAAATTTACAGAAAGAAGATATTCGTACCAATAGCCGTACATTAATGAACGGCATGATTTTAAATATTCGGGATCAGTATTTCGAAGTCCATTTTAATAATGATTTTTCAGCGTATACCTTATCCCCAATTAACTTAGTAAACCCTAATGTTACTGTGATTGATAAGGAGGATAAATAATGGATGGCTACACATTATTAGGCTTGAAATTGGCCATGGGTATTATTGGACTGGTACTCCAAATTAACTTAATGGGAAAAGGTAACCTTGCACCGACTTCCGCGATGGATCAGGTACAAAACTATGTGCTAGGTGGCATTATTGGTGGTGTGATTTATAGCGATAGTATTGGGGTATTCCAGTTCTCTCTCGTGCTCGTGCTTTGGACATTATTGGTTTTTACCCTCCGTTTTATCAAAAATCATAACAAATTAGTTAAATCTTTGATTGATGGTAAACCTGTTTGGGTGATTTCAAACGGTAAGGTTAAAACCGCTGAATGTATGAAACACAGTATTACTGCTAATGACCTCATGTTTAAGTTACGTGCTGCCGGTATTTATGAAATCAAAACGGTTAAACGTGCGGTATTCGAACAAAATGGGCAACTCTCGATTATTCAATACGGCGATGATAACTTACGTTATCCATTAATTGTTGATGGACAATTAGATGATGATGTTTTAGACATTATTGATCGTGATGAAGAATGGGTTAAAGCTGAGTTAGAAAAACAGAACATAACGATTGAGCAAGTGTATATTGGCGAATACTTGAATGGTCAGTTAGTGGCACATGTATATGAAAACAAATAAAAGAGACCGCACCTTAAAAGTGCGGTCCTTTTTTCGCTCATTTTAACCGACAACAAAAGGTAAATAACCCGCTCGGATGGCAAAAGGAATTGAAGTAATAATCACCCCAAGCACCAATACAAGTACTAACAATGCTTTACCGCCCCACACTCTGTATGGCAAGTTAGGATGAATCGCACGTGCTTTCCAAACTAATGCTACCGGTAAAACCACTGCGTAGAACGCGAACATTTGACCAGCATAACCCAGAGCGAGAATAAAACCTTCCGGATAGAAAAGGGAGAAAAGCACCGGTGGAATAAAGGTCATTAAACCTAATGAAATACGCCCTGCATGAATATCAAAAGATTGTTTGAGCAAGTCTTCAATACATTCTAACAAGCCTAATGCCACACCTAAGAATGAGGTTACTAACGCCAAAGTCGAGAAGATTTTTACTGCGTTAGCAATAATTGGGCTTTGGGTGATTTCTAAGGTTGCTTTCACTAAGCCATTTAATGTGGCGTCTTCGCGTAAAATTTGTAAGAACTCATTTTGGCTGAGTAAGCCGTGCGTCGAAAGCTGCCATAAAAAGTAAGCAAATAACGTGATACCAGAACCGACTAAAATCGCAATGCGTAAGGATTTCACGTTGCCGTCTAAGTATTTATTTAAACTTGGAATGGAGCCGTGGAAACCAAATGCCGTGAAAAATACAGGGCTTGCAGAAATAATTAAGGCATTATCAATTGGCATCGCCATTAAGTTATCAAATTTAATGTTTGGTAACATTAATGCGAGCACTAAGATAAAAGTGGCAATCATCACAAAGAATAGAACCCGATTAATTTTATCCACACTGTGTGTGCCGATAACAATAAAACTACCGAAGAAAATGGTGAATACAAGTACCGCGATTTTATTCATGGTGTCTTTATCCCCCATGGCAGGGAGTAAATCCATTAATAAGGATCCACCACCACTTACATAAGCGGCAATTAAGGCATATAAAAAGACAATTAAAACAGCAGTGGAAATAATTCGCCCTGCTTTACCAAAATATTGTGCGGCAAGTGTGCCAATCCCTGCATCACTGTCAGCGGTTTGATACAGTTCCACGAATAAAAGTGCAGTGAAAGTGAGCACTGACCACAAGCCAATTAATAAGAAAACCGTCGCCGTTAAGCCAATCCCTGCTGAGGTGAGCGGCATTGCCAACATCCCTGCACCAATCATGGTTCCTGCAACAAGCAAGGTACTTCCCACAGTCTTGTTCATTTTACTATCCTTTGGTTGTAATAATAAATTTACGATAATTGTATTTTAATCTTTACACTGTGTAAAGTAGGGAAGACAAAATTCTTCTACAAAATGTACGGTAGAAATGACCGCACTTTCCCGATAAAATAGCCGGCAAATCAATTAAGACAAGAGACAATAGTAGGAGAGTGCTTATGATTTATAGTATGACAGCCTTTGCACGCCTTGAAATCAAGAAGGATTGGGGCGATGCAGTTTGGGAAATTCGTTCGGTTAACCAACGTTATTTGGAAAACTTTTTCCGCTTGCCAGAGCAATTCCGAGGCTTGGAAAATGCTTTGCGTGAGAAACTTCGTCAAAGTCTTACCCGTGGTAAAATTGAATGTTCATTGCGTATTGATAGCAAAAAGCAAGCGGCGGCTGAACTCAATTTAAATAAAGAGTTGGCGAATCAAGTAATCCAATCGTTACAATGGATTAAAGCACAAGCGGGTGAGGGCGAAATCAATTTAGCGGATGTATTGCGTTATCCCGGCGTGGTGGAAGCTGCTGAGCAAGATTTAGATGCGATCAGTCAAGATTTGTTGACAGCTTTTGATGAATTATTGGTGGAATTTATTGCAATGCGTGGACGTGAGGGCGAAAAATTGCAAGCCATTATTCAACAACGTCTTGATGGCATCACGGTGGAGGCTGAAAAAGTGCGGTCACAAATGCCGGCGGTTTTACAATGGCAACGTGAGCGTTTATTACAGCGTTTTGAAGAAGCGAAGATTCAACTTGATCCACAACGTGTCGAACAAGAAATGATTTTATTGGCGCAACGTGTGGATGTGGCGGAAGAGTTAGATCGTCTGCAAATGCATGTGAAAGAAACCAACAACATCTTGAAAAAAGGTGGGGCAGTGGGCCGTAAATTGGACTTTATGATGCAAGAGCTCAATCGTGAATCTAACACGTTGGCATCAAAATCTATTAATGCAGACATCACCGCTTCCGCCGTGGAACTAAAAGTATTAATCGAACAAATGCGTGAGCAAATTCAAAACCTTGAATAGGAAAAATCATGGCAACATTTATTTCATTAAACCACTATGATTTGGTGGAAGTGGCGGGCGTGGATGCGGAGAAATATCTGCAAGGCCAATTAACTTGTGATGTGGTGCATTTAGCAGCTGGCGCTTCAACGCTTACGGCGCATTGCGATCCTAAAGGCAAAATGAACTCGTTGTTCCGCTTGATTAAGCTTTCATCAGAGCAGTTTTTGATTTTAATGCCGAAAAATTTATTTACGCCACTCGATCATTTAAAAAAATACGCCGTGTTTTCAAAAGTGACTTTCCAAGTATTGGATTGGCAAATTGTCGGCTTGATTGGTGAAAAGTGCGGTCGAATTCAAGCGCAAATTACCTTGGATATTGATGAAAATCGCACAATTTTGATCAACCCTACACCGTTAGATGTCACCTTTAATGGCGATGAAAAACAATGGCTTTGTGCGGATATTCAAGCGGGCTTACCAAGTTTGAGTGCGGAAACGCAAAATGAATTTATCCCACAGGCATTAAATCTACAAGCTATCGAACAAGCAATTTCTTTTACTAAAGGCTGTTATATCGGGCAAGAAACTGTCGCGCGAGCCAAATATCGTGGTGCCAATAAACGTGCGATGTATGTGCTTTCGGGGGAAACCACGGTTATACCGAAAATTGGCAGTGAAATAGAAATGCAGTTAGAAACGGCTTGGCGTAAAACGGGTACGATTGTAAGTGCGGTCAATTTTGATAGTGTTTTATGGTTACAAGTGGTAATGAATAATGATTTAGAAGAAGGGACAAGTTTCCGTTTACCAGAAGATGGAACCATTCTGAAAATTGAACCGTTACCTTATTCCATCAATAGCTAAAAAACGATTTAGTCATTGATGGCTTATAAGAAGAAAAGAGAGAACTGCAATGTTCTCTCTTTTTTTATTTTTTTAAAATCCGCTATAATTCTGAAAAACTCACGAATTGAACACTATGACTTATTATCTTGGCATTATGTCTGGCACCAGCCTTGACGGGGTGGATATTGCCCTTACTGACATCCAATCGAATCAAACCAAATTAATTGCAGCAGATTTTACGCCGATGCCGGCAAATTTACGCGAAAAAGTGACCGCACTTATTCAATCGGGCGAAACGTCGTTACAAGCATTGGGTGAACTCGATCATCAATTTGGCTTGCTTTATGCCGATTGCGTAAATGCCTTTTTACGTAAACGCCAGTTAAAGCCAGAACAGATCGAAGCCATTGGCTGTCATGGACAAACAGTGTGGCATTCCCCAAAAGGTCAATTTCCGTTTACCATGCAAATCGGTGATATGAATTTATTAGCCGCTAAAACAGGCATTACGGTCGTTGGTGATTTACGACGCAAAGATATGGCGTTTGGTGGACAAGGCGCACCTCTAGTGCCAGCTTTTCATCAAGCGGTCTTTTTTGATCCTCATTGGGCAACGGTGGTGCTTAATATTGGCGGTATTAGCAATGTATCGTTATTGATACCCGAACAGCCTGTTATTGGCTTTGATACGGGAACGGGTAATACCTTGCTTGACCAATGGATCGAAAAACATCAAGGCAAAGCTTACGACAAAAATGGTGAATGGGCGGTTTCAGGTCAAGTGAATCCAGATTTGTTAGCGGCATTATTAGATGAAGATTTCTTTCAGCTTCCACCACCGAAAAGTACCGGACGTGAATTATTTAATTTGGCTTGGCTAGAGAATAAAATTCAAAAAATAGCAGGCAAAACGACCGCACTTTTACCACAAGATGTACAAGCCACTTTGGCAGAATTTACCGTGCAAAGTATTGTTTTAGCTCTTAATAATATTCAGACGACATTACCATGTCGATTACTTGTTTGTGGCGGAGGTGCTAAAAATCAGGCGATCATGAATGCTTTAAAACAGGCATTATCAAATTGGCGTATTCAACTGACGACTGAATTAGAACTTGATATCGATTATGTGGAAGCGGCAGCTTTTGCTTGGTTGGCTTATCGTCGTATGCATAATTTGCCGGCTAATTTGCCGAGTGTGACGGGTGCCATAAGAGCGGTCAGTTTAGGAGCGATTTTTCCAAAGGAATAAACCATGGCAGAAAATTTATTACAAACCCTTTCAACATTAATTACTGAGCAACGGAATCCCAATTCCATGAATGTAGATAGCTTGTCTGCATTGGAAATTGTGCAGTTAATGAATGAGGAAGATAAACGAGTGCCTTCGGCAATTGAAAAATGTTTACCTCAAATTGCCCAAGCAGTCGAATGTATTGTTGTTGCATTTCAACAAGGCGGTCGATTAGTCTATATTGGCGCTGGAACCAGTGGTCGACTAGGCGTACTCGATGCTTCTGAATGCCCACCAACATTTGGTGTTTCACCTGAAATGGTGAAAGGTATTATTGCTGGTGGTGAGCGGGCATTACGTCATCCAATTGAAGGGGCGGAAGACAGTAAAGCACAAGCTGTGGTTGACTTACAAACCATTCAATTTTCCTCAAAAGATGTGTTGGTGGGTATTGCTGCAAGTGGACGAACACCTTATGTGATCGGTGCATTTGAATATGCGAAAAGTTTAGGTTCAGTGACCGTTTCGATTGCAAGTAATCCGAATTCAGCGATGGCGAATATTGTGGATATTGCCATTGATACGGTAGTGGGGCCAGAAGTGCTAACTGGCTCGAGTCGCTTGAAATCAGGCACAGCACAAAAATTAGTACTGAATATGCTCACTACGGCTTCCATGATCTTAATGGGTAAATGCTATCAAAACTTAATGGTGGATGTTCAGGCAAGTAATGAAAAACTGAAAGCTCGCGCCATTCGTATCGTCATGCAAGCCACGGATTGCGATAAGGCTCTCGCAGAAGAGACATTAAAGCTTGCCGATCAAAATGCGAAATTAGCGATTATGATGATTCTGAGTGGATTAGCTCGTGCTCAAGCAGAGACTTTATTGGAAAAACATCAGGGCAAGTTACAACTTGCATTGAAATAAGCAAAAATAAAACGCTAGGCATAAAACCTAGCGTTTTTTATTATTTAATAGTTTACTCAATTAGCAATCTTGTTTGCCGTAAGCATCTTGACGAAGGATTTGACGAACGCCTTCATCAAATTGTGCTAAAACTTGATCCGCGTCTTTTGGATCTTTACCGCGAGCATCAAGATAGAACTTGATTTTCGGTTCAGTACCAGATGGACGAACGATTAAACGACCACCGTTTTCTAATACGAATACAAGGATGTCGCTTTGGCGATCAGTTTTAGTGTGGTCGATGAATTGTGTCACTTTAACACCACCTACTTCTGCTGGAGGTGTATTACGAAGTGCGGCCATTAATTTACCAATTTCAGATAAATCGCTTACACGGATAGAAATTTGACCACTTACATAAGCACCGAATTCTTGTGTGAAGTCATTGGCGTAATCCGCTAATGTTTTACCTTGTGCTTTTAAGTGACGCACTAAATCTAAGAATACGATCGCCGCTGAAATACCATCTTTATCGCGTACTTTATCAGGGTCAACTAAGTAACCAAGCGCTTCTTCGAAACCGAATAATAAGCCTTGAACTTTACCGATGTATTTGAAACCGGTTAAGGTTTCTTCTGATTGGAAACCGTATTTTTTCGCAATTTCAGCAAGCGCTGGAGAAGATACTAAAGAACACGCTAATACGCCTTTCTCACCTTTTGCATGATATTGTTTTGCTAAATACCAACCTAAGAAACAACCTACTACGTTACCGTGTAAAGGTTTCCAGTTACCTTGTGCATCTGGAACAGCTACCGCCAAGCGATCTGCATCTGGGTCATTGGCAATAATAAATTCTGCATTGTGTTCTTTTGCTACTTTAATGGCTAAATCTAATGCACCTTTTTCTTCTGGGTTAGGGAAGTTTACTGTTGGGAATGTGCCATCTGGCCAGACTTGCTCAGCCACAATATGAGGTTGTGGAAGCCCAGCTTTGGTTAAGGTTTTGCTTAATACTTCATAGCCTACACCGTGCATTGCAGTATAAACGTAGTTAATGTCTGCTTCTGGTTCTTTAGCAAGAGATGCTGTTTTTTCAATATAAGCGTTAACCACTTCATCATCTAACACAACATAATCTTGGCTACGTGGTAAATCTTTTACATTACCCGCTGCGACTTTGTCGATTAATGCGGCGATATCTTTATCTGCAGGAGAAACGATTTGGCCACCGCCGTTCGCTTTACCTAAATACACTTTATAACCGTTATCTTCAGGTGGGTTGTGGCTTGCTGTCACCATAACACCTGCTGTGGTATCAAAATATTGAATTGCGTAAGCTAATACTGGCGTTGGTAATTTACGTGGAAGTAAATAAGCTTTCACGCCTGCCCCTGCCATGATTTCAGCGGTGTCACGTGCGAAAACATCAGAGTTTTTACGACCATCATAACCAATCACGATAGAAGGTTGTTTGTCGTAATCTTTTAAATAATCCGCTAAACCGCCGGCAGCTTGAGCTACTAATACACGGTTCATCCCCATAGGACCTGCTTGTAATGGGCCACGAAGTCCCGCAGTACCAAATTGTAAACGGCCACTAAAGCGAGCTTGTAATTTAGATTTTGCTTTTTCATCACCGTTTTTCGCCGCCGTTAAAAGTGCGGTTAATTCTGCATGAGTTTCTGCATCAGGATCTTGGTTTAACCAGTTTTGTGCAATATCAAAAAGCGTTGTCATGATGTTTTCTCCTTGTAAAACTAATTCTTGTTAGACTAGCTGAAAATGGCTTTAATTTAAATGACTATTTTGTTTTTTTACTGAAAATTTAAGCTTTTTTTGATCGCAACCGTTTTCTCTTGATATAAAAACGGCGTAAAAATATTTACGCCGTGAGAGTGATATAAATTTATATAAAATAATAAAAATTAGAGAAGAAGGGCAGAACCCCATTTAATAATATCAAAGAAGAATTTGTTTTGATTGGTTGCAATACCATCACCCGTTTTCTTCAATGTGCCGTCATCATTTTTCGTTTCATCTACCATGCCATTTACATACTGGCCTTTCACCACATCTAAGTCTTCTTTTGCCTGAGTACGTAAGATTTGGCAAGCTTTTGGTTCTAATGCATCGACATCACCAATTTCTGCGCGGAATTTCTTAAATTGATAGGTCGCATAATTCATCGATTTTTCATCTTTTTGAATCATTTTTACATAATCTTCACCGATGATTTTTTCTAACGGATAGAAAAAGACATATTGGGAATGAATATAGCTATCTTCTTTGGCAAAATGTTGTTGCTGAATGCGAGTTAAATTTGGATAGATACATTGCTCAGCTTGTTTACTTGCTGTAGCCCATGCTTTCGCATTCTCATCTGAAAGGAGATAATCAGCTTGTGCGAATTCAGCAGGAATAGTTGATTGTGATGAACCAAATAAACTACAAGCATTCAATAACATGATACTGCTTAAAAAAATAATTTTTTTCACTTAAATTTCCTTATGACATCTAGAATGGCAAAATTTTAACAACAACAATCTGATTGTAAAGTGATTCTCTAATTGAGAAGTGATTTTCTTTCCCGAACTAAAAAACTTCCGCTATAATGACCGCACTTTTTACACTTATAAAGGAAAGAACAATGCAAAATCCAAAAGATGATGTTTTATATGCACCAGTTGAGTGGGTTGATCATAGCGAAGGTTATACTGATATTCGTTTCCACAAATCGACAGACGGTATTGCAAAAATCACCATTAACCGTCCAGAAGTGCGCAATGCATTTCGTCCGCAAACAGTTAAAGAAATGATCCATGCATTTTCTAACGCGCGTTTCGATGAAAAAATTGGCGTGATTGTGTTAACCGGTGAGGGCGAAAAAGCATTCTGTTCTGGTGGTGACCAAAAAATTCGTGGTGACTACGGCGGTTACAAAGATGAAAGCGGTGTACATCACTTAAATGTATTGGATTTCCAACGTGATATTCGTACTTGTCCAAAACCAGTGGTGGCAATGGTGGCGGGTTATGCAATTGGTGGCGGCCACGTACTTCATATGTTATGTGATTTAACTATTGCGGCAGACAATGCGATTTTCGGTCAAACTGGTCCTAAAGTAGGTTCATTTGATGGTGGTTGGGGCGCAAGCTATATGGCTCGTTTAGTGGGGCAGAAAAAAGCACGCGAAATTTGGTTCTTATGCCGCCAATATAATGCGCAAGAAGCATTAGATATGGGCTTAGTGAATACCGTAGTACCTTATGCAGATTTAGAAAAAGAAACTGTGCGTTGGTGCCGTGAAATGTTACGTAACAGCCCAATTGCATTACGTTGCTTAAAAGCCGCATTAAATGCAGACTGTGATGGCCAATCTGGTTTACAAGAACTCGCGGGTAACGCAACCATGTTGTTCTATATGACTGAAGAGGGTCAAGAAGGTCGTAACGCGTTCAACGAAAAACGTGCACCAGACTTTAGTAAATTCAGACGTAATCCTTAATTTGAATATAAAAAGTGCGGTTAAAAATCAGTGTGTTTTTAACCGCACTTTTATCATCAAGGAGAATAAGATGGAAACCAAATCATTTAATCTTTATCGTTATTCTATTCCCGTCGATAGTCAGTTAATTTTACGTGGACGTTTTTTAAAACGTCGAGAAGGCTTGATTGTGCGTGTTGCTTGCAGCCGTGATGGTTGGGGAGAAATTGCCCCTTTGCCAGGATTTAGTGAAGAAACCATCGAACAAGCGCAAGACCAAGCCATTGAATGGCTGACAAATTGGTGTCATGCAAGCTGCGAAGCGCCAAGAGTCCCACTTGACGGTTGTTATCCTTCTGTTGCCTTCGGTATTAGCACGGCGATGGATGAGATGAAACGTTATTTAAATGAGGAAGGTAACTATCATACTGCACCGTTGTGCTATGGCGATCCTGATGAGTTATATGCAGAACTGAATCAAATGCCAGGTGACAAAGTGGCTAAAATTAAGGTCGGGATGTATGAAGCGAATCGTGATGGTTTGATTACGGATATGTTTCTTGAAGCCATTCCTGATTTGCAATTACGTCTAGATGCGAATCGTCAATGGACCTTGGAAAAAGCATTAAAATTTGCGGAGAAAGTAAAACTAGAACATCGTTCTCGCATTCAATTTTTGGAAGAACCTTGTAAAACCTGTGAAGAAAGCCGCCAGTTTGCTGCTCAAACCGGTATTAATATTGCTTGGGATGAAAGTGTGCGAGAGCCAGATTTTCTTTTAGAAAAAGAACCGCACTTAAGCGCCATTGTGATTAAACCAACATTGATTGGCTCGCTGCAAGATTGTCAAAAGCTGATTGCACAAGCGCATAGCTTAGGCATAAAAGCGGTGATCAGCTCGAGTATTGAAAGTAGCCTTGGATTGACGCAACTTGCTCGTATTGCAGCGCAATATACCCCCAATGTGACACCTGGACTGGATACATTGAACTTAATGCAACATCAAGTATTACGCGCATGGCCGGGCTCAGATTTACCGCTAATTGATCTAAATTCAGAATTTATTACCAAAATCGTATAGAGATACGACCACCATTACACAAAAAATCGCTATAATTCGCATAAGTTAAAGGATGTGAAAATGTCAAAAAAATTCAATATTTTGCTGTTAAATGGCCCGAACTTAAATATGTTGGGCGCAAGGGAACCAAAACATTATGGTTCACTTTCATTATCTGCCATTGAAGAAAATGTGGGTAAACTTGCTGAGCAGCATGGTGTGAATTTGGAGTGTTTCCAAGCAAATAGCGAAGAAAAGTTAATTAATAAGATTCATCAAAGTTTTCAGAAAGTGGATTTTATTTTAGTTAACCCAGCAGCTTATACGCATACCAGTGTTGCATTGCGTGATGCGTTGCTTGCAGTGTCAATTCCTTTTGTTGAAATCCATTTGTCTAATGTGTATAAGCGCGAGCCATTCCGTCACCATTCTTACTTTAGTGATGTGGCTGAAGGCGTGATTTGTGGCTTAGGTGCAAAAGGCTATGAGTTTGCTCTCCAATTTGCGTTAGATTTTTTAAATAAAAAAGCATAAAATTTCACAAAATTTACAGATTTTCGCAGAAATTTATCGCAAAGTGCATGATTTTGCGGTAATCTTGCCGACACAAAAAAACAGGTTTTAAAATTACCGCGCTTTGGAAATCAATTCTGAAAGTGCGGTTAACAATTCATTATTATTTTTAGGAAGAACGTATGGACATTCGTAAAATCAAAAAACTGATTGAATTAGTAGAAGAATCGGGTATCACTGAATTAGAAGTGCAAGAAGAAGAAGGTACAGTACGTATTAGTCGTGCGGCACCAGCGGTTGCACCTGCTGCAATTCAATATGCAGCAGCGCCAGTCGCACCGGTTGCGGCTCCGGCAGCAGCGCCAGCACCTGCAGCGGCTGCACCTGCGGAAGCGCCTGCAGCTGAAATGTCTGGTCACCAAGTACGTTCACCAATGGTGGGTACATTCTATCGTAGCCCAAGTCCTGAAGCGAAAGCTTTCGTGGAAGTGGGACAAACAGTCAAAGTAGGTGATGCACTTTGTATCGTTGAAGCAATGAAAATGATGAACCGTATTGAAGCTGATAAAGCTGGTGTGGTTAAAGCAATCTTAGTAAATGATGGCGAAGCGGTTGAGTTTGACCAACCATTAATCGTTATCGAATAATCCCTATCAATCTGAAATGGCGAGCTTTCTCGCCATTTTTTCACCCAAGTGGAAATTGTTATGTTAGAAAAAGTTGTGATTGCTAACCGTGGTGAAATTGCACTGCGTATTTTGCGTGCCTGTAAAGAATTAGGCATTAAAACCGTGGCGGTTCACTCTACCGCTGATCGTGATTTAAAACACGTGTTACTTGCAGATGAAACAGTCTGTATTGGACCTGCTCCATCTGTAAAAAGTTATTTAAATATTCCTGCTATTATTGCAGCTGCAGAAGTAACTGGTGCGGATGCTATTCACCCTGGTTATGGTTTCCTTTCTGAAAATGCAGATTTTGCAGAGCAAGTTGAGCGTTCTGGTTTTATTTTTATTGGTCCAACAGCAGACGTCATTCGTTTGATGGGGGATAAAGTTTCTGCGATTAAAGCAATGAAAAAAGCGGGCGTGCCTTGTGTACCGGGTTCAGATGGCCCAGTAGGTAGCGATATCGCGAAAAATAAAGAAATTGCAAAACGTATTGGCTATCCAATTATTATCAAGGCATCTGGCGGCGGCGGTGGTCGTGGTATGCGCGTGGTACGTAGTGAGGATGCACTTGAAGAATCCATTGCGATGACCAAAGCTGAAGCAAAAGCAGCGTTTAACAATGATATGGTTTACATGGAAAAATATTTAGAAAATCCACGCCATATTGAAATCCAAGTTTTAGCGGATACACACGGTAACGCAATCTACCTTGCAGAGCGTGATTGTTCTATGCAACGTCGTCACCAAAAAGTCGTAGAAGAAGCACCCGCACCAGGTATTACCGAAGAAGTTCGTCGTGATATTGGTTCCCGCTGTGCGAAAGCTTGTGTTGAAATTGGCTATCGTGGTGCTGGTACATTTGAATTCTTATATGAAAATGGTGAGTTCTATTTCATCGAAATGAATACTCGTATTCAAGTAGAACACCCAGTAACAGAAATGATCACCGGTGTGGATTTGGTGAAAGAACAGTTGCGTATTGCGGCTGGCTTACCACTTTCTTACAAACAAGAAGATATTAAAGTGAAAGGTCATGCGATTGAATGTCGTATCAATGCAGAAGATCCAAAAACATTCTTACCGTCTCCAGGTAAAGTGGTACACTTACACTCACCAGGCGGTTTAGGTGTTCGTTGGGATTCTCATGTGTATGGTGGTTATACCGTTCCTCCACATTATGATTCTATGATCGCAAAATTAATCACATATGGTGATACTCGTGATGTAGCAATCCGTCGTATGCAAAATGCATTATCAGAGACGATCATTGATGGTATCAAAACAAATATTCCACTTCATGAACTCATTCTTGAAGATGAAAACTTCCAAAAAGGTGGGGCAAATATCCACTATTTAGAGAAGAAATTAGGGATGTATGATTAATTTATAAATTATTAAGGTAAAGACATATTGTCTTTACTTTATTTTTTATATAGGTTTATATATAATCATATTAAATTTATGATAAGATAAAATTTACATAAATTTATGTTATGTCTGTCTATTAATTGTGTTTCGTTAACAACCTAAGAGGTAAATTATGAAAAATACTATTTTAAAGTTTAGTTTAACAGCTTTATCCGCATTAACTTTAGCTGCTTGTGGAAGTAGTGGCGGTGGTGATGCTGGAAGTAGTAGTCAAGCACCAACAAAAGATAAACAAGCTGCACAAACAACTCAGCCAGCTAAAAAACAGAATAATTCAAGTAATCCAGTATCAACATCTTCAAACAATAAAACAGGTGGTGCTATAGTAGTTGATTCAGATAATAAGGGACATGTTACAGCTAAAACTGTAGCACTTACTTCAGCAAATTTATATAAAATTAATGTTGATGGAAAAGATATTCCTATTGGGTTTGGTCCTGGTATTAGCGCGAGAGGCTGGACACAGGCCACAGCTAAAACAATTAATGGTATGAAATTAAATGGTAAATTAGAAGTTTGCTGTGGTTCTTATAGCAATGTTCGTTTTGGAGCAATTGAGAGCCAAGATCCTAGTCAAGATGATATCTTGTTTTATAACGGATATCCTACAACTTCAATGCCATCATCAGGCGTAGCGTCCTATAGAGGGGATAGCATTATTTCAGCTGATACGGATAAATTACCAGATGAAGATTATTTAAAAGGTTCATCTAGCTTTACTGCTGATTTCGGTAATAAGAAATTAACGGGTACCTTAAGCACGCATAACAAAGATGTAGTTAAGATTGATGCTAATATTTCTGGAAATGGTTTTTCAGGTACAGCTAAATCAGATTTGTTAAATTCTCAGGGTAAAGCTGAAGGTAAATTCTATGGTGAGAATGCAAAAGAATTAGGTGGTTCAGCAAACGCTAATGATAATTCTTGGGGCGCTGCATTTGCTGCTAAAAAGTAATTATCACCGTATTTAGGAAAATATCTAACTTTATACATCCATTTTTAGTTTAAAACTGCTAAAAGACGGCTCTAGTCTCTATTATTTAGAGAGAAATTTGGATGTATCATTAATAATAAAATGGCTAACACAATTAGGTTAGCCGTTTTTATTGTCCGTAGTTAATTTTATGTTAATGAATTATAATTTTAATTTGAAAATGTATTTTAAATCCTTTTATAATGCACCCTTATTTTTACCTAAGGAAAAATTATGAAATTTAATCTCTCTAAATTAAGTTTAACAATTCTTGCAACTGTAACGTTAGCTGCCTGTGGAAGTAGTGGTGGTAGCAATACTCAACCAGTTAACCAAATAAAACCAGCTGAGTCAGTAAAACCAGCTGAGCCAGTAAAGCCAGCTGAGTCAGTAAAACCAGCTGAGCCAGTAAAGCCAGCTGAGTCAGTAAAGCCAGCTGAGTCAGTAAAACCAACTGAATCAGTAAAGCCAGCTGAGACAGTGAAACCAGCTGAGACAGTGAAAGCAGCTGAGACAGTGAAAGCAGCTGAGACAGTGAAAGCAGCTGAGACAGTAAAACCAACTGAGCCAGTAAAACCAGCGGAACAACCAAAAAATGAAGAACAAATCGTGCTTAAACGAGTGGGGTTTGAGGTTAATAAAGAAGATAAAACAGTGACGGTCATTGAAAGACAAATACATGATGACAATAACGTGAATCTCGTTAATGTTGAAGGTCATGAAATTGAAATTATTCCATCAGGGTATTACGAGCGTCCAGTCATTGGAACGAATGAGAAAGAAGTGTTACAGGCTGATTATCCTGAATTGCGTTCTATTAGTGGCAAAAACTATAAAAATATTCGTTGGGGAAAATTTACGGAGCCTACTTTAGGTTCTGATTATTATGTTGCATTTGGTGTCAATCCAACAACAGAAATGCCACAATCAGGTACTGCAAATTATACTGGAAATGGTATGCATGTAGAGAAGCGGGCTGATGACTTAAAGTCTAACTTATCATTCGTAAAACTAACGGCTAATTTCGCAGATAAAACATTAAATGGAACAATTTCTTTAGCCAAAACAGGCTATAAGGACGTTCTTGTATCAAATGGGATTGCAGGGGGCGCTCTTTCTCCTAATGTACATTTTGATGATGTTTCCTTATCTGCCAAAATTCAAGGCAATCAATTTAGTGGAACAAATAGCCAAGGTGTTCAGGTTGAAGGAGGCTTCTATGGAAAAGATGCAGACGAAGTAGCCGGAACTTATCAAGGAAATGATAAATTTGGTGTTTTTGGTGCTAGAAAAAATTAGAAAATTTTTGTAAATTTTGAAGCAAGCTTTTGGCTTGCTTTATTTTTCTTTATAGGAATAAAAATGACTTCACAATCGAAACTTGTTTTATTTTTAAGCTCCTCATTGTTGCTTAGTTCATTCTCTTTTGCAGCAGAGAAGTCTCCTCAATCTCGTGATGAGCGGTTTGATGATCAGCTTCAGCTTGCAAAACCGGATTTATCCACTCAAAAGCCACAAATTTCAGAAAAACGTGACGATAAACATACACTTTCTATTACGAAAGAAGAATTGGCAAAACATCCTGATTTGATCGTACGTGGATTGATTCCTGCAGTGTTGCAAAATAATGGTGAAGCCGTTCAACTCTTATTGCCGTTGTATCAAAATTTGCCTAAACAAGATCCATTTTTACTTGAGTGGGCAAATGCGATTAATGCTCGCGAAGAGGGGCATTTTTCGGAAGCGGTAACTCGTTATCGTACGCTATTTTCTCAAGATTCGACCATCCTACCGTTACGTTATCAGTTAGCACAAGCACTGTTTTTAAACAATGATAATGAGGCGGCCAAAGATCAATTCCAAAAACTGAGAGCTGAACAAGTTTCTCCCGAGTCTATCGCCATGATCGACCAATATCTTTCGGCACTTAACCGCCGAGATCAGTGGAAGTTTCAAGGTGGTCTGAGTTTCTTAAACGAAAGTAATATTAACAATGCACCAAAAGCAGGCACTCGCATTGGAAATTGGAATGCCTGGGAGCGCGAAAGTGCAGCAGGTTTTTCTTATTTTGCAGAAGCAGAGAAAAAATGGTCATTACCCCATAATTATTTCACTAAATTTTCTATTGAGGGAAGTGGGAAATATTACTGGGATAATAAAAAATATAATGAATTTAATGGTAGAGTTGGCGCTGGATTCGGTTATCAAACCGCGCGTTTCGAAATGTCATTAATGCCATTTACAGAAAGACGATGGTATGCAGGTGGCTCCTCGGGTAGTGAGTCAATGAAGCAGTATTCGAAAAATTCCGGAGCTCGTTTAGATTTAACCTATTGGCTGAATGAAAAGTGGCAAATTTCAACCGCACTTGAATATGGTGAACAGCGTTATATCACTCGTAAACATTTGAATGGGAATAACTATCTTTGGTCGAATACGTTATCTTATTTTCCTAAGAGTGGTCAATTTTGGTTCGTAGGCGCTGATTATAATCGTGAAAATACACGAGATGAAGACAATGCTTATCAACGTAAAAATCTCCGTTTAGGTTGGGGACAAGAGTGGGGATGGGGTATTTCAACCCGCATTTCTCTTGCGTATGCACGTAGAACTTACAAAGGTGCTGATTTATTCAATATTCGTCAGAAAAATAATGAATATCAATCTGTAGTAACATTATGGCATAGAGATCTTTACTTCTGGGGAATCACGCCTAAAATTACGTGGTCTTATCAACGAGTTTCAAGTAATCACCCATTTTATAGCTACGACAAAAATCGTATTTTCCTTGAAATGGGTAAAACATTCTAACGGGGGAGTTCATAATGGATTTATCACAGCGGTATAAACAAGCGGCTGAGGAAGCTCGCTGGGCATTAGGTTTAGCAATTTTTTATGTGATTGGGTGGTGTGTGTGCGCTTATCTCCCGAAAGATTCACCCGGGCCGATAGGTTTTCCGTTGTGGTTTGAATTATCCTGCATTTATTTACCTATTTTGTTTGTAGTCATTGGGTATTGGATTGTCAAAATTGTCTTTCTAGATATCCCGCTAGATGTTGAGTCAAAGGAGAATAAATAATGAATTTAGGTATTATTCTCCCATTAGCTATCTATTTAGTCTTCATCTTTGGCGCGGCATTATTTGCTTATGTAAAACGCAGTAAAGGTGATTTCCTTACGGAATATTATGTAGGAAATCGCTCCATGACGGGCTTTGTCCTTGCGATGACAACGGCTTCCACTTATGCCAGCGCCAGTTCTTTTGTTGGTGGACCAGGGGCAGCTTATAAATATGGGCTAGGCTGGGTATTACTCGCCATGATCCAAGTGCCGGCTGTTTGGCTAGCCTTAGGTGCATTGGGCAAAAAGTTTGCATTACTTTCTCGCGAGACCAATGCGCTTACTATCAATGATTTATTTCTCTATCGTTATAAAAATAAATATCTCGTTTGGATTTCCAGTCTAGCATTGTTGCTTGCCTTCTTTGCCGCTATGGTTGTGCAATTTATTGGTGGCGCAAGATTGCTCGAAACTACGATAGGGATTCCTTATACTCACGCCTTACTTATTTTTGCCTTAACGGTTGGCATTTATACGTTTATTGGTGGTTTCCGAGCCGTCGTATTAACTGATACGATTCAAGGTACCGTAATGATTTTTGGCACAATCGTACTATTAGTGGGCGTGATTTACCATCTCGGTGGCGTGGAAAGTGCGGTCAATAAATTAACTGAAATTGATCCGAGCTTAGTAAGCCCTTACGGCCCAAATGAGATGCTTGATTTTCAATTTATGGCATCATTTTGGATCTTAGTCTGTTTCGGTGTGGTAGGTTTACCACATACAGCCGTGCGTTGCATGGCTTTCAAAGATAGTAAAGCCTTACATCGAGGCATGCTCATTGGTACGATTGTCCTTTCAGTCATTATGTTAGGGATGCATTTGGCGGGCGCTTTAGGACGTGCCGTTGTGCCAGATTTAACAGTATCAGATAAAGTCATTCCAACCTTAATGTTGGAAGTACTTCCTCCTATTGTTGCAGGGATTTTCTTAGCCGCGCCGATGTCTGCGATTATGTCCACAGTTGATGCGCAACTCATTCAATCCTCCTCAATTTTTGTGAAAGACTTATATCTTGCAAGCAAACCTGAAGCCGCGAAGAATGAAAAACGAATTAGCCGTATTTCATCAGTCATTACACTAATTTTATCGGCGTTGTTAATTCTTGCCGCACTGAATCCACCTGATATGATTATTTGGTTGAATCTATTTGCTTTCGGTGGATTAGAAGCAGCATTCCTTTGGGTGATTGTATTAGGCATTTATTGGGATAAAGCAAATGCAGCAGGTGCAATAAGCTCAATGGTGGTGGGATTAAGTAGTTATGTGCTACTGACTCAATTTGGTATCAAACTATTTGGTTTTAATGCCATTGTACCTGCACTTGTATTTGGCTTGATTGCTTTCATCTTGGGTAACCAATTCGGCGCAAAAAAACAGTAAAAATGGACCGCACTTTATGATTTACCAGATCCTAGCATTGTTTATTTGGAGTAGTTCCTTTGTTGCCGCTAAATACACCTTTACAATGATGGACACCATTTTGATGATCCAAGCCCGTTTATTAATGGCGGCGATTATTGTGATGCCACTCTTTTTTCGTCGTTGGAAAGGCGTGTCTAAACCGATGCGAAAACAGCTTTGGTGGCTAGGTTTTTTCAATTATACCGCGACCTTTTTGCTGGGATTCATTGGTTTAAAATATACAAGCGCGGCGAGTGCAACGACCATGATTGGATTAGAACCATTATGTGTGATTTTCATTGGGCATTTTTTCTTTCAAGATCGTGCGAAATGGTATCATTGGTTGTGTGGGGCTTTTGCCTTTTTAGGCGTAGCCATTTTAATTCTAGGCGGGCAGGGCAATGAAGGCGCAAGTGAAATTAGCTTATTGGGTTGCTCCTTAGTGGTGGCGGCAAGTATTGTGTTTGCTTGTTGCTTGCGTTGGACGAAAAAAGTGGTGGCAACGGTTTCAGCACAAGCCTATACATCCATTTCGATTGTGTTAGCAAGCATCACCATGCTGCCATTTACTTTATTGCTGACGGAAAACTGGGATATCCATTTTAACTGGCTTGGTTTCTTTGGTTTGATTTATCTCGGTGTAGTATGTAGTTGGTTTGCCTTTTGGTTGTGGAATAAAGGCTTAAATTCGGTGGATGCAAAAATCTCGGGAATTTTGACCGCACTTGAGCCGATTTTTGGTGTCTTTTTGGCAGTATTATTACTCAACGAAGAGGTTTCACTTGTTTCAGCGCTTGGGATTATCATTATTGTGGTTTCAGCCCTAGGCGTAAGTTTATTACCCAGATGGTTACATAAAGAAATTAATTAAAAGGAAAAGAAGATGGCGTGGATTCAAATTCGCTTAAATAGTACAAATGAAAAAGCCGAGAATATTAGCGATTTTTTAGAAGAAATTGGCTCAGTTTCGGTCACATTTATGGATAGCCAAGATACACCGATTTTTGAACCACTTCCAGGCGAAACACGTTTGTGGGGAAATACGGATGTGATTGCATTATTTGATGCAGAAACCGATATGAATGAAATTGTGAGTTTGCTTAAACAAGCACATCATTTAGATGAAAACACCGCTTACAAAATTGAGCAAATCGAGGATAAAGATTGGGAACGTGAATGGATGGATAACTTCCACCCAATGCAATTTGGCAAACGTTTATGGATTTGCCCAAGCTGGCGTGAAGTGCCAGATCAAAATGCAGTTAATGTGATGCTTGATCCTGGTTTAGCTTTCGGAACAGGCACCCACCCGACAACCGCACTTTGTTTAGAGTGGTTAGATGGTTTGGATTTAACTGACAAAACCGTCATCGATTTTGGTTGTGGCTCTGGAATTCTTGCCATTGCAGCCCTTAAATTAGGGGCTAAAAATGCAATCGGTATTGATATCGATCCACAAGCCATTCTCGCCAGTCGAAATAATGCAGAACAAAATGGGGTGGCGGATCGTCTTCAACTTTTCTTATCCGATGATAAACCTGCAGATTTAAAAGCAGATGTTGTTGTGGCGAATATTCTTGCGGGGCCATTGAAAGAACTTTATCCGATTATTTCTCAACTAGTGAAAGAGAGCGGTGATCTTGGATTATCGGGTATTTTAGAAACCCAAGCAGAATCGGTATGTGATGCTTATACACAATCCTTTGATTTAGATCCTGTTGCAGTGAAAGAGGAATGGTGCCGTATTACAGGTAAATTAAAATCGGCTTAATTTCTTTTTGTCAATTAAAAAAAGTGCATTTTTTGAACAAATTTCACTTTGCAAAAAAACGAAAAATGCGTAATATAGCACCCCTTGTCGGTTGCTATTGTGGCCTGACTTGCTGGAGATAGGACTTGTAATTGGGGATAACATAAAATGCGAATTGGTTCTTATGAATTAAAAAATCGTATTTTATTGGCACCCATGGCAGGTATCACGGATCAACCTTTTCGACGTTTATGTGCCCATTATGGCGCGGGATTAACGTTTTCAGAGATGATGTCCACCAATCCACAAGTTTGGCATACAGAGAAATCGAAACTTCGTTTAGCACATAGTGAAGATCTAGGATTAAATGCGGTGCAAATTGCAGGTTCTGATCCTTTAGAAATGGCCCAAGCTGCAGCAATTAATGTAGCCTATGGTGCTGAAATTATCGACATTAATATGGGCTGTCCCGCAAAGAAAGTAAATCGAAAATTAGCGGGTTCTGCACTGCTTCAATTTCCTGATTTAGTGGAAAAAATTTTAAAAGAAGTCGTGAATGCCGTTGATGTGCCTGTGACGTTAAAAATTCGCACAGGTTGGGATAAAGCAAATCGAAACTGTGTGCAAATCGGCAAAATTGCAGAACAATCTGGTATTCAAGCTTTAACCATTCACGGGCGGACGAAAGAATGCCTATTTGAAGGGGAAGCGGAATACGACAATATTCGAGCAGTCAAACAATCAATTTCAATTCCTGTTATTGCGAATGGTGATATTGATTCTGCCTCGAAAGCGAAAAAGGTACTTGAGTATACAGGTGCTGATGCAATAATGATCGGTCGTGCCGCACTAGGCAATCCATGGCTTTTTCAAGCCGTCGAGGCTTTAGTTGAACATGATTCGATAATTCAAACTCCAAGTTTGCGTGAAAAGTGCGGTCATATTTTGCGTCATATTCAGGAACTTCATGAGTTCTATGGTGAGCAAAAAGGCTATCGAATAGCCCGTAAGCACGTAGCTTGGTATTTACAGGGAATTCAACCCGATTCCGTTTTTAGACAGACTTTTAACGCAATTAATGAACCGAAAGAGCAGTTAATTGTGCTGGAAGATTTTTTAAATTCAATTTTGGATAAAGAAAAATGTTAGAACAACAACGTAGTCCGTCTGAAGCGTTAACCGTTTCAGTTTTAAACTCTCAATCACAAGTAACAAACAAACCATTACGTGATTCAGTAAAACAAGCTTTACGCAATTACTTATCACAATTAGATGGTCAAGATGTGAATGATCTTTACGAATTAGTATTAGCGGAAGTTGAACACCCGATGTTAGATATGATTATGCAATACACCCGCGGTAACCAAACTCGTGCAGCGAACATGCTCGGCATTAACCGTGGTACATTGCGTAAGAAATTGAAAAAATACGGTATGGGCTAATTAAGATTAGCAAAAGAAAAGGCGAACATGATGTTCGCCTTTTTATTTATCTATTGAATGGTGAAGCTAATTGGTACACTGACTGAAGAGGTAAATCCAGCGGGTTTTGGACCAACAGGTCTTGCACTTCTCACCGCTTCCAGTGCTGCGTTGTCTAAGCTTTCATCTCCAGAGGAGTTCGTTACTCGTTCTCCTGATAAGGAACCATCTGCCCCTACGCTAAAACTCACGCTCACAACACCTTGTTTACGCATCATCTTCGCTCGAGCAGGATAACGTTTGTGCCGTTCAATTTCACGTCGAATAGCTGCACGGTAAGCATTTAGCTCATCCGTATTGGTACCTGAGCCACCTTGAACGCCATTTGTACCAGGTTGACCTGTGGTCGTTGCTTTAGAATTTGCCGTAGCCGTTGAATTAATATTCTTATCGCCAATCGGTAAGCTCTTCGGCATTTCTACCGCTTTCTCTGCTTTTACCTCATTTTTAGGTTTTTCTTTTGGCTTCTCTTTCGGTTTTGGTTTCGGCTTTTCTATTGGTTTTTCTGGCTTTTTCTCAGGTTCTTTTTTCTTCTCAGGCTCTGGTTTCTTCGTTGGATCTGCGACGACTTCTTGCTTTTCAGGTTCCGGTTCTGCCTGTTGAGGTTCAGGTTCCGGCTCAGGAGCGGGTTCTTCCACTCTCATCCCTTGAATCATTTCCATTGATATTGTCGTGGATATTTCACCTGTAGCATTACTTGCAGCTTCACTTGGCTTATGCCAGTTCCAAAGCAATGCGCCTACAATGGCACCATGAATTAATAGAGAAATAAGCAAGCCTAATAGTGATCGTTTAGCTTGTTGGCTGTTCATTGTTTATGCCCTACTCCGACGCCTCCCACTGCTGGCGCATTTTTGCTCGAAGCGCCTTTATCTTTCATCGAAACAATCGCGACATTTTTAATTTCGTTTTTCGATAACATGTCAGTAATCGTCACAAAATCTTGGAAAGAGGCTTCTGCATCAATTTTTAATGTAACTTTCTGATCTTTATTCCAACCCGCGATCTCTTTTTCAAGCGCTTCTTGCGAGATAGGTTTGTCATTAAAATAAAGTTGTTTATCTGCCGTTACAGTCAATAATTTGGCTAATTCATCTGATTTGAATGCGACCGTTGAACTGGCTTTTGGCACATTAACTTGAATTTTTCCTTGAGAAATAAAGGATGCGGTGATCAACACTATCGCTAATAACACCAACATAATGTCGATGAAAGGAATAATATTGATTTCATCAAATTTTTTCACGATTATTCCTTATCTTTTTGAGCGTTTAATACTTTCCATTTCAATAAGTTAACATCTACTTTACGACCTAAGCCGTTATAGAACATCATGGATGGAATCGCGACTAAAATACCTAGTGCGGTTGCTTTTAGCGCAAGAGAGAGGTGCATCATGATTGCGCCAGCATCGACATCACCGCCAGCTTGACCAATTTGATAGAAGGTTAACAAAATACCAATTACTGTTCCTAACAAGCCCACATAAGGTGCGTTTGCGCCAACGGTTGAAATGGTCGTCATATTGCGATTTAAATCAATTTCAAGTGAATGGATATTGGAATATTTAGCGACATTGACACGGCTTAAAAAGATAAAACGCTCAATCACAGTAGCAAGCATGATTACGCTCATAAGAAGTAAAAGCCCGATAATAATGTAATCACTATATTGTTCTAAAAACTCAAAAAGTTTTGGCATCTGATAGTCCTTTTATATGATAAAGAATACAAAATTAATTGATAATGAATTTCAATTAGATTGGAATTTTATCAAATGAAAAATAGAGCGTAAATATAAATTAGAAAAATGGCTATTTTTTGACCGCACTTTGAGGTAAATCATAGAAAGTGCGGTTGTTTTGAGAGGGGATTTAAAGGGATTGCAGGTAATCTAAGACAACCTGATGATGTTCGCCTGTTTTGAATTTATCAAAAACGTGTTGAATTTTGCCTTGTTCATCAATGAGGAAGCTAATGCGGTGAATGCCGTCATAGGTGCGTCCCATAAATTTCTTTTCACCCCAAACACCAAATTGCTCGGCAACCTGGTGATCTTCATCAGAAAGCAAGGTGAAATTGAGCGATTTTTTCTCAACAAATTGAGCCAGTTTTTTTGGCGCATCTGTGCTGATGCCTAAAATAATCACACCTAATTTTTCTAACTCGCTTTTAGCATCACGTAAACCGCAGGCTTGAGTTGTACAGCCTGGTGTTAAGGCTTTTGGATAAAAATACACGAGTACTTTTTTGCCTTTAAAGTTGCCAAGTGAAATTGGTTGATTATCTTGATTTAAAAGGGTGAATTGCGGTGCTAAGTCACCCACTTGTAATGTTTTCATAAAAAATCCTTAAAAATGTAAAAAATGATTTGTAAATTCAAGCTATTTTAGCGATTATAACCAAATATTTTCAAATGTTATTGTTAAAACGCAAAATAGATGTAAATGGAGTACCTTATGACTACGCAAACCCCCTTATTTTCAGGCAGTATTGTTGCTTTAGTAACCCCGATGGATAACCACGGGAACATTGATTTTGAAACATTAGAAAAACTTATCGAGTTTCATATCAATGCGGGTACAGATTCGATTGTATCTGTGGGGACAACAGGAGAGTCCGCCACATTAAGCATTGAAGAAAATGTGAAGGTGATTGAAAAGACGGTTGAGTTAGCAAAAGGACGTATTCCAATCATTGCTGGCACCGGTGCGAATGCAACGAGCGAAGCCATTGTGATGACAAAATTATTACGTGATAGCGGTGTAGCCGGTTGTTTATCTGTTGTTCCTTACTACAATAAACCAACTCAAGAAGGCATGTTCCAACATTTTAAAGCGATTGCAGAATGCACGGATTTACCACAACTTCTTTATAACGTACCAGGTCGTACCGGTAGTGATATGAAACCTGAAACCGTAGCACGTTTGTCGCAAATTGAGAATATTGTGGGGATTAAAGAAGCCACAGGCGATTTAACTCGTATCACTGCAATTAAAGAATTAGCCGGTAAAGATTTCATTGTGTTAAGTGGGGATGATGCTACAGGGCTAGAAGCGATGAAATTAGGTGCAGAAGGTGTCATTTCTGTGACAAACAACCTTGCTGCAAAAGACATGGCCGCGATGTGTCGCTATGCTTTAGCGGGTGATTTTGCAAAAGCGGAAGAAATTAATGCTCGCTTAATGCCTTTACACCAAGATTTATTTATTGAATCAAACCCAATTCCAGTAAAATGGGCTGCATATCGTTTAGGTTTAATTAAGACTTCACACTTACGTTTACCACTTACTGTGTTAAGCGAAAGCGCTCAAGTAAAAGTAGAAGAAGCATTAAAAATTGCTGGCTTAATTTAATGAATTAAAGGGTTGTTTTTACAGCCCTTTAAACTTTCAGCTCTTTTATTTGTCAAAGAGCGGTCATTATTCTAATTATTTTTTATTGAAAGGATTTAAGGAATGAAAAAAATCGTACTGAGTTTAGTCGCAGCAGCATTGTTATCGGCATGTTCAAACAGCGTGGAAAAAATGCAGACGGCTAATGACACTTATCAAAATTCTGATCGTGAAATACCGAGCTTTTCTCCTTTAGCAAGTGGTGGGGTAACATTGCCGCAAGCTGATCCGACTTATGAACTTCCTCAGCTTAATGCGAAAAAAGAACGCGTGGATATTCGTCCGCCTTCAACCCCATTAGCGATTATTAAAAATTCTTTAACACAATTTGATGGCGAACGTGCATTGATTGTTTATACGGATGCACAAGCAGAGCTTTATAACCTCAAACAAATTGAGCGTTTATTGAAAGAAGAAGGCACGAATTCGACCTTAGATGGTGCAATATTAATGAGTGACTGGGCGCCAACGGGTCGTGCAGACGATAAAGCCAATACAGAGATCCGTTATAAAATTGAACAAGTTACAGCGCAAGATGCGAGTGCGTTAGCGGTTTCTGTCGAACAAATGCGTCGTGATGGTGTAATTTACACACCAAATCAAGCTGATAAGCAGCGCTATGCATCTGATCGTTTAAATCGTTTTGTTTCGGCGCTCACTAGCGCTTATAACAAGCAACAACAAGATTTAAGTAGTGCTTCTGTAGGACCTTTCCAATCTGGTTTAATTACTGATACGAATGGCAGAATGGCATTGGGTATGGATGCAAGCTTTGGTCAAGCATGGCAACGTTTAGGTTCGGCTCTACCGAAATTAGGCTTTAAAGCAACATCTGAATCTGCAGGCCGTGGTTATCGTGAATTGAAATATAAACCATTGGATAAACAAGAGTGGTTACGTTTAGGTGTGAATCCGCCTAATCTAGAAAAAGGCGTTTACCAAATGCAAATTTCTGCGGTGGGTAAACAAAGTGCGGTCGTGATCACTGATGAAGATGGCAAGGCATTACCAAATGAAGCCGCTCAATCCCTCTATTCCGCGCTAGGTGTGTTACTTGCGCAATAATATAATAAGTTGATAAATAAAAAGTGCGGTTCAATTTGACCGCACTTTTTTATTAGAAAAAATTTATTCAGCTTTCACGCCTAAGTTACCCATTTTTACACCGAGGTTACCGAGTGAAACCGGATCCAAATAATCCCCCAAGAATTTGAATAACTCACTTAATTCCGTAAATGAGCGTTTGATTTTTACTTGATCTTCTACTTTACGCACAAATTCATAACGCACATTTTCGCCTTCAAAATAAGCTGTGAGCGTGAGATAAATGGTTTCAAAAAAGTGGCTTTGAGCCCCTTCTTCACCTGGATCACTGATACGGACATTCCAAGTATTGTTAAATAAAACTTCTGTTTTGATTGACATATAGACTTCCTCTTTTTGTTATTTTTTATACTGAAATTGAAACGAAAAACCCGATGATAAAATTTCTGAAATCAAAAACTTTATCATCGGGCTTTTCAAACCAATTGCTCGCATATTTTGCTTTTCGTTGGTAACTGCCTTTGCCTTTACGTTTTTTCTCAACGCGTTGGCGGAATAATTTGTCGTGTAATAGTGCCATCACAGCATTATCTTTCACGACTCCTTTGGAGTGTTGATAAATGGGCTGATTTTCAACCGCACTTTTTGTTTTTTTTGTCATATTTACCTCTAAAAAATTGCCGTGAAGTGTTTCACGGCAAGTCATTATAGCGAAAATGAATAAAATTACAAAATGGCGAGTACGCTTTCAGGCGGTCGTCCAATTTTGGCTTTTTCACCTTTTACCACAATCGGGCGCTCTAATAAGGCTGAATTTTCACTGATGGCTTTTAATAAATCATCATGAGTTAATGCAGGATTATCTAACCCTAATGATTGATAAAGCTCATCTTTGGTACGCATCATTTTTCTAACATCATCTAATCCTAATTTATTAGCCAGTTGCTGTAATGCTTCAACAGAGTAGTGTTGTTGCAAATAAAGTTCGATAGTTGGTTGGATACCTTTTTCTTCTAATAAAGCTAAGGTTTCACGGCTTTTTGAACAGCGCGGATTATGGTAAATCTTAACAGACATAACGTTTCCTTCTATTTTATGTTGAATGAGTGGATATAGGATTGATTTAAATTTTAACTTATAATGACAAAAAATACTTGTTTAGGAAGACTTTATGTTAGAAATGCTAAAAAATTGGTATAGCCGTCGCTTAAGCGATCCGCATGCGATGGGACTACTTGCCATTTTGTTATTTGGCTTTATTGCGATTTATTTCTTTAGTGATTTAATCGCTCCGTTACTGATTGCCATTGTATTAGCATATTTATTGGAAATGCCGATTAATTTTTTAACGAAAAAATTAAAATTTCCTCGAATGCTTGCCACGTTAATTATTTTTGGTGGCTTTCTAACCTTAGCGTTATTAATTTTCTTCGGGCTTGTACCAACATTATGGAATCAAACGATTTCCTTATTAAGCGATTTGCCAGCCATGTTCAATAAGTTACATGAATGGTTATTAGCCCTTCCTGAGCATTATCCTGAACTCATCGATTACACCATGATTGACACCTTTTTTAGTGCGGCTCGCGCGAAGATTTTGGGCTTTGGTGAATCTGCGGTGAAATTGTCGATTACTTCATTAATGAACCTTGTATCACTGGGTATCTATGCATTTTTAGTGCCATTAATGATGTTCTTTATGCTGAAAGATAAAACAGAACTTCTTGCTGGTGTAAGCCGATTTTTGCCTAAAAACCGTCTTTTAGCGTCTAAAGTATGGAATGAGATGCAGCAACAAATTGCGAATTATATTCATGGCAAATTGTTAGAAATTTTGATTGTTGGCGTGGTGACTTATATTATCTTTTTAAGCTTTGGTTTAAATTATCCGCTGTTACTTTCTGTTGTCGTAGGTCTCTCTGTCTTAGTCCCTTATATTGGTGCGGTATTGGTGACGATTCCCGTTGCTTTAGTCGCCATGTTCCAGTTTGGCATTTCCCCAACGTTTTGGTATTTAATTGTGGCCTTTGCGGTGAGTCAACTTCTAGATGGAAACTTGTTGGTGCCGTATTTATTCTCTGAAGTCGTTAATTTACATCCTTTAGTAATCATTATTTCGGTGTTGATTTTCGGCGGATTATGGGGGTTCTGGGGCGTATTCTTCGCTATTCCGTTGGCAACGCTCGTTAAAGCTGTGCTGAATGCATTACCGGATTAGACAGAATTAAAACGATAAAAAGAAAGCTGACGAAAGTCAGCTTTTTTGTTCTTTTAATTTTTGGATATCCAAAATTTCCACACAATTTGTTGTCCCTGCTTTAATGCGCCATTTAATATTAAATTCGTACAGACTAATACCGTAAATACGGTCGGTTTCTTTACCTTGTTGATAAGCTGGGCGGGGATCTTGTGCGATCACTTCTGTAATAAATCTCGCTAAGTGCGGTCGGTTTTTGTGATATTTTTCAACCGCACTTTGGGCGATTTCTGTAAATTCTACGTTTAATTTTGCAGGTGGTTTTTCTTGTGCAAAACTTGATTTTGCCTCAGGTTCGCTATCAGCATAGGCAATATAAGGCTTAATATCAAAAATAGGTGTGCCATCGACAAGATCCACGGAGCCCAAATGCAGAAAAACACGTCCATGAATACATTCCACTTGGCGTAATTCAACTTTGGATAAGCCTAGCGGATTAGGGCGATGCGTAGCCCGTGAAGCAAATACACCGACACGTTGATTGCCGCCTAAACGAGGGGGACGAACAGTGGATTGCCATTTCCCATGGGGTATTTTGTCGAATTGGAAAATAAGCCAAAGATGGCTAAATTGCTCTAATCCTCGCACCGCCTCTGGTGAATTATATGGAGGGAGAAGTTCCACAATACCAATGCCATCTTGTACTAAATCAGGCTGGCGTGGCACTGAGAATTTTTCTTTGTAAGGCGTGTGAATCACCGCAATTGGGTGAAGAGTCAGTGTTAAATCATTCATAAAAAGGCAATTTCCGTGTAGAATACGCCCTTTATTGTAATCAAAAGTGCGGTCAAAAAAAATGACAAATCATAAATTGAAAATGTGGTGGGAAACCGCTCGCCCAAAAACCTTGCCTTTGGCATTAGCTTCTATTTTTACTGGTTCGGCATTGGCATATTGGGCGGATAAAGAAAGTTTTAATCTCACCGTGATGTTACTTTGCTTGCTTACCACCATTTTATTGCAAGTACTTTCCAACTTTGCTAATGATTACGGCGATCATCAAAAAGGGTCAGATACCGAAGAACGTATTGGGCCTTTACGCGGTATTCAACAAGGTGCAATTTCTGCGAATGAGCTTAAATGGGGCTTAATTTTAATGGCGGTGGGTTCATTTTTTTCAGGCGCATTCTTAATTGGTATCGCATATCAAAGTCTCACAGATTTATTGGCCTTTGCAGGTTTGGGTATTCTTGCCATTATTGCTGCCATTACTTATACCGTAGGGGCTAAACCTTATGGTTATTTAGGTTTAGGCGATTTGTCAGTGTTGCTCTTTTTTGGTTTATTGGGTGTGGGTGGAACCTATTATTTACAAACTCACAGCATTGATAGCTTAATTACTTTACCTGCATTAGGCTCAGGTTTATTAGCAACAGCTGTTTTAAATATCAATAATTTACGTGATATTGAGCAAGATGCTAAGGTAGGAAAAAATACCCTGGTTGTGCGTATTGGCCCGAAGAAAGGACGCATTTATCACTGTGTTTTATTAAGCATTGCCGCTTTATGTTATGTGCTATTTGCGGCATCAACCGCATTTAGCCCTTGGCATTTCTTATTTTTATTGGCATTTCCACTGTTATTAAAACATGCGTTATTTGTTTATCGCAGCAAAGAGCCTGCAGTGTTACGTCCGATGTTAGCACAGATGTCAATGATTTCTTTATTTATCAATATCTTGTTTAGTTTAGGCTTGCTTATCGGCTAAATCGGCTTATACTAGAGAAAAAATTTTAACGACAAGGGGTACATTATGTATATCGATACTTCAGAACTTTGTGATATTTATGCTGATCAAGTAGATGTGGTTGAGCCAATTTTTTCTAGCTTTGGTGGCGTCAGCAATTTCTACGGCAAAGTGACGACAGTAAAATGTTTTGAAAATAATGGATTAATTGCCGAAATTCTCGAAGAAAATGGTAATGGCAGAGTACTTGTCGTTGATGGTGGTGGCGCAGTACGCCGTGCTTTAATTGATGCAGAGCTTGCACAACTTGCCGCAGATAATGACTGGGCGGGTATTATTGTTTATGGTGCCGTGCGTCAAATTCAACAGCTTGAAAATATTGATATTGGTATTCATGCGCTTGCACCAATTCCAGTTGGCGCAGATGAAAATAATCATGGTGAAAGTGATCTGCCAGTTAATTTCGGTGGCGTGACGTTCTTCCCTGAAGATTATATTTATGCTGATTTAACAGGTATTATTCTTTCACAAGAAGCATTAGATTTAGAAGATTTCGAAGAAGAATAATTTTGAAATTATTGACCTTTTTAAAGTGCGGTTAGAAATAACCGCACTTTTTTTGTTAAAATTTTTTTGAACAAGATCACATTTTAAACATTTGTTAGTTGAAAGTTTGTAACATTCATTTAACATCGCAAATAGTTCATCTGTAATCAGTTTGGAGGGACTCATGAACGAAACAAACACAACTAAAAATTATAAAAGTGGGATTATCTTTCTGCTGGCGATAGCCTGTTTTTTTATTTTATTAAAATCTTTACCTTTCGCGCCTAAGGAAAATGCTGGTTTAGCATTATTAGCCTTTGTGGCGATTCTTTGGTTAACTGAGGCATTGCATGTCACAGTGACCGCTCTGTTGGTGCCATTACTTGCGATTGCCCTTGATTTGGTGACAACCAAGCAAGCTTTAGTCGCATTTGCCGATCCAACCATTTTCTTATTCTTTGGTGGCTTTGCTTTAGCGACAGCTTTACATATACAAAAACTCGATAAAATGATTGCCAATAAAATCATGGCAATGGCTCGTGGAAATTTATTTGTCGCTGTGATGTATCTTTTCTCCATTACTGCTTTCCTTTCGATGTGGATGAGTAACACGGCAACAGCTGCAATGATGTTACCTTTAGCCATGGGGATCTTAAGCAAACTTGATAAAGAAAAAGAACATAATACTTATGTCTTCGTATTATTAGGGATTGCATATAGTGCGAGTATTGGTGGTATGGGTACATTAGTGGGTAGCCCACCAAATGCTATCGTTGCAAGTAACTTACATTTAACCTTCTCTGATTGGTTATGGTATGGTTTACCAATTATGCTCATTTTGATGCCATTGATGATTGGTACACTTTTCATTGTCTTTAAACCGAAACTTAATTTACATTTTGAACAAAACTTTGAACGTATTGAAATGAATGGCCAACGCGTTTTAACGCTTGTCATTTTTGGTGTTATTGCACTTTGTTGGGTATTTAGTAGTTATATTAATCCAATCATTTCAGGTGTATTTGGTCTTGCTAAAAATATCGGTAGTTTTGATAGCGTCGTCGCATTACTTGCGGCTGTCATTATTTGTTCAACCGGTGTAGCAAATTGGAAACAAATCCAAGAAAGCACTGACTGGGGCGTATTGATGCTTTTCGGGGGCGGTTTAACCTTGAGTGCAGTGTTAAAAGATTCGGGCGCAAGTAAAGTGTTAGCTGACGGTATTGTATTCTTGGTTCAAGGACAACATTACTACCTCATTGGTTTATTGGTCGCAACCTTCATTATTTTCTTAACTGAATTTACTTCCAATACGGCAAGTGCGGCGTTATTAGTACCAATCTTTATTTCTATCGCACAATCTCTCGGTATGCCGGAAATTGGTCTTGCGTTAATTATCGGTTTAGGTGCATCTTGTGCCTTCATGTTACCAGTGGCGACACCGCCAAATGCAATCGTATTTGGTACAGGTGAGGTTCGCCAAAGTGATATGGTTAAAGCTGGATTTATCTTAAATATTGTATGTATACTCGTTATCGCGACAATAGGATATTATTTCTGGTTGAATTAATCATATAAAGAAAAGGGCGTGTTGGATATTCAACACGCCCTTTTATTATTTCAGTAAAGATTATTCATCTTTATTTGATTTATCCTCTTCTTCTACTTCAATCTCAACTTCATCTGCTTTATCTGCAGCACCGTTGATCGTTAAGCAAATCTCGCTAGAAATCAAATGCTCTAAAATTGTGGCAAGCTCGTGTAATTTTTCTTTGTCATCATCGAAATAGCCTTCTTCTTTCAAGTGAGCAATAAAGGCCGAGAATACCGCTTTATCGAAGAATTCAGGCGCGTTAATACCGTGTAATACAGAAAGGCGTTGTGCTACCAATTGGCTTTCTTTTTCTAGTAAACCACGGGCAATTCCAGGGTCTCTACGTAAAATGCTTACTGTAATGTAGTAGCGTTGTAAGATTTCACGCATACCCGCAGACCAAAGTTGTAAAATACGAACTTTAGCGCGGTGGATAGATAAGAAATTATCATTGGCTTGGATAACTTCTTGACGTGCAAATTCATCAATAATGGCTTTAATTTGTGTATCTAATTCTTCTTCATTGAAATGAAGGAAGAGTTCGCCTTTTAAGAATGGATAAATTTTACGTACCGCATCCAATAATAAATCTTTTTGGATAGCTTCATAATGTAAAACGATACTCGCAACAAGTGAAGGCAGCACAAATAAGTGTTGAATGTTATTGCGGTAATACGTCATGAGAACAGCAGAATTACGTTCTAAACGAATAATTTCCCCAAAGTTATCTTTTTCAACTAATACACCCACGCGGTCTAAGCTTAATACGTGGTCAAGCATCGCTTTTGGTGTATCAGTTGGCAGTACCACATCAGTAGAATACGGTACATTCTTTAACATTTCTTGATAACTAGAGAGTTGTTCTAATAGTTGCTCATGAGAAAGCGCACGTTGACGAGAAGAGAGTAGAGCGGTCCCCACTAAATTCATCGCATTGACGGCTGCAGCTTTATTAATATTCACCATCACTTGATTAGAAACAGCCCCAACCGCATGGTTAAACCAGTGAGGTTTATCTTCATGATGTTGTTCTTTCCATTCTGGATAATGGTGATTGAGATAATTTGAAAGCGTGATTGGTTCACCGAAACTCACAAAACCTTGACCTAAATTACGCAATTTTTTAATTACACGTAACACTAAGCCTGCATTTTCTTTTTCTTTCGCTGCGCCACGTAATTCTTTCGCGTAAGTATCCACTTCTAATACGTGTTCATAACCGATATACACTGGCACTACAGAAATAGGACGCGTTTGGTTATGTTGAAGTGCTTGTAGCGTCATCGACATCATACCGGTTTTTGGTGCAAGCAATCGACCTGTACGAGAACGACCACCTTCAATAAAGTATTCGACGGAATAACCACGGTGGAATAATTCCCCTAAATACTCACGGAAAATTGCAGAATAAAGGCGGTTACCTTTAAAGGTACGGCGAATAAAGAATGCCCCCCAACTACGGAATAAAGGACCCGCTGGCCAGAAGTTTAAGTTGATCCCTGCTGCAATGTGTGGTGGTACAAGACCTTGGTGATAGAGCACATAAGAAAGTAATAAATAGTCAATGTGACTACGGTGACAAGGCACATAAACAATCTCATGTCCTTCTAATGCTAATTTACGCACACGATCCGCATTTTGTACATCAATACCGGAATACAGTTTGTTCCATAACCAGCGTAAGAAACGATCTGCTACACGAAGGCTTGAATGGCTTACATTAGCCGCGATTTCATGAAGAATTTTTTCGGCTTCAGCATAGGCTTTATCGCGGCTGATATTTTTTGATTTTGCCTCATCTTCAATCGCATTTTGAATCGCTTGGGAATTTAAGAGTTTATTAAACATAGCTTCGCGGTTTGGCAAACGAGGTCCTGTCGCGGAAATGCGTTGTTTAGCGAAGTGCATTTTTGCCACGCGAGCCAGTTTTTGCGCAATTTTTTCATCTGAACCGTGCTCATTTACCATGTAACGCAAAGAAAGTGCTTGAGAAAAACGCACAAAAGTATCACGTCCAAACCAAATTGCCGCAAAGGTTTTTTGAATACCGTTTAATAAGCGAAGATTGGGCAAGCTTGCTTTATCTTCTTTACCTGGTGAACGTCCCCAAAGCACCGAAACTGGGATCAGTTGTACATCTAAATCGGCTGCATCACGGTGCAGTTCTAAGTATTTATTGAAGACTTTGGCGGTTTCATCTTTTGCGCCTTTTGATTTAAAAAAGCGGCGACCTTCGTCTAAATAGACATAACGTGGTAATGCTACGCCATCAATCACATTCTTTTCAGCTGGATCAGGCAAACCTACACTCAAACAGTTACGACGGAAAATTACGAAGTCAGTTTGAGAGGTATAAGGTAAAACATAAAGAATAGGTTGATTGATATTGAGTTGAAGCTCTTCGATGGGTTGAGCGGGAATAGGATTATTTTTTACTAAAACCGAAAGCGGTAATTCTAATAATTTACGATAAGTACTTACGATGCCAGACATAATTAATATTCTCTTTTTGTTAGACATTTCTAGGTATTGTCAGGCATTTTAACACATTCGACCAGTCAAATTCTAAAAATTTACATTTGAGATTTATGATGAACACTCAAAAAGATGAAAAAAATTGACCGCACTTTTATCGCTAAAAAATAGTTGTTGCAATCGCTATCTTTCTGTATATACTAACAGTTATTCTGTATAAAGTAACAGGAGTGTATATGAGACCATTAACTGCCAGACAACAAGAAGTGCTGGAACTCTTAAAACGCCATTTAGAAACCACGGGTATGCCGCCAACTCGTGCAGAAATTTCTCGTGAATTAGGCTTTAAATCCCCTAATGCGGCAGAAGAACATTTAAAAGCGCTTGCTCGTAAAGGTGCAATTGAAATTGTTGCGGGAGCTTCTCGCGGTATTCGCATTATTGATGATAGTGCTAATGATGAGGAAGAAGGGGGCTTACCGCTCATCGGTCGCGTAGCTGCAGGGGAACCAATTTTAGCCGAGCAACATATTGAAGGCACTTATCGTGTTGATGCTAATATGTTTAAGCCTCAAGCTGATTTCTTATTAAAAGTATATGGCCAATCCATGAAAGATATTGGTATTTTAGACGGCGATCTTCTTGCTGTTCATAGCACAAAAGATGTGCGAAATGGACAGATTGTTGTTGCCCGAATTGAAGATGAAGTGACAGTAAAACGCTTAGAACGCAAAGGTTCTGTTATTTATCTGCATGCGGAAAATGAAGAGTTTCAGCCGATTGTCGTTAATCTTGAAGAACAGCATCATTTTGAAATTGAAGGGATTGCAGTAGGGATCATTCGTAATAACGCTTGGATGTAATGATGAAAGTGCGGTGAGAAAATAAAGTGTTTTTTGACCGCACTTTGTCTATTCTGGCTATTTGCCATTCGGCTTATTGCTCTCTATAATGCCAAAAAATTTTCAAATCAAGGAAGGAAACATGCAGTTTTCCAAAATGCATGGCCTTGGCAATGACTTTGTCGTTGTTGATGCTGTGACGCAAAATGCCTATTTTACCCCTGAAACCATTAAACGCTTAGCCGATCGTCATCGTGGAATTGGTTTTGATCAGCTTTTAATTGTTGAGCCACCTTATGATCCAGATTTAGATTTCCATTATCGTATTTTCAATGCAGATGGTAGTGAAGTGTCGCAATGTGGAAATGGGGCAAGATGTTTTGCGCGTTTTGTCACCTTAAAAGGGTTGACCAATAAAAAGGATATTGCAGTAAGCACGCAAAAAGGAAAAATGGTTTTAACCGTAAAAGAAGACGGGCAAATTCGCGTCAATATGGGCGAGCCGATTTGGGAACCCAATAAAATTCCTTTTACTGCCAATAAATTTGAAAAAAACTATATTTTACGTACCGATGTTCAAACGGTGCTTTGTGGTGCAGTATCAATGGGCAATCCACATTGCGTTGTTCAAGTGGACAATATTGAAACGGCCAATGTAGCAGAGTTAGGTCCACTCTTAGAAAGCCACGAACGTTTTCCTGAAAGGGTAAACGCTGGATTTATGCAAGTCGTCAATCGTAACCACATTAAATTGCGTGTATATGAACGTGGTGCAGGTGAAACGCAAGCGTGTGGCAGTGGTGCTTGTGCTGCAGCGGCTGTTGGAATTATGCAAGGTTTACTTGATAACAAAGTGCAGGTTGATCTACCTGGTGGTAGCTTGCTTATTGAGTGGGAAGGCGTAGGTTCGCCGCTTTATATGACGGGTGATGCTACTCATATCTATGATGGCAACATTCACCTTTAATCTCTTCTAATCGAATAAAAAATGCGTGGAAACTATCCACGCATTTTTTACTTATTGTTCAACTTCCACATCACGCTGATTTAATGGCTGCGTTGGGCGGTTATTTTTCCCTTCCATTTCTTCTATAGCGGCAATTTGTGCTTTGCTTGCTTGAATTGGGGCTTTAAAAATGGTCCAAGCCACGTTTTCACTACAAGGTGGAGTAGTGAGCGATCCATTTAAGCGGAAGCGTGCCATCTCTTTTGGCATTAGTGCTTGAATATCAATCGGTTGAGCCAATTTTTCTTTTTGTCCAACGGTGAGTTTTTTCTCAACTACTGGTGCTAACGCTGGATTAGCTTCACCTTCATTCACCATTACTGCAATTACGGCTAACGATTTATCTTCACTTTGATGGACAAAATGAATTTCTAAAGGATAATGTTTGCGTTTAAAGGTATGTTCACTTGGTGTGTGAAAGTGAAATTGTTTCAAATAAAACTGCTTACCATCAAGCGTAATAGATGGCGCATTTTCTTGTGCAACGCTGGCTTGCACGGTGTGTCCATTGTTTTCTACTTGATAAGCCGCAGGGAAATAATCCATTTTAAGTGATTTTTTTGCCGCTTTCATGCTGTTATCTGCTTCCAGATTAACAGGCGACTGAACCTTCCCTAGCTTACAGGTTTGATATTCGGTGAGTAAATCACCCCAATGTTCAGGGCTTTCCTTACCATCATAAGACCAATGCACTTTATGAGTTTGGGTACATGATGTTACGCTTAATGCGATAAGTAAGCTAGAAAGCAATAGACGAGTCTTCATAAGGCACCTCTCCTTTTTTGTGGTATATGCCTCATCGATTCTACTTGTTATGTACGATAACTTTTTGATTTTGGTCAAGTTTTGTTTGAGTGTTTAACTCATCGTACGAGTGGGATAATGCTAAAAAAGCCGTCTATTTCGACCGCACTTTTTTAGTCCTGACAGAGTCTTTCTCTCAGATCTTCTACAGTTTTGCTGGTTTTAATTCGCTCGAAAACAATATCCGCTTCAGGATATTCTTTATTAAGATAGCGTAGCCATTGTTTGATTCGGGCAACATGATAAAAACCAGAATCATGGAAATTTTCCATTTCCGCATATTTTTCCAAGATTTTTTGAATATCCGCCCAAGGCATTTTTTCGCAATTTTGTTTGAGTACAAGGCTTAAGTTTGGAATATTTAATGCACCACGCCCGACCATTAGATCTTCGCAACCTGTCGCTTTCAAACATGCTTGACCATCTTCCCAACGCCAAATTTCACCATTAGCAATCACTGGGATTGTTAAGCGAGATCTCACTTCACCGATTTTTTCCCAATTGATGCGATCGGCACGATAGCCATCGGCTTTAGTTCGACCGTGAATAGTGATTTCAGAAGCGCCACCTTGTTGTACGGCATCGGCAATTTCAAAAGCTTGTGAAGTGCAATCCCAACCTAATCGCACTTTTACACTTACAGGCAAATGGCTTGGTACGGTTTTTCGTAAGGCTAGAGTCGCTTGATAAATTAGTTCAGGTTGCTTGAGAAGTGCTGCACCTCCGTTACTGCCATTAACGGTTTTGGATGGACAGCCACAATTTAAATCAATACCATGTGATCCAAGCTCAATGGCGCGATTGGCATTTTCAGCAAGACAGTTAGGATGTTGACCTAAAAGTTGGACACGAACAGGTGTTCTAGAAGGTGTAAAACCCTGATTTTTGAGTTCAGGGCAAAGACGATAAAAGACCTTTTCAGGTAAGAGTTGATCCACCACGCGAACAAATTCGGTGATGCAGAGATCATATTCATTCACTTCGGTTAAAAGCTGGCGAACGAAAGGATCAAGCACTCCTTGCATGGGGGCGAGGATAACACGCACTATTTCCAGCCTTTCACTTTACAAATTAAATCGTAAGCGGCTTGGATTTGTTGCGCTTTTTCTTTAGCCATTTCCATCATTTCTGGCGGTAAGCCTTTCGCAACTAATTTATCTGGGTGATGTTCATTCATTAAACGACGATATGCACGTTTTACGGCATTACGATCATCACTTTCACTCACGCCCAATACTTTATAAGCATCACTTAATGTTGGGCCAGAAGATTGTTGGTAACCACCTTGTTGTTGGTATTGATAGCCACCTTGCTGTTGATAACCGCCCTGTTGGTATTGGCGATAGAATCCACCTTGAGTAAATTGACGAGCTGCAATTTCCATTGCCAGCATTTGCTCAAACTGCATACGGGAAAGACCAAGCTCTTCAGCCACCACATAAAGCACTTCTTTTTCTGAGTCATGTAATTGAGAATCAGCAAATGCGGCTTGCACTTGTACGTGCAAGAACATTCTCAGTAAATCAGCTCGTTGCCCACATCCAATGCGGAATTCGCGAATCACCTGACGTAGTGGAAAATCTATTGCTTTACCTCGACTAAATGCCTCTTGAGCAAGTTTGCGATGACTCTCATCTAATTGCATCTGATTCATCAACTGATTCGCCAGTTGAATATCTTCTTCTGTCACTCGACCTTTGGATTTACTTAAATGTCCAAGTACCGCAAAAGTAGTTTGCATAAAGAGCGCTTGTCGGGTTGTTTTTTTCTTAAAAAAGCTAGAGTTAACCGAACCAAGCTCATAGAGTTTTTTATCTGCGATAGAGCCTAAAATAAGTCCAGCGATGGCACCGAAAAAGCCCCCCCATTTAAAACCGAGAAAAACGCCGATAATCTTTCCAAAAAAATACATTCTCTTCCCCTAAAGTGCAGTCAAAAAGGTCTTTTGACAATAATGGGCAGACGCAAATGTCTGCCCTTACATTAATATGGCTTTATTCTTATTTTTCAAGTGATGAATTACACACCATAACTTTCACGATAAGCACGCATCGCTGGCAAATATTGCTGATAATCGGCTTCGTTTTCAATGAATTGCATTAAATCATCAAAATCAATAATGGAAAGAACTTGGCACTGGTAGTCGCGTTCCACTTCTTGAATAGCGGAAAGATCGCCTTTGCCTTTTTCCTTACGGTTTAATGCAATAAATACGGCGGCTAATTTGGCGTGATTGGCTTCAAGAAGCGCCATGGATTCACGAATGGCTGTGCCAGCGGTAATGACATCATCGACTAACAACACATTACCGGTTAATGGGCTACCGATCAAATTACCACCTTCACCGTGATCTTTCGCTTCTTTGCGATTAAAGCAAACAGGTGTATCACGATTAAATTGATTGAATAGTGCAATGGAAACGCTCGTCGCAATCGGAATACCTTTGTAGGCCGGACCAAAAATAACATCAAAATCGACCGCACTTGATTGAATCGCCTTCGCATAGTATTCACCTAAGCGAGCAAGATCTTCGCCCGTGCTAAACAATCCAGCATTGAAAAAATAAGGACTTTTTCGACCTGATTTTAGGGTAAATTCACCAAATTTGAGCACTTGGCGGCTCAGCGCGAATTTAATAAATTCGATTTTGTAGCTTTCCATTTTTTGTTCCTATAAACCTAATGCTTCACGTTGTGCAGCGAAGATTTGTTCACAGCCTTGTTTTGCTAAGCCCAATAAGGTGAGTAATTCTTCGTGGCTGAATGGTTCACCTTCTGCAGTACCTTGCACTTCGATCATGCGGCCATCTTCCATCATCACAACGTTCATGTCTGTTTCAGCGGCTGAATCTTCCACATATTCCAAATCACACACGGCTTCACCTTCAACAATTCCAACCGAAATTGCAGCAACCAGACCTTTGATTGGATTGGTTTTTAATGTGCCGTTAGCGATTAAACCGTTGATAGCATCACATAAAGCCACTGCTGCACCAGTGATAGAAGCTGTTCTTGTACCGCCATCGGCTTGAATGACATCACAGTCTAAGGTGATAGAGCGTTCGCCAAGAGCTTCTAAGTCAACCATGGCACGTAATGATCGAGCGATTAAGCGTTGAATTTCCATGGTGCGTCCACCTTGTTTACCTTTTGCGGCCTCACGTTGCATACGGCTGTGTGTAGAGCGTGGCAACATGCCATATTCTGCCGTCACCCAACCTTGATTTTGTCCTTTTAAGAAACGCGGTACACTTTCATCAACACTCGCCGTACATAATACTTTGGTATCACCAAATTCAACTAATACTGAGCCTTCAGCATGTTTAGTATAATTACGGGTGATTTTAATTGGACGAGATTGATGATTTTCACGGTTATTTGGACGCATTCTGAATTCCTTTATTTTTATTGATAAAAAAGCGTACCTATTTTAGCACGCTTTTCACTGTTTTATGGATTTGCTTGTTCAAACTCACGAATTTTATTAAAGACATCTTGTAAATCTGAGCCGTAGTTGATTTTTTGCAATTCAGGAACAGAGTTTGATTTCACTAACATTCTGAGTGGTTGGAACTGCATATTGCACAAGTAGATTTGTTGATGTGGCAACATATGTTGTACAAAGTGGGTGAGTGCATGAATTCCCCCAGTATCCAGAACAGTCACGGCATCGCATTGTAATACGATATGTTTTATCTCGTGATCGGTATGTACGGTTTTATCGTGTAAATCTGCAAAGAGTTTATCTGCCGCAGCAAAGAATAATGGACCACTGATACGATAAGCTAACACATCATTTAGATCTTCTGGCACGGGTTGTTCAATCGTTTTTGTCATTTCTGCAATGGTACGGATAAATAAGAGGCTCGCTAATAATACGCCGACAGAGATGGCGATCACCATATCAAATAACACGGTGAGAATTAAGCAAGTGAACAACACAGCAATTTCATTTTTTGTTGACCGACGTGCTAACCGAATGATTTCAGGTACATTCGCCATATGCCAAGCTACCATTAATAGCAATGCAGCCATAGAAGAGAGTGGCAAATAAGACAGGGCATTCGCAAAGAATAATAGCGAGAATAAAACTAAGAGTGCATGAATTACACTGGCTATTGGTGATACAGCCCCAGATTTAACGTTGGCTGCAGAACGTGCAATTGCTGCAGTTGCCGTAATTCCGCCTAAGAATGGTGAAATAATATTACCTAAACCTTGGGCGAGTAATTCATTATTGGAATGATGTTTGGTATCCGTCATATTATCTAAGATGACCGCACAAAGTAGTGATTCAATCGCGCCTAATACAGCCATTGAAAAGGCGGCAGGCAAGATATCTTGTATGCGATCAAAATTCCAATTGATGACTTCACCTTGTGCATTAGGAATATTCCAAGGTAAGGCAAATTCAGGCAAGACATTAGGGATACCATGTCCTGTTGTACCATCAGATAAGGTGTATTGGAATGCCGTACCAATAGTTTCAACGGAGAAACCAAATTGTCCTAAGGCTAATGCCATGAGTGTCCCAATAATGACCGCAGGTAAATGACCCGGCAAGGGTAAACGAAGCTTATGCCATTGGGTGAGGAGAAATAAGGTGACCACTCCAACAGCGGTGTCTGCCCAGTTAATCGTCGGAAGTGCGGTCAAAATAGCTTGCACTTTTTCAATATAGTGAGGTGGCATCTGAGCAATGTCTAGACCTAAGAAATCTTTGATTTGCAAGGTGCCGATAGTGATCCCAATTCCGCAGGTAAAACCAAGTGTAACGGGGAGAGGAATGTACTCAATTAATCGCCCTAATCTAGACAAGGCCATGATGACTAAAATAATCCCCGAAAGTAGCGTCGCTATAAGCAATCCGCTGAGTCCAAATTGTTGGGTGACGGGATATAAAATTACAACAAATGCCGCGGTTGGCCCTGAAATATTGAAACGCGATCCACCGGTTAACGCAATCACGATACCCGCTACGATAGCCGTATAAAGACCATGTTGTGGTGGAACACCGCTGGCGATCGCTAAGGCCATGGAGAGGGGAATCGCAATGACGCCCACGGTGAGCCCCGCAATAATATCTTTAATCAATTTTTGTTTTCCGTAACCTTCACGGAAAGATTCTTTCAATGCGCTAAATGGTTTGACAGCCAGAAACACATTTTTAGAAAAGAGTGATTTGATTTGCATAAAAATACGACGATAGAAAAGAGATAAGTCTATATTTTAGCTAAAAGGAAAAGGGTTTTTTATGTTCTAGCTCAAAAAACTTGACTAATCTTGAATAAATCTTTATATTTCACGCACTTCAAAACGGTGAGATGTCCGAGTGGTTGAAGGAGCACGCCTGGAAAGCGTGTATGTGCGAAAGTGCATCGGGGGTTCGAATCCCCCTCTCACCGCCATTCAAATTACAATTCTTTGTAAATATCCAATCATTTTTTAAATCATATATTCTCGATATTTTATGGATATAAAAAAGCACGCATTAAGCGTGCTTTCGTTATTTATACGAGTGTTTAGTTAGCGCCAGCGTATCCCAACACCCGCACCTGCACCAAAATCACCACGACTACTTGCAGTACCGCCTACTTTAAATAGCAGTTTACCATTATCAGATGCACGAGAATAACCCACTGCTAGTGCACTTTCATTACGGAAAGTTCCTGCACCTACACCAAGCACACTTTCCCCAGAGGTAATGGCTTGAGGTACTTGTGTTAATGCAATGGCACTTGAAATACCTGCGCGTAATTTTTTCACGTTGTGTTTCAAATCTGAGCGCAATGATTCAGTAGAACGAGTCATTTCAGAACGTAAATCAGAAATCTCTTTCGTATTTGTCATCACTTGATTTGATAAGTGATCTAAACGTGAAGCGTGATTAGCAATATTTTGCACGTTATTGTTTACTTTATCATTAAGTACTTTGGTGTTCTGGGTATTGTTTGCAGAATTGTGACTGATTCTATTTTTTAGGTCATCAATATCAGTTCTGTTCGTTTGAATATTGTTTGTATTATTTTTTACTTGGTTATCTAGGTTATTTAGATTTTTTTGGGTATCCGTAACACGCTCTCCCACACCCGTGATACGATTATCTAAGTCCTTACGATTCTCCGTAATACGATTATCTAAATCTTTGCGATTTTCTGTAATTCGTTCATCGAGCGCTCGGCGATCTTCAGTAATGCGACTATCTAAACGACCCACTTCATCATTAATGCGGTTGTTGAGATTTTTATCTGTTTCATTAATGCGATCATTTAAGTTTTTATCTGTTTGGTTTAAACGATCATCAACGCCAGTAATACGATTATTTAAATCTTTCTGAGCATTGGTAATGCGATCATCAAGACGCCCCACTTCAGTTGTTACACGATTATCAATTTCAGTTTGAGTATTCGTAATACGTTCATCTAATGCTCGGCGGTTTTCCGTGATATCTTTATCTAAACGACCTACTTCGTCATTAATGCGGTTGTTGAGATTTTTATCTGTTTCATTAATACGATCATTTAAATTTTTATCAGTTTGATTAAGTCGAACATCGACACCAGTGATGCGATCGTCAAGTTCTTTACGCTCATTTGTAATTCGATTATCAAGAACTGAACGAGTTTCAGTAATACGCTCGTCGAGTCTTCCTACTTGAGCATAAACTTCAGTTTTTGTTGCGGTATCTTCTGCGAAAGCAAGAGATGCACTTCCAAATAGACATACAAATAATAGTGTTTTTTTCATTAGGTTTAATTCCTTTAAATAAAAAATATCCGAAATATAATAAAAGTTTCATTTGGTATGAAACGAAATGAATAATACTTGTATGAAATAATTTGGTAAATATTTAAATGTAAAAATTTACAAAGATTTACATTGTAAAACAATAACTTATGACTTTATTAAATAATTTAATTTTTTAAGAATGTATATAATGGCACGCCCTAAAGGATTCGAACCTTTGACCCACGCCTTAGAAGGGCGTTGCTCTATCCAGCTGAGCTAAGGGCGCATTTTAAGGGTTACATCTTTTGTATGGAATTTCGAGGGAAATATAAAAGAAGTGGTCGGCGAGATAGGATTTGAACCTACGACCCACTGGTCCCAAACCAGTTGCGCTACCAAGCTGCGCTACTCGCCGACGATTGAGCACAATTATAGTGAGCTTTTCTTTTCAGTCAATTAATTTTTTAGATTCCTCTTTCAACTGCTCAAAATTATTCCAGTTTTTTTAACCGCTCTTTTGTTGTCTTTGTAAAATAAGGCGTTGTCAGTTAAAATAGCAAACGTTTACTTAATGCCACCTTGAGGAAAAATGCATGACCGCCCAAATTATTTCAGGTACTGAACTATCAAAAAAAATCAAATCTGATGTTGCCAGTAAAATTGAACATTATCGTGCTCAAGGTAAACGTGCGCCAGGACTTGCAGTAATTTTAGTGGGGGCAGATCCAGCTTCTCAAGTCTATGTGGGCAGTAAACGTAAAAGTTGCGAAGAGATCGGAATGGTCTCGAAATCCTATGATTTACCTGAAACCACGACAGAGGCGGAACTACTACAACTGATTGACCAATTAAATGCCGATGAAACCATTGATGGCATTCTAGTCCAGCTTCCATTGCCTGAACAAATTAATAGCACATCAGTGATTGAGCGTATTAGCCCTGAAAAAGATGTGGATGGTTTCCACCCTTATAATGTGGGGCGTTTATGCCAACGTATCCCAACTTTACGCGCTTGCACCCCTTATGGTGTGATGAAATTATTAGAAACTACAGGTATTGATTTACACGGTAAACATGCCGTGATCGTTGGTGCATCAAATATTGTAGGGCGTCCAATGTCGCTTGAATTATTATTGGCAGGCGCTACTGTCACAGTGACACACCGTTTCACGAAAGATTTAGAGCATCATATTCGTCAGGCAGATGTTTTAGTGGTGGCTGTGGGTAAACCTCGTTTTATTCCAGGTGATTGGATTAAAGAAGGGGCAACGGTCATTGATGTGGGAATTAACCGTATCAATGGCAAATTAGTGGGTGATGTGGAATATGATGTGGCGATACAAAAAGCGGCTTATATTACGCCAGTACCGGGTGGAGTAGGGCCAATGACAGTTGCCATGCTGATGTTTAATACACTTTATGCTTATGAGCATAACAATCAACTCGTTTAAGAAATAAAAAAGTGCGGTTAAATTGACCGCACTTTTTGTATTAATGTAATTTCAATCTTGGTTTTAAATAGTGGTTAAGTTTATCCACTAAAATAATCAAGCCAATCTTAATACATCCATGCAAAGCATGTTGGTGCATACGATATAAAGACACATACGCAAACTGTGCAAATTTACCTTGAACAGTTAGTGGGTTTTTCCCAAATTTATTTGAAATGCTGCCCAATGCGGTAAAGCTTGAAAGAGAAACCAAGGTTCCCTTATCGTTGTACTTGAAGGCTTTTAATGGTTTTTGCTCAAAAAGTGCAACGATATTTTTTGCACAAGCTTTTGCCATTTGGTGTGCAGCCTGCGCTCTTGGCGGAACTAATTTACCGTTTGGTTGCATTAATGCCGCACAGTCACCAATCGCGAAAATACTGTCATCCACCGTAGTTTGAAGGGTATCTTTTACCACTAATTGATTGATGCGGTTAAGCTCTAATCCATCAAATTGCTGTGTCACCGTTGAGGTACGAACACCCGCCGCCCACACAATCAGATCAGCTTTGATTTCTTCACCATCTTTGGTGATAAGTGTATTTGGTTGGGCTTCCGTGATCATCGTATTTAATTTCACGTTTGCCCCCATTTCTTGCAATTCATCTAATACCGCTGCAGATAAATTTTCAGGTAGAGCAGGTAATAAGCGAGGACCCGCTTCAACTAAGGTGACTTGCAAGCAAGAATTATCAATTTTACCGTAACCGTAAGAAGATAGGTCTTCAGTGGCATGATAAAGCTCCGCGGTTAATTCCACGCCAGTTGCACCACCGCCAACAATGGCAATATTGACTTTGCTCTCATCCACTAATTTCTGTTTAAATTCTTCTTCACCAATATCGTCTAATACACGGTTTTCTGAGAATTTAAGGAATAATTCCAACATTCTTTGTTGGAAGCGAAGTGCTTGATCTGAGCTGTCTAAGAAAATACAGTTATCAGCCACGCCTTTTGTATTGAAATCATTCGATTTACTACCGATCGCAATCACTAAGTAATCATAAGGAATACGACGTGCAACCACGAGCATATCGCCTTCTTGCCCATAAACGGGGGCAAGTTCAACATATTTCTGTTCACGATTGATGCGCGTGATCGAACCTTGTTCAAAGCTAAAATGATGGTTTTTCCCGTGTGCACGATAGCTAAGAGAATCCGTGCCATCATCCATCACACCAGTAGCGATTTCGTGTAATAAGGGTTTCCACAAGTGGGTCGCATTGCGATCCACAAGCGTCACTTTAGCCTGTTTTTTACGACCTAATTTGTCGCCTAAAAATGTCGCTAACTCTATGCCGCCGGCGCCACCGCCAACGATCACGACGTTTTTCATAAAGTACTCCTAAAAGCAAAATTGTTAAAAATGTTAAACTAATGTAATGATAGCATAACAAATAAAAAGACGAAAAAATTTAATGGAAATGATCGCACTTTATTGATGGCAGCGATCGTAAAGCGGTTGTAACTGTTTAATGGTTTGGGTGATAAATGAAACAGGATCGATTTGATGAAGTTCAGCTTTTTCAATGCTTTTTCCAATGCACCAAAAATCTTCATCTGAACGTAAGAGGAGATCTTTTTCAGAAATGTCCTTCACTTGGCGAAAATCATCATATTCGCTTTCATCTTCTCGCCAAATATCAAAATCAGCAAATTGTTTGAAATCAAATTGATCAAGCCACTGATTATATTGTTGCACATTAATTTGTGAGCGATCTGCACGATAGCAATGCCAATCTAAACACACTCTTAGTCGGCGACGATTTAATAGCACAGAAAAGATTGCTGCAGAATTTTGGTTGAACTCGTATTTAAAATAAGCGAAGAAATGCGCGCGTACCTGCCAGCCATTGGTCCAGCTTTCAATATGCGGTTTCGCAAAAGGCATGCCTAGTTGCTTTGCCACTTCTTGGATAATCGCTTTCCAGTTATCCCAGTGTAATTTGTAATCCGCTTTAATCGCCGGAATATCTTCCGGACAGAATTTCTTCATTTGAGCGAATTGATAGAAAGGAATATTGAACAGTTCACAAGATTCAGCCGTAAGCGAGAGCATGGCGTTTCCTTAAAAATCACTGTAATTTTTGACCGCACTTTGCGTGAAGAACTGTTTGTCTTCCCAACGCAACAGGGTCATTCGATTATTCCACACACATCCTGTATCCAAGGCATAAATACCTCTTGGAGTTGGCTCATCGACTAAACTAGCCCAATGCCCAAATACAATGGGAATTTGTTTATAAAGAGGATTATCTAAATTAAACCAAGGCGTGAGCTCCGCTGGCGCATCTTTTAAAGGGGATTTACAGGCAAAATCAAAGCGATGATCCAAATAGCAAAAACGCATTCGAGTGAAAGCATTAATAATGTAACGGTGGCGATCTAAGCCTTGCAAATCTCGAGACCAGCGATCAGGCTGTTCGGAATACATATTTTCAATGAGATAATGAAAATCGCCGTGCTGTAAAATCTGTTCAACTTCAGCTGCACAAGATTTCGCAGTTTCCAAATCCCAATCAGGCGAAATACCTGCGTGTGCCATCAGGAAGTTTAATTCTTCATTATGCACAAGTAGTGGCTGATGGCGTAACCAATGAATCAGCTCATCAAAATCGGGTGCATTAAAAATGGCATCGACACGATCACGCGGTTTCACTTTTTTAATACCCAGTGCGGTCGCAATTAAGTGTAAATCATGATTGCCTAGCACGGTTTGTGCCGAATCGCCAAGTGATTTTACAAAACGAAGACATTCAAGTGATTTATCCCCACGCGCCACAAGATCCCCCACGAGATAAAGTTTATCTTGCGTAGGATTGAAGCTCACACGTTCTAATAAAAGCTGTAATTCATCATAACAGCCTTGCAAATCACCGACGAAATAGGTTGCCATTTTTGACCGCTCTTTTTACTCTTCTGAATCTAAGATTTCATCTTTATTAATATCAGCTGGAGGATTATCCGCTAACCAGTTTGCTAAACGTGCATAATCTGCGATAGCCAAATTTTCTGCACGTGCATTTAAATCAATACCAAGTGCGGTCAGATTTTCAGGTGAAAATAGTGTTGAAAGTGCATTGCGTAATGTTTTACGGCGCTGATTAAACGCTTGGGAGCAAACACGGTTCAACCAATATAAATCTTTTACAGGGTGCGGCAATTCTTTATGCGGAATTAAACGCACAACCGCTGAATCTACTTTCGGTGCAGGTTTAAATGCAGAAGGTGGCACTTCAAGTACAGGCATCACTTGGCAGAAATATTGCGCCATAATGGTTAAACGTCCGTAAGCTTTGCTATTTGGCCCTGCACATAATCGTTTTACCACTTCTTTTTGTAACATGAAGTGCATGTCTTGAATCACATCATGATATTTAAATAAGTGGAACATCAATGGGGTGGAAATGTTGTAAGGTAAGTTACCAAACACACGTAATTTCTGGCCTTTTTCTGCTAGGTTTTCTTGTGTATAAAGCTCACCAAAATCAAATTGCATGGCATCCGTTTCAATCACGGTGAGCTTTTGATGTAAAAATGGATGATGACGTAAACGTTCTGCTAGGTCTCGGTCAAGTTCTACTACGGTAAGATGATCGACAAGCTCACCAACCGGCTCTGTTAATGCGCCAAGTCCCGGACCAATTTCCACTAAGAATTGATTGGGTTGTGGGTAAATCGCCGCCACGATACCTTGAATCACAGATGTATCATGTAAAAAGTTTTGACCAAAGCGTTTACGCGCCGTATGGCCTAAGTGTTTTTTTGAATTCATAAGTACTATTTAATAAGAAAAGTGCGGTTATTATAGAGCCTGTATTTCTTTTGTAAATCATTCCTAAGTCTTGATACAACTTACAAATTGGTGAAAAAAGTGATTTTTTTCTGTTCAATTTTATTTTAATCTTTCGTCTAACGCCAAAAACGGCTATAATCCGCCCGTTTTTCATTTATAACCGCAAAAAAGTGCGGTCAAAAAAATCATTATTTTAGAGGATAAAATGGCAAAAGAAGATTGCATTGAAATGCAAGGCACAATTTTGGAAACCTTACCAAATACCATGTTCCGCGTTGAGTTAGAAAATGGTCACGTAGTGACTGCACATATTTCTGGCAAAATGCGTAAAAACTATATTCGTATCTTAACGGGCGATAAAGTAACTGTAGAAATGACACCTTATGACTTAAGCAAAGGTCGTATCATTTTCCGTAGCCGTTAATTTAGAAATAAAAGAAAAGCCGATATGTTGATATCGGCTTTTTTTGTTTGAAAAGCGTACAAATTATTTGAAGTCTAGAAAAAAATCTGTATAATCAGCGCCCTTAGCCACATTCATTTTTTCGTTCCTTGCCTTTGCAGATTGGTGGCTAATCTACGTCAAAGGCTGATTAACCCGTAAGGAGCAGTAATGCGTCACTACGAAATCGTGTTTATGGTTCATCCGGACCAAAGCGAGCAAGTACCAGGTATGATCGAACGTTACACAGGTTCTGTTAAAGAAGCTGGTGGTCAAGTTCATCGCCTAGAAGATTGGGGTCGTCGTCAATTAGCGTACCCAATTAACAAATTACACAAAGCACACTATGTGCTTATGAATGTAGAAGCGCCTCAACAAGTCATCGACGAGCTAGAAACGACTTTCCGTTATAACGATGCTGTATTACGCAGTCTTGTTATCCATACTAAGCACGCCGTAACCGAAGCGTCCCCAATGAAAGCGGCTAAAGAAGAACGTAAACCTTTAGCTGAAGTTGAAAACAACGATTTTGAGGATGCTGAAGAGTAATTCAAAACTTGATAATCGCTTCTCGTTAATCGGCACAGTGTGTCAATTACCCAAGCGAAGCAAAAGCCCTAACGGGATTGCGCATTGCCAATTTTGGCTGGAACATCGTTCCGAACAAGTCGAAAGTGGTTTATCACGCCAAGCGTGGTTAAAGATGCCTGTTCAAGTCAGTGGCAATCAGTTAATAGAAAAAACTCAAAGCATTACGGTCGGCAGTAAACTTCTTGTGGTGGGGTTTATTACTTCACATAAAACCTCAAATGGTTTAACGCAGTTAGTATTGCATGCCGAGCAAATCGAATTTATAGATTAGGAGACAGCCAAATGGCACGTTATTTCCGTCGTCGTAAGTTCTGCCGTTTCACCGCGGAAAATGTTGTTGAAATCGATTACAAAGATATCGCTACATTAAAGAACTACATTTCTGAAAGCGGCAAAATTGTACCAAGCCGCATTACCGGTACTCGTGCGAAGTACCAACGCCAATTAGCACGCGCAATCAAACGCGCTCGTTATTTAGCGTTATTACCTTACTCTGATTCTCATCACAATTAAGAAGGAGTTAGGAAATGCAAGTAATTCTTTTAGATAAAATCGTTCACCTAGGTAATGTAGGTGATCAAGTTAATGTTAAATCTGGTTTCGCTCGTAACTTCTTAATCCCACAAGGTAAAGCAGTTATGGCAACTAAAGCTAACATTGAACACTTTGAAGCACGTCGTGCAGAGTTAGAAGCAGCGGCAGCAGCAAGTCTTGCAGCAGCTCAAGCTCGTGCAGCACAAGTGACTGCATTAGGTTCTGTAACTATCGCATCTAAAGCAGGTGAGGAAGGTCGTTTATTCGGCGCAATCACTACTCGTGATGTAGCAGAAGCAGTAACTGCAGCAGGCGTTGAAATTGCGAAAAGCGAAGTTCGTTTACCAAACGGTCCAATCCGTACTCTTGGTGACCACGATGTTCGTTTCCAACTTCACGGCGAAGTATTTGCAACATTAGATGTTATCGTTGTTGCAGAATAATTATCAAAGTTTTTGATAAAAGAAAACCCGACGTTATGTCGGGTTTTTTGTTTTTCTGGATTAAGAAAATATTTTGGTTATTTGTCGAGAATAAAAAAGTGCGGTCATTTTTGACCGCACTTTTATTTATCAATTTAGTATTTTTAAATTACAAACCTAATACGGCAAATAACACCCAAACAGTGTAAATGGTTGCGAGGCCGTAAAAGATAAATCCGCCTGCTGGTACGTGGATTTTAAGATCGTGCATCGCATGATGGATACGGTGTAAGCCACACCACATAGGGAAAATTGTTAAAACTAAGATAACTAATTTTCCGATCCAAGAATAAGCGAATGTAATTAGGTTATGTGGATCAATTAATCCAAATGGTAACAATAAACCAAGGATTAAGATCACAACAGGGAAGAAAATCGCACTGACAGTCCCGCCAGCACCAAACATCAACCATACTGGTGGTTCACCAGAGCGTTTTGGATTTTGATTGACCATTTTTTCTCTCCCTACATATAAACTAAAATTAATGCGATAACACTAATCACAGCTGTCACTGCCCAAAGTGCATTTCTTAAGACGTGATGTGGTAAACGTTCATTTTTAACAATGATGTTCATCACTTTTGGTGTCATCACGAAATAAGTTGCAGTGTGATATAAGGTCGCAATTAATGTGATGATATTTAAGAACACCACAATTGGATTTCTTAAGAAGCCAATGAAATCAACAATACCTAAGCCTGGTACAGGATTGCTTGCAAGGCAAAGTACACCGTAAAGCAATACGATACAGAACCACACAGCAAAGATAGAAGTTGCTTCACGTACCATATAAGCTTTGTAGAAATCCAATTTTTGCCACCAAGTAGCCGTCATTGGGCGAACATATTTTTTGCGTTTACTTACTGTTACTGACATATTCTTCCCCTTAGCCTTTTGGTTTTAGCATTGAGATAACATAATCTTTGGCACTTTCCACTTTGCCTTGGTTGATTGCAGAAGCTGGATCCACGTGTTTTGGACAGACTTCAGAACAATAACCCACGAAAGTACAGCTCCAAACACCGTTTTTACCATTTAATAATGGCATACGTTGTGCTTTACCATGGTCACGGTTATCAAGGTTGTAACGGTGTGCCATTGTAATCGCTGCAGGGCCTAAGAATTCAGGATTTAAACCAAATTGCGGACAAGCGGCATAGCATAAACCACAGTTGATACACATTGAGAATTGACGATATTTTTCAAGCTGTGCCGGCGTTTGTTTCGTACGGCTGACTTGCAACTCTTTCGATGGATGTGGTTTACCATCTAATGCTGGTGCTTCGTTACCAATAATATAAGGTTTAATTGCCTCTAAACTTTCGATGAAGTGGCTTAAATCAACCACTAAGTCGCGTTCAATAGGGAAGTTTGCTAATGGTTCAATACGCATATGGCCGCTGTAATCACGTAAGAATGTTTTACAAGCCAATTTTGGTTTGTTATTTACCATCATCCCACAAGAACCGCAGATCGCCATACGGCAAGACCAGCGATAAGAAAGAGACGGTTCAAGTTTATCTTTAATGTAACCTAACGCATCTAAAAGAGAAGTTTGGTTATCATAAGGTACTTGATAAGAGCTTAAATGTGGCTCTTGATCATTTTCTGGGTTGTAGCGTAATACTTCTACAGTCATTACTGGTGAATTAGCCATTTGCTTGCTCCTTAGCTTTCGCAGCCGCTTCTGCCGCTTCTGCTTCAGCACCATAAACACGTTTTGCTGGTTGAGATTTAGTGATTTTCACCGGGCTGTATTCAATACGCGGTGCATCATCGCCATTGTAGTAAGCAAGGGTGTGTTTTAAATAATTCACATCATCACGTTCAGTGTAGTCTAAGCGTTGGTGTGCACCACGAGATTCTTTACGTTCAATTGCAGAGTTGGCAATTGATTGTGCCACATCAAGGATGTAACCTAATTCTACAGTGTAAAGCACATCGGTATTGAATACGCTTGAACGGTCTGCAACACGAATACGTTTATAACGTTCTTTAAGCTCAGCAATTTTATCTACTGCTTTTTGCATGCTTTCTTGGTCACGGTAGATACCACAACCTTCTTCCATGACGGTACCCATTTCATCACGGATTTCAGACCAAGATTCATTACCGTCTTGGTTATAAAGTGCTTCAAGGCGAGCCACAACATCTTGTGCTTGTGCATCAACTGCTGCACGGTTTGCTGGTTGTGCTTCTGCTGCACGTTGTGCGGCATATTCACCTGCAACACGGCCTAAAACCACTAATTCTGCAAGCGAGTTAGAACCTAAACGGTTTGCACCGTGTAAACCAGAAGACGCACATTCACCCACAGCAAATAATCCTTTAATGCGAGTTTCGCTGTTGAAATCCACTTCAATACCACCCATGGTATAGTGAACAACCGGACGAACTGGAATTGGTTCATTAACTGGGTTTACACCTTCATAAGCACTTGCTAATTCACAAATGAATGGAAGACGTTCATGTAAATATTTTTCACCTAAGTGACGTAAGTCAAGGTGAACCACATCAACACCTTTTGCCGTTTTTAAGGTGTTGCCTTTTTTCCATTCTTGCCAGAATGCTTGTGAAACTTTATCACGCGGACCAAGTTCCATATATTTGTTTTCAGGTTTACCGATTGGGGTTTCAGGGCCTAGACCATAATCTTGTAAATAACGGTAGCCGTTTTTATTCACTAAGATACCGCCTTCACCACGACAACCTTCAGTCATTAAGATACCGGTGTTCGGTAAGCCGGTTGGGTGGTATTGGACGAATTCCATATCACGAAGAGGAACACCATGACGATATGCCATTGATAAACCATCACCAGTTACGATACCGCCGTTGGTGTTGAATTTAAATGCACGACAGCCACCACCAGTTGCAATTACAACCGCATTTGCGTTGATTTGAACAAGTGAGCCTTCCATCATATTCATCGCCACCATACCGCGAGCATGGCCATCATCAACTAAGATGTCTAAAACGAAGTGCTCGTCAAAACGTTGAATTTGTGGATATTGAATGGATGTTTGGAAAAGGGTATGTAATAAGTGGAAACCGGTTTTATCTGCCGCGAACCAAGTACGCTCGATTTTCATCCCACCGAAACGACGAACGTTTACATCGCCATCAGCTTTACGGCTCCAAGGGCAGCCCCAACGTTCAAGTTGAGTCATTTCCACTGGAGAATGTTCAACGAAGTATTCCACCACATCTTGTTCACATAACCAGTCACCACCGGCAACGGTATCGTGGAAGTGTTTATCGTAGGAATCTTCCTCTTTAATTACTGCGGCCGCACCACCTTCTGCTGCAACCGTATGGCTACGCATAGGATAAACCTTAGAAACTAATGCGATCTTTAAGTTAGGGTTTGCTTCTGCTGCTGCAATTGCTGCACGTAAACCGCCGCCACCAGCGCCAACAATAGCAATATCGACATTAACCGTTTGCACGATATCCTCCAATCAATAGAAAGTAAAAAAATAAAACGCCCTAAATTAATAGGGGCATGTTGTCATTCTGCCATTTTTGTTTACAAATTAGTAACTTTTTTTCTGGAATAAACGGACAAAATACCAAAAGTGTGATCTAACTCAAAAAAGTTAGTTTTTTATATATTTATAGATGATAACCGTTTGCGTTTAAGAATGATTTAGTCGGATTATTGAGTTAAAAATCACTCTTGTTTACAATAGCCTAATTCATTTTAAAGGTGAAAACGGAGAAAAAAATGACCGCACTTAGCGATAAAAAAACAGAATGGCAACCTTCCGCTTCAATTAAAAACTTATTGGCGCGAGCCAAAATCATTGCGGATATTCGTCAGTTCTTTACTGAACGTGGATTATTAGAAGTGGAAACGCCCGTTTTAAGTGAATTTGGCGTAACGGATCTTCACCTTTCCACCTTTAATACCGAATTTGTTGCCCCTTTTGATGAACTCTCAAAAACACTCTGGCTTTCTACCAGTCCGGAATATCACATGAAGCGTTTACTGGCGGCGGGCAGTGGACCGATCTTTCAAATTGGCAAAGTGTTTCGTAATGAAGAAGCGGGCAATCGCCATAATCCGGAATTCACCATGCTTGAATGGTATCGACCGCACTTTGACATGTATCGTCTGATGAATGAAGTGGATGATTTGTTACAACAGATCCTCGATTGTAAACCGGCAGAAACCTTAAGTTATCAGTTTGTTTTCCAAGAATATGTCGGATTAGATCCATTGTCAGCGACTCGTCAAGAACTGGTGGAAGCCGCACGTAAACACAACTTTATGGCAGATGAAGATGAAGATCGTGATACCTTATTACAATTTCTATTCAGTGAAGTGGTAGAGCCTAAAATCGGACAAGAAGCACCTGTTGCGGTTTATCATTTCCCTTCTTCCCAAGCCGCACTTGCACAACTTAGCCCAGAAGATAGCCGTGTGGCAGAACGTTTTGAGTTCTATTATAAAGGCTTAGAGTTAGCCAACGGTTTCCATGAGCTCACAGATGCACGAGAACAACAATACCGCTTTGAAAAAGACAATCGCCTACGCGAAAAAGCAGGATTGCCACAGCGTGAAATTGACTATCGTTTTCTAGGGGCATTACAAGCAGGTATTCCAAATACTTCTGGTGTGGCTTTAGGGGTCGATCGTTTAATTATGATTGCATTAGGCGCGGAAAGTATTAAAGAAGTGATTTCATTTTCGATAGAATGTGCCTAGTTTGCTCAAAAAATATTCATTATGTCTTCGAAAATGAATAAAAAAGAAGAATAAATTGCTCAAAATAGAGCGATCATTGTATAGACAAAATTCTGAAAAGTTCGATGTGAAAGGATGTTTTTGATTAAAAAATGTCCTTTTTTGTGTAAAAAATGTGATCTTGATCCAATTTTAGAAAATTGGAAGAGATCCTCCCATTGACACTATAGGTTTATTTTGTAATATTTGCGACGTCTATTTCGGAGATTGAACTTTTTATGAAAAATTGCTTCAATCAAAAATCATAGGTAACAACCAAAAGGAATAACAATTATGAAAAAGACACTAGCAGCATTAATCGTTTCTGCATTTGCCGCTTCAGCAGCAAACGCAGCAGTAGTTTATGACAACGAAGGTACTAAAGTTGAATTAAACGGTTCTCTTCGTTTAATCTTAGAAAAAGCGGATGCTAAAAAGTATGACGCAGTAGGTAATTCAACTAAAACTGCAAATTCCGCTTTACGTAACGCAGGTTCACGTTTCGGTATCACAGTAAAACACAACTTAGATAACGATTTCTATGCGTTAGGTCGTTTAGAATTCCGTTTTGATGATACAGAATCTCGTGACCAATTCGGTAGTCTTTATGCTAAACGTGCTTATGTAGGTTTAGGTAGCAAAGCAACTGGTGATATCACATTCGGTCGTCAATTAACTATCGCAGATGATTTAACCCAAGCAAATGACTATGAATATGGCTTTATTCCAAAAGGTAAATATATTCCAACTTCAGGCACTGGTGTAGTACGTTACGACTATAAAGGTATCGAAGGTTTACAATTAAGTGCAAACTACAACTTCGGTCAACGTCATAATGATAAAGGTAGAGCGCTTACCCCAGGTCTTAAAAATGCATTTGGTTTCGGTGCATTATACACAGCAGGTGATTTAGATGCTCGTTTCGCTTATGGTCACACTAACCTTGAAACTAATGCAACATATAAACACCGTGTAGATGGTTTCTTAGCATCATTAGGCTATAAATTTGGTGATTTCAAATTAACAGGTGACTTTGGTTATGCACATGTGAAATTTGATGATGCAAAAACAAATAAATTCTATGTATCTCCAGGTTTTGCATATCAAGTAACTCCAGCATCTCAAGTATATGGTAACTACCTATATGAGCGCGTGAAAGGCGAAGCTGATAAAGACAAAACTCACGGTTTCTTACTTGGTGCAGACTACAAACTTCATAAACAAGTTGTATTATTTGTAGAAGGCAAATATGTGACTACTAAAGAGTACGTTAACGATTCTTACGATGGTAAAACTAAAGACAGAGCTATCGGTGTAGGTATGCGTGTATTCTTCTAATCTTTGATTAGATAAGAATCTAAAAAGGCGAATCGAAAGGTTCGCCTTTTTGTTTATTTTTTAAATCTCCCCAACTCTTTTTAAATCTCTCCAAACCCCTCTTTACAAAAGAGGGGCTTTTTTATGATGTGGCTTTTAGTGGTTTTATTGGGAATATATTTGAGAGAGTTAAGAACGGAGAACATTTATGGGCTATTAAGCTCCCTCTATTTCGTAAAGAGGGGCTTTTTTATGATATTGCTTTTAGTGATTTTATTAGGAATATATTTGAGAGAGTTAAGAACGGAGAACATTTATTTGCTATTAAGCTTCCCCCTCTTTCGTAAAGAGGGGGCTAGGGGGAGATTTTATGACTTCAACTTATCCAAAACCAATTTTCCCATCATTTCAATATGGGCTTTTTCAGCATTCAATGCAGGGATATAGTGATAAGACACACCGCCATGATTTAAGAATGTTTCTTTATTTTCAACCTCAATTTCTTCTAAGGTTTCTAAACAATCCACTGAAAAACCAGGGCAAATTACCGCTATTTTTTGAATCCCTTGAGAAGCCGCTTCTTCTAAAAAGTGATCCGTATAAGGTTGCAACCATTCTTCACGACCAAAGCGAGATTGGAAGGTCATATTCCATTGGTTTTCTGTGAGACCTAATTTATCCACAATGGCAATCGTGGTTTGTTTACAATGCTGACGATAATAATCGCCCATATTCTCATAACGTAATGGAATGCCATGATAAGAAAAAAGCAAAAACTCATCGGGTTTTAACCGCACTTTGATGGAATCCACCAACGCATTAATGTAGTTTTCATCAAGATGATAAGAATGAATAAACTCAAAAGGCACAATATTGCGCTCTTGCGCAATGGCACGATTGAATGCATCGATTAATGCGCCTGTTGTGGTGCTAGAATATTGTGGATAAAGCGGCAACACAATCATGCGTTCCACGTCATTTTTAAGTAAATTTTTGACCGCACTTTGCATTGAAGGATTGCCATAAGTCATGGCAATTTCTACTTGGGCATTGATGCCTTGTTCATTTAAATAAGCTTGTAAACCGGCTTGTTGTTGCTTTGTAATGGCAAGTAGGGGAGAGCCTTGTTCTGTCCAAATAGCTTGATAATTTTGTGCAATACGTTTAGAACGCATCGGTAAAATAATGGCTTTTAAAAGGGGATACCATTTCCAACGAGGCAAATCGACCACGCGGGGATCCATTAAAAAATCTGCTAAATAACGAGAGATCGCTGCGGGTTGAGGGGCATCAGGCGTACCAAGGTTCGCTAAAATGATGCCAATTTTTTGAGTTGTAGTCATAAATGTTTGATAGAAAGCGTTAATCGAGAAACGCAGCAAAGTTTATCTTGTTCATCGCGAATGTCAATTTGCCAAACATGGGTATTTTGACTTAAAGCAATTGGGGTTGCCTTTGCAGTAACAAAACCTTGTTTCACTGGGCGAAGATGATTGGCATTGATATCTAATCCCAAGGCAACTTGGCCTTCTTCTATACAGAGAAATCCAGCCAATGAACCAATGGTTTCAGCCAACGCCACAGACACACCACCATGCAATAAGCCGAAAGGCTGAGTGGTGCGATGATCAACCGGCATTTTTGCCTCAATCCAGTTTTCACCATAGGCAGAAATTTCAATACCTAAATGCCCAATAGCACAATCTTTCCCCATTTCGTTGAGCTGTTCAAGCGTGAATACTTTTTTCCAAATTGTCATGTACTTTTCCTTATCTTATTTGATGGCGTTAGTTTGATCTAATTCGATACTTTCGTAAAGAAAAAAGAAAGGCGAAGTTGTGCTTTTAGTATCTAAATATGTTTATTTTTTAAACAAAAATTTACATATCTTTAAAGTTTTTGTAAAAAACATCAGAAATCTTTACATATATTTACATAACTTAAGTTTTATCTTAATTAATTGTAATTTTTGGTAAATCCTTTTTATTATGCTTCCTTTTTGTACAAAGTTCGCTTAGAATAAGCTGTTCTGACCAGAAAGGAAGGGGAAACTATTGCCAAAATCTGTTGTCGCCGCCTTTCTGACGTTGAATTTTTCGGCGCTGTTGCATGAGTAACAGCTTCTTAACCATCCTAATAAAAGGAATAAATTTATATGAACAAAGTGTTTAAAGTTATTTGGAATCATGCTACACAAACGTGGACTGCAGTTTCTGAACTTGGGCATGCTAAAGGTAAAACCAAATCTAAAAAAATCGTGAAATTAACCGCACTTGCTGGTGCTGTAATTGGTTCGTTAGCGGCTACTCAAACAGTAGAAGCTGCTGAGTCAGTAATGATGAATGATAACAGCCGTTTAGCAATTAGTCCTACAGCTGGGGAAAGTTATAAAAAAGCTGAAGCTGTATCTACGTTTGCTATTGCGATCGGTGTAGATAGTAAGTCAGATTCAGGTATTCCTGATGGTACGATTGATGCTGCCACAGGTAAGCCTAAGACTTCAGGTACCGTTGCAATTGGTTTGCATGCGCAAGTTAAGCCTGATGCAGGTAAGACTGCATTGGCAGGTATTGCGATCGGTGATCATGCAACAGCTACACAAGATTCAGCGTTGGCAATTGGTGCTTATAATAGTGCGACTGGTACTAGTTCTACTGCTATCGGTAAATCATCAAGTGCAACCAACAATAATGCGATTGCTGTAGGTACTCAAGCAAAAGCTACGGCTGATAACGCGATCAGTGCTGGTGCATATAATGAAGCCTCAGGTGAACGTGCAACTTCTATTGGTGTTTTGGCACAGGCTAGTGGTGCAGGCTCATTTGCCGGTGGTGCATCCGCTCAAGCAACAGGTCAAAACTCTGTAGCTATCGGTGGTGCACAGGATGGTACTTTAGGTAATAAAGCTGGTACTGCGGCTAAAGCGACTGCTGATAATGCTGTTTCTATCGGTACGAATGCTACAGCTTCTATCAAAGACTCTGTTGCATTAGGTTCAAACTCTACAACTTCTAGTAGTTATGTTCCGACTAATTCGGCAACTGTAGGTACTTTAACTTACAGCGGTTTTGCAGGTAATAATAGTGCTTTAGGTAACGGTGCAGTTGTCTCTGTTGGTAAAGCAGGTAGCGAGCGTCAAATTCAAAACGTTGCAGCAGGTCAAATTACTAATACTTCAACAGATGCGATCAATGGTTCACAGCTTTATGTTGTTGCAAGTAAATTAGATGAAAAAATTCATAACCATCACTGGATTGCAAGTGGTAACCAAACAGCGGGCGCTCAACATGCCAATACAAGTATTTATAACGATGGTGTTGTTGATTTCCAAAATGGTAACGGTACGATTGCAACCGTAACGAATGAAACGTTAGATCAAAGTACTGGAACCAAAAAAACAGTGGTTAAATACCACGCAAATATCGTAAATGGTGACAACACTGAAGTAGTTTATAACCCTGATGGTTCAGTTAAAATCAATGCGAAAGTGGCTGGCGGTACAGATACTACTGCAGCAGTGACAACAACTACTACCGATGCATTAACTGTAACGAACACAACTACAGGCAATGTAACAACTTACAATGTTGATGCAAAAACCGGTTCTATTTCTACCACATCTGTTGGTGCTGCAACCTATGCGAAAGATGGTGATAAAGCAACGGGTGGTAACTACGGTTCTCGTTTAACTAACGTAAGTACTGTAACTGATATTGTGAACAATGTTTCATGGCATTTGAATTCATCGGCGGTAACAGGTACAAACGGTAAAATTACTGAAGGTAGTGATACTGAAGCAGCAGATGTTAAAGCATCGAATACTGTAAACATTAATGCAGGTAAAAACATCGAAATCAAACGTAACGGCACCACCATTGAAATCAGCTCAACTGCTGGTGAAAAAGGTGAGAAAGGTGACACCGGTGCAACAGGTGCTAAAGGTGACACCGGTGCAGCAGGTGCGAAAGGTGATACTGGTGAAAAAGGTGACACTGGTGAAGCAGGTTCGAGTGTTGAAGCTGAAGTTGTAAATAATAACGATGGAACTCACACACTTACCGTTACAAATCTGGGTGATGGTTCAATAACTACAACTATCATTAAAGATGGTAAAGATGGTAAAAACGGTAAAGATGGTGCGACTGGTGCAGCAGGTAAAAACGCTGAAGCAAGTGTTGTAAACAACGGTAACGGTACACACACAGTCACTATCGTAGATGGCAACGGTCAAACCACTTCAACAGTTGTTAAAGATGGTAAAAATGCAGAAGCATCTGTTACAAACAACGGTAATGGTACACATACATTAACTGTCGTAGATGGTAACGGTAACACTACCACCACTATCGTTAAAGATGGTGCAACTGGTGCGAAAGGTGATACTGGTGCAGCAGGTGCGAAAGGTGATACCGGTGCAGCAGGTGCGAAAGGTGCTGATGGTAAAAATGCTGAAGCAAGTGTTGTAAACAACGGTAACGGTACACACACAGTCACTATCGTAGATGGCAACGGTCAAACCACTTCAACAGTTGTTAAAGATGGTAAAAATGCAGAAGCATCTGTTACAAACAACGGTAATGGTACACATACATTAACTGTCGTGGATGGTAACGGTAACACTACCACCACTATCGTTAAAGATGGTGCAACCGGTGCAGCTGGTGCGAAAGGTGACACTGGTGCAACTGGTGAGAAAGGTGATAAAGGTGATAGCATCACTGGTGAAGTTGTAGATAACGGCGACGGTACTCATACTATCACTATCACTAATTTAGGTGATGGCTCAGTGACCACTACTATCGTAAAAGATGGTAAAGATGGTAAAGATGGTGCGACTGGTGCAGCAGGTAAAAACGCTGAAGCAAGTGTTGTAAACAACGGTAACGGTACACACACAGTCACTATCGTAGATGGCAACGGTCAAACCACTTCAACAGTTGTTAAAGATGGTAAAAATGCAGAAGCAGATGTTAAAGACAACGGCGACGGTACTCACACTGTAACCATTAAAGATGGTAACGGTAATACCACAACAGCTATCATCAAAGATGGTGCAACCGGTGCTAAAGGTGATACTGGTGCAACCGGTGCTAAAGGTGATACTGGTGCAACAGGTGCAGATGGTAAGAACGCTGAAGCAGATGTGAAAGACAACGGCGACGGTACTCATACTGTAACCATCAAAGATGGTAACGGTAATACCACAACAACTATCATTAAAGATGGTGCAACTGGTGCGAAAGGTGATACTGGTGCAGACGGTAAGAATGCTGAAGCAGACGTTAAAGACAACGGCGACGGTACTCATACTGTAACCATTAAAGATGGTAACGGTAATACCACAACAACTATCATTAAAGATGGTGCAACTGGTGCGAAAGGTGAGAAAGGTGATACTGGTGCAACAGGTGCAGATGGTAAGAACGCTGAAGCTGATGTGAAAGACAACGGCGACGGTACTCACACAGTAACTATCAAAGATGGTAACGGTAATACCACAACGACTATCGTTAAAGATGGTGCAACTGGTGCGAAAGGTGATACTGGTGATAGCATCACTGGTGAAGTTGTAGATAACGGTGACGGTACTCATACTATCACTATCACTAATTTAGGTGATGGTTCAGTGACCACTACTATCGTTAAAGATGGTAAAAATGGTAAAGATGGGGCAACTGGTGCGACAGGTGCTGATGGTAAGAACGCTGAAGCTGATGTGAAAGACAACGGCGACGGTACTCATACTGTAACCATTAAAGATGGTAACGGTAATACCACAACAACTATCGTTAAAGATGGTAAAAATGGTAAAGATGGCGTGATGACTTGGGATATTAAATCTACAGGTAACAAAACACCTGCTTCAGAAACCAATGCGAAAACCATTAAACATACCAACACTGTTAACATGGAAGCTGGCAAAAACTTAACTGTTGAGCAATCTAGCAACAATGACAGTGCTACAGTTAAATTTGCTTTAGATAGCAATGTAACCAACTTAGATAAAGTTGTTGTTAATGGTAAAGATGGTGTAGATGGTAAAGATGGTGTAACCATTACTGCTCCTGGTGGTAAAGATGGTAACGACGGTTTAGATGGCAAAGTTGGAATCAGCGGTAAAGACGGAAAAGATGCAGTTTCTATCTCTGGTAAAGACGGCGTTGGTCAAATCGGCTTAACCGGACCGAAAGGTGCAGATGGTAAAGATGGTGCATCAGTAACCATTTCAACAGATAAAGGTACAACCACAGTAGCTGAACGCGATGGTGGTGAAAAGATTAACCGTGTTATCTATACTGATAAAGATAAAGATGGCAATGATATCAAACGTGAAATTGCAACGCTTGATGATGGCTTGAAATTCACAGGTGATGATGGTCAAACAGTTAATCGTACTTTAGGTTCTAACCTTAATATTAAGGGTGGTGCGACAGATTCAACAACAGCGAAAAACATTCGTGTGACCAAAGCTGCGGATGGTGAAGGCTTAGATGTGAATCTTGCGAATAACATTAAGTTAGATAACAATGGTAGCCTTAATATTGGTGGTACAACAGTTAAAAATGGTTCAGTAACCAATTTAGACCATCACATTGACAACCCAACAACAGTTGTGGATGACAGCGTGTTAAATATCACTGATGAGAAGAAAAAAGAAGCCGCAACAGTTGGTGATGTATTGAACTCAGGTTGGAACTTACAAGCAAATGGTAAACCGGTTGATGCAGTAACACACGGCAACAACGTGAACTTTGCAAGTGATAAAGGTACTGTGACAGTTACAGCGAACTCAGATGGTAAAACATCTGTTGTAAACTTAGATGTTAACGTTGATAACGATACCATCACTGTGAATAATAAAGGACAATTAGTCGCTAGCGGTGCAACTAACTTTAATGTTGCAACTAAAGATGGTGGCAACAAAGTTGCTAAGAAAGGTGGTAGCTCAACAACGAAAATTACCTCAGGTAAAACAATTACTTACACTGCAGGTAAAAACATTGCGATTGAGCAAAATGGTGGCGACATCCTTGTTTCAACAACAAATGATGTAGACCACAACAGCGTAACCACAAATGACTTAACAGTCAACAAAGGTGGTAACATTGATATGGGTGGTAACCAAATTCACAACGTGAAAGCGGGTACTAAAGATACTGATGCGGTTAACGTATCTCAATTGAAACAATCAATTGGTGACGTACATAAACGTATCAATAAAGTGGGTAAAGAAGCTCGCGGCGGTATCGCAGGTGCTAACGCAGCAGCAGGTTTACCACAAGTTTACATCCCGGGTAAATCAATGGTTGCTGCTTCTGCAGGTACTTTCAAAGGTGAAAGTGCTGTAGCAGTAGGTTACTCACGTTCAAGCGACAATGGTAAAGTTATCTTTAAACTTCAAGGTAACGCAAATACCCAAGGCGACGTAGGTGGCTCTGTGGGTGTAGGTTACCAATGGTAATTTAACTTTCCATTAAGATAGATAAAAACCCAGCTTCGGCTGGGTTTTTTATTTGTACCAAATTAAGGATGAAATGGGATAGAATGAGCACACAATAACATTTCTAAAAAATAGTTTTGTGATTAATTAGACAAACTTAAGGATATCTAACCTAAATGACCACTTCAGAAAAAATTAATATTGCGTTTGCGATTGATGCAAAATATACGCCCCATTTAGAAGCGTTGCTAAAATCCATTTGCTACTATAATAAGAATGTAAACTTTTATGTCTTACATAATGATATTCCACAAGAATGGTTTGAAGGGATTCAATGCAAATTAGAGAAAATGGGCTATAACCTATTTTCTATTCATATTTCTGACGATATTTTTAAAGATTATAAAACATTGGAACATATTTCTTCGTCAAGCAGTTATTACCGACTCATGATCCCAAAACTGATTAATCAAGCACGCGTCTTGTATTTAGATGCAGATATTATTGTGAATGGATCATTATCTGATTTTTATTATAGCGATCTGAATGGTGCCCCTGTAGGCGTTGTGAAAGATTATGGGATGGGTGAAAACTTTCCATTTCCTTATTTAGATGCATCCGTTTCCAAAAAATATTTCAACAGCGGTGTTCTACTGATTGATTGTGTGAAGTGGCGAAATGAAGGTTTAGTCGATACCTTATTGCAAACAGTTGAAGAATATGGCAATCAAGTGTTATACGGTGATCAGTGTATTTTGAATATTGTTTTACGAGAAAAGGCGAAATATTATAGTTTCACTGAAAATGCGCAGGTGCAATATATTGAAGCAATTAAAAATCGGCATAATATTAAGTCAATTAGCCTTGATGCAACTCCAACAATCATTCACTATGCTGCAAAGCATAAACCTTGGGATAATCATAACCCGACATTATTTGAACGTGAAAAATATTGGTTTTTCCGCCATCTAGATTGGTCTTATCTTATTATGCAACCGAATAAAATTTTATAGTTTGATCTTAATTCTAGAGAACTATCTCAATTTCTCAGCAAGGTCGAGGATGAGTTTTGCGAGTACAGGAAGTGGATCGTTATTTATTAGATGTTGATATTTCAATGCCAATTTCGTGGAGCGCAGAGGTTGTTGGCAAGCAATTTGTATTTGTTTCTCATCAGATGCACGATAGTTATAGGCAATTAGTCGGAGTTCATCAAGTGATATGTCAAGATTATGAGTGAGTAAATCACGTAATTGATTTTCCCAAGCTGAATCACGATATCCCTTTTTCTCCATCACCATCGTGATAGATTTTTCCAAGACTTTTTTAATCTGCTGAACCGTTGAGCGAATAGGGTAGTGTCCCAACCATAAATCATCCGTTTCAATGAATTTTGCATTGAATCGATTAATGAACCAATAATAGAATGGTTGACTATTTGAACCAATAAATACGATGCTTTGAATTTCTTTCCCCTCTTTATCTCGCACGGAGTGGCTACCTATAGTCAAAGTGCAGGTTTCTGCAATAGCTCGTGGAATAATGACTTTTGGAGTGAGAATTTCTTCTTTCCGTTGATCGGTAAAATGAAAAATAAAATTAGGGTCATATTCGGTGGAATGCGGTAAATAGCCTCGCCAGGTGTACATGCCTACACGGTCTTGAGGAATAAGAGTAAGAAAAGTGTTCAATTTCTCACGGGAAGGACAATAAATAAATTCATCAGCATCAAGTGGAAAAATATAATCAATGTCAGCATCATTATTGAGAATATGCTGCATCATATGATTTAATACGCGTTCAGGAGCAAATTCCAGTTCATTGTAATGATAGATATGAATTGGTAATCCCTCTTGTTTTAGATGAGTGAGAATTTCACGCGTATTATCACTGCTATTGTGGTCAACAATATGAAGTTCATCTAATAAGGTTAAATTGTGTCGAATAAAAGTTTCAATAACATCACTTTCATTACGCACCATGCTTAAGCCAACTCGTTTTTTACTCATCTCTTATTTACCTTATATTGAACGCCTAATATTTTTAAAGATGCTCTTTTGCTAACTTCAAATTGTCTAGTAATAGTTTTCTATTTGGTTCTGGTACTGCTGGATTAAATAATAATTCGACGCAAAGATCATGGCAAAGCTTATAATTTCCCACCGAATTGGCACTCATAGCCAATTCCTCTTTAGCTTTCCATTCATAAACAGCGTGATCCACAAAAAGAATATCTTTACTTAGCGGGATGTTTGCCGCCACAGTTGCATAAATATAAGCCAGTCTGGCTTTGTTGTGGTAGCGTAGTTGGCGAGCTAAATGATAAAGACTTTCCGCACGTTGTGGGCGATATTCATAAGTAGCCAATAATAAATTTTGTATTTCATTGAGTGATGCATTTAATTCAATTTTTAATAGGGCAATTTGGAGAAGTGAATAATAAACTTCTTCATACCATCCTCCTAAATTTGCACGTTTGGCATACCACTCAATGGCCTTTTCAGGCATATCTGCATCACGATAAGATTGTGCAGTATAAAACGCATAGCGATCTTTAAGATCTTCATCTTCAGGTGAATAGAATGCTTTTTCTAACACTTGAGCATCTTGGAAATATTTTTGTGGATTGTTGCTACGCGCCCCAAATCGACCACTAATTACATAATAATCACCAAAGATTTTTTGCTCCACAACTGTTTTTTTACGTTGTTCAACAAATTCATGCAATACGCCACGCCAATAGAATGACCCATCATTACGAAACATAAGCGTACGGAAATAAACATTTGCACCCGTTACACTATTTGCCATGCGTAGATAATAGCGATCGCTTGTTAGTTCTTCAGGCAATACAAAATTGCCTTCAAAACGATCATCGGCATCGAAGATTAATACATAATCTGTTTTTCCTTGTGCATGTTGTAGTGCACAATTTCGGTTATGGGCAAAGTTAACCCATTCATCGTGATGAATTTCGCCTTGAATGCCTTTTTCATCAAAGAATTGTTTGATAATGTCTGCGGTATTGTCGTCTGATCCTGTATCACTAATGACATAATAATCTAATGGAACATGAATAATAATGTTCTCTAATGTATCTCGGATGATAGTGGATTCATTTTTGACAATCATATTCAAACAGATTGTTTTTTTATCAGTTCTTTGAGGCATTTTTCTATCTCTTATGTTTTATTATTCATTCAAATTTATTTCTCTTTAGAGTTGATGAGCATTATAGCGAAAATACATTTTTCGTGCTGGAAATTATGCGAAAAATGACCGCACTTTTCCTCGCATATAGACAATTCCAATCACATCAATTTATAGCTTTCTCGTTCAGTTTTAGGCACAATAGAGCAAAATTCCAATGAGTAAAAAAGGATAATGAAAATGACTAAACATTATGATTATATTGCGATCGGTGGCGGTTCCGGCGGGATTGCTTCAATTAACCGTGCGGCAAGCTATGGTAAAAAATGCGCAATTATCGAAGTAAAACATTTAGGTGGCACTTGCGTGAATGTGGGTTGTGTACCGAAAAAAGTGATGTTCTATGGCGCACAAATTGCAGAAGCGATTAACAGTTATGCACCCGCTTATGGTTTTGATGTAGAAGTGAAAAAGTTTGATTACGCGAAATTAGTTGAGAGTCGTCAAGCTTACATCGGTCGTATTCATACGTCTTACAATAATGTATTAGCGAAAAATAATGTGGATGTTCTAAATGGTTTTGCGCGTTTTAAAGATGCGAAAACGATTGAAGTGAGCTATGAAGATGGTTCAACAGAATTAGTGACGGCTGATCATATCTTAATTGCGACGGGTGGTCGTCCAAGTATTCCTGCAGTAAAAGGCGCAGAATACGGGATTGATTCAAATGGTGTATTTGCTTTAAATGAATTACCAAAACGTGTTGCAGTCGTAGGCGCAGGTTATATTGCCGTTGAATTAGCAGGTGTTTTAAATAGCTTAGGCAGCGAAACACATTTATTTGTGCGCAAACATGCCCCATTGCGTAATCAAGATCCATTAATTGTCGAAACCTTAGTTGAAGTGTTAGCACAAGATGGTATCCAATTACATACTAAAGCGTTGCCTGAAGAAGTGGTGAAAAATGCCGATGGTTCGCTTACCTTGAAATTACAAGATGGTCGTGAAACCACAGTGGATACGTTAATTTGGGCGATTGGCCGTGAACCTGCAACGGATGTGATTAATCTTGAAGTAACCGGTGTGAAAACCAACTCACGCGGACAAATTATTGTTGATAAATACCAAAATACGAACGTACCTGGCATTTATGCAGTGGGTGATATTATCGAAGGCGGTATTGAATTAACACCAGTTGCCGTGGCGGCAGGTCGTCGTTTGTCTGAGCGTTTATTCAATAACAAACCAAATGAGCATTTAGATTACAACCTTGTACCAACAGTTGTATTCAGCCATCCGCCAATTGGCACAGTCGGTTTAACTGAGCCGCAAGCGATTGAGCAATATGGCGAAGAAAATGTGAAAGTATATAAATCCTCTTTCACAGCAATGTACACCGCTGTCACTGAACATCGTCAACCTTGCCGGATGAAATTAGTGTGTGTCGGCAAAGAAGAGAAAATCGTGGGCTTACACGGCATTGGTTTCGGTGTAGATGAAATGATTCAAGGTTTTGCTGTGGCAATCAAAATGGGGGCAACTAAAGCAGACTTTGATAATACGGTGGCAATTCACCCAACAGGTTCTGAAGAATTTGTGACAATGCGTTAATTGCAGATAAAAAAAGTGCGGTCAAAATCTCTGATGTTTTTGACCGCACTTTTTATTGTGATTTGTTATTAGGCTGCTGCGCGATTGCCTAATGTACCATCATCTTCCATTTCTTTAGCCACACCGACAACCTCAGCAATTTTGTCTCCTTCTTTGAAGAAAACGAAACCACCATGTTCCATTTTGACCCACGGTTCATCTTTGGTGAGCGGGAAAGTCGTAATAATGGTGACTTTGTCGCCATCTTTTGCGTAATCATTAAAATCGATGACACCATCATCATCAATGCGGTGTGCTTTACCAAAAGGAGCTTTACGTGTTAAGTAATGCAAATTGGTTGAGCAGTGAGCAATCATCCATTCTCCATTTGAAAGAATGAAGTTAAAGGTGCCTTTTTGCGAGAGCTCTTTAGTAATATCTTGAATGGCTTCAAAAATTTCCATTTCAGAAGGTTTACGGCGGAAGCGATTTTTCAAGTATTCCGCCATATAACAAAATGCGGCTTCTGAATCCGTTGAGCCAATCGGCTGACAGAAACTCTCAGACATATCTGGTAATTCTTTTAAATTACCGTTGTGAGCAAACACCCAGTTTTGTCCCCAAATTTCACGAATAAAGGGATGGGTGTTTTCAATGGTCACACCGCCTTGCGTTGCTTTACGAATGTGAGCAATCACATTGAGTGATTTAATTTTGTATTGTTTTACACAATCTGCAATAGGGGATTGAGACGCTGCGTGGTTATCGCGAAAAATACGCACACCACGACCTTCAAAAAAAGCGATACCGAAGCCATCTGAATGGCAATCAGTAAGACCAGCACGACGACGGAAACCTTCAAAAGAAAAGACAATATCCGTCGGCGTATTGCAGTTCATTCCGAGTAATTGGCACATAAATTCCTACAACTTATTTTTATATTTTTATAACCTTATAATGTGTGCTGATTTAACACCATAATGCGTTGAAATTCAAGATGGATAACAAAGGATTTTTAGAAGAAAATGTTACATAAAATAACCTGAGAATCTTTCTGATCTTAAGGCTAGGGATGAGCACTTTATTAAGCCAATAAAAAAGGCGTGTTTATCACGCCTTTTGCTATATTTTTTTAAGATTATGCTTTAATTTCTGAGCGGCTTTTTAAGAAAAAGAGTGCGACTGTTGAGATCAGCATAACGAAGCCAACGCCAACATATAAACTCTGTTTGTCCCAGCCCATATCTAATAATTGACCGGCAATCGTAGGGGCGAGAATCGCACCAATACGACCAATACCAATTGACCAACCCACACCGGTGCTACGAATATCGGCATCATAAGTAAGTGGATTTAAGGTATAAAGACCGCTGATACAGCCATTCATGAGCGCACCAACTAAAATACCGAATACCATCGCAATCCATAAAACGGACGAGGATAAGATAAAGGTAATGATTGCTGCAGAAGATAAGACGGTGAATAAAATTAACACGCCTCGTGCTGTCCAACGGCTAGCCAGTAAGCCATAGATTAAGGCGCCACAAGTGCCCCCTAATGAGATCATCATTCCGACGCTCACACTTTGCTCTGTTGTCATGCCCGCTTCTTTTAATAAGGCTGGTGTCCATGAGCTAATAAAATAGAAACTGAACATGATCGCAAAGAAAGCCGTCCAAATTAACAGGGTCGAATGTAAGTATTTGTCGCTGAATAATTGGCTAATAGGTAATTTAGTCTTAATTTTTTCTGCTTTTTCTGGAAGTTTCCAATCACCGGCTAAACCAATTTTTTTTGCGATTAAATTTAACCGCACTTCTGCATTTTTAGGTTGTTTGGAAGTAAGGAAATCAATGGATTCCGGTAACCAAATAAATAGCACCACTAAAAGTAAACCGGTTAAGATAGCGCCCGCTAGAAACACTGAACGCCAGCCATATTCACCTTGCAACATTACCGCAAACATACCGCCTAATACCGCACCGATACCAAATCCTGCTGCATAGACACTGATCGCAAAGCTACGCCATTTACGAGAGGAATATTCACTGGTGATTACGTTTGTGCCCACTAAAATACCGCCGACACCAAGCCCGGTGATAACGCGCCAGAAACCAAGCCATTGATATTGTGAGATAAACGCCGAACCTAACATCCCAATAGCGGAGAGTGATACCGCCATTAATAACAATGGGCGACGACCAATTTTATCCGCAAGTGGTGCAAGAAAAAGTGAGCCGGCAGTCATACCAAATAAGCCGGCACTTAATAAATAACCTAACTCAATCCCCGTGAGACCAAATTCGCCACGAATGGCTGTTGCAGTGAAGGCCAGGGCTAATACATCAAAGCCATCAAGTAAATTCATGATGGCAGCCATGACCACAATCATCCATTGATAAGCCCCCATTGGGCTTTGTTCTATTTTAGCTCTAAGAGAAAGGGTTTCAGTCATTGTATTTCCTTAAGTTAAGCAAACTGGCGAGAGCTTGCGAGAGATTGAAGTTTACGCAAAATCATGCTGAGTACCACGCCATAAGCGGGAACAAACAAGACGATGCCGACAAATAATTTAAATAAGTAATCGACAAATCCAAGGCTAAACCAATGTTCGGCCATAAATGGATCACTACTTTTATAAAATGCTACACAAAAGAACATAAAGGTATCGGCAAGGGAACCAAATGTCATGGAGCTGCTCGGGGCAATCCACCATGTTTTTAATTGGCGTAAGCGGTTGAATACTAACACATCTAATAATTGTCCGAAAACATAAGCACAGAAGCTGGCGAACGCAATACGGAAAACAAACATATTGAATTCACTTAATGCACCTAAACCTTGATATTGTCCATTAGAGAAAATAACCGAAACAATATAACTCACGATAAGTGCTGGAATCATTACGATAAAGATGATCCAACGCGCTTCTTTTGCCCCAAATACACGTACCGTTAAATCAGTGGCTAAGAAAATGAATGGGAAAGTGAGTGTGCCCCATGTGCTGTGGAAGGAAAAATCATCAGAAAAACCAAGTGCGGTCAATTTTAAATTGATTTCAAATGGAATTTGAACGAAATAGTTGCTGGCTGTGATAATGAAGATGTGAAATAAGCTTAATAAAATTAAAGCAAAACGTTTTTGTTGATCATTGAAGATCGGAGTATTAATTTTCATTTTAAGACCTTTTTAGTTGGTTAATCGGGGGTAGGGAACCCGACATGAGAAATAAATCCGCCAAATTGGCGAACCGTGAATAATACTAGAATTTATTTGGATTGCAAGAAAGTGCGGTCAAAAAATCAGGTATTTTATTTAAATTCAATAAAAATGATAAGAATTGTTATTTACACTAAAATTATATTGTACTAGAATTCTCGGGCATTATTTATTCCACATATGCCAGGAGAGCATTTCAATGTATAAATCCAATCATTTAAAAACAACATCATTCTTCGCATTAAGTGCGTTAACAATTGCGCTTTTTTCAAACTATTCTCATGCAGAAGAGAAACTTGAGGAAATTAAAGTTACTGCGGAAGATCAGGTAAAACAATCACTTGGCTCTTCTCTTGTGACAGCAAAAGATTTAGAGAAACGCCCAGCGACAAATGATATTTCTGAAGTATTACGCACTATGCCAGGTGTGAATTTAACGGGTAACTCATCTACAGGACAACGCGGAAATAAACGTCAAATTGATATTCGTGGTATGGGACCAGAAAATACATTGATTTTAGTGGATGGTAAACCAGTCACCTCTCGTAATGCCGAACGTTATGGGGTGCGTGGTGAACGTAACTCTCGTGGCGACAGCAACTGGGTGCCAGTTGAAGCCATTGAAAAAATTGAAGTATTACGTGGCCCTTCAGCTGCACGTTATGGCTCAGGTGCAATGGGTGGGGTGGTGAATATTATCACTAAACCTGTTACCAATGATTTACACGGTAGCTTAAGCTATTACACAAACCAACCAGAAGACAGTAAAGAAGGTGCAACGAACCGTGTCGGCTTTAATCTAAGCGGTGCGTTAATTAAAGATGTATTGCAATTCCGTTTATATGGTAACTGGAACAAAACTCAAGCGGATGAAGTCGGTATTAATGGTGACCCTGCGATTGCTGGTCGTGAAGGTGTACGTAATAAAGATATTAATGGCCGTTTAGTGTGGAATATCAATGAGAAAAATAAATTAACCTTGGATTCTGGTTTCAGTCGTCAAGGCAATATTTATAACGGTGATACACAAAATAGCTCAGCAGGGCTTTACAATAATAAAAACTATCCTGAAACCAAAACGTTGGCAGGAAGCAAAGCTGAAACTGCTCGTTTATATCGTCAGAACTATGCTTTAACCTATGAAGGTAAATTCGATCATTTCGACAATAAAACCTATATTACTTTTGATAAAACGAAAAACAGCCGTTTACCTGAATATTTAGCGGGTGGTCCAGAGGGCAGTTATTCGAGCACATCAGCTTTTAGCGATTCTATTCTTAAAAATACGCGTTTTAGTTCTGAATTCTATATCCCATTTACCTTGGGCGTAGATCATATGCTGACAGTTGGTTTTGAAGGTGCACATAGCAGTTTAGATGATGACGCTTCTATGACACAGTTACTTGGTGGACGACGAGATAAAAAGACAGGGAAGGTGCTTTATGATTTGAAAGAACACCTACCAAGCGGTATCTCAAATGTACGAGGAGGTCATAGTAGTCAAACTGAATGGGCTGTATTTATTGAAGATAATATTTCAGCAACCCAATCTACCATCCTAACGCCATCTTTACGTTATGATTACAACAGTTATTCTGGTTCTAATGTAAGCGGTGGATTAAACTTCTTACAAAGCCTCAACGATGATTGGAGAATTAAAGGTGGGATTGCAAGAGCTTATAAAGCACCGAACCTTTATCAAACTAACCCAAATTACTTGCTATTTACCTTAGGTCAAGGTTGTCCAACGAATGTACCAAATAATAAAACTTGTTATTTCCAAGGTAATAGCGACATTAAACCAGAAACCAGCTGGAATAAAGAAATCGGAATTGAATATGATAAAAACGGACTTCTTGCTTCTGTGGCTTACTTCCGTAATGATTATCGAAATAAAATCGTATCTGATGGTGAATTTATCGGTTTAAGCAACTTAGGTAACTATGTGTATAAATGGGGTAATGCAAACCGTGCAGTGATTGAAGGTTTTGAAGGCAATCTGACATTACCATTAATCCAAGATAAATTAAACTGGGTGAATAACTTCACTTATATGCATAAAACCAAAAATAAAGATACGGGTAACCCGCTTTCTATCGTACCGAAATATACCTTGAATTCAAGCTTAAGTTATCAAATTACCGATAGTTTGGATGCAATGTTGACTTATACGCAATACGGTAAACAAAAATCCCGTAAAAATCCGGAAAACCGTATGGAAAATGGTAACGGCAAAAATATTAATCAGCTAGCTAACTCAGAAGATATTGGTAGCTATGCAGTTTGGGGATTAAGTGCAGGTTATAATTGGAAAGATACAATCAGCATTCGTGTTGGCGTAAGTAACTTATTTGATAAACGCATTTATCGTTCATCAAGCAGTACAAATTACAATGCTCATACTTATAACGAACCTGGTCGTGCTTATTATGCAACAGTTAAATATTCATTTTAATTGAGTATTTAGAAATGATAGAAAAAGTGCGGTCGATTTTGACCGCACTTTTTTATTGATTGAATTTTGAAAATGGTGAATTTCAGATAATAAAAAACCCTGCATAGGCAGGGTTCTTCACACAGATTCAAATTATTTTGTACCTGGGATTTTGAAACGGCTGTTAAAGCGTTCAACACGACCACCAGTATCAACAACACGTTGTTTACCAGTGTAGAATGGGTGGCAGCTACCGCACACATCAAGGTTGATATCTTTGCCTAAAGTAGAACGAGTTTTGATCACGTTACCGCAAGAACAAGTTGCAGTGATCTCTTTATATTCTGGATGAATACCTTGTTTCATAGAAAACCTCAAATTGAAGCCACGCCGCTATAAATGCTTTCCACTTACACCGCGTGAGTTAATAATCGCCGACAATCCGGCACCAAATAGACTGCGAATTATACTGAAAAAATCAAATTGATCAAGAGGTGTGCTTTAGTGATAGAATCATCGCAAAATTTTTGCTTATTTTTGACCGCACTTTAGGAAAGTTATGTTAGCCCAATCCTCTGTTAATGCCCCTTTTGTCCATTCTGTTTTACAATGGTATGAAAAGTTTGGGCGTAAAAATTTGCCTTGGCAGCAAAATAAAACCCTTTATGGTGTTTGGCTTTCCGAAGTGATGTTACAACAAACCCAAGTTTCCACAGTCATTCCTTATTTTGAACGTTTTATTAAAACCTTTCCCAATGTGACCGCACTTGCTAATGCGTCGCAAGATGAAGTATTACATCTGTGGACGGGACTAGGTTATTACGCACGTGCGAGAAATTTACATCAAGCCGCTCAAACCATTAGAGATGAATATCAAGGCGAATTTCCAACGCAATTTGAGCAAGTTTGGGCGTTAACAGGCGTGGGACGATCTACGGCGGGGGCAATATTATCTTCTGTGCAAAATCAACCTTATCCGATTTTAGACGGTAATGTGAAACGTGTGCTTTCTCGTTATTTTGCTGTTGAAGGTTGGCCTGGCGAGAAGAAAGTCGAAAATCAATTATGGCAGTTGAGCGAACAGGTTACACCAACAACGAGAGTGGCGGAATTTAATCAAGCTATGATGGATATCGGTTCGGCGATTTGTACTCGAACAAAACCTAAATGCGATCTTTGTCCTCTAAGTAAGGATTGCTTAGCCAATAAACTTGAAAAGTGGACGGAATTTCCTGGAAAGAAACCCAAAAAATCGTTGCCAGAAAAGCAGAGTTATTTTTTGATTTTATCTTATCAAGGAAAAGTCTGGTTGGAACAGCGTGAAAGCAAAGGCTTATGGGGCGGGTTGTATTGTTTTCCTCAGTTTGATGATAAACAAACATTGCTGAGTTATCTGAAAGAACTAGGGATTGCCGAGTATCAAGAATGGGTAACTTTCCGTCATACATTTAGCCATTTTCACTTAGACATTCATCCTATTTATGTTGAAGTTGATCGAAAATCTGAAGAGGACGATCGTTCAGATTGGAAAAAATTGCCAGAAAAAGGAAAAGAATCTCGATCTGGTCTATTAAGTGCGGTCAAATATTGGTATGATCCAACGTCACCTGAACAGATCGGGTTAGCTCAGCCTGTGAAAAATTTATTAACGCAATTTGTAAGGAATTATTATGGCTAGAACCGTTTTTTGCGAATATTTGAAACAAGATGCGGAAGGATTGGATTTTCAACTGTATCCCGGTGAATTAGGTAAACGTATTTTTAATTCAATTAGCAAACAAGCATGGGGCGAATGGATCAAAAAGCAAACCATGTTAGTGAACGAGAAAAAACTCAATATGATGAATGCCGAGCATCGCAAATTATTAGAAGAAGAAATGGTGAATTTCTTATTTGAAGGCAAAGATGTGCATATTGAAGGTTACGTTCCCCCATCTAAATAACAAAAGATTATGAAAAAGTATTTATTATTGGCGCTACTTCCGCTTTTATATGCTTGTAGTGACTCGCCAACCCATCGACGTGGCATTAATTATGACGAAGTGTTTTCAAAAGACACGCAAGGTTTAGATATTTTAACTGGTCAATTCTCCCATAATATCGATCGTATTTGGGGGGTGAATGAGCTTTTAGTGGCGAGTCGTAAAGACTACGTGAAATACACTGACTCTTTCTATACGCGTAGCCACGTAAGCTTTGATGAAGGTACGATTATTGTTGAAACCCAACAAGATCTTAATCGCTTACACAATGCGATTGTCCATACTTTATTGATGGGTTCTGATGCGAAAGGGATCGACTTATTTGCTTCTGGCGATGTGCCGATTAGTACGCGTCCTTTCTTATTAGGTCAGGTTGTGGATAACAATGGTCAGCAAATTGCTAACCAAGTGATTGCAAGTAACTTTGCGACTTATTTAATCCAAAATAAATTACAAACTCGCCGCTTACAAAATGGTAACACTGTGCAATTTGTGGTGATCTCAATGATTGCAAACCACGTTGAAGTTCGTGCACAAAAATATATTCCATTAGTCCGTAAAGCCGCAGAACGCTATGGCATTGATGAAAGCTTGATTTTAGGTATTATGCAAACAGAATCTAGCTTCAACCCGTATGCGATTAGTTATGCGAATGCAATCGGCTTAATGCAAGTGGTACCAAGCACAGCAGGTCGCGATGTGTTTGCGATGAAAGGTAAAGGTGGACAACCATCTGCACGTTACCTTTATGATCCTGCAAATAACATTGATGCGGGTGTCTCTTACTTATGGATTCTGCAAAATCAATATTTAGATGGTATTACAAACCCTACCTCTAAACGTTTTGCAATGATTTCTGCCTACAACAGTGGAGCAGGTGCAGTATTACGTGTATTCGATGAGGATAAAGATGAGGCGATCTATAAGATCAATCAGATGTATCCAGAACAAGTGTATCGTATCTTAACGACTGCACACCCATCCTCACAAGCAAGAAACTACTTGTTGAAAGTTGATGCGGCGCAGAAGAAATTCCGCGTAAGACGATAATTTCTACGATGAAATACAATGCCCGAAAGAAATTTCGGGCATTATTTTTTGAGAAAGTGCGGTTATTTTTGATTGAGTTTTACAAAATACGTTCTTTTTATAGTCGTTTTGGTTATTAACCACTCAAACACACCAACTTTTTTACTTTTTTTGAATTTAATTGTTGACCGATACCCGAAAAAATAGTTTAATACGCTCCGTTGTCAGGCAGTAGCCAATAACGATAACGCCTCGATAGCT